>Ga0209759_1000524_pt1 | contig 40872 bp, 50 predicted proteins | sample AraplaCL_Col_mMS_FD_184261 | JGI IMG/M metagenome (GOLD analysis project Ga0209759, IMG submission 184261) | Arabidopsis root microbial communities from the University of North Carolina, USA - plate scrape CL_Col_mMS (SPAdes) (version 2) | ecosystem: Host-associated > Plants > Roots >...
TCTTTCGATCGTCGGCTCGATATACCCAAACACCTCTTCCTCGAAAAACAGCGAACCATCGTTCCAGCATCGATTCGTATAGGGGCCCGCCATGACTTCGACATAGGCAGTACCTTCCAGCGATGAGGGGTCTGTTATCGCCCGGACTCGGCAAGCGAAACTCATTGGTCAAAACTCCTCGAAAAATACGCAGGCCAGCCCGGCGACCGAACGCGCCGATGGACTCCGGCGTGAGGTCGATGCGCGAAGCATAACCCGACCCAGAAGGGACAGCCAAGCTGCTCCGAAGCGGTCATTCCCTTGATCTGTTTCACTCGGTCATGCCGTCGCGGCGCACTGCTCTACGTCAGACGTGCGGAGTTACGAAACGCGAGAGTTCTGAATTTTTGTCGACGAGAGAATGTGCCCGCACCTGCGCACTTCGACGCCCGTATTTAGTGCTCGTCGAGGCGGGTGATCCACGCAGACCGCTTTGACCTCATAGCGGCAACACACAGGCCGATGACCGCCATCGATGCACACAGGGTGACGATTAAATTCCCCGTTCCGAACGACTTCGCGAAGTAGGTGACCAGAAGCCCGGCCAGCGGTTGAGTTACGTTGTTCAGGAGCACTATCAGGCCGACAGTCTTCCCGAAGTCCTCTCTAGGAATCAACTTTTGCCGAGCACCCCTGATGAAGACGCTGAACATCTTGTCGAAGCCGATAACGAGAACGAAGCCACATGTATAAATAATAGGGCCGGTTATCCAGCCAGTCAGTAGCCCACCAACCACTATCAACGCATAGGAAAAGGTTCCTGACAAGCGTGGAGACATGTTTGCATGTGCCACGATCATCAGGACTATAACGGTCGCAACTGCGCCAGCGACCTGGAGGGCTGCATAATGAGATGCGGACTGACTATAAATTCCCGTAAACACTGCGGCCGACGTTGCTAGGGTGACACCGATAACGAGGTTAACGCCGGCGGCCAGCAATATCAGCTCCAGAAGCCCCCCAATCGATAGAATGTGGCGAAAGGCAACGAGATATGGGCTAAGCCAGCTGGTGTGTTTCGGCCCGACTGCGTCAAGTTCAAGATCGACGGATTCCTTCCAGTTCGCGAACGCCATGTCGGATATCAGGAACAGAACGCCGGCTGCGATCACAACATATTCCCAAACCCAGACATCCAGTAGGGCCGCTGCGGCGATCGGGCCAACCACGGTTCCAAGCTGGTCAGCAATTTGCGTGTACGACAGAACTTTCTTGTATTCAAGCCCATGGAAAACGTGAGGAAGCATCACCTCGCGCGCCATGAACCCCTGCGTGGTCAGCATACCGCTTCCTGCCGAAATCGCGATCAACCAACTCAGTCCTCCGACCGCTGCATAGCCTGCCACACAGACAAGGCACAGGACTGATCGGAAAATCTGGCTGAAATGAATCAACCTGATAGGTGATATGCGATCGCAAAGCACACCGCAGACCGGGAAGGACAGGTAGCGCGGCAGTGTCTCGCAGAAGAAAGCGATTCCGGACCATGTGACGCTTCCTGAAACCTTGAATACCACCAGCGGGACGATAAACAACAATATCTGATCAGCGAATCGCGTCAGAAATAAGGAAACGAAAAACGATTGACCCCGTGCTTGCATCGGATGTCCTTTAAATTACTTCACGCGGACGGCGTCGGTGAATCAGGACGCGCTTCGCATCGTGTCGTGGTCATAACTCGCGCCATGCTTGACCCCATTACTGAGCCAATCGTCAGTTTCTCCGCTGAAACTTTCACAATATTTCGCGAAACCTGCAAGCGAAGGAGACGATCCGACAAGCATGAAAATTATTAGTCGATGTGATGGAGAACAAGGTCCTGACTGCTAGGCGTCCATTTCTGTGCGCTTACCTGACAGGCCTTGCGCCTGTCATTACATCCCCTGAACTATCGCCTATTCAAGACGACAAGGCAAAGCTACTTTGCCCGTCTCCGTGCGACCCCGTCACGGCCAATCATCGTTCCGAAAAGCGGACGGTCCCTGCTTCATTCTTCTCTTCGTTATCTCAGTCATTCTCTTTGTAGCTGTCTTTCGCTTTCTTGTACCTGTTGTCAAAGGGCTTTATCTTCAGCAACGCGGCACGGCTTGTCATACCGCCCACAAGAGCAATTCCAAAGCCGAGAAGCAAGACGATTTTCGCCGCTACCGGAGACAGTTTGCATTCAAGTGCTATCGCCGCAAGTCCAGTGCCAACGAGGATAAGCAGCAATCGCAGCCACGACGGGAAATTCCCATCCTCTATTAATCTGATTTTCACTGTCCTCGCTACGCGCTGTGCCACGAATATGTGCGCGCCAATTGTTGACGATCCTGGCTCGGATGTCGAAGGTCGGGTGATGGCCGGCTCCCGTCCCCGCCGAGTTTCGACCCTTGTTTCGATGGTCAGAGCGGAGGCCTGTCCAGCTTTACCCACTGCTGCACGGCTTCTCGTTCCCATTGACGCATCGCGTACGACGCCAATTTGGCAGGTACCTTGTCACCATTCATGACGAGGCGATTCAACATCAACGCGAGGTCCGTGTCAGCAATACACCAATCACCGAAGAGGTTCGATGCATCCAGTGAGAGAAGCCGGTCGACTGCAAAGTACAGCTTCTGCACTGCCAGTTCCGCTGCGGCTGAAAGCGCCGGGGCCTCCTTCTTATAAAATACTACCTCCGTCGAGCGCTCCTGACGAATGGGCATCAGGTCGCTTCTAAGCCACGCCTGAAGTTGGCGCGCCCTCGCCCGATGATTTCGGTCCCGGGGATAAATCGGCGTTTCAGGGAATGTCTCGTCCAGGTACTCGGTGATTGCCGTTGACTCGGATAGCGCGAAATCGCCGTGTACCAATGTAGGAACACGCTGAGTCAACGATTCGACGGCGTAGGGCTCTGCACGGTTGGCGCCTGTTCCAAGATCAACCGCGAACAGCTCGAACGTTAGTTGTTTCTCCTGGAGGGCGACGAACACGGACGTCGCGTAGGGGCTTGCGAATTGTGCGTCGGCATATAAGCGAAGCGGAGCCTCGGGCATGGCGCCTTCCTGGGTGATTGTTGAATTTGCGGCTCGATGCAAGCCAAACAAATGAACAGCGGGGTGATTGTCGGCGATCTGGGCGCCGGTGTCGACCGGCCGCTTTTGGCCGCACTGAGCCCGATCGCGTGCGACACATGCCAGATCACAACGCGCGCGGGGCCCAGCCGGCCGGCACCGCGCTTCCGCTATGTGAGATTCAGTCCCCCATCCGAGAGCAGAATTTCGCCCGTCAGATAATCGGAGGCGACTAGCAATGCCACTGCCTGAGCAATATCGTCTGGGCTGGCGGCCCGTCGCATGGGCGCGCGTTCTTTCCATAGTCGCTGGGCTTGCGTCCACTCTGCCGTGAGCGGCGTATCTACCAAGCCAGGCGCGACCGCATTCACGCGGATGTCCGGGGCAAGCGAAAGGGCGAGCAGGCGCGTCATGTGGTTTAGCGCAGCCTTCGTCGCCGCGTAGGGAATGGATGCACCTTTAGGTCGCACACCGGCGTGCGAGCTGACGTTCACGACGCAACTCGATCGTCCTCGCGCCGCGGCTTCGCGCAGCGCCGACTGCGCTTCGGCTATAAGGCGAAACGGCGCTACAACATTGACTTCATGCAACTCCCGCCAAACGTCTGGCGTGGCCGCTGCAAGATCGATATGCGGAATCACTCGACTGATGCCGGCGTTATTGATCAAAACGTCGAGTCGACCCCATACGGCTATTGCTTCGCGGATAAGCTTGATTCGGTCCTCATCTCTGGCCAGATCCGCTTGCACGTAGGCTGCGGACCCGAGCTTTTGTGCCAATGCGTGACCCGCTTCGACAGAACTTCGCGAGTGCAGGATGACGGAAAATCCGTCCATTGAGAGGCGCCGGGCAATCGCGGCGCCGATGCCGGAAGTCGAACCGGTGATCAAAGCAACAGGAGGCGGGTTTTCCATCTATGGGCTGACGTTGAGTACTTGTTGTTTTCGGGCGTGGACAACGCCGCGTCGACAGTTCTTCCGACTGGGCGATTAACGACCGACCAATACGGCCGCCGTCTAGTTCATGCACGTCGCCAATTGTCGACGAATCAAAAGGCAATGTCGAAGGTCCCAAACTGGCCGTTCTCACTCTTCCTCACGGCTGGGCTCCATTGTCTTTTGCCCGTCCTGGGAAAGCGGGTCTGATAGTTTTCAGCCGCAGAAATGCGCTTCATCTTCTTTTCGAGCTTGCGATCGTATTGTCGGTCGTTGGACTCTGACGCTCGAGACTTGCGAGCCTACTGCTTGACGAAGCGGCCAACCTCCCAGCCAGCCGAGTTTTCGTGCGAGGCGTTGCCATGTATCGATCTGCTGATAATCCCAGTCACGCCTTTATCAGCCTGACGCCGATTGTCGACGATTCAGGCGCTGAGGGCGAGTGACCGTTCATGGCCGGTGGGTGACCTGGTGTCCTAGTTTTATCAACTCACGCGCCCAGTGTTGAGCATTAGCCTTTCCCAGCCGCCGCCCACCCCCTCTGCATCGCCCCCAACAACTGCTTCCACAAAAACTCCGCCGCCGGCGCCAAACGCCGGCCAACCCGGCGTATCACCTGGCTGCTGAAGTCACGTGCAATCGGATGATCGATCTCCAGCGCAACGAGCTTGCCCGCATCGAGATATTGCCGAGCGGCATCAGTCGACATGAACGCGACGCCAAGCCCCGCCGCCGCAATCGCTTGCGCCGCGGCGAACATATCGCACCGGTAAGCCGGTGTCAGGCTGAGCCGCTCCGCGCGAATAATCGAGTCGACATACTGCTGAACGCCGAAACGCGGCGGCATGAAAATCAGGCGGGCATCGGCAAGCTGCTCGAAGCGGATACGCTGCAGTCCCGCCAACGGATGCCGCGGGCTCACAAACGCGCAGAACGGCGCGGCGCGAAACGTGCGCGAGCGTATCGCCGGGTCCCTCGCCCCGCCTGCGCATAGGCCAAGATCGACCTCGTCGTTGCGAACCATCGCGATGATTTCGGACGTCGCGCCCGTATGCAGGTCGACGACGATATCCGGAAATTGCGCGCTAAACCGCTCGAGTACGATCGCCATCAGATTGCCGACAAACCCTTCGCCGCACCCGATGCCGATCCGTCCGCGCCGCAGCCCCCGATAGTCCTCCAGTTGCACCAGCATCTCCGCGTCACGGCGCCGGCTTTCACGAAAGTGATCGACGAGACTCAGGCCGATTTCCGTAAGCGTCACGCGCCGGCCCTGCCGCTCGAGCAGCGCCACACCGTGCGCGCGCTCCAACTGCGTCACCTGCCGGCTGATCACCGACGCATTGATGCCGAGCGCGTCCGCCGCCGCCCGCACGCCACCATGCACGGCGATTTCATGCAGATAGCGCAGGCTCCGTGGATTGAGGGCGCCTGTCTGAGGGATATCGGTGTCGGTTGACATGCTTCCTTGACTGTTGACATCGGAGTCAACATTATCGACTGAAATACGTCATTGATCGCACGTTTTTGCAGCGAAATACTGACGCTTCGCTTTCTACATGCACCTCAATCTAAATGCCCAATACCCAGCACTTTTGCACGCTCGATGAAACCAGCGATCTAAACGATGAATTGCGTGGCATTCGCCACCGTTTGCACCAGCATCCTGAACTGGCTTACCAGGAATTCCAGACATCGGATCTTGTCGCCGAGGCGCTCGCAAGTTGGGGTTACGAAGTCACACGTGGTCTGGGCGGAACGGGCATGGTTGCGTCGCTGAAGTTGGGAACGGGATCGCGGGCCGTTGCGGTACGTGCCGATATGGACGCCCTGCCTATCACCGAGGCCACGGGCCTGCCCTATTCCAGCGTTCACCCGGGCAAGATGCACGCATGCGGTCACGACGGTCACACGACGATGGTCCTTGGTGCAGCGCGGCAACTGGCGCGCACGCGCCGCTTTGACGGAACCGTCCATCTTGTCTTCCAGCCCGCTGAGGAAGTCGGCTCGGATAGCGGCGCGCAACGTATGATCGCTGACGGACTGTTCGAGCGCTTCCCCTGCGAGGCCATCTTCGGCCTGCACAATCATCCCGGCGCACCGGCGGGCACGTTCATGTTCCGCAGCGGCCCATTCATGGCCGCATGCGATACCGTCGACATCACGATCCACGGCCGCGGCGGTCACGCTGCCCGCCCCCATCTCGCCACCGATCCGCTCGTGATCGGCGCAGGACTCGTGACGGCGCTGCAAACGGTCGTGTCGCGCAACATCGATCCGATGCAGCCAGCCGTAGTCACGATCGGCGCGTTCAATGCGGGACACGCGCCCAATGTGATCCCCGAAACGGCGCGTCTTCAACTGAGCGTTCGCTCGTTCGATCCCGAGGTGCGCAAGCTGCTCGAAGCACGCATCCGTGCGCTCGCCGACGCGCATGCGCAAGCGCACGGCGCCAGCGTTGATATCGACTATGTGCCGGGCTACCCGGTGCTCGTCAATAGCGCGCAGGAGACTGAATTCGCGTTACAGGTCGCACGAGAACTAATGGGCGACGAACGCGTGGTCGACGGCTTTGGTCCGATCGCGGGCAGCGAGGACTTCGCCTATTACCTGCAAGAGAAGCCTGGCTGCTTCCTGCGCGTGGGCAATGGCAAGGACACGCCCATACTGCACAACGCGAAATACGACTTCAACGACGACAACCTGACCGTCGGCGCCGCATTCTGGACGCGTCTGGTCGAGCGGTTTCTTGCGTTGAAAGTCTAAGCGCCCATTAGAAAGCACAGACGGAACCATCATAAATACACCTACGGTGAGGACCTAAACCATGTCAACCCAGCCTCTTACGTCGTCCGGCACGATTGCGGTTTCGCAGACCCGCATTGTCGTGGCGGCCGTCGTCGGCAATCTGCTCGAGTTCTTCGATTTCACCGTCTACAGCTTTTTCGCGCTGACCATCGCAAAGTTGTTCTTTCCGTCGCAAGATCCCATCGTGTCGACGTTGCTGGCGTTATCGGCGTTCGCGATCGGCTTCGTGGCGAGACCCGTTGGCGGCTTCGTGCTCGGCCATTACGCAGACAAGCGCGGGCGCCGGGCCGCGCTCACGCTGACGATCTTCCTGATGGCAGTCGGCTCCGCGGCGATCGGTCTCGCGCCGACCTACGAGACGATCGGCATTGCCGCGCCCGCGTTGATCGTGGTAGCGCGCCTCGTGCAGGGTTTTGCGCAGGGCGGCGAGTTTGGCGCGGCCACCGCGACCCTGCTGGAAACAGGTTCTGCAAAAGGGCGTGGCTTTCGCGCAAGCTGGCAACTGGCGAGCCAGGGCGCGGCCGCGCTGCTCGGCTCGGGTATGGCTGCGTTGCTCACCTATCATTTGACCGGTCCGCAGCTGCTCGATTGGGGTTGGCGCGTTCCGTTTCTGGCCGGCACGCTGATCATGCCGGTGGGCGTGTATCTGCGCCGGCATATCGTGGACGACGAGCCCGTCAAAACCGAGCACTCGCGCTTCGAACCGGCCCTCGTGCGCAAATGGTTTTTGACGGTCTTCGCGATCATGGGCATGACGGTCGCGACCTACGTGCTGATGTACTACATCCCGACCTACTCGATCCAGTATCTGAAGATGCCGCCCAAGCTGTCGATGCTGGTCTCGATTGGCGCCGCCTGTGTCTCGCTGCTCATGTGCCCGATCTGGGGCGCGCTGTCGGACCGCATGGGCCGTAGAAAACCGCTGACCGTGCTGGGACGCGTGGTGCTGATCGCGCTGCTGTATCCCGCGTTCTGGCTGATGAACCAGTTTCCGACGCTGCCGGTCGTCACCGGCCTGATCGTCCTGCTGATGTTCTTCTACACGATGGGTTCGGCGCCCGCGTATGCGCTCATGCCGGAAAACTTCCCGAAACGTGTGCGCGCAGGCTATCTGGCAAGCGCGTATGCCGTGGCGGTGTCGGTGTTCGGCGGCACGGCGCAACTTGTCGTCGCGTGGCTCATCAAGGTGACGGGCAATACGATGGCGCCGGCGTGGTACATGATCGCGTGCGTCATCATTTCGCTCTGCGCTGTGACGATGCTGGAAGAAACTGGCGGACGCGATCTGGCCTGATTGTGTCGAGGAGTGCGGGCCAGGAAATCAGGGCCGGCTGGAACCACGAGTGGCGGAGTTTCCACAACGCGGTTAGGGAGTCGCCGCCTTGACCGTTCGCCCATCATCCTGGCCCGGCCCGATCACGAGGCTCGCCTCCACCAGCAAACGCCGCAGTCCCAGCTTTGGATAATTGCGGGCGACAGCCCGGAACGCATAAGGATTGACCCGATCTTCGAGAAGGTCCGCCAAAACCCATCGCGGGTTGATTTCTAGCGTGAGCATGGTGCCTAAGAAACAACCGTGTAGCAACGCTAATGGCGTCGGACATTCGGGGTCGTCTGGTGTCCTACCACTGTGAGAAAACTGCCGTTCGGACTAGTCGTTGGCCATACGCCAGCCCTTCCGACATAGCCGCCCTTTCCGACGCTCGAGCCAACGGCAGCTTCGACCGATCGGCCTGCCCACATTCGGCCGCGAGGGCCGGCAGCTGATGCGAAGCAGCCGCTCAAACGGCTGAGTGACGGTGGTGGCGAACGGCGACTAGTGGCCGCGTCGAGGCAGTGCTCTCTGTGGATTGCTCGTCGCAAACCGGACATTGAGCGAGGCGGACAAGACCTCGGTCAGCCAAAACTAGGCCACGGGCTCGACCGGCCGCTCCTGGCCGGCATGGGAACTACAGGCCGAGGATCGTGACGCAGCTGTGCCGGAGACGATTGTCGCTGGTCCACGTCTCGATTTGCGAAATCATCGCGCCGAGCGCGGCACAATTCGCGTTCATACTCTGAGTAAACCTTTCTTTCGAATCGGCGAAGAGGAAGCCAATCTGCTGCAGCATGTCCGGCCTGAATGTCTCCACTTCCAGCCTGCTTCGGACGTCCGCAAGGGCTTTTACTATCTTTTCCCAGTCAAGCATGCTGATTTGAGTGAATGCATAGTGATCGTAAGTCGGCTCGAATCTTTCGATCGTCGGCTCGATATACCCAAACACCTCTTCCTCGAAAAACAGCGAACCATCGTTCCAGCATCGATTCGCATAGGGGCCCGCCATGACTTCGCCATAGGCAGTACCTTCCAGCGATGAGGGGTCTGTTATCGCCCGGACCCGGCATGCCGAACTCATCGGTCGAAACTCCTCGAAAATATGCAGGCCCCCGATTGTCAGCGATCCAGCCACCGATGTCGAAAGGCCGATTTTGGCCGGTGCTTGTCGCAGGAGGCTGCTCATGGCTCAGTGCGGGACATATTGTCTCGGGTGGAAAATCGCTGCCACCAGAAGGTCAATTTCTCGTGCCCGTTCATCAACGGGCCGGCCTCAGGTGTTTGCATGAAGCATGCGAAGATTGGAGCGGCGTATAGGTCAGCCAGTGTCACGCTTTCGCCGATTAAAAATCCGTGGTCGTCTGACAGCCGAGCCAACTCCGATAGACATACGGCGGCACGCGGCAATGCAGCTCCGATCTTCTGCTCATTGGGCAACCGGCCTTCGCGAGCGGAAACGACACGTTCGACATAGAGATCCCAAACGAGCGTTCTGTATGCATAGGCGTCCATTATCCCCACGATCTGGTTGACCTTGGCGCGAGCTCTGGGAATCGTCGGCTGCAGTTTGCATCCGGAAAACTCTTCATCGATGTAGCGAACAATTGCGCCAGTCTCGTATAGACGGAAGTCTCCATGTTCGAGCGCCGGAACACGCCCAAACGGGTGACGGGTCAAGTGCTCCTGTGGGACCCCGGTCTTCGCGAATACATCTACCTCGCGCAGGACATAGTCGACTCGCTTCTCTTCCAATGCGAGGCGGGCGATTCGCACATACACGCTCCATGCGGCTCCATATAGATTTACCACTGCGGTGGTCAGCACAGGATCGCCCCAGTCGCGCACGAGCGGCGCGGATTGTCCAAAACCTGTTGATAGTTCTCATGCAGAGCGGGCCAGTCGCTACCGGGCTCCAGAGCCGTTGCATCCAGACGCTTCAGGGCCACGGCAAGCCGCATGCGCGCATGACAATGCCCGACCGCCGCAAGCCATCCAGCACACGCGAATTCCTCTCCCGATTTCGACTGGTAACAGGCGAAGACGCTTGCGCCGAAGTCCGGTCCCATTCCTCGATTATCCGGGCAGGTAGCAGATAGGTTTTTGGCCAGCGCCATGTCGAAATGCGGAATGTCCGCAGCCGTCGCATCGCAACGTCAAGGCACGACCGACACGGCTTGCCGAGTTTGTTCATGGTGGCGTTTTCCGTCTCAGAGCCAATGGGCGAACTTAGCTACCGCGAACATTGCAGACAGTCCAGCCAGCGCAAAGCAAATTTTCTTGTTAGGCATCCAGCGGGGGATGCGCGCGCTGTTCGAGCGTCATCCCCTGAGCGCCGAGCCCGAAATAGACAAAGACACCAACCGCCGCAGCCCATTCCACAAGGTCGTACATTGGCCCGAAAAATCCCGCTGCCATAGGTCTGTGCCACTACGTTCCCCCGTTTTCCGTTGTATCAGTGGGTTCTTGTGTAGGCGAGAAGTTGATTAACAAACCTTGAGCGCCGCCCGCTCACCTCCAACACATCGCCAATCGCAGTTTGGTCCTGTTCAGCCTGGGCCACGCAAACCTGAAACTCGTCGCGCGGATCGCCCGCTTTTCTCAGGGTCAATGCATAGCAAGTGTGCTTGCCGCGCTGAACGTACTTTGCAGCGACATCATAGGTTGCAACGTATGCCACTCCAATCACCTGGTTCATCACGTTCGCAAAAGCGCCGGCTGCCAGAGCAACGAGGATCGCTGCGGCGATTGTTCCCGTCACCCACGATTCGGCGAGCCCTACTACATGTTCCTTGGTTGCCCCACGAGGCTTGTACGAGCTGCCAATCAGCGCACGCTGGAGCCGCCACGCGATGAGAACCAAAACTGGCACAGCAACCGGCGCGACCCACCTCCAGTATTCACGGCTAATTCGCACAGCCGGGCCATCGAACGATGAACCCCACGCGAGCACAATGCCAGCTCCGAAAACCAGGAAGAAAACACCATAGGAACTGCGACCAGTCCCTACGAACAACGAACCGTTTGATCCCATCACGTGCCTAGCTTTCACCCGTTTTTCAGTTCCGTCAACACGGCTCCCCTAAGTTGCGGTATGCCGAAACGCTTACCTCAAATTTGCTAAATCTGTCGCCCGACTGAAGCCTGATCCCGCTGCGCAAGAAGTGCATCAATTTTTCTTTCGAGTCGCAGGCTGGTCGATCCGGCCAGAAAGAAAATGCAAGCCGCATTAAACCCCGGGATCAGACAAACCAGCGCCCACCGAAAAGGCGCGCGCCCTTTATCTTTCGCCAGAAAATAAGCAGAGACTGCGAGCGCCAAGGAGACCAAAAGCAGAGGCATGAAAGAAATAAAGGTCGGATCGGACGGATGCTGCATGTGAGTTCCCTACGGCGCGGCGACCGGCCGCTGCGGGGCGCTTGCGCGCCGGGCCTTGCGCTCGCCGACGATGCGTTTTCATCGCGAGCTCGGGCGTGGTTCATGTTTTCGGTTGTGGTTACGGGACTGCGTTGCGGAGACCGTCGGGCGCGCGGATCAGCTTGCCGCCATAGCCCAGAAGCCCGTTCCACTCACAGAACTCCGAAAACGCTTCCTCCGGCGTCATATTCGCGATCTGCACGTCATCCCACCCGCGTTCGCGCAGGCAGTCCACAACTTCGACGCTGATGTTGGACACGATCATGGCTTTCCCTTCGAAAGAAGCCGTGCGCTGCCTTTTCGCGCCACGTGGCGTCCTGTGGCAGGAGTGTACGGATAAAACTCTGTCCGCTTTCCTGTTATCGGCCCGCGCCGGCATTACTTGATCAAACGCATCCCGGCAACCTTCGAGGCCGCCACGTCGAAAGTGGCCGTGTACTCGCACCCTGCGACGTGCCCCGACCGCTCGATCAGGCAGTCCGCAAAGTCGGCCTTCGCGGATGCGGCAAAAACCCGGAGTGCTTTTCGTACCGTGTCCGCACCTTCGACGATCAGTTCCTTGGTACCGATCATCGAGTCGATGATGTCCCTCATCTGCTCGCGCTCGACACCGTAGCATCGCGCGAGCACCCACACGACCTCAACTAGCGCGACCTGCGAAACGTACCCCGGTCGCTCGGCCGACAGGGAATCCATTAGCGCCGTCGCCTTGTTCGACTGCACGGCGTCGTCCTGCGCAAAATAACGGACCAGCACGTTCGTATCCAGTCCGATCATCGGGCGGATGCCCCTTGCTCGGCGATTGTCCGGTTCATGTCCTCGATCGACACCGGCTTCGCCGGTTTCTTGACGATGCCTTTGAGGGACGCAAGCGACCGCGTGGCCGGATAGACCTCGTACCGGCCCGTCGCCTCGTTAAAGCTGAATTCGATCCGGTCGCCGGACTGCAAGCCAAGCTGATTCCGCACGTCCACCGGGATGGTGACCTGGCCCTTTGAAGTGATGGTTGCTGCTGTCATGACGAGACCTCCGACATTCCTTACTTTAAGGTAAGGGGCTCGGAAAAGCAAGAGCACAAGCAGGCGCGCGAGTGGCTACACCCAGAATGGCACGCGTCACTCGCCAGCTCAATCGCGGCAACAGCCTCCCGCTGTTCGCGTTCGAACACGTCGAAATATAGCGAGACGTGATCGAGGTGCCTTTTTATAAGCGGCGTATATCACAATCCACGGGGACACGGTCGGCCGATATGACTCACATATTTGGGATTCCACATTTCGTGGCTGATGCTGACAGTCGCGTTGTTGCCTTGCGAAGATAGGAGCGAGCTGCGTCCGCGTCTGCCAGCGGACTTAGTCCGACCCACTACGGCCGTACAAACCTCTCTAATGCGGTCAGTCAGCCGAATCGGCGTCTTCCGGACTGGAGCACCACAAAGCGGACGTTAGCGACCTCACCCAACCGGCCACCTTCTACCTCTTTTGCGACGCTTGGCGATCGAGGTCAGCGTGGGCAGCTTTCGTAGCGAAAACAGACGCTGACGCGCGGCCCTCATCGAACCAGCGAAACCCGCGATATACGAGTCGACATGGCAAGGCTCAGCTTGCGCCCGGCACGACTGTCACAAAACGCCACAATCGCGCCCGTTGGCTAGTGGCCGCTTCTAACGTGGGCAGCGTATGGAGGCAGAAAAATGATCGGCAATCTCGAACTTCTGTCGCGGTTACTGATAGCTACACTGCTCGGCAGTGTCATCGGCTTCGAGCGCGAGCGACTGAACTGGGCGGCCGGCCTGCGTACGCACATGCTGGTCTGCGTTGGGGCAGCGTTGATCATGCTCGTCTCGGCGTTCGGCTTTGCCGACATGCTGGGCGAGAAGAACGTCGTGCTCGATCCATCCCGGGTCGCGGCACAGGTGGTTTCCGGTATCGGCTTTCTCGGCGCTGGGTCGATACTGCTTCGTGGCGAAGTTGTGCGCGGATTGACGACGGCAGCGAGCCTCTGGTCCGTCGCGGGTATCGGCCTGGCGGTGGGTGGTGGCATGTACACGGCCGCGATCGGGGCGACGGTCATTATCATGATCATGCTCGTCGGTGTAAAACCACTGGAGCGGCGCTTCATTTCAGTGCGTCAGCAGCGCACCATACAACTGCTGGTCGAGCGTGGCAGTGTCTCGCTGGACACCGTCCACCGGACGCTCGGCACTGGAAGTGTTCGCGTCAAGCAGTTCATTGTCCAGCAGTCAGAGGACCACGCCGATCTCGACGATGTGCATATTGCTCTGTCGCGGGTGAACTCGGGCGAGTTCTCGACGATATGCACGCGCCTCGAAGCCATGCCGGGCGTGCGCGAGTGTCGACCGGAGAAATAAGGCGGGGACACAATCATGACCCGAAGCTATGACTATGAAGGGTTCATGCTCGGTATCTCCGTCAGTCTGATACCAGCATCGGACCGAGCAAGCGGGAGCCAACCCGACCCGGTTACGTTGCTATCTCAGGATATTTCAGGCAGCGAGTGCAGCAGCCGTGTTTTCACCCCTTGCGCTTTCGCGAAGCGCGGCCGTCCCTTCCGAGAGGCCGACTCGCTCATGGGCGGATAGCATTTCACCCTGGCGCCGCGCGGTTTGTTGTCCGTCCGTGGAGCCGACACGCTGGTGCGCAATTGTGCGAACGGGAGCAGGCGCAGGGTTGATGCTGCTGCACTCCTGTACGTGTGACATAGGTTCGCCTGCCAGTGTTGCAAGCGGTAGGCGCCATCCGTCGAATTTTGTGGGGCTCCCGTTCTTTGCCCTCCAGCATATCTTTGGAAAATCCGCCGCTGAGCCTCGGCTTTAGCGCGCGGATTTTGCCGTGGGCGGAATTGCCTATGTGTGCTGCCGCACACTCTGGAGCAGCAGATGCTGTCCTCATCGTCAAAAATTCACAAAACTTTGCTTCGCGAAGTTAATACGTCTGGAGTCGACGATGGATGCACTTACAGGCTTTTTACTGTTTGGGGTGTCGTTAGCCGCGATTCTTGCAACAACAGAAAGCAGCGGGAAGTTGTGGTGGGCCGGTCTGCTTGGCACATTGGCGGGCGGTCCCGTTGTAATTGTCGCTGTCTCAATGACCATGCCCGGCAGCGCCGGCAGTGTGCTGGCAGATACCCTGGCGTTGGTCGTGCCGGTTATCTTTCTGTGCGCCGCGCTATCAAGCCACAGCAGTCCGAAAATCGCTGCAGGAAACAGCAGTCCGTAGCAGTGAACGCACCGCAACGCGTAAGCGTCACGAACCGACTGGAGATCCAAAGGCTGTTCCTTGAGGCTAAGCTGTCGTGTGAATGACGTTCGAAAGATTAGCGTGAACGGCGGGTTGCGGTCGACTGCACTCGTGCAACGGCCGCGGCCCGATGCAGCCGTTCACGCGTTCCCTGTCTCCATGGCTCTGCAGGAAACAGGCCACTTTTCGTGGTTCGATGTCGCCAACGCTCAGTCATTCGAACGGCGCCTCTTCTTACCGTAGCAATCGGGGGGCATAGTTGTCTGCTCTTTGTAGAGAACCTACAGCACGGCTATCGCAGCTCGTGCGACACGGGAGTTATGCGCGGCCAGCCCGTTTCGCATGGCGGGTGGCTATCCCCTTGTGAGCAGAATGAAGTAGCATGCCAGCAAAGGGGCTCTTCTTTCACGCGTTAGCGGTCGGTTTCGTCGCTCGCAAACGGAGTGCTTATGTTGACGCTTTATTCCTATCCGGATCTCTTCGGCGTCGCGGATAACAATCCGTTTGGTCTGAAAGTATTTGCGTTCATGCGATTGTGCGGGCTCCCCTTTGAGCATCGTCATGTCCTCGACACAAGCGTTGCGCCGCGTGGCCAACTGCCTTACCTGCGTGATGGGGACGATACGATCGGCGACAGCGACAGGATCATCGCGCATCTGACACGTCGATACGATCTGGACATCGATCGCGCGCTTTCGCCAAGACAGTTGAACCTGGACCTTATGGTCCGGCGAACGCTCGACGACCTGTACTGGATCATGAGCTTTTCACGCTGGCGCGACGAGCGCTTCTGGCCGTCTTTTCGCGACGCCATGCTGTCCGCCCACCCGGACATTCCAGCTAGCGATCTTGAGGAGGCCCGCGAATACAACCGCCTGCGGTACCACTATCAAGGCATCGGACGATATGAACCCGAGCAGGTCTATGAGCGAGGTATCGCGGATCTGCGCGTCGTGGCGGACATGCTCGGCAACACCGGCTATGTGTTCGGCGGCGATCCTGCCACCGTTGACGCGGCGATCTACGGATTTGTCGCAAACATTTACTTCTACGAAATTGACACACCGCTTAAGCAGTACGTGCTTTCGCGCGCGGCGCTCGTGCACCATTGTGAAGCCATCCATGACCAGATCCGCACGACCGGAACCGATCGGGCAGGGTGAACGGCGCGTAGTGTCGAAGGTGCATCCAGTCGGCTTGCGTGGCCCCGCAATGAATCAAGGGTCGTCGGTTGCGCTTGATCCGTGCTGGCGAATCGCGGAATGCCCTGGTTTTTCCGACGTCTACCGATTCCTGAATTAACTCCAGCCTGACCGCCGCGGTACAGTAACGCGACGAAAGGTTCGCCCAACGTGAAGAAGAACGCAGTCGACTCGGGAGATGGCGATGACCGCTCAACGGTAATCCGATCGCGCTGGTTCGCGATGCTGCTGCTCGCGGCGTCGACACTGGCGCCGCTGCAGCCCGCTCACGCGGACGGTACCCTTGCAGGGGAAGTGAACGGGGTTACGTTCGACCAGTTCATACAGAAGACGCTTGAGGACTATGAGGTACCTGGGGCGATTGTCGTCGTGGCGAGCGACAAGGGCACTGGGTTCCTAAAGGGGTACGGCGTGCGTCGTCGCGGCGAAAGGGCGCCGGTCGACGGGGATACACGATTTCAGCTCGCGTCCATGAGCAAGTTCATCGCCGCGACGTCGGTCGGAGCACTCGTCGATCGGGGCGTCGTTTCGTGGGACGCACCCATCAGGACTTTTTCGCCTGACACGGTACTCGCGGAGCCTTACGCCACGCAGAACGTCACATTGCGCGATTTCTTCGCACATCGTACCGGGCTGCCGGCCTACACAGACGACCTGCTCCCCCAACTCGACTATGACCCCGACGAACTGCTGCACCGCGCGCGCTTCCAGCAATTCGACCATAGCTTCCGGTCGCGATGGGCCTATTCGAACTACGGCATCTTTCTGGGGCAGTACAGTGCATCGCGGGCTGCCGGGATGAGCCCCTCGCAATTGCTGTCGAACATGATGCTCGTGCCGCTTGGCATGACGCGAAGTGGTCCGGTGCAGGCGGAGCTTTTCAAGGACGATAATCGCGCCACGGCTCATAACATCGACGGCTCAATCATGCCGTACGAGAACGTCGACAAGTTCAGCGGTGCGGGCGCGATAGTTTCGACAGGCCGCGACATCGGACGCTGGATGACGATGTTGCTCGGGCAAGGCACATTCGATGGAAAACAGATTCTGAGCAAGGAAACCGTGACCGAAATCTTCGCCGCGAGCATGGTGCAAGGCGTGGGCGGTCCGCTGAGCGATCCCAATGACTCGGCCGGGTTGGGGTGCGAGAGCTATCACTTCCTTCGCTGGCGCGTAATCGAGAAAAATGGCGCGCTGAACGGCATGCGCACCATCGTCACACTGATCCCGGAGCGTGGCCTTGGCATCGCGATCTTTGCCAACAAGCAGGTGACAGTATTTCCAGAGGCCGTCCGTGCGGAGTTTCTCGAGCGTGTGCTTGCGCCCTCAGGGCAGGACCTGCAAAGGCAGATTCACGAAGAGCAAAAAGGCTGGTATGCGCTTCTCGATGTGCCTAGGCCCCCGGCCGATGCCAAGCCGCTCGCGCGCGACCTTGACGCTTTCACGGGCCTCTTTGTCAGTCCGCTGTATGGGTCGCTTGCCGTGATACGCAACGGCAAAACTCTTGCAGTGAAAATCGGCGCCCATGATTTTCCAGGGAGGTTGACGCATTGGTCCGCCGACTCGTTCCTGATCACATTTGAGAATCCCGATATACCGCCGGGCATCCTCACGTTTGCTTTTAAGGCAGGCGATACCCATGCCACCGGCTTTGACGGCAGCAGCGTACCGAATGCCTTCACGACCGATTACGGGCATTTCGATCGCGCAGAATAGTGGAGAAATCGATGCGCGGCAGAGATTCGACGTAGTTGGTGTCTACTTGCCCTGAATCCCACCCCCCTTTCGATGATGCAGCTGACGGCCTCAAATCTTACATGACTGCAATGGAGCGGGCTGCGTCAGCCTGCTCTTCAATTTCATCGCCAAAAAGCGGTCGGTGGAGTCACGCAGCCCGGGAGCAGACAGTCATCAGCGAGTACTCCCGACCCTCTGCGGTCAATCAACGCCAAGAGCGGAGCGTCCGGATTCAGCCGGATAGCGGACCCTGCCTTCGAGATAGACGGTCTTCCTGAGGCGACACTACCACAAGGAATCTCGGGTTTATGCGAGCTAGCCAGCGTAGGACGCGCGAGGGTGCACGTCTCACGAGCGGCATCGGTCAATGATCTCGAAAAGTCGCTGGCAGGACATGGCGACGTGGTGCTCAGGCGCCGTGGCAACACCGAGCAAAAGGCCGGGTAAGGTCCAGGACGGAGTCGCGAACCACACGGACAGCGGCGATGGCGCCATGCCAACGGCCATCGCTTCGCGAACGATCCGCAAATCGGGCGAGCCGTCGGGGAGTCGGAGAAGGACTGCCAGGCCGGCATTGACCCATTCCGCGTCGCGCATTCGCAACTGCTCGCATAACGCGTCACGCTGGGCAGAATAAAGACGCTTGAGCCGGCGCACGCGCCGGATGTAGTGGCCGTCACGCATGAATCGCGCTGTGGCGAGTTGAATGACTGGCGATGGCGCCGGGGCAAGCGTTGCTGCCACTTCGGCAAATGCGTTGGCCAATTCGTTTGGCGCGACGACAAATCCGAGCCGCAGCCCCGGGTTAATCGTCTTGCTAAACGAACCGATATGAATGACCCGTTTGCCCTCTTCCAGTGACGCCAGCGCAGGTGCCGGCCTGCCTTGAAGTTGCAGCTCGCCGAGGTAGTCGTCTTCGATGATCCAGGCGTGGCTCGAGGCTGCCCATTCCAGCAGCTGAAGCCGTCGCCTCAGCGACAGCGTCGAGCCCAGTGGCGCTTGTTGACCAGGCGTCACGACTGCTAACGCGGCGTCCGCGGCGTTCTCGATGCCATAGCCTACGTTGAGGCCTTCTGCATCCACTGGCACCGGCACTATGTTCAAACGCGCGAGCTCCAGGCCTTTGCGCGTGACCATGAAACCGGGCTCTTCCATCCAGACCTTCCTGCCTTCGAGACCCAACACCCGTAGTGCGAGGCCTAAGCCGGCGCTATACCCCGAAGTGATAAAGATCTGCTCCGGATAGCAGTGCACGTTTCTCGCGATGGAGAGATAGCCCGCGATTTCTCTGCGCAGTTCAAACTCCCCTCGAGGATCGGGATAGAGCAGCGACGACAGGCATCCGGTCTTCAGCAGATTGGAAGAACGCGCGCGTGCAAAAAGCTGTTCCGGCAAACCTTCAAATGCCGGAATGCCGAGCTGGAAGATCGCCGGCCCGGCGTTCATCTCTTCATAAGCCCTCATAAAGGCGCCGAGCTGCGGCGCTTGCGCTTGTGTCGCCACCACGCGCGGCCGCGGGGCGACGCGAGTGCCCCCTGCCCCGAATGTTTCGATCATCTGGGCGTCGCATAAGCGTTCATATGCCGCTTGAACCGTACCTCGCGCCACGCCGAGCTGCGCCGCCAGGTCCTGCCACGAGGGCAGCCGCGTGCCGGGTGCGAGCAACCCGGCCTCTATGGTCCTGCTAATGCTCGCACGAATCTGTTCTGCGAGAGACAGCTTCGCTGTCCGGTCGAGCTGAATCTGCAGGTCTGGATGCATGTTCTTGGTACACACGGAAATGGGGAATCTTGGTTCTTCTATTCGTACCATCGATGGTACAGAATATTCCCACCCTAGCAGGTAGAAATGTGAGCCCAATACGGAGATACCGGGCCATGCCCGATCGACAGATTCGAACGGGTAACCATTCGTACCTCGAACTGTCCCTTCACCCATGGGATTAACCATGACCAATGCAGTCATCGAATGTATCCTGAGCCGCAGCGCAGCCAAGCACTACGACAACACTGCGACCTTGAGCGACGACCAGATCCGCGAACTCGTGCGAATCGGCACATCCGCGCCGACATCGTTCCACTTGCAGAACTGGCGCTTCATCGCGGTGCGCACGCCCGAAGGCAAGGCCCGGCTGAGTCCCATCGCGTGGAACCAACCCGCGATCAAAGATGCGGTGGTTACGTTCATCGTGTGCGGCCAACTGGTCGATACAAGCGTCATACCGGAGCGCCTGGCTCCGCTGGTGGAAGCGGGTGTCATGCCTGCCGCGATGGTGCCGGAATGGGAAAACCCCGCGCGCGAACTGTACATGGCGTACCCGCAGCGCCGGCGCGACGAGGCTGTACGCACGGCCACGTTCGGCGCATCGGCGATGATCTATGCGGCCCGCTCACTGGGCCTGGGTTCGACGCCGATGATCGGATTCGACGCCGAAGCGGTGCACCGCGAGTTCGAATTGGCAGAGGACGAAGTGCCGGTCATGTTGTTGTCGATAGGCGCGGAGCGTCCGGGAAACTGGGCGCAGAAGCCGCGCCGTCCCGTGGCCGATGTGCTGGCGCTCGTTTAATGACTAGCAGAACCGGTGATGTGCGGGAACAGGTTCTCGACTCCGCTATTGCCTTTCCGAAGCTGCCGGAGAAACTCGCATGAATATCCTGCACATCGACTGCAGTCCGCGATGGGACTCGCACAGTCGACAGCTATCGTCGGCAGTCGTCGACAAGCTCCTCTCGATTTTCCCCGACGCGCGTATTAGCCGCCGCGATCTGGGCTACGAACCGATACCTCACGCCGGCGCCGACTATGCCGCCACGCTCGCGACGCCCGCGTCGCTGGCCGCGGCAGGGCGCTCCGCCGACGCGCTAGTGCTCGCCGAGCAACTCATTGGCGAGGTCGAGCGCGCCGACGTCGTTGTCATCGGCACGCCGATGAACAACTTCACGGTGCCGTCCGTTCTGAAAGCGTGGATCGATCAGATCCTCCGTGTCGGCCGCACGATGAAGTCGACACCAGCCGGCAAGGTCGGAATGCTTTCGGACCGTCCCGTGTTCGTCGCGATCGCTTCGGGTGGCGTGTTTGCTGGTGAGCGAGCCAATCAGCCGGATTTCCTCACGCCCTATCTCACCGCAGTACTCGACTGCATTGGTTTCAATACAGTCCATTACCTGCCTTTGCAAGGCACCGCGTTTATCGATGACATTCGCGCAAACGAACTTCGCCGCTCGCTCGTCGCGACGATCGAACCGGCGATGGTCAGCCTCGTGCAAAGCCTCGCTTGAACAAGCGTCGAGCCGCTAACTTATCAGGAACGTTCGTCCTTGCGCGTCTCAATCGTGGAAAAGCTCTCGTCGACAACCATCAGCGTATGCTGGAGCGATCCTTGTTCTGGTCATCGCGCGGCTCAGGTCTGGGGCATCTGCGTTGCGCGTGTGGATGCCGTTTGCGTGCTGTCCGGTAAGCCGATACGCCGCGGGGATCCGATATTTAGTCCACGTGTCTATCGATCGCAAGTGCCGCTCAATCGCCATCGCATGATTCTGGCTTCCGCAGTAGCGGGATTCCCCGACAAACCATCCTTTTAAAAAAGTACTAAAGTATGAGCACATGCATGAGTACATCGAGAAAGGTTGTTGTCGTTACCGGCGCCTCGCGCGGGATGGGTGCCGCGATCGTTCGGGCATTTCGCGAACTCGATTGTGCCGTCGTTGCTACCTCGCGTTCGATCGGGCCGTCGGACGACGCGAACCTGCTGACGGTAGCCGGCGACATTGGCGACCCGGTAACCGCGCGACGTGTCATCGCCGAGGGCGTCGCACGCTTTGGCAGGATCGATACGCTGGTGAACAACGCCGGCATCTACATCGGCAAGCCTTTTACCGAACACACCGCCGAAGACTATGCGGCCGTGATGAACGTGAACATGGCGGGCTTCTATTACATCACGCAGCTTGCGATCGCCGAGATGGAAAAGCATTGGAGTGGTCATGTGGTAAATATCACGGCCAGCATCGATCAGGTCGCAATCAGCGGGGTCTACTCGGTCCTCGCAGCGCTGACGAAGGGCGGCATCAACGCGGCCACGAAGTCGCTCGCGATCGAATACGCGAAGAAAGGAATCCGCGTGAATGCCGTCGCGCCTGGAAACATGGACACGCCGATGCACGCGCCTGAAATCCATGAAGCGCTGCGAGCGTTCAATCCCATCGGACGCCTGGGCGAAACACGCGATATCGCCGACGCCGTGGTCTTTCTTGATTCGGCACCGTTCATTACTGGAGAGATCCTGCACGTCGATGGCGGGCAAAGCGCTGGCCATTGAAACGCTCTTTTCCATGCCGAGGCCTAACGGAGCTCTATGTCCCAAGTCGATTGGTTGAGCCACCTGCTGCAAATGATCACCATCACCGGACGGCTGGAAGTCCGTTGCGCGTATGGTGCGCCGTGGCGCGTGGCCTGGCCGCAGTCCAGTGCGCATGAGGTTCCCTATCACGTCGTGCTCAAGGGCCGTGCCATCATCGAGGACCCCGAGACAGACACGGCGCGGGAACTGGTAGCCGGCGATGTCGTGCTGCTGCCTCACGGGTCGGCGCACGTGCTGCACGACGGCAGCGGACGTGCACCCGGGCCTACGTGCGAACGCCGTGATTCCGCCGGATTGACGTTCAGCGAAAACGACGGTCAGGGCGAGCGTCTGGACATGCTATGTGGGCGATTTCTCATCGGACCGCCTCATGATCGGCTGATTCGCAATTACCTGCCCACGAATGTAGTAGTCCGGACCATGGAAGGTCGCGGTGAAACGGGTATGGAGTCTGCTCAAAACCACCTCGCCAGTTTCGTGGGGATGATGCGCGAAGAATCCGCGGGCGACAAAGTCGGTGGATACGCGATCGTCAATGCCCTTTCGTCGGCGCTCTTTACGCTGGTATTACGCGAGGCGAGCGAATCAAAAGAAGCCCCGGCAGGCCTGTTGGCACTGGCCGGCAATCCACGACTGGCGCCTGCCATTTCAGCCATGTTCGCCGATCCCGCGCGGCCCTGGAATCTGCCTGAGCTAGCCGACTTATGCAGTATGTCGCGCGCCACCTTCATGCGGCGCTTTCAGGACACGCTCGGGTGCTCGGCCGTGGATCTGTTGACCGATATTCGGATGAGCCTGGCTGCCAACGGGTTGAAGAAACCGATGATGACCACCGAGGCGGTGGCCGAGTCGGTCGGGTATCAATCGGTGTCGTCATTCCGCCGTGTGTTCACCGAGAGGATGGGCATGACGCCGGGGCAATGGCGGCGTCTCGCGCGCAACGGCCGATAGCGGCCCAGCAGCGGCCCCAGTGCTGCTCGCGAATCATCGCTCCACGTCGTCTTGATCCTTTTGGATACTTTATTGAGCAAATCCAGTCTCGAAAGCCGCATCGACAAGGCCTAAAGTGGAGGCTCCTAACCGCCTGACGCCACATCGACGCAACGCACGCTGATACGAGGGATACCGACTTATGAGCGCACAAGCCTTCGAATTTGACGGACCCCACGGCTACCGGCTCGCCGGCAGACTGGAATTGCCGGACGGCCAGCCGCGTGGCTGGGCGATCCTCGCCCACTGCTTTACGTGCGGCAAGGACAGCCTCGCCGCCAGTCGCGTCGCACGGGCACTCGCCGCTCACGGCATTGGCGTGTTGCGCTTCGACTTTGCCGGATTGGGCAACAGCGGTGGAAACTTTGCCGACACGACTTTCGCCACGGACGTGGATGATCTGGTAGCGGCTGGCAACGCGATGACCAGCGACGGCAAGCCGCCATCGATTCTGATCGGCCACAGCCTCGGCGGCGCAGCCGTCCTGATGGCCGCGGGCCAGATGTGGGGCATTCGTGCGGTGGCCACTCTGGCCGCTCCGTTCGATACCCGCCATGTTCTGCATCAGTTCGCCCCGCAAAGCCTTGAAACCATCGAGACGCGCGGCGAAGCGGAAGTATTGCTGGCTGGCAGGCCGTTCGTCGTGCGCAAGAGTTTCGTCGACGACCTGGCGTGTCACAACCTCGAGTCGCGGATCGCCGGGTTGCGCATTCCATTGCTGGTGCTGCATTCGCCGCTGGATTCAACGGTGGGCATCGAGAACGCCGCGCATATTTTTGCGGCTGCGAAGCACCCCAAGAGCTTCATTTCGCTGGACAACGCCGACCACCTGCTGACGCGCCGCGCCGACGCGGACTATGCGGCCGCAATGATCTCGACCTGGGCCAGCCGATATCCGATTTCCTGATTTAAATGACATGTGCTTTTGCGCTCCGGGTGGAGCGCGGGCACTCGTACGCCTAAACCTACCCTCCTACACACAGGAATCCTTATGAAAACCGAACTCAACATGACCAACCCCGTCATCGAATGCATTCTGAGCCGCAGCGCGGCAAAGTACTACGACACTACCGCGACCTTGAGCGACGAACAGATCCACGAACTCGTGCGGATCGGCACGAGTGCGCCGACGTCGTTCCACCTGCAGAACTGGCGCTTCATCGCGGTACGTACGCCTGAAGCCAAGGCGCGACTGAGCCCGATTGCGTGGAACCAGCCCGCGGTCAAAGATGCAGCGGTCACTTTCATCGTCTGCGGCCAACTGGTCGAAACCAGTGTGATACCGGAGCGTCTCGCACCGCTGGTGGAAGCGGGCGTCATGCCTGCAACCATGGTGCCCGAGTGGGAAATCCCCGCACGCAATCTGTATATGGCGTACCCGCAGCGCCGTCGTGACGAGGCTGTGCGCACGGCCACTTTCGGCGCGGCGGCGATGATCTATGCGGCCCGCTCGATGGGCTTGGGCTCAACGCCGATGATCGGTTTCGATGACGAAGCCGTGCACCGCGAGTTCGGACTGGCCGCGGACGAAGTACCGGTTCTCCTGTTGTCCGTAGGCGTGGAGCGAGCCGGAAACTGGGCGCAGAAGCCGCGCCGTCCCGTGGCCGAGGTGCTGGACCTTGTATGAAGTGAAAGACGAACACAAGTTGTCGCCTGCTTAAAGGGCAAATCCCGCTTCGACCCGAACTTTGGCGCGAAGCAAACCAACGGATGGTCTCCCAACGACCGTTCTCAATCTGTAAAACCGTAACTTAAGGATGACTACAATGGCAAGGACTACTACTTTAGCGCCGGAACAGGTGCCCGCCGATTCGAAGCCGACGCTCGATGCATTCACCAAAAATATCGGCTTCACGCCGAACATGATGGCGAGCTTCGCGCAAAGCCCCATCGCTTTCAACGCATGGGCCACGCTGCTCGGTTCGCTGAGCAAAGCGCTCGACGTGAAGACGCGCGACAGCATCGGTCTCGTCGTCTCCGAAGTGAACGGCTGCAACTACTGCCTGACGGTGCACAGCTTCACCGCCGAGCATATGGCGAAGCTGCCGGCCGATGAAATTGTTCTCGCCCGCAAAGGACATGCTGCCGACCCGAAGCGCGACGCCGCGGTTCAGTTTGCGCGCAAGGTCATCGAGACACGCGGGCAAGTCAGCGACGCAGATCTGAAAGCCGTGCGCGATGCCGGCTACACGGATGCAAACGTGATGGAGATCGTCGCGCTGGTGGCCATGTACTCGCTGACGAATTTTTTCAATAACGTGTTCGATCCCGAGAAGGACTTTCCACCGGTTACGCCGGCTGGCTCGATCTGAACTTTATTCCCTCATCCGCGAGGGAATTGGGAAACGAGGCGGAGGAGCCGGTCATGCCCCGGCTCCGTTCCGCTGGCTTACCCAGGAGAACAAGCATGACACTCGATCATCCAATCTTCACGCGCTGGCCGGCGCGGCACCCTGAGCGGCTCCAGCTCTTTTCGTTACCGACGCCTAATGGCGTGAAGGTCGGCATCATGCTGGAGGAAACGGGTCTTGCCTATGAGGCGCACCGCATCGATATCCTGGAAAACGAGCACCATGATCCGGCTTTTCTCGCCCTCAATCCGAACGGCAAGATTCCGGCGATCTTCGATCCGAACGGTCCGGGCGGACAGCCGCTCGCGTTGTTCGAATCGGGAGCGATCCTGATCTATCTCGCCGAGAAGACTGGACAACTCCTTTCCACCGACCCCGTTACTCGCTACGAAACCATCCAGTGGCTGATGTGGCAGATGGGCGGTGTCGGGCCGATGTTCGGCCAGGTTGGCTTCTTCAACAAATTCGCCGGCAAAGCCTATGAGGACAGGCGCCCGCGCGATCGCTACGTCGCCGAGTCAGCGCGGTTGCTGAGTGTCCTCGACCAACGGCTCGCGGGCCGCGACTGGGTAATGGGCACTGACTACAGCATCGCCGATATTTCACTGCTCGGGTGGGTGCGCAATCTGATCGGCTTTTATGAAGCGCGTGAGCTTGTCGGTTTCGACCGTTTCTCGCATGTCCAGTCGTGGTTCGAGCGCGGTCTTGCGCGTCCGGCGGTGCAGCGCGGGTTGGCAGTGACTGCGGCCTGAAGCGAGGCCGTCGAAACGTCTTGCATAACGAAGCATAAAGCCGCTCAAATTCTTTTCAAGCGAGGATATCCGTGATCGAAATCAACGCCGACGTCGAGGCGATCATCAAGCGGGCGATATTGTCATTCGTCGCGACAGTCAACGAGGACGGAACGCCGAATCTTTCGCCGAAGGCATCGTTGACGGTCAGGAACGGTGTTCTCTACTTCGCCGATATCGCCTCGCCCTCGACGATACGAAACCTGAAGCGCAATCCCGCCGTCGAGATCAACGTAATCGACATCTTCGAGAGGCGTGGTTATCGATTCAAGGGCCATGCGTCGATAATACCGCCAGGCGATGACCAGTACTCGATGATCGCGGACTGGGTCCGCGCGACGAACGGGCTCGAGTATCCCGTCGACCACGTCGTCAGGATCGCAACCATTTCGATCACTCCACTGCTGTCGCCGGCCCATGTATTCGCCGAGCCTGCTCGAAGTCAGGATGAAATAAGGAACACCTATTATCAAAAGTACGGTGTGAAACGCATCGGCGAATAGGCGAGAAGTACTTGCGCAAGCCAGGAGAAATCTATGCTATCGGTTGAGATAAAAGCCATTGAAAATAACGACTTTGATATTTGGCTTCCTCTGTGGAAAGGCTATCAGCGATTCTACGAAGTGGATATCCCCCAGTCGGTGACGCTCGAGACATGGGCGCGCTTTCTGGACCCAATGGAGCCGATGCATGCGGCGCTTGCCATGATGGGCGAACACGCCTTCGGGCTGGTGCATTCTATCTACCATCGATCCACCTGGACAACAGCTAACTACTGCTATCTGCAGGACCTGTTTGTGGCGGCCGATGCGCGTGGCGGCGGAATCGGCCGCGCGCTGATCGAGCATGTTTATGCGGACGCGAAACGTCGCGGGGCGGCACGTGTGCACTGGCTGACACACCAGACCAACTCTGTCGGCATGCGGCTTTACGATCGCGTCGGCGATCGCTCGGGTTTCGTCCAGTATCGGAAACTATTCACCTGAAAATTCTCATGCGGAGATGTTCTCAGGAATCCTGCAACACATCGCGCAGCCCCGCGTTCCTTTGATTCTTTTGAGCATTTTATTGAGCGATTGCAGTCTCGAAACCGGCATCGGGCAAGCCTAAAGTGAAGGCTGTTAATGACCGACCCACAACCTGAATTGGAAACCAAAAATGTCCATTCGCACAGATCAGCTTCGTCTTCAAATCGCCGAGAAAAGCGCAGGACCGCTCTCCAGTCTGGCTCTGCTCAGATGGGCGCTTGTCATCGTCTTTCTTTGGTTCGGCGCAATGAAATTCACCGCCTACGAAGCCAACGGCATCGCTCCATTCATCATCCACAGCCCGGTCATGAGCTGGTTGCACTCCCTATTCGGAGTTCAGGGGGCAAGCGACGTTATCGGCGTACTCGAACTGTCGACTGCAGCAGCGCTGACTATCGGAGCCTTTCTACCCATTTTCTCCGCATTGGGTGCAGCGATGTCGGCGGCGACCTATTTCATCACGCTCACCTTCTTCCTGAGCACACCAGGAGTGGCAGAAGCGACAGCCGGTGGGTTTCCGGCGATTTCAGCCTTGCCTGGCCAGTTCCTTCTTAAAGATGTCGTTCTACTGGCCGCATCGCTTTCTCTCCTTGTGGCGTCCATCCAGGCTTCGTGGGCTAACGCGCAGAAGTCGTGACCTGGATGAGCTTTCGGTACCGCGATTGCGGGCATCACGAGAAGCATTCCACCGCCGAACATGAAGAGGAGAGCAACGTGAAAGAGTCCATTGAGATCGGCAACAGAATCGCCGACAAGGCTTCCCCGCCCGACGAGCGCACTATCCGCGACTGGATGGGGCCCGAGGCGTTCGAGCATTGGGTCGAACTGCGGAGCTGGATCGACGCATCGTATCCCGGGGTTTTCGCGCCAGACTGGCTATATGGCGGCAAGAAGCGCGGTTGGTCGTTGCGCTACAGGAAAACCAAGGCCTTGTGCACGCTGTTGCCGGCATACAGACTGTTGTCGGTTCTAGTGGTCCTGGGGCGAGCTGAACGAGAGAAGTTCGAGGCGCGGCGTTACTTCTGGACCCCGCGGTTGGTTAAGCTCTACGATGAGGCCCGGGCCTACCCTGACGGGAAATGGCTGACTGTTCCGATTTCATCCGCGGATGATCGGCATGAGGTGACAGAGCTTATGCGTATGAAGCGCCCTACGCTTTCACGCGATTGAATGCCGTGGACGTCCTGTAACCCGCGACAGGCGCCTCGGACCTCATCACACCGACGATACCCGTGAGTGGGCGCATCGGTTTGGCTGCGGGCGAACTGCGTTAGCCTCCCGCCCAGCTTGACGCCTGCACGGCGATGTGCGAACGTCCGCTGTGACTCGGACAGCCGCCGTTGTTCCTGTCCTCGCGAATGACTGAAATTGGCAGCGGATTCAATTGCCGATCGGTGTGCAATCAACGAAATCATTGCGCCAACGGCAACACACGACAGCGGCTGGCCGCCACCCGCACCGGTCACATGCACACATCTGTTGAGCGACGGATCGCGTTGATGTTTTCCGCTTCGACACCAGAATGCCTTCGTACTTGGCGTGGCGCAGTCGTTACGCGGAACCCCACACACGTTCGAGGTCGACGGCCGACGCCTGTACACCTGGTGTGCCTTCGATACCTTGTTTTTCCCGGCGCTGATCGGTCGGACTGCCCAAGTGGTCTCGCGTTGTGCAGTCACCGGCGTGCCGGTCTCGCTCGCGGTCACGCCCGCTGCGATCCGGGATCTTGAACCCGCCGGCGCGACCGTGTCGCTGATCGTGCCGCAAGACACGCCCGACATCCATCATGCCTTCTGCTGCCATGTGCATTTTTTTTGCCTCTGCCGCGACCGGTGAAGCACTGGGTCACGACACACCTCGGCGTCGAGATTGTGAGCGTCCGCGATGCCTTCGCCGTGGGCCGCGAGCGTGTCGAACGGCTGTTGCGGGCCACCTGTGTGCGAGACGTGGGGAGCAGGATCGTATGTGATCACGCTTCACCCGGATTGCCTCGTGGCGCCCGCTGACTCCACCGGTTTTAGAGGCCCTTTGCGGCGCTCACCTGTTCGAAGCGGCAACGGCCTGGGTGTCCCGCGGCCGCGCGATTCGGCGAGCCGTGGGTAAGCGAAGGGCGCTTTCGGGGCGATTGAGATGGGGACGTCGGGACAGGACGGCTCCAGTCCGCCGGACCACATCATTTGCCGGGACGGATGGTCGCCGCCGCAAGGCCCGCCCCGGCGAACGCGCACGCGGCGGACACCAGCGCAACGGCGCGCAGCGCATCGACAATGGCGTCGGTCTCCGCGCGAGCCACGGGTAGCCGGGGCGGTGTAGGGGCGGCTCCCGATGCGGCCGTGGCTTGCGCAACCGGTTCGAGCAACTGTCCGTTCTGACGTAATTCCTGCGGCACGTGCATCTGGTCGAGCCGCGCCGACAGCGCCGCGTGGTGCGACCAGACGAACACGATGCCGAGCACGGCAATCGCAAGCAGGTTCGCCCCGCGTGCGACAGCGTTGTTGATACCGGAAGCGACGCCCGCGCGGTCGCTCGTCACCGAGCCCATCACGGTTGTGGTCAGCGGTGCGACGGTGATCGTCATGCCGAGCCCGAGCACGGCGAGCGCAGGGAAGAAGCCGGCCCAATAGCTCCCGCGGACGAATGGCAGCGCCAGCATCGCGAACCCGATCCCGGCGACACCGGGCCCTGCGGTCAGCAGCGTGCGCGAACCAAGGCGGCTCGTCAGGCCACCGGTGAAACGGGACAGCAAGCCGATGATGGCCGGCACCGGCAGCAGCGCCGCGCCCGCTTCGGTCGCGGTGTAGCCATGCGCGCGGATCAGCGTGAACGGCAAGAAGAACAGCACGCCGCCCAGGCCGAAGTAGAGCAGCAGCGTGACGAGATTGGCACCGGTGAAATCGCGCGAGCGGAACAGGTCGAGCGGCATCATTGGATTGCGGCTGTTCGATTCGATCATCACGAACACGGCCAGCATCAGCACACCGGCGCCGATCGCGCACAGTACGAGCGGATGGGCGAACCCGCGCGCCGACGCCTCCGTCAGCCCATAGGTGAGTGCGGCGAGTCCCGCCGCTGCGGCCGTCGCGCCGAACCAGTCCATCTGTTGCGTCGCATCGAGCTTGTGGCTGTTGGGCACCGACGACACCGCCAGGCCGATCGTCACGGCCGCAAGCGGACCGTTGAGGAAGAAGATCGCGCGCCAGGAAAACGCGTCGACGAGCCAGCCGCCTGCCACCGGCCCCAGCGCCGACGTGATCGCGCCGACGCCCGCCCAGGTTCCGATTGCCCGTCCGCGCGCTTCCCCTTCGAACACGGCGCCGATGATTGCGAGGCCGCTCGGGACGAGCAGCGCTGCACCGATTCCCTGAACCGCACGCGCAGCGATGAGCGAACCCGCATGCGGCGCGAGCCCACATGCGGCCGACGCCAGCGTGAAGAGCCCGATGCCCGCGATGAACACCGTGCGGCGGCCCAGCTTGTCGCCCATCGACCCGCCCACCAGGACCAGCGACCCAAGAAAGAGCAGGTACGCGTTGACGACCCACTGCATTGCCGGCACGCTTGCGCCGAGCTCACTCTGAATGGACGGCAGCGCGACATTGACGACGGAGCCGTCGATGAATGCCATGCTCGAGCCGAGGATCGTCGCGGCCAATGCGAGACGCTTGCGTCGACACGGCCGGTCGACCTCGGCGGGCTGCGTGCGAATGACCAGTTCGTCGCAGGGGCCGGCCTGCGCGGCGGCGACGTGCGCTGCGCCCTGCTGGCTATCGAGAAGGGCTGGCATCGGAAAGGTCGGTCGAGTCGCCGAGAAAATGTTCGATGAACAATGATACTTCAGGGCAAGCCGTAGGGACCGGGATGGTCAGTCCTTTGGAATGCAGTGGCCGCCAATCACGCATCGCGAGGCAGGTCAGAGACACCCCCATGCGGGCGAACGTCCACGGGTGCAGCACCGTGCGCCACAGCAGCCATGACCAGCACGAAGATTGGCAACCGCACGTTCCGCGCGACATCACCGCTTATCCGACGCGTCACGCTGCGCGACAACTCAATCCCTATATTCGGCGTCGGCAGTGCGCTGAACTTCGGTCATTCGATAGCGCTAGTTGAATGTCCCTTGATGGCCGACTGTACGCATTCGTCCCCTCCGCCGAACCCGGCCCAGCAGCGAACGCGCCGAACCGACCCGGAAGAGACCTTCGAGCCTGCTAATAGCGGTCATTTGCACCTCGTAGGCAGCCACCACCTAAATCGGGCGGTCGGCGACCGCTAAGCGGAAACAATGAAGTATCTGTCACCGTTGAAATTCGTTGCGTCACTCATTGACCGCTGGTCGCTCTCAGTCCCAGTTCAAGCATACTGACGGGTCACTGTGAACCACGGAAAGGCTGGGGTTGATCTGAAAAGGTGAGGAGATAGGCACAGTTGCTATAATTTGAGTCTTATCATTCGCTAGTTCCCAAGTGTAATCCAGCTCGCGGGAAACGAAGGCACCCATCTTTGTTTTTATCGATTTATCTTGCGCTGACAGAACCGGACTTCCGTGTTGTTTCACGAGATCAAATTGCAAATCAATTAACTTTGTCGGAGTGAATGATTCCGTTTTCAAAACACTAGTTAGGCGATGGTCACAGAATCGCAAGATGAATATTGATGCTTGACCATTGGCAGGATCGAATCGTGTAACGGTTGTCGCATCACCGGACTGTGAAATGCTTCCACCGCCTGATCGCGCAGTCTGCTCGATCTCAGCTTTAAGTGTTCCACTTTTAAAGCCCCACTCGTCGAACGCGAGACACTTCGGCCCTATAGAAAGAAAAAAGAGCGAAATCGTAATCGAAGTCAAAAAACGAAGACCACGCATCAAGTTTTTCATGTTCTGTTATTCTTTCCCACTATTTTTGTCTTACTACAGCCACCCGCCAATTCTTTAACAGCAGATTTGTTCTTCCATGCGCGACGGGACACCTCCGTTAGTCCAAGCGCGGGCCACAATCCGCTGAAGTGTGGTTCAGTCAGCGAGTGCTTATGGCCGTTACCCCAAATTTCCCCAAGCTACCGAGGATGCTCATAAGCAAAAAAGCGGCGAGTAGTAATCCGAGCAAAACATAAATCAACAGAAATTTGATTCGTGATTCTGCTTTGCATATAGTGCCGCCGCGCGTATGAGCTACGTCTTCCGTGTGATAGCTCGATATCGTCGCGATCAAGCCTGCCGTCGATGCGAACAGGGTTCCGATCCATCCGAAGTGGATAATGTTGGTCGAGTATATGTAGCATATCCCCCACGAAACGATGGCTACTATGATCAGCCCCCACACCGCTTTCTTCATCACTGGACCTGACCGGAAACATGCTAATCATGCAATTGTCGGCGATCCGAGCGGTACTGTCGAATGGCTCCTCTTGGCCCGGTTGCCGAAGATCGCGCTCGACGAGCGACTCACAACGACCCCGACTGCGGCCCCAACTTCAGGACCCGACCCTGAGGAGACTTTCAGCCGTCCTGTCAGCGCACAGCCGCGGACAACTATTTGGCTAGTCCGCAAGATCGACCTACTGCCGTCGCGGCGGGGGAATGACTCTCCGTCAGGAGCACCAGTGGGTAATGCCGACGGCGCCTAGGGTCTTGGGTACCTCTGCGTAGTAGCCAGGCGCAGACTTCGCCCCGCCGCACCGCTTGGTTGAAACGCGCTGCTACGGTATCTGGTAAATCTTGGCTTTCCAGTCGAGCAAGAATTCAGCAACTCGATTGGAATGTCCCGGATTCCCGTTCAGCCCCATCCTCTCAGTAGCAACGTTATCCAAGTATGCCGCGATAGGCGAGACGCCCACTCCCTCCTGCAACATTGAGAACAACTCCGGCAAATACCTTTGGTATTCATCACGTGTAACGGGATTGGGCGCAACACCGATAGGGTCCCATACGTAGTACAGGACCTCATCCACTCTTCGATATAGTTCCAACTCCGTTTCGCCTAGTTTCTGTCCCATAGCGTCTGATTTCGCTTTCCGTGATTGCCTTACGACGACGGGCGCACGTCAACGAGCTAGGCCTTTACGTCGGCTAACCGTTCATGACCGCGCTGAGTGCGACAGCCCAGCGCGGTGATCGCACCCCTCGTCCATGCTATGTGAACGCACACCCCAAACGGCCTATCAATTGGGCGTGTATTGTGCACCCGAAAGGCCGTCATTCGCAGCGAGAGTTTCCCTTATCTTGAGCCCCTATCGAATCGCCTGAGGTCTAATACTCTGACGCTTTTGCTGTAGCCGCCACCGAAAACCGCCGCTATCACCACCGCAAATAATCCGACTACAAACCAAGCTGTCGAGGTTGGATATTTGCGCACCATGAGCATGCAGTAGACGGCAACTCCCATTGCCGAATAGGAGACCCATCGGTACGCCGTCCGCTCAAGCAACGTCAACTCATCCTTCCACTTGCCTTTGTCCATTTTGTCTCGTGCTAGATCGCCACTTCAACTTTCTTGTAAAGCGCCGCTCGCTTCAAGCCCAACGTCAAGAGAACGAAACGGCTTCGTTGCCTGCCCGATCTTCGAGCATCGATCATGTCCTCGAGGCGGCTCGACGTTACCAATGCGAATGAACGATTTTCGACGATTAGCGCGAGGATGTCGAACGGCTGTTCATGGCCCGACATGGAAATCGGCCGGCGCGGAGATCTCGGCGGCCTCGCGTCGCGGGGCCTGGTTCTGTAGGCGACCCTGACCGGTCACCCGATATAATCACTTGTAAGGGACTGTTTCGCGATCAATACCGGCCGTTTCGCATAGGGCTGGTGGCTGCGAACCGCCTCCCACCTGCTCGACATCACCCAACGCCATCGCGAGCTTCGTTCGATCGAATCCGCCTTCCCACGCCGATACCACGATCGTCGCCACACCATTGCCCACGATGTTGGTCAACGCCCTACATTCGGACATGAAGCGATCGACCCCGAGAATCAGCACCATCGCACTGACGGGAACGGTCGGCACGACGGACAGGCTCGCAGCAAGCGTGATGAAGCCCGCGCCCGTCACGCCCGTCGATCCCTTCGAGGTCAGCATCGTGACGAGCAACAGCGTGATTTCCTGTGCGAAGGACAGGTGCGTATTGGTCGCCTGCGCGAGAAACAGCACCGCGAGCGTCATGTAGATGTTGGTGCCATCGAGATTGAACGAGTAACCGGTCGGCACGACGAGCCCCACCACGCCGCGCGGGCAACCCAGGCGTTCGAGCTTGTCCATTAGTTGCGGCAACGCCGCCTCGGACGTCGATGTGCCGAGCACGATCAGCAGTTCGTCGCGGATATAGCCTAGGAAGCGCCAGATGCTGAACCCGCACAGGCGCGCGACGATGCCGAGCACGACAGCCACGAACAGAAACGCGGTGAAATAGAACGCGCCGATCAGCTTCAGCATGGGCAGCAACGAGACGATGCCGTAACGCCCTATCGTGAAGGCCATCGCCCCAAACGCGCCGATGGGCGCGAGACTCGTGACCATCCGGACGATGCGAAAGAACGCTTTGGACAAAGTCTCGATCAAATGCGCGACGGGCGCACCGGGCTCTCCCATCAGCGCCAGCGCCGTGCCGAACAGCATCGCGATCAGCAGCACGGGGAGGATGTCGCCCTGAACCAGCGCGCCAACAAACGTCTCGGGTATCACATGCGCGATGAATCCGGTGATGCCGTCGCCATGCGCCGCCTGCGCCGCATAGCCCGTCACGGCGCGTGCGTCGAGCGTCGAGCGTCGACGGATCGACATTGAAGCCCTTGCCAGGCGCGAGCACATGCGCGGCAAGCAAACCGATCGCCAGTGCGAGCGTTGATGCCGCTTCGAAATAGAGCAGCGCCTTGCCGCCGACACGGCCGACCTTCTTCATGTCCTGCATGCTGGCGATGCCCGTCACGACAGTGCAGAAAATCACCGGCCCGATGATCATCCGCACGAGCTTGATGAACAGATCGCCGAGCGGCTTCAACGCAACCGCGGCTTGCGGTGCGAAATGGCCGAGCAGCACGCCGGCAACGATGGCAGCCAGAACCTGGACATAGAGAATCGTGTAGAACGGTTTGCGTTTCATGTGTCTCCTCCTTTATCGTGGCAAAAAGAAGCCCTTCCCTTCTTCGATCGGAAGGGAATCGGCCTGGCGAAAACAGGGACGCCGCTGCGGCGCGCGGCAAGAGGTGCGGTTACATCACTTGCGCCCAAGGATGCCGGGCGAAATGCAACCGCTCGAATGCTTCGATTGCGGCGAGGGAGTCGAGCGTCAGATCGACGATATCCATGCCTTCGATCACCATACGCTTGTGGCGAGCGCCAATCGGATACGCATACCGTTCACCCGACGCGGATCTCACCGTCTGCTGTTCGAGATCGATCGAAATCGATACGCCGGGCATTTCGATCGCCTGGTGCGTCAGCGCATGGATCGCGTCGGGCTCCAGTTGCACTAGCAGCAGACGGTTATTCATTGCGTTGGAGTAGAAGATTTCCGCGAAGCTCGGCGCGATCACGGCCTGAAAGCCGTATTGCTGCAAGCCCCACACCGCATGCTCGCGGCTCGACCCGCAGCCGAAGTTCACGCCGCCGATCAGGATGCGCGCGTTCACGTAAGCGCTCCGGTTCAGCACGCAGTCCGTGCGAGGTGTACCCCGCTCGTCGAATCGCAGGTCGTATAGCAGGCCGTCGGCGAGCCCCGCTTTGTCGATGATGCGCAGGAACTGCTTCGGCATGATCTGGTCGGTGTCGAGGTTGTCGATCGGCAACGGCACGGCGCTGCCTTGAATAGCGGTGAGTCGGGTCATGATGTGAGTGCCTCCAGCGTGCGGACATCGGTGATGCAGCCGGTAATCGCGGCGGCCGCCGCCATTGCCGGACTCATCAGGTGCGTGCGGCCGCCGCGTCCCTGGCGGCCTTCGAAATTGCGGTTGGTGGTGGACGCGCAGCGTTCTCCGGCGCCGAGCACGTCGTCGTTCATCGCGAGACACATTGAGCAGCCTGGCTCGCGCCATTCGAAGCCCGCGTCGATCAGTGTCTTCGCGATCCCTTCCTGTTCGGCCGCCCGACGCACGCTGCCCGAGCCCGGCACGACCATGGCGCGCACGCCTGCCGCTACGCGCCTGCCGCGCACGATCGCGGCCACCGTGCGCAAGTCTTCGATGCGCCCGTTCGTGCACGAGCCAATGAACACACGGTCGACGCGCGTGCCGGAATCGGTTGATTGGCCGTGAGTCCCATGTAGTCGAGCGCGCGGCGCAGCGATGCGGCGGCCTCGGGCGTCGCTTGCGCAGCTTCGTCGGGAATCGGCTGATCGATGGCGCTGGCCTGATCAGGACTTGTGCCCCATGTGACAAACGGGGCGATGTTCCGTGCGTCGAAGCGGTGCTCGGCGTCGAAGTGCGCGCCGACGTCGGAATGCAGCTCGCGCCAGTCTTCGAGCGCGGCGGGCCATGCCGTGTCGTCGAGCGAAGGCGTGTGGGCGCGCACGTATTCGAAGGTGGTCGCATCCGGAGCGATGAGCGCGGCGCGCGCTCCGGCTTCGACGGTCATGTTGCACAAGGTCATGCGTGCCTCGGCCGAAAGCGATCCGATCGTCGAACCGGCGAATTCCACGGCATAACCCCGCGCGCCTTGCGCGCCGATCCGGCTGATGATCCAGATGACGAGGTCCTTCGATGATATGCCGTCCGGAAGCGCGCCATCGATCGTGATGCGCATGGTCCGCGCGAGCCGGTACACGAGCGTTTGCGTCGCGAGCACGTGCTCGACTTCCGACGTGCCGATGCCGAAGCCCAATGCGCCGAGCGCGCCGTAAGTGGTGGTATGGCTGTCTCCGCACAGCACGACCATGCCGGGACGAATCAGCCCGAGTTCCGGCGCGACGATATGCTCGATGCCCTGTAACGGATCGTTCGCTGCAAAGAGCCGGATGCCGGCTCTTTCGCAGTTGCGCGCGAGGTTCTGCGCCTGCAGCAGCGACGCTGCATCGCAAATCATGCGCGGCGACTCCGCATGCGTGGGAATGATGTGGCTCACGACGGCGAGTTGCTGGCGCGGACGGCGCACCGCGCGGCCGCGTGTATCGAGCGCGCTGAACGCTTGCGGGCTGGTGTACTCGTTCATCAGATGCAGATCGGCGTACAGCAGCACGTTCTGTGCGTCGATACGCGACACCGTGTGCGAATCGACGAGCTTGTGATAAAGGGTTCGGTTGGACATGGGATCACTCGCTGAGAAAAGGCAGCACGCGTTCAAGCAGTTGCTGCGGCGCTTCTTCGGGGATGTAGTGGCCGCAAGGCAGCGCCTCGCCGCGCACGTTCGGCGCATATGCGCGCCACTCGGCGAGCGGATCGAAGCATTGTTCGATCACGCCCTGTGCGCCCCACAACGCCATAAACGGACAAGCGATCCGCTGCTGTGAAGCGAGCGTCGCGCGGTCGTGTTCGAGGTCGATCGTTACACTCGCGCGATAGTCCTCGCAGATGCCGTGCGCCGTAGCGGGATCGGAGAGACAACGCAGATATTCCGCGTAAGCCCCCGCCGTGAACGGCGCGAGGCCGGCACTGCGCGCGCCGATGGTCTGCCTCAGATAGAGATCGGGGTCCGCACGGATCAGCGTCTCCGGGAACGGCGCGGGACGCACGAGCATGAACCAGTGCCAATAGGCGCGCGCGAAGTCGAACGAGGTCTTTTCATACATCGCGAGCGTCGGCGCAACATCGAGCGTCACGAGGCGCGTCACTGCCTCTGGATGATCGAGCGCCATGCGTGCCGCTACACGCCCGCCCCGATCGTGGCCGATCACCGCGAAGCTCTCATGGCCGAGGCCGCGCATCAGTTCGATCTGATCCAGCGCCATGCGGCGCTTCGCGTAGTTCGCATGATCGGCTGCGCCCGGCGGCTTGCCGCTGTCGCCGTAGCCGCGCAAGTCGGCGGCGATCACCGTGAAATGCTCGGCCAGCGCCGGCCCGATCTTGTGCCAGATCGCATGCGTTTGCGGATGCCCGTGCAAGAGTAAAAGCGCGGGGCCTCGCCCGCCCTTAATGGCGTGAATGCATACATCGTCGAGGGTCGCCGATACGTTCCTGAAGCCTTCAAACATGGTTGTCTCCTGATCGTGATTCGAGTCTAATTGATGAATTGTACGATTTGGTTTCCTTGAAAGCATTCCGGTCGTTACCAGCAGGAATGAATCGGCGAACCATGTGGAGCATTGAAATGGATGGTTTCTCGGACCTGAATCTGTTCGCGCTTGTGGCGCGGCACCGGAATCTCGCGGCTGCCGCGCGGGAGCTGGGCGTGACGCCGCCCGCGGTCAGCAAGCGGCTTGCGCAACTGGAACGGCGCCTCGGCGTGCGATTGATGAACCGCACGACGCGGCGTCTGAGTCTTACGCCAGAGGGCGAGCTCTATCTGTCGAACGGCTCGCGCATTCTGGACGAGTTGTCAGAACTGGAGCATCTGGTCACGCAAAGCCGCGGCGAGCCGACCGGCTTGCTGCGCGTGAATGCGTCGTTCGGGTTCGGTCGCGCGCGCATCGCGCCGGCGGTGTCGGAGTTCGTCGCGCGCTATCCCGCGATGAAAATCCTGCTGCATCTGACGGACCGGCCGATAAGTCTTCAGGACGAGGGTTTCGATCTCGGCATTCGCTTCGGCGAGGTGCCGGATGCGCGCATCAACGCGCGGCTCCTGCTCGAGAACAGGCGCATGGTGTGCGCGTCGCCCGGCTATGTGGCGCGGCACGGCAATCCCTCGGTGCCGCACGACCTGACACGGCATGCGTGCATCGTTTTGCGCGAGAACGAGTCGGCTTATGGCACATGGCATTTTTCTCGCGGCAAGCGCACGGAGACGGTAAAGGTCGATGGCGCGTTGGCCAGCAACGACGGCAGCGTCGTGCTTCAGTGGGCGCTCGAAGGTCGCGGGATCGTGGTGCGCTCGCAGTGGGAGATCGAAGGCCATCTCGCGCGCGGCGAACTCGTGCCATTGCTGCCAGACTGGGCCTTGCCGGATGCCAATATCCACGCAATCTATCTGGAGCGCAACCAGCTTTCGGTCAAGCTCAGGACATTCGTCGACTTTCTCGGCGAGCATCTACGCAGACCGGGAGGAATGGCGTGACACGCCATCTTTGCGGGCACCTAACGGGGGCTCGCACGTGGCGAATTGAACCTTGGGGCCGCTTTTGAAAGTCGATGGGACATTCGAACGGCGTCTTAGGGCTGACATCAAATGACGCTTGATGGCCGACTGTACGCATTCGTCCCCTTCGCCGAACCCGGCCCAGCGGCGAACGCGCCGAACCGACCCATAAGAGACAACGATATTTCTACAAAGCGGCCATTAGACTCCGCGACGTTTGCGACTCAAAGCAGGAGCAGCAGCGCGCCGAAGAAAAAGAGGAAACATCCTGTAGCAAACTGGGCTTGGAGAAAGCCGCGCCATCCTGGATAGCCATATGGCACCGGTTGGGAGTATCGGGTGGGGATAGGTAGGCGCAAAAGCCAAGTGCGCAAGGCGTGCGTGAGGGCGAGCATGCCCCCGGCCAAGATAAATAGCGAAAACGTCCGAGGCGTATCGAACGGAATCGGGATGTCAAATACTTGCATCACAATGGGGACAAGCGCGCCTAGTACCAAAAGTCCGCATAGCAAACGATAGAGCGGAGTAAGGCTCGTCTGTAACCACGTTGGCGCATTGCTCTTGCCTTGAGGTGGAGGCGTCCAGGTCATTCTGTTTGGCGGATGGGGGTCCGTGCGTGGGGACAGGATTTGGCCGTGATTTGAATTTAACCTCATCTCATGGTCCATCGCCTGATTGTTTACGATTCCGGGAATCCCGTCGAGTGTCCAATTCTGGCCGTTCGCCGCTCGTTGGTGATGTTGTTGTGTATCGACGCTGAGTCTTGCGGTTACCAGTATCGGCTCATTCCTACCGCTGTCCGGAGTCAAACACGAAAGATTCGTCGCCAGCCGACGACGCCCAGTTCGCGAGTTCAGAACCGAGCCGATTGATTGTTGCAGGCTCTAGCTCAACGGCGAAACGAGATCGGGCGCTTACAAGACGCGTACCATTTCTCTGACACTCGACCTCGAGTGCCGAATGTCCAACGCCGTCGAAAACGAAAGCGCGCAGAACCAGCCAGCTGTACGCATTGGGAGCGTTCGAGCCGTTCTCGAAGACTACTTCATCTGTCGATGACAGAGGAAATTCATACAGGGAGCGTCCGAACGTCTCGATCGACTCAGGATAAGCGTAAAAATCGATTTCTGCCGCAAAACCCGAGCCCTGCATCGAAAACCCAAGTTGCAGCATGCCATCGTAATCGCGCCATAGCGGCTCAAGGGTAAGTCGCATTCCAACTCCGAAATCATCTTTTGGGGTGTTTGAACACATCTACCATATCCCGCATGAGATCAAGCATCGCGATTGTTGACGATCTAACCGGCGACATCGAGCGTCGCTTCCTGGCCGGCATGGGAACTACAGGCCGAGGATCGTGACGCAACTGTGCCTGAGACGATTTTCGCTGGTCCACGTCTCGATTTGCGAAATCATCGCGCCGAGCGCGACACAATTCGCGGTCATACTCTC
>Ga0209759_1000526_pt1 | contig 40594 bp, 55 predicted proteins | sample AraplaCL_Col_mMS_FD_184261 | JGI IMG/M metagenome (GOLD analysis project Ga0209759, IMG submission 184261) | Arabidopsis root microbial communities from the University of North Carolina, USA - plate scrape CL_Col_mMS (SPAdes) (version 2) | ecosystem: Host-associated > Plants > Roots >...
GTTTTTCCGCATGATGTTGATCCACAAGGCGGCCGGCAACATCGTTCTAAAGATCGACCCGGCGGTTGTGGTGGCAACGCGCGAGTATGTCGACGACGAGGTGCGGGATCTGCGCCTCTCGCTCGAGGAGAAGGCGGACAAAGCCACCACCCTGGCTGGTTATGGCATTACCGACGCCGTAACAGTGGCGCAGGGCCTGGCGGCCGGTATCGGCGCAGACCTGAGCGTTACCAACGGGCTTGTTGGCGATCTGAACGCGGTGACAGAGCCGGGCGAGTACTACTACAACGCGACCAACGCCAACCGACCATCCGCCTATGGCCTGCTGAAGGTATGGCGCGAGCAGTCGACCACCGTCTATCAGCTCGCGCATGCAGACACCAATGACGTCTACACCCGCCGCCTGCTAAGCGGCGTGTGGGCGCCGTGGCGCAAGCTCGCAGCAACCGACAGCCCCGAGTTCACCGGTACACCCCGTGTGCCGACACCTGCCATTGGCGACAACAGCCTGCAGGCGGCAAACACCGCTTTCGTGCGCGCCTACGTGGCCTCCGCAGTCACTGGTAACGAGGTTGGGCGCATTTTCTTTGAAGTGCGCACGCTGCCCCGCGCGGGTTGCTTGCGGCTCAATGGGGCGTTACTCATGCGCGCTGACTACCCGGAGTTGTTCGCCTATGCGCAGGGCACCGGTGCCATGGTTACAGAGAACGAGTGGTCTGCGAACGCGTGGGGATGCTTTTCCGTTGGAGACGGAGAGTCCACCTTTCGGTTGCCGGAGTTCCGTGGCGAAGGTTTGCGGTGCTGGGACGATGGGCGCGGTATCGATGCCAAGCGCGGCGTCGGAACATGGCAAGACAGTCAAAACCGGCAGCACACGCATGCTGGCTCCAGCGCCGCGGCTGGCGATCACGCGCACTTGGCCTGGACAGATGCCCAAGGCTGGCACGCTCACACGGGTTCCACGTCGGTGGGCGGCGCGCATGCGCACGGCATCGGTGGCACCACGCCCGTCTCCCCGGTCGGCAGTTGGACATACCGCGATGCAGGTGGCAGTTGGTCGGCCACAAGCTCGACCGACGGCAACCACAGCCACACTGTGTCTCTCGACGGTAACGGATCGCACGGGCACAACGTTGGCATCGGCGCAAACGGCTCGCACAGCCACGTCATCACTATCAATGCAGACGGCGGCACGGAGGCGCGCATGCGCAATGTCGCCTTGCTGGCCATGATCCGCGCATTCTGAGGGGTTCACATGCTGATTCACCATTACGACAACCAGACCGGCCAATACTGCGGCAGCCAACTGGCCGACGCTGATCCTCGATCCCCGGGGCGCTGGCTGCTGCCGGCCTTCGCAACTGATCAGGTACTACCAGAGCGCACTGCCGAAACCTGGCCTTTCTTCCGTGACGGCGGGTGGGTCATGCTGCCGGACTTTCGAGGCAAGGTGCTGTATCGAACCGACACTGGCGAGCAGGCGGAGATTGTCGCGCCCGGTATCCGCCCGCAAGACATCGGGCTGACAGTTGACCCCCGTCCCTCCGATGACCACGTCTGGAAGGACGGCACGTGGCGGTTGTCCGCCGAGCAGGTTGCCAAACGGGCGCGCGACGAGGCGATGGCCACCTTCAATGGAAAGATGGAAATCGCACGACAGGCCAACGCCGGCAAAGCCGATGCTTACGCCGCAGGGTTGCTGTCGGATGTGGAGATTGCCGTCTTCAAAGCGTGGGCCGCATATCAGATGGATCTCGTTCGCGTACTGTCTGCGCCGGCTTTTCCCGAGAGCATCGATTGGCCTGAAGAGCCCGACGTGGAAGCCGTGAAGGCTCAGGTACTCGCCGAACAGGCGGCGGCAGAGCAGCTTGAGAAAGAGCGCGCTGCGGAAGCTGCGGCCGCTGAAGCGGACCCGGCGCCCTCGAACACCGACAACACCGAGGTACAGACCGCCGACACATGACGCATGCCCCATAGGAAACCGACGCGCCGCTCCCTACCGTAACGAGAGTCATCGGCGCACCCGTCACGCACAGGCGCCCATGACCACCCGTCACACGTTCAACTGTTCAGGAGCAATCATGGCAAAAGTCGTCGTCACCCTTGTGGGGCACAACAAAGAGAATCTCGTCGGTCCGGCCGTGACGGTTGGCACGGCGCGGTGGGGTCATAACGGAGTCGATTTCGGCAAGGAAATCGAGATCGCAGAGGGCACCTACACCGTCACGGTGTACAGCGCCGGCAAGGTCATCCACACGCAACACGCTCACGTCCCGCGCGACGGCCGGTATCCCATCGAGATCGATATCGACAACTGAGTCGACGCCGCCGGCCTGCCGTAAGGCCCCCTGACCGCACACCCAAATGAGCCCCGCCACCGAGCGGGGCTTTTTCATTTCCACATCCCATCGAGGAGCCGCATGGCATCTTCCTTCTTCCACGGCATCACCACCACGATTGTCGACACCGGCCCGCGCCCGATTGCCGTGCCGTCGTCGTCCATCATCGGCCTGGTCGACACGTACACGCCGGGCCCGGATCTCGTGCAGCCCGATGTGCCGGTGCAGATCACCAACGCGCGGGAGGCGGCGCAGGCCTTCGGGCAGAACAGCGCCATCACCCGCGCCATCAAGGCCATTCAGGAGCGCACCTCGGCTGTCATCGTTGCAACCGGTATAGCCGAGTCGGACGATGCGGACGCGCTAACCTCAAGCGTCATCGGCGGCACCACGGGCGCTGGCATGCGCACGGGCCTGCAATCGCTGCTCGACGCCAAGTCGCGTTTCAACGTGCAACCGCGCCTGCTGATCGCGCCGGGGTTCACCGCACGCCAGCCAGTGGCGACGGCCGTGGATGCACTGGCGTCCAAGCTGCGCGCCATCGGCATCATCGATGGGCCGAACACCACCGACGAAGCTGCGCTCGCGTATGCCAAGAACTTCGGTTCGAAGCGACTGTACATGGTCGATCCGGGCGTGCGCACGTGGGACACCACCGCCAACGCAGAAGCCGAGGCACCTGCATCCGCCTTTGTCGCAGGCCTGTTCGCCTACACCGATGCGCAGTACGGCTACTGGGCGTCGCCGTCCAACAAGGAATTCGTCGGCATCACCGGCACCGGCCGGCCCATCGAGTTTCTCGACAACGATCCGACCTGCCGCGCCAACCTGCTCAACGAAGCTCGCATCGCCACCGTCATCCGCGACGGTGGCTACCGGCTGTGGGGCAACCGCACGTTGTCGGCAGACCCGAAATGGTCGTTCGTCACGCGTGTGCGCACGCTCGACATCCTCATGGATGCCGCGCAGGCCGGCCACAAATGGGCCGTCGACCGGGGCATCACCAAGACGTACGTACACGACGTCACCGAAGGCCTGCAGGCGTTCATGCGCGACCAGCGCAACGCGGGCGCGCTGATCAACTTCGAGGTCTACGCAGACCCGGTGCTCAACACCGCCAGCCAGATCGAGCAGGGCCGCGTCGTGTGGAACGTGCGGTTCACCGACGTCATCCCCGCAGAAAACCCGATCTTCCGCTTCGAAGTCACCAACGAGTGGCTGACCGAAGTGCTCGACACCAAATAACGGAGGTGCAAGTTGGTACCCGAGACACTCTACAACTTCAACCTGTTCGTGGATGGCACGAACCTCGCCGGCCAAGCGTCGGAGCTGACGCCGCCCAAGCTCAAGATCAAGACCGAGGACTACCGCGGCGGGGGCATGGACGCGCCCGTCAAGCTGGACATGGGCATGGAGGCGATGGAAGCGTCGTTCTCGCTCGTCACGCTGTCCACCGCCGTGCTCAAGCTCTTCGGGCTGGCCGATCAGAACGCCTTTAACGGCACGTTCCGCGGTGCTCTGCGCACCAAAGACGGCAAGACCCGCAGCGTCGTGCTCGTCCTGCGAGGCATGCTCTACGAGGTCGATCCCGGCTCGTGGAAGCCCGGCGAGAAGTCCGAATCCAAGTACTCCGTCAGCGCTGATTACTACAAGCTCGAGATCGACGGGCGCGTCTGGCACGAGATCGACGTGCTCGGCTGCAAGCGCGTCATTGACGGCGTCGACCAGCTCGCCGAAGTGCGCGCCGCCATCGGCATGTAATGCCCCACAAGAGACACATCAAGATGCAAACCACCACCATCAAGCTGAAGTTTCCCGCCGTCGTCAACGGCGTCAAGGTCGACGCGCTCACGCTGCGCCAGCCCACCGTGCGCGACATGCGCGTCGCGGGCCAGCAGGGGGGCGGCGACGAAGAACTGCGCGAGATCCTGCTGTTCGCGTCGCTGGCCACCGCCGGCCAGAACGACATCGAGGGCCTGACCTACGTCGACTACCAGCGCGTGCAGCGCGGCTACTTTCGGCTGCTGGCCGACCGCGAGGCTGCCGATGCCGGACCTGAAACGGCTGGCCAAGCGCCTGCTGGCGATGGGCGTCAGCCCCTCTGACATTGACGCCATGACGGTCGACGACATGGTGTGGTGGTTGACCGACTGACGCAGAGGAGCACGGATGGCAACAAAAGACATTGCGCTCGGCATCCTCATCGGCGGTGCGGTCAGTTCCACACTGGGCCGTGCCGTCAACGAGGTCGGCAGCAAGCTCGACGCACTGAAGAAACGCGCCGGCGAGGCCCGTGTCTGGCAGAACACCATTGGCGAGACGCAACGCCTGCAGCGCGAGTTTCGCGATCTGCACGCCGCCGGCGACCGCGCGGCAGACAAAGTGCGCATCAAAATCGAGCGCAACACCCGCGCGCTACGCGAAGCCGGGTTCGAGGTCGACCGGCTCGACCGCTCGTATCAACGGCTCGGCCGTACCGCGCGCGGGCTGGAACTGCGTGCGCGCGGCACCCAGCTCGTCGCCAGTGGCCGAGACGGCCTGCGCAACACCATCGGCGACACCGGCAAGTTTGTCGCTGCCGCCGCAGTGCCCACGGCCATCTCCGCCAACTACGAAGCCATCATCCGAGACATTGCCATCAAGGCAGGCGCGGCGCGCACCGACAAAGAGCGCGAGATGAGCAGTGGCATTGCCACCTCCGCGCAGCAAAGCGGCATCGGCCGCAATGTGCTGGCAGATGCCGTCAACCAGATGGTGTCGGCCGGCATGGATCTCGACCGCGCGCTGTCGTTCGCCCCGCTGGTGGGCAAGTTCTCCGTCAGCCAGGGTGCCGACCCGAAGGAAACGGCGCGGATGATCCAGGCGCTTGAGCAGAACGCCAAGATATCCGACCCGGCCAAGATGGCGCAGGCGCTCGAAACCATCGCGTTTCAGGGCAAGGAAGGCTCCTTCGAATCGAGCGACATGGCGCGTTGGTTCCCGGTGCTGCTGGCCGACATGCAGAAGCTGGGCATTGTCGGCAATTCATCGGTCGAGCAGCTCGGCGCGCTGCTGCAGGTGCAGATGAAAACCGCCGGCAGCGCCGATGAAGCCGCCAACAACACCAAGAACTGGTTCTCAAAAATCGGCAGCGCCGAGACGGCAGGCAACTACGCCAAGGCCGGCATCGACTATCAGGCCAAGATGCGCGAGGCCATCGGCAAGGGCTGGAGCACGATGGAAGCTTCCTTCGTGCTGGCCCGCGCGTACATCGAGCAGGCCGACCCCAAGAAGGCCCAGCAGCTTGCCGCCGCGGCAAAGCAGTTCAACAACGAATCCGACCCCGCCAAGCGCGAAGCGCAGATGCGCGCGTTTGAAGAGACCATGAAGACCGGCGATCTCTTCAACGACATGCAGGTCAAGGCAGCGCTGACCGCCTACATGCAGAACTCCGATCTGTACCAGCGCTTGAAGAACGAAGGCGCGAAGGCGGCGGGCGAGATCGAGAAAGACCTGGAAGACCGCCGCGCCAGCTCCAAACAGAAATGGGCCGAAGTCGGGCAGGCGTGGGATGAGGCCATGCGCCGCATCGGCGATGCGCTCAAGCCTGTGACGGATAGCGTGGCGGATCTCGCTGCCGGCGCCGGTAACTCGGTCGGCAAGCTGGCGGCGGAATCGCCCAAAGCGACCGTCGCCATCGGCGGTGTGCTGGCGTCGATTCTGGCGTTCAGGACCGGGCGCGCCGTATGGAAGATCGGCAAGGGCGTTGCCGACATCGCTCGTGGCAACGCCGTTGCGGCGGGCGTGGGTCGCACGGCCGGGGTGGCTGCCTCTGCCGCCAAGGTGGCACCGGCTGCAACAAAGGCACCCGGCGTGCTGGGCGCTTCGGGCCGGTTCCTGAAAGGTGCAGCGCCCAAGCTGGGCAAGGTCGGCGCTGTCGCGGGCGTTTTGGCGCTGGTGGGCACGGCCGGCATGGCAAGCGCCCAAGCGGCCGAGAGCCCCGGCTCCAAGGCCGACAAGGCCAAAGCCATCGCGGGCATTGGCGCAGGGCTGGCGGGCGAACTTGCCGGCGGAGCTGCGGGCCGCGCCATCGGTGCAATCGCCGGCACCGCCATCGCAGGGCCCATCGGCACGGTGGTCGGCGGGCTGCTGGGCGGCATGCTGGGTTCGTACCTGGGCGGCACGGCGGGTAGCGCCGCAGCAGGGTTGGCGCTGGGCAGCACCAAGCCCAAGGCCGCGATGGAAGCCGGTAAGCCCGTTCTGCCTGCCGGCGCAACAGAGGAGCTTGGCACGGCCAGCGCGCTAGCCAAGGCGCCGCCGGCACCGCCGCCGCAGGTCGACCAACGTTTCGAGTTCGCGCCACGCATCGCCTTGACGGTGCATGGCGATGTCAAAGACCCGCGCCAGCTTGCCGAGGAGTTGATGCCCCACCTGCGCCGCCAGTTCGACGAATACGCCGCGCAGCAACGCCGCGCCGCCATGTCGGATCGCCCGCATCTGTAACGGAACACACCATGGATTTTCTGAACTACGCATCCGCAGCGGCCACGCATGCAGCGCGTGCGGCCGAGCACGTCCGGCAGATGGAGCGGTTGCTGGACAAGCCGGACGGCACAGGGGAAGCCAACGCCCATCGCCGCGAGGCGCAGGCCTTGGGCGACCTGAACAGCGCCGGCACCGCGCTTGCCGCTGCCGCTGAAGCCATTGGCGGCGTAGGCCGAACGGCTGCAGGCAGAGGTGCAGCGCAGCGCGCGCTCGGCCTGACGGATACCGCGCTGGCCGGCATCCAGCGCACCGCCGCGGGCGAGCGCTTCGCATCCGTCCTGCGCGCCGCGCAAACCACCAGCGACGCACTGGCAACCGTACGCCGCCGCCTTGATGCCGTGCTGCCCGCCGTCACGTCCAACGTGCGCAGTCTGGTGCCCAGCTACGCGCTTGGGCCCGACAAGATCCTGGGCGCCGGCCAAGCCGCAGGCGCCACCGAACGCCTGCTCGTGCTGTCGACGGATGACGGCGAGCAATTCCAGTTCGGCCTCAGCACCGCTGCATACGACCGCCTGCGCCGCGAGACCCGCTACAACATCGCCGCGCAAGAGCGCATCCAGCGGCAAGAGGCATTGCAGGCCGTGGGCGCGGGCGGCGACACCATCACCGTATCGGGCGCCATCTTCACCGCCGGCGGCGCGGGGGCCGGGCAGCTCGACCGCCTGCGCGCGATTGGCGCCGCGCTCAAGCCGGTGCAACTCACCACCGGCTCGGGCGACGTGCTCGGCCGTTACTTCCTCGACCGCGTGGGCGAAGAGCAAGACGCGCTGCTGGCCGACGGCACGCCACGCAAGCAAGGTTTCGACTTGGAGTTTCGACGCTATGGCGATGACTATCAGAACATCTGACGGCGACGTGCTCGACGTGCTCTGCTACCGCGCATACGGCACGCTGGCCGGCACTGTGGAAGCCGTGCTCGATGCCAACCCGGGCTTGGCCGCGCGCCGCCAGCCGTACGCCGCTGGCGTGGAGATCTTCCTGCCCGACCTCACGCCCGTACGTGACGAGCCCATCCAGCTTTGGACGTAGCGCATGCAAGCCCAATTCGAAGTCCTGGCAGACGGCAAAGACATCACCGCACTGCTGCGCGATCGCGTGCTGGAGATCCGCACCACCGACAAGCCCGGCATGGAAGCCGACCGCTGCGAGATCCGCCTCGATGACCGCGACGGCAAGATCGCCTTCCCGCCCAAGGGCGCCAAGCTGCGCATCTCGTTCGGCTGGGCCGGCAAGGGCCTGTCCACACGCGGCACGTATGCCGTTGACGAGATCGAACTGAGCGGCCCGCCCGCCACCGTGGTGATACGCGGCAAACCGGCCGACATGCGCGCCACCGCCAAGGCGCAGCGCAACGCCAGCTACACCGGCACCACGCTGACGGCCATCGTGGCAAGCGTGGCCGCGCGGCACGGGTGGAAGCCCGCCTGCACGATCGAGGCGCACATCGAACGCGCCGACCAGTTTGGCGAAAGCGATCTGCACTTCATCACCCGGCTTGCGCGCCAGTACGGCGGCACTGCCACGGTCAAGGGTGGGCGGCTCATCGTCGCACCGCGCGGCGGTGGCAAATCCGCAGAGGGCAAACCGCTCGCCCCAATCGTGCTCCGGCCGTCAGACCTCATGCGATACCGCCTGACGTTTCCTGACCGCAGCAGCGTCGGCGGCGTCAGAGTCCGCGCGCACGATGCCAAGACCGGCCGCAAGGTCGATCTGTACATCCCCAACCCGGAAGCGCCCGACGGCGGGCCTGCGCAGGCAACGCATACCGAGCGACACGTGCACGCCAGCGTACCGGCGGCAAGAGCCGCCGCCAAAGCCAAGCTGCAAGACATGAACCGCAGTACCGCTGAAGGCGAGCTCGAAATGATGGGCCGTGGCGATATCAGCGCCGAGAAAACGCTGCGCCTGCAAGGCTTCAAAGCGCAAGCCGATGGCGACTACCTGGCCGATACGGTCACGCACATTTACGCCAACAAAAGCTGGCTAGTGAACGTGAGCCTGAACGGTGGCAACACTGGCAAGGCCAAGGCGGGGCAGGGCAAGGCCAAGAAGGCGGCCAAGGTCACCAACCTGGTCATTGCTGCACCGCCAAAGTGATGTGACAGTTGGCGCGCTTGCTGTTGCTACGGCGCGACCATTGAGGCAGCATGCATCGGCAAAGAAGATGACTTTTCAGAGGGGAATCGCGTTGACCGTCGTGCTGATTTTGGCGAATTTTGTTGGGCTATTTGCCCTTGCTCCTCTGTTCCTTAACTGGGGGAGACCACTCCAGAGATGCTTGTGGTTGTTCGTAGCTGCATCGGTCTCTCTCACTATCGCGACGTGGTATGACATGTGCCTGATCGATGAGAAAACCCTGCCCCAAGACATCAGTCTGGGCCCTTGGTATGTGGTGCTGCTCTTCGCATGGTGCGGGCTCGCATTCGGATTCGCTCTGAGAGTGATCATCTTGTTTTGCTTGCCGTACGTTGGCCGTCGCAACCCTAAGTATGGGAGCCTTGACGCGTTCAAGACGTGGCTACGGAGCCGGAGCCCGGTGGAGTTGTCGCGGCCCTCAAAGGCGCTTTTAATTTGGCCTATGGTTGTTTGCCTCACCAGTCTGTTGGTCGTGCGCGGACGGGACGGATTGTTCGGCCCATTCTGGACGCATTTCCATGTCATTGCCGCCGTTGGGCTGGGTGTGGCAATTGGCGTTGCGTTTTGCAATGCGCCGATCCGGTGGGTTCTGTCTGGTGCGCTGCCAGCCATCCTCTTCCAGGTCTATTTCTACTGGATGGATCGGCACTACGTCGACGCGCCTATGTGGGATCAGGTCGCCAGCTATCTTGGAACATACGTCGCGTTAATTCTTGTCCCGGCCTATATCGCGGCAAAGCTCCGCTATCGGCCGCACGCAGGCTCGGTGCAGGCCGCCAGGTCATGAGCGCCTGACCACGTAACTCCCGCGTTCGCTGCTGCGAGCGCAATCAAAACAGCCCGCCACCCGGCGGGCTTTTTCATTTCCAAGCCATGAACAAAGACACCTTCAGCAAGGCCGCCGCCTTGCCGCCCGCGCTCGCCAATCGGTGGTGGCCGCACATCGAGGCCACCTGCACGCGCTTCGGTATCTCCACGCCAGCGCAGCAAGCGGCCTTCATCGCGCAGATCGGGCACGAGTCAGCCGGCTTCGCCCGCGTGACCGAATCCTTCAACTACGCCGTTGCCGCGCTGCCCGGCATGTTCTCGCGCGTCACACCCGCATTGGCCGTCACGCTCGGCCGCAAGCCCGGCGAGCGTGCCGTGCCGCTCGAGCGGCAGATGCGCATCGCCAACATCGCCTACGCCAACCGCTACGGCAATGGTGACGCCGCCAGCGGCGACGGCTGGCGCTACCGGGGCCGCGGCCTCAAGCAAATCACCTTCCTTGCCAACTACCGCGAGTGCGGCCATGCGCTCGATCTGGATCTCGTTGCGCACCCCGAGCTGCTCGAGCGCGATGAATACGCCGCGCTCTCCGCCGGTTGGTACTGGTGGGCCTTCGGGCTGGGCAAGTTGGCCGACGCCGGCAAGTTCGACGAGATCACGCGCCGCATCAACGGCCCGGCCATGGAGGGCGCAGAGCCGCGCCGTGCGCGCTGGCACACCGCCAAACAAGCATTGGGAGCATGAATGGCAGAGCAAACAGGTTGGGGCGCGCTGCTGCGCGTGGTGGACACGATTCTGCCCAGCGCGGCCGGCGCGCTGGTGTCGCTGCGGTTCATTCCGGGCACGCCCGTGCAGCGCGTGGCAGCGCTGCTGCTGGGCATTGCCTGCGCGCATTACCTCGGCAACGGCGTGATTGCCTTGTGGCATGTGCCGGCGGGGCTTGAGTCCGACGCCATCAAGTTCATCGCAGGTGTGTTCGGGCTAACCATCGTCGGCTACGCATACGGCGAGCTTCCGGCGCTGCGGCGCCTGGTGCACGACTGGCTGCAGCAGGCAGCTCAACGCTGGATGGGAGGCCGCAAAGAATGACGATCAGCCAGAACGACGTGCTCACCGCCATCGACATCGTGGCCCTCGTGGCCATCTGCGCGGGCGCGGCGTGGTCTGCCCTCACGCAGGCCATTCCGCACGGGCTGCGCGGCGCGCTGCTGCTGTGTGCAGTCGCCCTGTGCGCGCTGGGCAGTGCCTCCACCGCACTGGGCGCCAATCACGACATCGCCACCGTCCAACTGCATTGCGCGCTGGCGGTGGCGGGCCTGTGGGTCACCCACATCATCCGACAAGGCAAAGCCAATGAACTTCGCAATGATCCGCCTGGTGGCAGTGGCGGCGGTAGCTGCAGCAGCCGCGTGGGGCTGGCAGGCCAACCGGTACGACAAGACCATCGCGCAGATGCAGCGCGACCACGCCATCGAGCGCCAGGCCGCCGTCGATACCGTCGTGACGGCGCTGCAGGCTGCCATCGACAAACACCGGCAGCTTACCGACCAGCTCGACGCGCTCGACCGTACCCATTTCTCGGAGATGCAACGTGCCACCGCTGAAAACACGCGTCTGCAGCGCGCTCTTGCTGCCGGTGATGTACGGATGTCAGTGCGCGCCCGTTGCCAACCCGACGCCGGTGCCGGCGCAGGTGAAGATCAGCCCGGCGCCGGCCTGGGCGATGGAGCCGCCGGCCGATGTGAGCTATCTGGAGAGGATGCGGCGGATCTTGTCGATCTCTTCGCCGGGGCAGAGCGGGATGCGGAGAAACTGAGGTATTTGCAGGGGAGGGAGCGGGTGCTAGAGGTGGCTGGTGTTTGCGTCCAACCATAAAGGTGGCGTCAGCAAGTTGCGGTTGCGATTGTCGGCAATCGGCCATGAGCCGACAACCGATTCAATACTGTCGCCCATGCCTGACACCCCTCTTCGAGCCGCTAGGTATGGCCGCGAGTCAGTGATACGTTTCCGACAATGATCCGATACTGACCGGTGTTCCCTCGAAGATGGCGATGGAGATGGATCTGCTGCGAAAACAAGGCAACAAATTTTCTTCATGACCCTTAAGCACACTGATCATCGGCAGCCTCAAATGCACAAGTGGTTTCCACTCATCGCGCTGCTGCTCTTGGTGCTCGCTAGTCCGGTGTGGGCCGACTATACCGTTGATTTCGTGCGCATTTCATGCGTCCCGGATGCGCAATTCTTAGACGTCGAGTATCGAGGGATACACAACCCGGCGATCACCGCGTTGACTGAACACGGCACGGTTCGTCCCGACGTGTTGGCTCGCCATGGATTTTTTCGCCAAGCAAACTCTCCTACGAATGCTCATTGCCCGACTCGAAGTACACGATCATCGCTACTCAAACTGGCTGGAGTGAACGGGGAATGTGTGGGGCTGCACCAGAGATCTTCCTGAGTCTCCAGAGAAACGGTGAGCCGTTGCTTGAGCGCGTGGTATTTGGGTCAAGTTGCTTCGGTAATCCGTCAATCACGCGCATCACGATCGAGGATGGAAAGCAGGGTTGGTATTCTCGCGAAGCCGAGGTATGCCTTGCGCGTGGTACCGATGAAACGGCTGGCAAATGTGTATGGTTCTTTGAAGACTACGGCGACTTCAAGAAATTTCCCATACGGCAAGGCGACATTCAACGTCTGCTGCAGTAAGCACAATACCGGCTAGGCTTTCGCTCTCGAGAAGTTCGATTGGCTGGTCTGGGTCGGTAGTTGCTTCTGGTGCCGGCTAGCCCACGCACCAAGCGGAGGGCCGAGACCGGCCAATAACGGCCAGCCCTAAGGGCCCGCACCGACGCCCGCAACCCGGCCAGCGATGCGAGCCCAATCCCCCTCTACACCCCCGCCTCAATCAAATCCGAAATCTGCACCGACGCCCGCGCAAAGTCAGTCAGCGCGCGGGCGCGCTTGTGCCGATAGCTGCCGGCGGAGATGACGACGGGCTCTTTGGTGTCGTCGTGCTGCAGGACGATGAGCATGCCGGTGTAGCGGTCTGCCTGGTAGATGTGTTTGTTGAGCAGTTGCAGCGCGCGCTCGACGTCGGCGGGGTAGAGGCTGGCGAGCTCTTCCGGTGTGAGGGCTGCGCGGGGCGCGGTGTCGATGCGCGGTTGTGCGGTGAACTGGCCGGTCTTGCGGATGGCCGGCAGGACGATGGACGTGATCCACTTGCGGAAGCGGTGCGGCACGGTGCCGGGGTTGATGGCGTCTCGGCAGCGCAGGACTAGGGTGTACATGCCGGATTCGCTGATGACCGCCACCGACTGCATGCCGCCAAGGGTCTGCATTGAATGCAGACCCCTTTCGTCCTCATCCAATTTCCGAATTGCCGTTGCGTCTAGGTGCAGCGCTGCGCAAAGATCGGCGGCAACAAACCACGGCTCGCCGTCTCGCACAACCACACGGACAGCGTTCGATTCGAAATTGAAGGTGTTGGGGGTAGGGGCGAGCGCGGACGCGCCAACCGATGTGTCAGTCATAGTTGGATCCTCTGTTTTTGGCTTTGAGGCCGTCCCCCGACGCCAATCAGGGGGCGGCTACCGAACGGAGTTGGCGTACCGGAAACAAAGGAAACCGGCCCAGCCGAAGCTGGCCCCGCCCGGAGCCGCCATAGGAGCAACTACGAGACACACGCAAACAACAAAGCCGCGTGTAGAACGACGGCGCGGCTTGCTTGCGCCTTTGTATTCCGGGACGCCAATCCCGTGTGCCGGTGTTTCCGGCAACCGGCCGAGTATACGGCTGGTGCGGGGAGGGTGCAATGCTCTGAGACTGTCGTCCCCGAATGCGGCTGGGCCGCCGAGCGCTCCCGGCCGCAGCGGTCGTTCTATGTCGCTGTTATGGACGGTAGCGGGTAGGCGAAATTCCGTAACAGGGGTAGAGAAAACGGAGCACTGAATCCAGAGCCCGGTCGCGCTATGGTCAATGCGTTGCTGGGCCAGACAGGGCAGCAAATGCGTACATTGCTCGCCCTATCACTGCTGGCAAAGAGGTTCCGATGAGACAACTTTGCTTCCTTCTCTTCTTGGGCGTCATCTGGGCCGGCGCGGCTCAATCCCAGCCCGTCTTCTGGCGTGATAGAAGCGGCAATCCGGTGGCCGAAACGGAGTCAATGAAGTCCAAGAACGGCTTCGGCGGGTTTCTGGTGGCAACCACTGACGCTGATTGGGGGCAGAAGTGGAGCACCCCGCCGGAGACTGTGCCGATCTTCGAGGGGGCTGACGTCGTTCCTTATGGGAGGAAGGTCTACATTCTCAGTCTCTTCGCGAATCCATCGATGGACGACAGCGGCAAGGCGCAGGTGCAATGTGATATTCGGGTTGTTGACCCAAATGGAAAGGTCGCGCTTGCCTTGAAAGACCAGACCTGCTTTTCCGGCCGACTCTCTGGTAAAGCGACGAATGTCTACATGTCAACGCAAGTTGTCGTCTTCTCTGGGGACCCGGGTGACCCTGCCGGGACTTGGTCAGTCGAAGTGAATCTTCGGGACGCAAATCGCGATACCGAAGTTCCATTGCGAACGCGGTTTCAGCTTCGGTAGCCACCGTCCGCCTTCGGTCAACAGCGGTCATCGCCAACGACCCGCACCGCCGCCAACCCGCCCAGCGATGCGAGCCCCGTCCCAACTCCTACACCCCCGCCTCAATCAAATCCGAAATCCGCACCGACGCCCGCGCAAAGTCAGTCAGGGCGCGGGCGCGCTTGTGCCGATAGCTGCCGGCGGAGATGACGACGGGCTCTTTGGCGTCGTCGTGCTGCAGGTCGACGAGCATGACCATACTCATTTCTCGGAGATACCGCGCCGTTGCGGTCGGTAATGTGCGGATGTCTGGGCCCGCATTCTGGCAATATTCGCATTCTGATCGAACCCTCAATTCACGCTATGCAGACCGGGAACACGGCGCTGCCGACTCTTCGCACGTACATGAAATTGGCCGGCTTCTACCTTATGGCCATCGGTCTGCTTTTCCATGGTTGGAACACATGGACTGAAGGCACAGTTCTCATCCGGCCAAAGAACGCCGAGGCGTACGTCGCCATGCGTGGGGGTGCGAACGAAGGCTCGTTCTACACCTATGTCATCGGCAATCTGGCTGTAGGCGCGCTTTTTCTGCTTGGGGGCTTCGTTGTAACTTGGGCGATATTTTTCTCCCGGAACTCTGCAACGAAGGTCAAGGTGCTTGAGTGCGTGAACACACCGCTGGTTAGGGGGCCACGTATCCCGACGTGGCTGTTTTGGGGCGCGATCTTGCTCTTTGTCGGCATGCTCGCTTATGCGTTCACTTCCATACGCTGACTCGCCATGGCGCATTTGTCCCGCTCAAGGGTGCTCTTCTGCGTTTGCTTGGTCGCCTCGGTGCTTCTACTGTATTTGGGCGCCAACCTTTACCTGGGTGTTGTTGCCCAAAAAGTCGCAGGCTATCCAAACCGGGGCCAGTTCTTTGCGTGCGTGTTGCTGCCTTGCGCGTTGGTCGTCTCGAACATAGTCCTCATCGGTTTCTCGGGTAGGCTGCGTTGGCCGTCCGTAACAGTGGCTGTGGCAACTCAGTTCATCGCCTTTCTTGTGTTCGCTTTCCTTGTGACTGGTGGTGTCTAAGGCAATCACGCGCGTTCGCATGGCTGGGGAATTCACCGCTCGTACCGGGGGCGACATGCATCACCGAAATTCCGCATCGGAGATAGAGAAAACGGCTCAATGGCGTTGGAGCCTGCCCCGGCTATGTTCAACAACGTAGACGCCGGGGTGCCAGATGAACAGCGAGCAAACGATATGGTTCCCGCGGCAGCTCTCCGCCATATGCGTTGTGGCTGTCGCGATGCTCACGTCTTCGTGCATGGAGCCCTCGTATCAAGAGCGGTCCGACCAATGCAGAAAGTTCTGCCTTGACAGGGGGATGTTCGGCACCCTGAAGCAAAGACCCGGGCCAATGTCTCCGAAGTCGAGTGCGGTTCAATACGACTGTTTCTGCTATTAGCCTGAACTCAAGTGCTGGCTGAAGCTATGGTCAATGCGTAAGGGGACCCAGCAATGCGTAGAAGTGCGGACTTCAATAGTTTTCGCCCGCCCTCGGCAGACGAAAAAAAGCTCATCTCCGAATTGACCGTAGCTGAGTTCCCTGGCCGAGAAGAAGTCATTGCGCAACTTGAGCAGTTCGTTGTGCGCCCGATTGATGAGGACGGCAGCCTGGAACTACACGTGACACGTGCTATCGCCGCACCGGTGTTACATCGCGTTCCAGCGGAACTCTACGGCCTGGACATCGATGGAGTCCAAATCAGCGTTCTGCTGCATGTTGTTGACGGACTGTGCCGTGAGGTTGAAATCTATAAGGTTGATGGAACACCTATCCAACGGATGCCGGAAGTCTGGCAACGATTCATCCCCGGGGCGGAGGAAGGAGACTGCGATGAATCCGTCCGCCGAGAGTGAGGCAAAACTGCTGCTCGAAGTCCCATATGGTCAACGAATTGGGCGCGCCTAAGGAGTCGGCTTGATGGTCCTTCTACCTCGCACCGTGACTGATCAAAAGTTGCTGGAAATCGTCGGCGCCTGGGTAGATGTCCTTGCGTCGCAGGACTATGACGCCGTTGCGTCCGCGCTTGGATATGCCTTGGCGTTCGGCCAGCAACCGGCGGACTGTATTCGTCAGGAGATATCGCGCTATCGATCTTCTGCGTTGTTTCCTGAAGTCACCGAGTTTGTTGTCACGACCCCGACTCTAGCGACCGGAGGCAACCCCCAACCCCGCAAGGTCGTTACTCGATATCGACCAAATGCGACCGGCCTCGTGGGCGCCATCGAATACGACCTTCCGCTCAAAGGCAAGTGGAGCGATTTGTGCGCCGACTTCGTACTTGCTCAAACTGATGAGGCAAGTCCATATGTGGTCTTGTCATTGGAGGAAATCGGTTCGAGGCGCCGGCAAGACAGTCTGCGGTGATGTCATGCCCAGCGTACGCATTCCGGCCGGGTTGATCGTTGCGGCGACTTTTGCTGCCTTCATTGGCTTGAATCTATGCGGGGCTTACATCATCAACCTTTAGTCATTGCTTCATTTGTTGTTGGAATCTCCAGCATGTTCTTGCTGCAGCGCGTTGGGAAGACGTGAGTGCGCAGGCCGTCGATGCATATAGAGGCGGCCGACCGAAGAAATCCATAGAAGGGAGGAGCCAGATGACACCTCGGAAGGAACACTACGTGGCGATGGCTGCTTTGCTCCTGGCATGGGGGGCGTGCGGTTTACTCGGCTACCTCACGCAGTCTCGGTTCTTTATGCTACCGGCGATGGTTTCGTGGGTCGCCTATGCAGTTTGGGCGCTTACGTTCGCGTGCCGCAAATGCGGCACGCCGTATCTCTACGAGTCCAAGGGGATTTTTGTCGCCCCCACAGGCTTCCCGAAGCAATGCAGGAAATGCGGGTGGCCGACCAATCAGGGGTATGGCGATAAGGGTTAGCTCTCAGGCTTGATGTGGAGGTCCGCTCTATGAGAGCGCTCTCGATGGTGCTTCTTGTCACATTGGCGTCTGGAGTCGCCTTTGCGGCCAGCCCCTCCGGTACGGCTGCGGAAACCCTCCTTGTGCGCATCGGAAATGAGGGCGGCCGCGAGGTACTCCGGGATTTATGGGAGCACGAGCCAGACTTTGAGCGTGTGTTGGCTGGTGTCGAGTCTGGCGACGCCACTTGGTTAAGCGTGGCATCAGCACTTCGGCAATTTTCGGATGCTGGCGGCTCGTTGTCGCTTGACTACGCGGTGGCCCGTGCACTTCCACAGGCACCCGAGCGGGTCTTAGGTTTGGTCGGGCACGGATTTGCTTTGCAGCGCATCTGCACCTCGCCCTTTATCGAACCGGGGGCGGGCGTTGCTGAAGCCTACAAGAAGCAGGCACTGGTCGCGCTTTCTGGAATCAACTCACCGACACTCGTGCCGCTTGCCCGTGAATGCTCTGCGCGTATTGCGGCTGAGACTGCAGACCAGGGCACAGCATCTCATTGATGCCGAGCGGCAACCGCTGTCGGTACGTTGGAAAGAGGTCTGTGCGCAACGCTTCGATGCGCTCACGGAATCCCTCTGGCCGCATCCAGCGCCTGAACATCAGCTAGACTGAACCACACCAAACCGCTCTCTTCAAGCATGCAAAGCACAGGCAGAAGGCTGGTCATGATCGGCATGCTCTTGTTGGGAGGCGCTGCATTGGCTCAGGCATCGCGAGCGGAAGAGCCCATTGAATCAGCGCATCGGGCGGGGCCGCAGGGCCTTGAAGGTTGGACGGAGAGCTATCCGGCGGCGCACGGCCCGAGTTACCCCGCCACATTGGTTATCGCCCAGCGGGGACACGTTATCCGTCGAATCCAAGGGGATCCATTTGTGTGGAGATGGATGTTTTGGGAAAACGGAAAACAGCTCGCCTACGAGACTGGATCGATACACTTCAACATGGCCTGCAGGCTAGTGGATATCGCAAGTGGCCGGCAATTGGCGAATCTTGATTGCTATCACGATCTCGCCGAGGATGCCCCTGCGTGGGAGAAAGCTTTGCGGGAAGCCAGTCGCTGAGAAGCGTGATGTGTAGCCGTCGTCCGCTATAGGAAACGCAATGACGACAGTGTTTGTAGACACGAATGAAATTACTGATTGGCCCTCGTTTCATCAGGTCCTGTCACAGCTCTTCGGCTTTCCCTCGTTCTATGGCAACAACATGAACGCGCTAATTGACTGCTTGAGTCATCTCGATGATCCAGACGCAGAAATGACTCGGATTCACGTTGTGCCGGGGCGCACGTTAGCGATACAACTCGGCGACGTTGAGAATTTTAGGGCTCGCTGCCCCGAGCAGTTCGCGGCGCTGCAAGACGCTTGCGCATTTGTGAACTGGCGTCGTACCAGCGAGCAGGGCCCACCTTTGATCGCGTTGTCATACTACGACTGAGTTGGCATCGCATAATGGCCTCTCGCGATGACGGAATAGGCAATCGCTCGTTTCCGGCCCGAAGCGGCCATTCGGTTAGACCGCAACCGCAGCGTCCTGCTTACCTAGCCACAGCGCCTTGAGCCGCTCAGCCCGCCGGCCCTCGATGAATTCGCCCTAGGGAATTCTCTTTATGCCCACATCCGCTTTTGTCGTCACAGTTCCCGCAGCGGAGCCACTTGTTCAAGACTTGCGCAACCGGTTTGATGCCACCGCAAAGCTGGGCGTTCCGGCGCATATCACGGTGCTGTATCCGTTTATGTCGCCCGACGAAATTACGTTGGACGTGCTTCACTTGGCGCAAGCTGCGCTCAAGGGCGTACCTGCGTTTGAATTTTCGTTGACCGGCGTCGGACGGTTTCCGACAACTGCTTACCTCATACCGGAACCCGCCGAGCCATTCATCGCCTTGACGACAGCGCTGATGGAGCGCTTTCCAGCCTATCGCCCCTATGGGGGCGCACACGAAGCCACGGTACCGCATTTGACCGTCGCACACGGGGACGCAGCGCATGCGCATGCTGCTGCCCAAGAGTTGGCACCGCAGTTGAGCGCTTGGAGAGCAAATCAAATGACGTGCGATACCGTAATGCTCATTGAAAATTCGTCAGGTCGATGGAAGGAAATGCACCAGTTTCGGCTGCTGGGGGCACGCCCGTCAGCCTGAGCCCCATCTGCGGTGCGTATCGCTGATGGCACTCCAGCGCTCATTGACTGCTCTCGCCCAATAGCAGCCAGTCCCAACGACCCGCACCGCTGTAGCCAACCCACCCAGCGATGCGAGCCCCATCCCACCCCCTACACCCCCGCCTCAATCAAATCCGAAATCTGCACCGACGCCCGCGCAAAGTCAGTCAGCGCGCGGGCGCGCTTGTGCCGATAGCTGCCGGCAGAGATGACGACGGGCTCTTTGGCGTCGTCGGCCTGCAGGACGATGAGCATGCCGGTGTAGCGGTCTGCCTGGTAGATGTGTTTGTTGAGCAGTTGCAGCGCGCGCTCGACGTCGGCGGGGTAGAGGCTGGCGAGCTCTTCCGGTGTGAGGGCTGCGCGCGGCGCGGCGTCGATGCGTGGTTGTGCGGTGAACTGGCCAGTCTTGCGGATGGCCGGCAGGACGATGGACGTGACCCACTTGCGGAAGCGGTATGGCACGGTGCCGGGTTTCACGGCGTCTCGGCATCGCAGGACGAGGGTGTACATGCCCGATTCACTGACGATCGCCTGCAAACGGGCGCCGCCGCGCCGGCCAGTTAAGCCCTCAGTTAAGCTGAGGGTCATTCGTTCGTCACTATCGAGCGACCGCAAGGCTTCGCTCGGATTCGACAATCCCAAGGCAAGACATACGTCTGCGGCAACGAACCATGGCTCTCCGTCGCGCATGACAACGCGTACCGAGTGGGATTCGAAATTGAACGTGTTCTGAGTAGAGGCGAGCGCGGACGCGCTGCTGAGATTTTCAGTCATAGCAGACTCCTGTGGTGCGGTTTTTGTACCGCCCACCACGCGGCCAAGCGTGGGGGGTGGACCGAAGCGGGGTTGGCCGACCGGACCACAGGCTCCGGCACCCCCGAAGGAGTCCCCACCCGGCCCACCATAGGAGATGCCAAGCGTGCGCAAACAAAGAAGCCGCGCAAATACTTAGGCGCGGCTTGATTGCGCCTGTGGAGAACCGGGCGGCCAAGCCCGTGTGCCGGTGTTTCCGGCGACCTGCGGAGTATACGGCTGCTTATGGTTGCGTGCAAACCAATGCGGTGCCGGTTGAAACCAGCCCTGTCGCTACAGCGGCGATTTTGCGTGCTAGTGCGTATGACGGTGATGAATGTCAGGGTAATGTGGATGCTTATGGACCAACGGCTCGTGCCGGTGGGCATGTACATGTGGCTCCTTGCCGTCCCACGGGAAATCATGCTCGTGCTGATGGTGTTCGTCATGCCGATGCGAGTGCGTGTGCGCCATAAACTCGTGCACATGTTCATGCTCGTGCCGCTCACGCAGATGTAGCCAGACACCGAGTGCCATCAACGTGGCGGCAATCCAGAACAGTACCCCTGGGACTTCTGGCCAGATCAGGAGGGAAATCACCACGCCAAACAACGGCGCGACCGAAAAATACGCCCCCGTGCGCGCGGTTCCAAGATGCCGGAGTGCCACTACGAACAAGGCCAGACTGACGCCATAGCCTGCAAAGCCGACCAGCATTGCAGATATAAGCGTTTGCGCAGTCGGTAAAGCATGACCGGCGGCCAGCGCAAAACCGGTGTTACAGGCTCCTGCCACCAATCCCTTCAAGCAGGCGATTAGCACCGCGTCATTGGACGAGACGTTACGCGTGAGATTGTTGTCGATTGCCCAACAGGCGCAGGCGGCAACAATCAGCAATGCGCTTGGAGACAAGCTCGCGGCATCTGGCTGCCATGACAGCAGCATGCCGCCCGCAATGATGACGATCATCCCCAGCACGATCTGCCGATCGGCGTTTTCCTTGAAGACGATCCACGCGATGAGGGCCGTGAAGACGCCTTCGACATTAAGCAGCAGCGATGCAGACGCGGCTCCTGTCTGTGTCAATCCCGTCATCAGAAATGCTGGCCCAGCCACGCCACCAGCCACGATGGCCCCAAGCAGCCAGGGAATTTCACTGCGCGGAATTGCCGGTCGGGGTTGTGCCGTAGCACTGGACTTCGTGGTCAACCACCGGACCAGCAACACTCCTGCCAACCCAAGACCACTGCCCAGGTAGAGCAGCCCGGCAAGCAGGATAGGCGAGATCGCGCCAGTCAGCGTTTTGGCCAGGGGTGTGCTTGCGCCAAACAGCAGCGCGGCTGCTAGGGCGGGTGTCGCAGAGCGAATAGACATGGCTGGGGTTTCGGGCAAGGAGACCGAATTCTAGTGAAGAACCAGTGCGGCTTGTGCGCCTTGCGTTGACGGGACGCTAATCCCATGTGCCGGCGTTTCCATCGAACTGAGAAGCATATGCAGGGTTGCGGCCGTGGCGTAACGCGGGGCCGGCTTGTATGAGACTTCTGCAGCGGCGTAGAGTGGTGCTGACAGCATATGACCAACTGCCGGGACCGCTACAGGTTGGCTATTCGGCCGTCATGTGTCGTAGGCTGGGGCTGCCCATGCTTGTGCGCATCTAGCTGCGTGGGCCATGCAAAAGCTGCCACGGCGGACACCGTAAGAATATGACAACCAAGGCAATTCGACTCGGTCTGCGGGAGAACATCGGCCAGTTTTCGCTGCTCGTTATCGTCAACGCTTTTGTCGGCGCGATGGTGGGGTTGGAACGCAGCATTTTGCCCGCGGTTGCTGAACGGGATTTTCATCTGGCCGCCAAGGCCGCCATATTGTCGTTCATCGTCGTGTTCGGGGTATCCAAGGCGCTGACCAACTACCTGGCGGGCCGTCTGTCAGACCGTTTTGGACGCAAGCACGTATTAGTCGCTGGTTGGCTCGTGGCGGCGCCGGTCCCTTTCATGCTGATGTGGGCGCCTCAATGGGATTGGATTGTCGCGGCAAATGTGCTGCTGGGTGTTAGCCAAGGGCTCACCTGGTCCACCACGGTCATCATGAAAATCGACTTGGTAGGCCCAAAACAGCGCGGCTTTGCAATGGGCCTGAACGAGTTTGCCGGCTATGCGGCCGTTGCCGCAAGTGCGTTGGCAACGGGCTGGATCGCTGCGCGGTATGGACTGCGTCCGCAGCCGTTTTATCTGGGCATTGTGTACGTAGCAGCGGGGCTGCTGCTTTCCAGCCTGGCCATTCGGGACACCCGCGACTACGTCGCTCACGAGGCAAACAATCTTGCCGCAGGGCCGGCTGGCTCGGATCTCGGGCATCGAGAAATCTTTTGGCGCACCTCGCTGACGGATCGCAACCTGTCGAGCGTCAGTCAGGCGGGGCTCGTAAACAATCTGAATGATGGTATGGCTTGGGGGTTGTTCCCTATCGTGTTTGCCGGTGCCGGCATGAGCCTCGCCCAAATTGGCGTGCTGGCGGCGATTTATCCCGCAGTGTGGGGCTGCACGCAAATCTTCACCGGAGCATGGTCAGACCGTGTTGGTCGCAAATGGCTGATTGTTGGGGGGATGTGGGTGCAAGCAGTGGGCATCATCTTGACGGCGATAACCACTAGCTTTTCCGGCTTTGCGGCGGGCGGGGTCCTGCTGGGGGTCGGAACCGCGATGGTTTACCCAACACTGCTAGCCGCTATTGGTGATGTTGCGCACCCAAGGTGGCGGGCTTCAGCAGTGGGTGTCTATCGCTTATGGCGAGACCTTGGCTACGCGATTGGCGCGTTGCTTGCCGGTGTTACGGCTGACTGGTTCGGTATTGAAGCCGCCGTCTGGTTGGTTGCAGGGCTGACATTTGTGTCGGGAGCGATTGCGGCGCTACGAATGAGAGAGACCCGCGCTGCAAGCGCCCGATGACGAGCACGATTGAATGGCCGACGGGGTACCGAGCTTGATGTTGTGGCTCAGCGCGATGAAAGTCGGGCGGTGGGCCAAAGCGGGGGTTGGCGTACCGGATACCTCAACCGGCACTCTCGGAGGAGTCACCCACTCGGCCCACCATAAGCCACAGCACAAACGACGTGATTCGCAAGAGGTGGGCGGACAGAACACGTTGGCAGACCGGACCCAGGAACCGGCAGAGCCGAAGCTCTCATATTCGGCCCACCCAGAGAGAACTCAAACGTGCGCAGCAACCAGCCTGCGCACGCTTGAATCGGCTGGCATCTACATCCAGCCGTAAAGACGGGCGACCGCGATGGTGCGGCAACACCATCATGGCCGCCGGACCCACTGTGTAACCAGTGAGCCAAGCCAAGGCCCGCCTACCTTCCTAGGAGGCGCGGCGATTCTAGCAAAGCACTTAGGCTCAATTGATACCAATGGCAACACCGATCATTCCGTGGATCGGCGGCAAGCGCCGCCTCGCGGATCTCCTGCTTTCCCGCTTTCCCGCCCACAAGTGCTACGTCGAAGTTTTTGCCGGCGGCGCCGCGCTGTACTTCCTGCGGCCCGCTGCCAACGTGGAGGTCATCAACGACATCAATGGCGATCTGGTGAACCTGTACCGCGTTGTGCAGCATCACCTTGAAGAGTTCGTGCGGCACTTCAAATGGCTGCTGACCAGCCGCGACATGTTCCGCATCCTGCAAGACACGCCGCCGCACACGCTCACAGACATCCAGCGCGCCGCGCGCTTCTACTACCTGCAGCACACGTGCTTCGGCGCCAAGCTGGAAGGGCAGACGTTCGGCACCGCCACGACGGCGCCCGCGCCAAACCTGCTGCGCATCGAGGAGTCATTGAGCGCGGCACACCTGCGCCTGGCCGGCACGTACATCGAGAACCTGAACTGGGCCGACTGCATCGAGCGCTACGACCGGCCGCACACGCTGTTCTATCTCGACCCGCCGTATTGGGAGACCGAGGGGTATGGGGTCGATTTTCCGTTCAGCGAGTACGAGCGGATGGCAGCGCTCATGCGCGGCTTGAAGGGCAAGGCCATCGTGAGCCTGAATGACCATCCGGATATCCGCCGGTGTTTTGCGGGGTTCGAGATGGAGGCGGTGGAGATTAATTACACCGTGGGCGGCGGGCAGGGGGTGGCGCGGCGGGAGGTGATTATTTACAGCTGGGATCGGGCGGCGGAGCCGGTGGGGTTGTTCTAGCCGCCCGCCAAGTATTTGCGAAGAGCGTCTATCAGCGGTTGGCGTTGAGCACAGATAACGCCCACAGCCGAGACTCGCGCTGCGCCTCCGCCACGTCGGCCAGTCTGCGGACAATGCGGTAGGTCGACAACGTGACCACTTTGCCTTTGACAAAGAGGGTACTTACGATCATGGCTACCGGGTCGCCTACGTGGCCCGGTACGTTGGACAGCCGGACTGCCTGCGAGCTCATGATCCACTCGTCGGTGTCCTCGTCGATACCCATGAACTTCGCATCGGAAACAATGGGGTCCTCAAGGATTGTCTTTTCCGCGTCCATTGTGTGGCTGCGCAGGCCGGCTCTAAGTTGCGCGAATTCCCGCTTCGTCGTCATGGCGTTAAGATCGCCGGTCAGAGTCTGCAACAGCATCCAACTTTTTGAGTTCTGCTCGCCGCCTTTCGGCTCAAAATACTCCAGATACGTGGTGGTGTTATCTGTCCCCTGGGCCAACTTCTTCAGTAGCGCTTGCTTTTGGAGCGCTTCAAAGCCCGGCGGATTGGGCACCTCAATTTCCACGCCGCCGAGATCATACGATTTGGCGACAACGGGCGAGACCAACAACACCATGCAGGCAGTACCAGCGCACGCCATCTTCTTCAGCATGTTCGCCTCCTTGGATCGGATGTCATTCTAGACGTGTGTAACAGCATTGACGGACGCTGGTGCGGCTAGGTTGGCGTGGTGCTCATTAAATCAGCGCCGGTTGGGCACATGGAACCCATACGCATTCTGCGGATAGGGGCAGGGCATTTGGTAACTGCCTCCCACGGCTTCAACTTCCACGATGCCTGTCCAAGGGAGCGGTCTGAAGACGTACTTGTCGGATTCAGCGTAGAGGATGTGTGAGGGAATCCCGAATGCCTTCAGCTCGCTGACGACCTCGTCTGCCCGCTTCTTGGCGAGCGCTGCACGGGCAGGTGCGTCCGCCGCTTCCGTCGCATCGACATGGGCCGACACTCCTACGCCTTCCAGCGGGCACCACTTCTCTTTGATCATCTCAAGCAGGCGGACAAGCTTGATCCGCTCGGACATCGTCAATTGAGCAGAGCCTGGCGCGAAAGATAGGTCGCCCCCGTTGGTGGGCTTTTCGAAGGCGAGCAGCGCTGCCGGCATGGACAGGGTGGCAATCAGGATCAGCGACGCGATGGGGGTTTTCATTCTGTGAGCAATTGGAGACGAAGCTGAAATGCGGCCGCGGCTTTAGGCGACCGCTCCCAGCAACCGCCGACCGAACTTCTCCATCACAAAATCTTTGGCCTCCGCTTCTGAGTCAGTGGGGCAAACGCAATACCGCTCGTTGTCCAACAGCTTCATCCATGACTCACCATTTGCCTCAAAGGAGAGCAGTTCGCTTTTGAGCCTGTCGCACACCGCTTGATCTTGGAGGAAACGCTCAACGGCATCTGCCTCAGCGCTCTTGGAAAAACCTACCTCTACTGAAAGGACCGACAGAAGAAGGTTTTCCAGGGTTGGGTACGCCATTTTTTTCTCTCTTTGAGGGGGCAGGCCGGTGTATCTCACGACCTATTGTTGCAGTTGCACGCGACGGTGCCCCTGCCGCCGAGCAAGCGTAACGACGCCGAGGGTCAGACTGTACCTGTTCGGGTGCCCAGAGCAACTCTTCACGTTGCAGCGCGGTGCGCGTAATGCGGCCTCAGCTTGTCCTCAAGAATCGCGTCTACCGCATCGAGATCGCGCGCTTCCGGGTTCAGCCACGCATCAATGTTCTCCGGCTTGATCGGAATAGGGCAGCGATCGTGCCCGGCCTCTGCAATCTCGGGCGGCGGATCGTCGGTGATGATGGCGAACGACAGCAGATCCTTCTCGCCGGGCTTGGTCGCGCGCCAGTGTGACCACACGCAGGCGACGAGAAGTGTCTGCGGCGGGTCGGGGCGGAATTCGACGATGGCGTTTGTGCCGTCTGGCTGGGCAACGTATTCATAGAACGCGTCGACCAGGACCAGGCCGTGCGTGTGGCCGTATTGGCCTTTCCAGAAGCCGCGCAGGTTGTCGCGGCGGGCGTTGTAGGTGCCCGGGTACTGTTCGTCGTAGAAGGCCGGTTTGCCGGCGGGGCGGCACTGGTAGCGCATCGGTTTGACGACGCGCCGGCCGTTCTCCATGACCATCACGGGCGCGTACCAGCCGGGGTAGATGCGCGAGTCGCGCGGCTTGAGCTCGGTGCTCTTGAGCTCTTCGAGTTTGCCCTTGGCCGCCGCGATCTTGTTGGTGGCAATGCGGACGTCTTCAGCGGCTTTCTTGGTGGCCTTGGCGGCGAGGGACTGCTGGGCTTTCTCCAGCCGTTCGGTCTGCTTGGCCAGCTCCTGCAGTAGCGCGATCTCGTCTGCGGCCATGCGCGCGCGGATGACCTCGGCGATCTTCTTTTCTTCGTCGGTCTCGGGCGACTCGAGGAAGTGCGCGGTCATCGCCTTCGGCACGCGCATCTTCGGATTGGCGAAGTACTCCATCACCATCCGCGTGAAATCGTCGAGCGACATGATGGCGCCGTACTCGTGTACGAACCGTCGGTAGTCGGCTTCGATTTGGGCGGAGTAGCACATGGGCGCGCACCCTTGGCGTGGGGTGGTCCGATGATACTGTGCGCGGTGGTGTGAAGACGCGCCGGTAAACCCGCATCAGCACGGGCGCGTATTAGAAGGCGCTCCGAAGGGCTATCGACTCGCTCAATTGCGTAAACGTTTGCTGTGAACCGAAAAAAAACGCCCTGCACACGACGCGGGCGTGGCGCTCCCCCCTCGAAAGGAAGCGTCATAAAACGCAGAAGACGCAAAAGTACGGGCCATTGAGCATTCTGCGTATTTTCATTATCGGCGAACGGAACAGAAACCAAACCACCAGGAAGGGGTATCTGCCGGCCGTGTATTACAGGCGGTCACCTCCGGTCGGCTGGCGGTCGCTCCCCTCTGACCTTGACGATCATCTCGGACAGCCAGTTCTCTTGTTGCAGCGCTGCCCGCAGGGCTAACACCGCAGCGCCGAGCGGGTTGTCCGGGTAGACAAAATACTCTTCCGTTTCCAAGCGCCAGGCGTGGTAGCCGAGGACGTGAAGCGCGCGGATCTCCCAAAGCAGCCGCATGACGGTTTCGTTGTCGCGGTGCTCTTCGGCCAGTTTGTGGAGCTCGGCAAGGGTAAGCGCGGGGAAGCGCTCGCGGATAGGGTTCGACATGGGCGCACCATCACCATTTGCGAGCGTTGCGCATCGCCCGGCGCTCATGGGGGGAGGGCTCGGCCGGGCGGGACGAGCGTCGTGCCTCTATCTCTGCAACGTGCTCGTGAAACCAAGTCTCCGCCGCCAGCTCTTCGTGCAGCGCTGCGACGGCAATGCCGAACCCGTCTGTCCGGCCGCCCGGGCCGGCGGCCTCGGCGACTTGGTGCACGCGATAGACGAGGTTGCGCAGCGCCTGCACTTCCATCACCAGCCGCCGCACGACGGGGTCGTGACCATAGCGGTCGCCGATGGCCTTCAGTTGCTCGGTGCTGAGCGCGGGGTATTCGATGCGGAGGGGGTAGGGCATGGTACGAGTACTGTATGTTTATACAGTATCGTAGGCGGGATGCTACGCGTCAACGTAGACAATGCAGACGTGGAGCGGGGCGCACCTAGATGCCCGCCTTCAGCCGGAGCTCATGCTCGGTCAGCGCTGCCGACGAATCCAGCTCGCCAAGGCCAGTAGTACGCACAGGCCAGCCAGCCACAGCGGCAATCTAGTAAGACCGAACATCGCCGCTCGGTAGCTCGGGAGTGAGGCGTACCACTCTGCTGCTTCGGGCTGGGCTGACAGCGTGTACGTCAAAAAATGAGCGGTGACGGCGGCAAGCCAAGCGCCAACAACTACCCGCGTGCGAGCCATAGCTTGATTGCGTTACTAACTTCGGTGGCGATTTCAGGTGCGAGTGCGCTCAATTTGGGCGCCGGACGGTGTTCAAAACCCCCAGCCAAGTCATTGATTTTATTGCCCCGAAAGGCCTTCTATTTCATTGAGCTTCGGTGCCGAAAATCCTATCTAACGCCTTGATTTCTATTGGCAAACAGCGCTTCGCCGGCGCCCGCATTGGATGCAGGATTCGGTAACGACGTAAGGCATTGTGGTGCGAGGGTTTGGGGCCAATGAAAATCGTTCGAAATTATGCTGCATCAAGCTGGAGTCTGACAGGGCTCAGGCCAGGGGAGCCTGGGTAACGGAATCCTTCAACTACGCCGTGGCCGCGCTGCCCGCCATGTTCTCGCGCGTCACGCCAGCATTGGCTGTCACGCTGGGCCGCAAGCCCAGCCGGCGCTGCGGCGCCTAGTGCACGACTGGCTGCAGCAGGCAGCACAACGCTGGACAGGAGGCTGCAAAGAGTGACGCTCAGCCAAAACGACGTGCTCGCCGCCATCGACATCGTGGCGCTCGTGGCCATCTGCGCGGGCGCGGCGTGGTCTGCGCTCAGGCAGGCCATTCCGCACGGGCCGCGCGGCGCGCTGCTGCCGGCGCAAGTGAAGATTGGCCCGGCGCCGGCCTGGGCGATGGAGCCTCCGGCCGATGTGAGCTATCTGGAGATTTCGCCGCTGTGTTTGCACAAGCCTAGGGCCAAGACTCGTTTATCGACGCTGGTAGACAACGCCCTGGACCAAGACCTGATCTGGCTCCGGTCCCTCATCAAAACGTTTATGCGCCTCGGCAATGGCGACTTGATTCTCGTTCGCCCAGTTGACCAATGCCATGACGGGCTCCAACAGCGTTCTTCCCATGTCAGTGAGTTCGTAATCGACGCGTGGAGGAATGGTCGGAAACATCGTTCGCGTGATCAGTCCATCGCGCTCCATCGCGCTCCAGCCCGCGCAAGGTCAGCGTCAGCATCCGCTGAGAAATGCCGTCGATGCTGCGCTTCAACTCGTTGAAACGCCGTGGGCCGTTAGCCAGCACGGCGACGATGTAGAGGCTCCACTTGTCGCCTATGCGATCCAATATTTCGCGGGTTGCCACACAACCGCCGGTATCGGGGGCAGGCATATCGGCAGGTAGCTCGATGTGACTAGTGACATGCGTGTGCCTTCTTTCAGTCGAAGGCTACGAGGCCGCCATCCAACCGCACCGCGCCGAGATTCTGGGCGACATCGCCAACTACACCGACATCGTGCCAGTGGTCCAGGTCAGCGAGGTCATCGTCGAGCGGTTGGCTCTTTGAGCGCGACGGATCGAGTCTGACGATACGCCCAACGCCTGCACCCCGGCGGGCTGCCGTTAGCATCGCAGCTAGGCCACATTCAAGTGCGTAATTCGCTCGTGTGCGTCGGTGAGGTGGAATCCGTACTGTCCGATATCGTCCAGGCACGCGTTCACGTCGACGCCACGGTGCGGCTCGTCCGGGTGCATGTCGAGCACCTTGAACGGGCTCCACGGGCCGTGCCGCTCGGGCAGGTTTGTGCCGCGCTCATCCGACGTGAACCCGAATACGCGACCTTGGCCTCGGAATATGTGTACTTGCATGGTGTTCTCCAGTTGGGCCATTCTCAAAAGGAGAACGCCGCTTTACACTGTGTAAACTAAGTTGGAGTTTACACAGTGTCAAGTCCAGAGCCAACGACGCGCGCCCGGATTCTGCTAGCCACATTGGCGCTCATCGAGGGCGGCGCTACCGGCATCACGATGAGTCAGATTGCCAAGCAAGCAGACCTGTCCCGCCAAGCGCTGTATCTGATCTTTGAGAACAAGGCGGATCTATTCGTCGCGCTGCTTCGATATGTAGACGGCAAGCGGGGGATTGTTCAAGAGCAGGCCCGCATCAGGGCGGCTGAGAACGGTCTTGCAGCACTGCTGGCCCTTGTGGACCGACAGGCTCGACTGTGCCCCGCGTACAAGCCGCTTGCAGATGCCTTTGAACTTCTGCGACGGCAAGATCCCGATGCAGAGCAGGCATGGCAAGACCGGCAAAGCGATCGCCTGGAAGGCTGCCGTGTCGTTGCCGCCCGTATCAAAGCAGACGGCACACTCCGTGATGGGATTTCGGTTACTGCCGCTGCGGATCTTATTTGGTCACTCAGCTCATCTGCGACTTGGGATGATCTGGTGGTCAAGCGCGGCTGGACTGCGGCTGCGTATCGGCGGCACGTTAGCGAAGTTTTGCGGCTGTCACTTGTGAAATGAAAATGCGGGTCTGCCTTTGGCCATGAGTTCGGATTGGCGGAGCTTGCCAATCACCTCTGCGGCGAGCGGCGCCAAGAAAAAAGGGCGACTATCCGGCCGCCCGTCTTACCCATGCGCCATAAGCTTTATGGCTGCGCGGGCCAGAAGCCCGCTGCGTGTTTCAGCCGTTTTCCGGCAAGCAAACTTACCTGGGTCGAACTGAGCCCAGCAGCGCCAACTCGGCCGCATTCGCAATCTGATCTGCAAAGGTCGGGCTTCCAACCGCACGTGCGAGTGTCACCGCGCCTACTAAGGAAGCCAAAGCTGAATACGCTGCTTCAAGGTTCCGCGGGACGCGGGGCGACGCGGGGCCATCTACGACAGTCTGTGCAACTTCTTCGCGCAATGCCACTTCGAAGGCGGCGCGCGACTCCTGATCGGAGCGAGCCACTTCAGTCGGCAACGTCTGCAGCGTGCAGCTTTCCGACAGGTCGCAGGTTCGCTTTGCGCTGAGATAGAACCGCACAAACTCTGGCCACCAGGCGCGCCCATGCTCTGATTGGAAGTGAAGAACACCTCTTCGCAAATCGTCCATTCCTTGCCTCAGCGACTCACGGAAAACGTCGCCCTTGGAGTCGAAGTGGGCATCCCAGGGCCAGGAAGGAGTGCTTGATGCTGCTTTCAAATTACCTATTCTTTACCGACGCCTGCGAGGAGGCTCTGCGCTGCTATGAGGCATGCGGGCTGGGCCGGATTGTAGAGATGGTGCGATACGGCGCAGACGGGATGCCGCCCAAGAGCGAGGCAATGCGTGGCAAGGTCTGCACGCCAAATTCGAAGGGGATGGTATCGCCTTCTATGCTTCGGACAACGATGACGCAGAGCCGATGCGAGGGTCCGCGCACCATCTGGCGATGGACAGCAGGCGATCGACCGATCAGCTGTTCAGTGCGTTGAGTTCAGGAGGCCTCGTGACGACTGCACTCGACATGCAGCCGTGGGGGGACTACTACGGAAAACTGACGGATCGCTTCGGTGTGCAATGGATGTTGAACTGCCATGAGCCGGCTCGATCGTGACTGCCGAAGGCGCGTGCTGGGCGTTCTTGTCGAGGAGGGGCAGTGCTTGCTGCAAGGTGTCACGTCGGTTCCAATAACCTGAGTGCCTCTTCAGGATCGGAAACAGCTCTTCAGAAGTCGGGCGGTCAACATCCGCTTTCGGCCAATGACGGCCAGCCTCAACGACCCGCATCGCTAGGCCAACCCGGCCAGCGATGCGAGCCCCGGCTCAACCCTGTACCGCTGCCTCAATCAAATCCGAAATCTGCACCGATGTAACGGTCTGTCGGATTTGGCCGAAGGTTCCGACGCCGCTGTCCAACCACACCACGCCGAGACCCAGGGCGGCATCGCCAACTACACCGACGTCGCGCCGGTGGTCCAGATCAGCGAGGTCATCGTCGAGCGTTTGGATCGCTGCATCTGTTGAGACTATTTCCCGGCCGAGTAGTTGATGGGAATCCAACGGAAGCCATGCTTATCCGCTTGCAGATGCCCGAGTCCCGGAAAAGGCACGTGAGCGGCGGCGAAAAGTATCTTGTCGTTGGCGATGCGGGTGAATTCCTTGATGCGTTCCTGTTCGGCTAACTGGCTGTCGCTATCGAACGAAACGGTGACCGTCGGATCCTCAAATTGAATAGCCGCGACATGCACGATGTCGCCCACGACCATCAAGCGATTCCCCTGGCTCTCGATCATGTAACCCACGTGCCCAGGTGTATGTCCAGCGCTCTGGTACGCATGGATGCCGGGGCTCAACTCTTGCGCGCCGTCAAACGGCCGCACGCGGCCTGCTCTGATGTAGGGCTCCATGATCGTCATCGCACGGCGATAGCTGCCCTTTTGGTCGCCGCGATTGCCCTCTGGCGCCTTGGCCATGTTCGCCTCGCTCAGCCAGTAATCCAGCTCACGACGATGGACGCGGACGATCGCATTGGGAAAGCGCATGTCTCCATCCGTCGTCAGCCCACCAATATGGTCTGCGTGCATGTGCGTGATGTAGATTTCATCCACCTGGGACGGCGCGTAACCGGATGCCTTCATGTTGGCTGCCAACCTCCCCAGGTGCGGGCCGAAGATGTTGCCTGCGCCGGTATCGATCAAAATCAGTTTGGCACCCGTATTGATCAGGAAGGCGTTGTAGGACGTTTCGAGCGGACTTTGTAGGTAATTCTCGGCCAGCACTTCGTTGACTTTTTGCGGTGTGGTGTTCGTCAGAAACTGGTCAACCGGCAATTCCAGTGTGCCGTCATTGAGTGCGGTGATCTCATAACCACCCAACATGAAACGGTAAAAGCCTGGCGCTAAGGTACGAGCAAAGGGAGCTGCCGCGTGGGCTGCAGACTGCAGTAGCAGAGACATGGCCAGAAGGCTGCAGAGGACAAACAGCTTGGTCATTGGATGTCGATATTTCATGATCGTCTTTTCTGTATCGGTGGCCGCATTGGCATCAAAACGGCGCGGCGGGAGTGCGGTTTGGGTTGGCAGCAACATGGCCACCTACGTCATTTCCCATTCAAGGTGGCTCTGGCCATCGCCGACCAATCCTGGTCGCCGTAGCCGGCATCCACAGCGTCCTGCATGCGCGCATAAACGATGTCGAGCATAGGTAGCTCGCCGTTGGCGTCCCGTGCGGCTTCTTTCGCCAGCCGCAGATCCTTCAGGCCCAGTGTCGCCTTGAAGCCTGGCGGATATTCGTTCTTGATGATGTTGCCGGAGTAGGTCTGATAGGGGCGAGAGCCAAACAAGGTGCCGAGGCTCAGTTCCAGAAAGCGTTCCCGCGGCACACCATGCGCTTCGGACAGCACCACCGCTTCGGCCATCGCTTCGATCGCGAAGCTGATCATCATGTTGCACGCCAGTTTGGCGGCATACGCCATGCGCGGATCGTCGCCCATGTGCCAGATGCGCTTACCAATCACCTCCAGCGCGGGCTTGACCTTATCGATCGCGGCCGGGTCACCGGCGGCAAGAATGTTGAGCTCGGCCCGCGCAGCGACATCGGGCCTTCCCAGTACCGGCGCTGCGACAAGGGCGATGCCGCGGGCGCGATGATGATCCGCCAGCTCGTGTGAAAACGCAGCCGAGATCGTGGACGACACCACATGCACCAAGCCAGGCCTTGCCTGTGCCAGAAGATCGCCTTCCATCAACACGCTGCGAATGGCAGAGTCGTCGGACAACATGGTCAATGCCATGTCGGCTTGCAATGCCTGCATTGGCGTATCCATCATTCGCACGCCTGCGACGCTGCCGCCCGAGCGATTCCATGCGACAACCTTGTGGCCGGCCGCAGCCAGGTTGCGTGCGATTTCCCGACCCATCGCACCAAGGCCGATGATTCCGATTTCCATTTGCTTTGCTTTCTCCAGAAAGTCAGGCCCAGCTTGAACGGAGCCAGCCGGGCTGTTGACTGCAGCCAATCGTTCGGCTGGCGATGGAGCGTAGTCTCGCAACGTTCGATACTGTTCATCAACTGAATATAATGAACACCGTCCGTTCAGTTTTGTAAGAGGTGACATGGAGTGGAGTGATGTGAGGATCTTTCTTGCTGTCGCCCGCACGGGCACGCTCGGTGCCGCTGCACGGGCTCTGCGCGTGAGCCACCCGACCGTGGGCAGGCGATTGCGCGCTTTGGAAGAGGCCACAGGGCAGGTGCTGTTTCAGCGGACGGCCGACGGTTTCGTTCTGACTGAAGAAGGGATGGGAGTGCTTCCTCTTGCCGAGCAGATAGAAGAGGGCGCGTTGGCGATGGAGCGGCGACTGGCCGGGAAGCAACAAGCGCTCGACGGCACGCTACGCGTGACCTCCGCCGACTGGTTTGGCGCCTACGTGTTGCCTCCGGTGCTGGCGGCGTATGCGGCCAAATACCCCCAAGTCCAGATTGAGGTGCTTACCGGAACGCGCCTGTTCAACCTGGCGCAACGGGAGGCTGATGTGGCGTTTCGCATTGTGCCGTTCGAGGAGCAGGACATCGTCCAGCGGCGGTTGCTCCAGATGCGCTATGGCGTCTACGTGTCTGCCACCGGGCCCGCCCCGGTCGCTGGCGACGGCAGCGGATATCGGCTGATTACGCCGGATGTATTAAGTGGGTCGTTTCCGGATACGGCATGGCTGAGAGAAATGTTTCCGAATGCAGGCGTCGCGCTGCATTCGAACAACCGGAACGTCAAAGCGCAGATGTGCGTGATGGGAATGGGCATTGCAGTGCTGCCGCGCCCGCTGGGTGACCAGACCCACGGTATCCGCCGGCTGGAGCTGGACGTGGAACCGCCGCATCGCGAGATCTGGATGGGCTACCACCGCGACTTGAGGCGGCTTAACCGCTTGTCTGCATTCGTTGATTTGACGGTCAGGCATCTCGCCAACTCTGCATTTGATGCCTCTGCCAGATCGCTGTGAACGCCCAACTTTGCGTGCAAGCGCATCCATGGGCCGAATGGTTTCCTTCGGCCAATAGTGGCCAACCTCGCTGGCCTGCACCGCCGCCGCCCAAATCCGAAATTTGCACCGACGCCCGAGCAAAGTCGGTCAGCGCGCGGCAGCGCTTGTGCCGATAGCTGCCGGCGAAGATGACGACCGGCTCTTTGGCGTAATCGGCTGTCTCCTCCCAGCGGCATTGGCGACCTACAGGACTGAGCATGCCGATGTAACGGTCTGTCCGGTCGCCCGGAACGGAAGTCTTAAGCCCCGTCGACTGCAAGCCGGTATGATCATCGGCACTCACGAGAATCGCTGGGCGACGACGTCAATGATGGCAAGGAGAACCGCATGATCAAGGTCACCGTGATGTACCCGTACACCGAAGGAACGCGCTTCGACCACACCTATTACCGCGACCGGCACATGCCGATGGTGAAGGCCAGGTTGGGCAGCGCCTGCGCTTACTACACCGTCGAAAAGGGCTTGGCCGGTGGAGCGCCCGGTACACCGCCTGCCTTCGTGGCGATGTGCGCGTTGATCTGTGATTCGGCCGAAGGCTTCCAGGCCGCCATGCGAGAGCACGGCGCCGAGATCCTGGGCGACATTGCCAACTACACCGACATCGCACCGGTGCTGCAGGTTAGCGAGGTCGTCGTCGAGCGATCGGATCGCTAGCCATACGCTGTCGCGCAAATCACGTGCGGAAGTCGTGGCGAGCGGACACCGATGACCTCAGCGATCCTCTATCCCTCGTCGGTCTCGTGAAGTCGGCGCGCGACATGATCGCGGGCTCGCCAGCCGGCTTCTTTTGATACCGCGTACGGCGGCTGCGCTTGAGCAGGATCAACTCTGCGCGCGCTCACCCTCTGTGTAAAAGAGAGAGTCGTACTTAACTTGAGTGAAGGCGTTTGTTTGGAGAACGCCTCTGACGGCGTACGGCTTTTCTGCACTGAAGAGGACCTATGACAGGCGAACCGAAAAATTCCGACGAGCTCATTCAAGTCAAAGCAGTTCTCCGGCGCAACTTGGAGTCCATGGGCGCTATTGCTGCGCGCATGGTGGTGTTGATGAAGTTTCGCGAGGCGGTCTTGCCTTACCTGCCTCCCTCGGCGGCTGAGGGCGCGCTCGATGCATTCAATGCAAGTCTTGAAGAGGCGATCCCGCTGGCTGCTGAGTTTGGAACATTGCCCGCATACAGCGATGCGTTTTTCGACGAAGTGTTGACCACGCGAGCAGCGCTGCAGCGGCGGCAGAACGGGGAGGGGATTCGCGATCATTGAGGCAGCGGCCCGCCCGCATGGGGTTGGAGGGTGGGGCATTGCCAGTGCCGTTGGCGTAGGGTGTTGGTCTGGTGGCGGGAGGCGGTAGGCGGTAGTGTGGCGTTGCGCCATACCGCTTCCCGGGCTGGCCAACGCTATGCGGCGGCGGGTAGGGCGGCGGTGCCTTCTTCAGCGGTCTGCTTGCCGAGCAGAATCGCCGCACTCAACGCCATGCCTTCTGTTACGAAGCCTTCGGGGGAGCATGCAGACTTCCATTCCGACGGTGCTCGCCCGGTAGGCGCGTAGCGGAACTCGCTGGCCCATCTGCCGTCGGCTCGTCGCTGGGTGCGTATTTCGACGTGGCCTTTTTGTGCTTTTACGATTAATTCCATGGGACCCTCGTTATTGTGTCCCCCCTTCTCCCGGAAGCGGGCGCCATTCTGTGCGGCGCGTCCAGCAGCTTCACGGTATGAACGATTGAACGCAATGTCTAGCGATTTTCTGAGTACATCGCGCGAGGTGTTGAGTGGATGCGTGTTTTCAGGATGTACCGAATCGCGATGCGGTTATTTCTGCCGCGGCAGCGTGCGTCGCTGACTTGCCTTTGGGTGTGTAGAAAATCGTTTGTGATGATGGCAAGCGCCAGCGTGCCGCAATCAACGGAGCCTACACGGCGCGGCTTTTCTGAACGCCCGCCTGTGCAACGGTCTCCAGGCCCTGCGGATCCAGTATCTGAATTTCGCGATGATGTACTCGCAAAATACCCTCTCTTGCCAGCGAGCTGAAAATTCGGCTCACGGTCTCAAGCTGCATGGCGAGGTGCTCGGCAATCTCTTCCCGGCTCATGCGCAGAATAATGTGTCGATCGGAAAAGCCTCGCTCTTTCAGCCGTTCCGAAAGATCAAGCAGGAACATGGCGACGCGCTCCTCCGAGCGCATGGAACCGATGCAGAGCATCAGCCGTTGCTTGCGACCAATGCGCGCGCTGAAAATCTGCGTAACCAGTTTTTGAATTGCACCTTCTTGCTGTGCTAACTCGACGAGGCGCTTCCACGATACGGCGCAGACTTCCGAGTCTTCCAGTGCGACTGCGGTTGACGTTCTGATATCCGATTCGAATCCGTCAGTACCGAATATGTCGCCGCTCAGGTAGAAGGCCGCAATCATCTCCCGGCCTTCGGCGGTACTCAGCGTTAGCTTGAACGTGCCGTATTTCACTGCGTAGATTTCGTCCAGCACATCGCCGGAGCGAAAAATGGACTCGCCTCTCTTTACCCGGATTTTTCGATGTGCGATGTCTTCCACCAGTGCGGCTTCACGGGGAATCAAGCCGCGGGAAAGGCAAAGGTGCCCGTTCCGACACGTGGTACAGCCTTGCTTGAGGTCACTATCGGACATGGGCGTTGGGGGGGGCGAGGGAAACATTGGTATTAACGGCCAGCGCTGATAGAACTTCATGTTGCCGCGTCAAATACCGGGTAGACAGCTCATACGTGCAGTAATCAGCGCTTTGCGTGTGACGGTGTGCTCGCAATCGCTACCTCAGGGGAGGAGAGGGGCGAGAGAGATAAAGGGGAAATTGATCCGCGTCAGTGTTTTGGCAGATGCGGCAGGTACGCTCGAACACATTCGATACCTGTTCTGCTTCGGAACGCGGGGAATGCAATGCGGAATGTACAGATTGAAGAGACTGGCGGCCCCGCTGAACGGGAGTTGGGTGCCGTTGTCGCGGCAACACTGCCGCGAAGTGCATTTGTCAGGACGTTTCGGACCAAATCCGGCGGCTACGACGTCGAAGCAGAATGGCAGACCAGCAGTCCTTATGGACTGCCAGCGAATTGCACGCTTGCGCTCCATTTCACCGGCGCTGAAATATCGGTCTACAGCGGTTTCAGCGCGGTCAAGCGAGAAGAGGCGTGTCGCCGAGTCGCCGACTGGTTGAGTATTCGGCTCGAACTGCAGGCGGGGGACATGCTCTGGGACAAAGGCTTTGATATGGACGCCGTTGCGCCGTCAGCCTTCTTCGTGAACGAGTCGGGTTGCGCTAACACCTTGCAGTAGAACCGCGCCGTCCTTTTCTTCCGTGGGGATTCCGGTGCTGTGTATCGTGCCGCCGACAGCGTGCCTCTCCAGAAGATGCTCCCCCCAAAAGCGTTGGCGTTCTACAACTCTGAGCGGTATGCGCCCATTAAGGCGCACGTCAGGAGGCCTAGCAGGCGTGCGTGTTTGTCGTCGAACATGCGTTGAACCCACTCACCACCGAACGGTCCTGCCGCGGTAGTCGAGATACTCGAGGCCGGGACGCCCCAGTTTGTTCAGAATCACGTTCACGACGCCCGGAATACTCTCTTCGATTGACAATCGTCCCTCGGGTCCGCCGAGGTCGGTGCGCACCCAACCGGGGGCCACCAGCAGCATGGCTAAGGGCGTGTGCGCCTGGCGCGCAGCGAAGCTGCGCATGAACTGGTTCAGTGCCGCTTTGCTGCCACGATAGAGTTCGCGCTGGCCGGATTCATTGTCGGCAATGCTGCCTTGCCCTGACGACATGATCCCGATCAGCCCAGCCGGCGGAACAAGATGGGCCAGGCTTTCGACCACGCGCATCGGGCTGAGCGCATTGGTCATCATGAGCGCCATGAAATCCTCGGTGGATACCTCGCCGATGGTCTGCGTCGGATCCGGATTGGTCGTCCCCGCATTGACGAACAGAACATCGAACGTCCGGCCGGACAGGCGCTCGCTCAGGGCCCGGATCTGCTCGGGCCGCGTGATGTCCAGCGTTTCGATGGCGATCCGGTCTGGATGCGCATTGGCAAGATCGTGCAAGAGCGTCCTGTCGTTGCCGGCGCGGACCGTGCCCACGACGTTCCAGCCCTTCTTCAGGAACTCGGCCGCCATGGCGTAACCAAGACCCCGTGAAGCGCCGATCAGCAAAACGGTGGGCGTGTGGGTGGGAGCGTTGGACAAGGCATTCTCCGTTGTGCGCAGGGGATGCCGTGTATTGTGGGAAGAGCTCGTGCTTTGCGCCAGACGCCTGGTCGACAATCCACGATTGCACCAGACGCCATAATTGGATCGGTTTTCGATTATTCTGGCCGCATGTCACGCGTCGACCTCAACCTCCTGACTGCGCTGGATGCATTGCTCAGTGAACGTAGCGTCACCGGCGCGGCCCGGCGTCTGAATCTCAGTGTCTCTGCCATGAGCCGCACGCTTTCGCGCCTGCGCATGGCGACGGGCGATCGCCTGTTGTTGCAGGCTGGCCGCGCGCTGGTGCTTACACCTTATGCCGAGCAACTGAGCCAACGTATTCCTGCACTGACCCGTGAAGCGGAGGCGGCGCTGGGGCGTGCCGAACATCGGTTCGACGTCGCTACCCTCGAGCAATGCTTCACCGTGCGCGCGGGTGAAGGCTTCGTCGATTTACTTGGCGCGGCCTTGATGGACCGCATCCATCGTACGGCGCCGGGCGTGCAAGTCCGCTTCACGCCCAAGCCGGACTGGAACGCCCAGCCCCTGCGGGACGGTGCGATTGATCTGGAGATCGGTATTGTCCGAACGGCCGCCCCTGAAGTCCGTACACGGCCGCTTTTCCGCGATCGCTATGTCGGGGTGTGCCGCGTGGGCCATCCTCTCCTGGGCGATGCTCACATCCGCCTGGAGCAATGGGCCGCATGTGGCCACGTCATGGTTTCGCGTACGGGGCAAGCGGAAAATGCGATCGACGTGGCACTGGAGCCGCCAAACCTTCGGCGGAAGGTGGCAATCGTGGTGCCGTCCTATATGAGCGCTATGCAACTGGCCCGCCATTCGGACTTATTGGCCGCCGTTCCATATTCCTGCTTGGGTAATGCCTTTGTAACGGATTACGCGGCTGCCAACGGGCTGCAGTATTTCGAGCTGCCGCTGGCCATACCCGCTTTCACCATTTCAAAGATCTGGCATCCGCGCCTCGATCACGATCCGGCGCATCAATGGTTTCGCACTGAAGTGCTGGAGCTGTGCCAAGCGGCATATCCGCAGAATCCACCACAAGATGCGCGCTGATGGCAGGTAGGCCGTTATCGCCGAATGGCCGGCGTCGGTGCCCGGTCGCACGCTTGACTCTTATATAAGATATAAGACATTTGACCGTGTGGGGTATTGCGATTAGAATCGCGCCCAAGCGGCGCCCGGACCAGCCTCGGGGTGCCTGAAAAGATCCCCTGTAACGTCATCTCAGC
>Ga0209759_1000531_pt1 | contig 40446 bp, 35 predicted proteins | sample AraplaCL_Col_mMS_FD_184261 | JGI IMG/M metagenome (GOLD analysis project Ga0209759, IMG submission 184261) | Arabidopsis root microbial communities from the University of North Carolina, USA - plate scrape CL_Col_mMS (SPAdes) (version 2) | ecosystem: Host-associated > Plants > Roots >...
AACATCATCAGGCGTTTGTGATTGCGGAAAAAATCGAGCATGCGTGAGTGCCAAAAACAGAACGCCCGATCTTACAACAGCGGGCAATAAAAAAGGCGAACCGGAGTTCGCCTTTCGAGGATACTGGCGGAGTGGACGGGACTCGAACCCGCGACCCCCGGCGTGACAGGCCGGTATTCTAACCGACTGAACTACCACTCCTTAATACATCAACTGCGCTGAAACACTTGAACGAATCTGAAACTGGTGGGTGCTGAGAGGCTCGAACTCCCGACCTACGCCTTGTAAGGGCGCCGCTCTACCAACTGAGCTAAGCACCCGTTTCACGATTCAGTGCTTCTTCTTGCTTCTGCCTGAGCTTCGTCGCTTGACGTGGTTCAACGTCACTCAACGCCTATCAAGCAGCAAGCCCATTAGTTTAGCGCATCCTTCAGAGCTTTGCCAGGCCTAAATTTGGGGACCTTGGCCGCCTTGATTTTGATGGCAGCGCCGGTGCGCGGATTGCGCCCGGTGCGCGCGGTGCGCTTGCCGACCGCGAACGTGCCGAAACCGACCAACGTCACCGAACCGCCCTTCTTCAACGTACCTTTGACACCATCGATCACAGCGTCGAGTGCACGGCCTGCCGCTGCCTTCGAAATGTCGGCTTGCTGCGCAACGTGATCGATCAATTCCGTCTTGTTCATCCCAACCCCCGAGAATGTTTATGGCAATCGTGACGGCGCTTTGTTAGCGCCTGGCATCACGCGGCCGGCGGCCAACGCCGGGCGCAATCATTAGAATTGGCCGAAACCCTTGTGTCAAGCGGGGTTGAGCCTGATTTGCGAGGTTTTCGAGGGGGCTTCCTATAACAAAATGTTGCCTCGAATCGATGCACATACAACCAGTCGGCGAGTGCACTGCGGCTTTGCTCAATAGGTGGGAAAACGCGCCTCACCGGTACTTGACGAAGTCACGGGGCCAATAAAAAACCCGCGGCCGTGACCGCGGGTTTTCTTCAAGCAAACAGCTTCGTTACTGACTGTCTTAGTGCTTTACGACTTCCGTTGCTCCGGCGTCTTTGCCCGGCTCTGCCGCGACAGGTGCAGCAGGCTTCGGCTCTTCGTCCGGCAACGCCGTCGGCACGCGTTCGAGCGCCAGTTCGAGCACCTTGTCGATCCAGCGGACCGGCACGATTTCGATTGCGTTCTTCACGTTGTCCGGAATCTCCGTCAAGTCCTTGACGTTTTCTTCCGGGATCAGCACCAGCTTGATACCGCCGCGATGCGCCGCCAGCAGTTTCTCCTTAAGGCCACCGATCGGCAGAACTTCGCCACGCAACGTGATTTCGCCCGTCATTGCGACATCGGCGCGCACCGGAATTCCAGTCAACACCGACACCAGCGCGGTCGTCATCGCAATACCGGCAGACGGACCGTCTTTCGGTGTCGCGCCTTCCGGCACGTGGATGTGAATGTCCTGCTTCTCGAACGCTTCGTCCTTGACACCGAGACGGCGCGAACGCGAACGAACCACCGAGCGTGCTGCCTCGACCGATTCCTTCATCACGTCCCCGAGCGAACCCGTACGGATCACGTTGCCCTTGCCCGGCATCACCGCGGCTTCGATGGTCAGCAGATCGCCGCCCACTTCCGTCCACGCGAGACCCGTGACCTGGCCAACCTGATTTTCCTTCGCGGCCAGACCGAAGTCGTACTTGCGCACGCCGAGGAACGTATCGAGATTGCTGCCGTCGACCTTTACCGCGCCTTCCGCCTTCTTCAGCAGAAGCATCTTCACGACCTTGCGGCAGATCTTCGAAATTTCACGCTCGAGCGAACGCACGCCCGCTTCACGCGTGTAGTAACGAATGATGTCGCGGATCGCGGTTTCCGTCACATCGACCTCGCCATCCTTGAGGCCGTTGTTCTTCTTCTGCTTGGGCAAAAGATAACGTTGCGCGATGCTGACCTTCTCGTCTTCCGTGTAACCCGACAGACGGATCACTTCCATCCGGTCGAGCAGCGGCGGCGGAATGTTCAGCGAGTTCGACGTTGCCACGAACATCACGTCCGACAGATCGAAGTCGACTTCGACGTAGTGATCGGCGAACGTATGGTTCTGTTCCGGATCGAGCACTTCGAGCAGAGCCGACGACGGATCGCCGCGGAAGTCCTGACCCATCTTGTCGACTTCGTCGAGCAGGAAGAGCGGATTGCGCACGCCGACCTTGGTCAGGCTTTGCAGAATCTTGCCGGGCATCGAACCGATGTACGTACGACGGTGACCGCGAATCTCGGCTTCGTCGCGCACGCCGCCAAGCGCCATACGCACGAACTTGCGGTTCGTAGCGCGAGCGATCGACTGACCCAGCGACGTTTTACCGACACCCGGAGGCCCAACGAGGCACAGGATCGGCGCTTTCACCTTGTCGACACGTTGCTGGACCGCGAGATACTCGAGAATGCGTTCCTTCACTTTCTCGAGACCGAAGTGGTCTTCGTCGAGCACGCGTTCCGCATTCGAGAGGTCGTTGTTGACCTTGCTCTTCTTGCGCCACGGCAAGCCGATCAGCGTGTCGATGTAGTTGCGCACGACCGTCGCTTCCGCCGACATGGGCGACATCAGCTTGAGCTTTTTCAGCTCGGCGTCGGCCTTCTTCTTGGCTTCCTTCGGCATGCGGGCAGCGGTGATGCGCTTCTCGAGTTCTTCGAGATCCGCACCTTCTTCGCCTTCGCCGAGCTCCTTCTGGATCGCCTTGACCTGTTCGTTCAGGTAGTACTCGCGCTGGCTCTTTTCCATCTGGCGTTTCACACGCCCACGGATGCGCTTTTCCACCTGCAGGATGTCGATCTCGGCTTCGAGTTGCGCGAGCAGATGTTCGAGTCGCTCGATGACCGGGAACATCTCGAGAATGTGCTGCTTCTGGTCGAGCTTGAGCGGCAAATGCGCTGCGATTGTATCGGCCAGACGACCCGCTTCGTCGATGCCCGACAGCGACGTCAGGATCTCCGGCGGAATCTTCTTGTTCAGCTTCACATACTGGTCGAACTGCGACACGATCGCGCGGCGCAGCGCTTCAGTTTCAGCGCTGTCGGCGTGGTCGGGTTCGAGCGGCATGACTTCGCACGAGAACTGCGTTTCCTGTTCTTCGATGGAAAGCGTTTTCGCGCGCTGCAAGCCCTCGACGAGCACCTTCACGGTGCCATCGGGCAGCTTGAGCATTTGCAGGATGTTGGCGACGCACCCTACTTCGTACATGTCCTTTTCGGTCGGCTCATCTTTCGCAGCCGTTTTCTGGGCGACGAGCATGATGTGCTTGCCGCCTTCCATCGCTGCTTCGAGAGCCTTGATCGACTTCGGGCGGCCTACGAAGAGCGGAATCACCATGTGCGGGAAGACGACTACGTCACGCAGCGGGAGCAGCGGGAGCGTAATGCGTTCCGGCGGAAGGAGTTGGGTTCCTGACATTTCATTTCCCCATGAGTGGAATCAGTTCGTTCGATAGGTGAGGCCAGCAGAAAAGATTGCAAGCCTCCGCGTGTGGGAAAAGTTCAGTGACTCCGAAGGTTCAGTGACTCCATAGTGAAAACAACCAGCCTGACCACACGATAAACGAAAAAAGCCGTTCACGTTGCCATGAACGGCTTTTTTTGCAGAACCCGAAAGCCGATCAGTTCGAACCCGCCACTTTGGGCGCGTCTTCATAGATCAGTAGCGGTTTGCCGTCGCCGTCAATCACGTTGTCGTCGATGATGACCTTGCTAACGCCTTTCATTTGCGGCAGGTCGTACATCACATCAAGCAACGCCTGTTCCAGGATAGAACGCAAACCACGCGCGCCCGTCTTGCGACGAATTGCCTTACGCGCGACAGCTTGCAACGCGGCCGGGCGAATTTCGAGCTCGACGCGCTCCATGTTGAACAGCTTGTGGTACTGCTTCACCAGCGCATTCTTCGGTTCGACGAGAATTTTCATCAACGCGACTTCGTCGAGCTTGCCGAGCGTGGCTACCACCGGCAGACGGCCGATCAGTTCGGGAATGAGACCGAACTTGATCAGATCCTCCGGTTCCACTTCACGCAGCACTTCGCCGGCGTCGCGGTCCTGCTTGCTCTTCACGCTCGCGCCAAAGCCGATGCCGGTTTTCTCGGTACGATCGACGATGACCTTTTCGAGGCCGTCGAACGCGCCACCGCAGATGAACAGAATGTTGGTGGTGTCGACCTGGATGAAGTCCTGATTCGGGTGCTTACGGCCGCCCTGCGGCGGCACCGACGCCATCGTACCCTCGACCAGCTTCAACAAAGCCTGTTGCACGCCTTCGCCCGAGACATCGCGGGTGATCGACGGGTTGTCGGACTTGCGGCTGATCTTGTCGATTTCGTCGATATAGACAATGCCGCGCTGGGCCTTGTCGACTTCGTAATTGCAGTTTTGCAGCAGCTTCTGAATGATGTTCTCGACGTCTTCACCGACATAGCCGGCTTCCGTCAGCGTGGTTGCATCGGCAATCACAAACGGGACGTTCAGAAGGCGCGCGAGCGTTTGCGCGAGCAGCGTCTTGCCGGAACCGGTCGGGCCGATCAGCAGGATGTTGCTCTTGGACAGCTCGATCTCGTCCTTCTTGTCGAGATGCTTGAGGCGCTTGTAGTGGTTGTACACCGCGACCGCGAGAATTTTCTTCGCACGTTCCTGACCGATCACATACTGGTCGAGGATTTCACGGATTTCCTGCGGACTCGGCAGATCGGACTTCGACAAGCCCGCCTCGATGCCCGCACCTGCAGCCTCATCACGGATGATTTCGTTGCACAGGTCGATACATTCATCACAGATGAACACCGACGGGCCGGCAATCAGTTTTTTGACTTCATGCTGGCTCTTGCCGCAAAACGAGCAATACAACAGCTTTTCGCTGTTAGAACCTTTCTTGTCCGCCATAGATGTTTGAGCCTCCGGACACTCGATTACATGATACGCCGTTTGCCCTGGCCTCGCAGTTTGGGCGGGGCCGGGCTTGAGCCAAGGTGACGGCGTTTGCCGCAGGCACTCGGACGAAGTTTGATTATTTCACAACCGATCCGGCCACGTTTTTGCCCCATTTCAGGGCAAAAACGCACCATCTCAAGGACGCTTGTGCGCCACCTGGTCGACGAGGCCGTAAGCTTGCGCGTCGTCGCCTGACATGAAGTTGTCGCGGTCGGTGTCGCGTGCGATACGCTCGACCGGCTGGCCGGTGTGATGAGCGAGCAGATGATTCAGCCGTTCCTTCAAATACAGGATTTCACGCGCCTGAATTTCGATGTCCGACGCCTGGCCACGTGCGCCGCCCAGCGGCTGGTGAATCATGACGCGCGAATTCGGCAAGGCAAAACGCTTGCCCTTCGCCCCGGCCGCAAGCAGAAATGCGCCCATGCTGGCCGCAAGACCCATGCACAGCGTGGAGACATCCGGCTTGATGAACTGCATCGTGTCATAGATCGCCATGCCCGCCGAAACCGAACCGCCCGGGCTGTTGATGTAAAAGCTGATGTCCTTGTCGGGATTCTCGCTTTCGAGGAACAGCATCTGGGCGACGACGAGATTGGCCGTCTGGTCGTTCACTTCACCGACCAGGAATACGATCCGTTCCTTCAGCAGACGCGAATAGATGTCGTACGAACGCTCGCCCCGGCCGCTCGTTTCCACGACGATCGGCACCAGTCCGAGCGCCTGCGCTTCGAGATCCCGTGACGACTGGGAGGTCAACGTGTCCAGCATTTGAGCGCGAAAGGTCATGCAGTGGATCCTTGTCTGAAATATTCTAAATATTAGATGCTGGACAGGTGTGGCCGACAACCCCGTATTCAAGTGCGCGTTCGGTGCGGCGCAATGCGTGACACCCGTGCAAAACGCACCGCACATTCACAGCACAAAAAAACGGCGTGCGGGCCGTCGCTCCGACAGCCGGCACGCCGTTGCAGCGACGCTTACGCTTGCGCCGTTGCGCTTGCCAGTTCTTCGAAGCTCACTTCCTTGTCCGTCACCTTGGCCTTGCTGAGCACGAAATCGACGACGTTCGCTTCAACGACGTACGCTTCCATTTCGGCAAGACGTTGCTGGTTGGAATAATACCAGCGGACGACTTCCTTCGGGTCTTCGTAGCTTTTCGCGAATTCGTCGACTTCGGCACGAATCTGCTCCGGCTTGGCTTGCAGTTCGTTGGCCTTGACCAGTTCGGCCAGCACGAGGCCCAGCTTCACGCGGCGCTCAGCCTGTTCCTTGAACATCGCAGCCGGGATCGGCGCATCTTTGGCGTTCGGCACGCCGCGTTGCTCCAGATCCTGACGCGCCATCGCGACGAGGCGCTCCTGATCCTGTTCGATCAGCGCGTTCGGCACGTCCAGTTCGGAAATCTTCAGCAACGCGTCCATCACCTGGTTCTTGACGATGGCTTGCGTGCGGCGCTTTGCTTCGCGTTCGAGATTGTCTTTGATCTCAGCGCGCATCTTGGTCAGGTCGCCGTCTTCGATGCCGAGCGACTTGGCGAATTCGGCGTCGATTTCCGGCAGATGCGGCCACTCGATCTTCTTCATCGTGATCGTGAATTGCGCGGTCTTGCCGGCGACATCCTTGCCGTGATAGTCCTCGGGGAACGCCAGATCGAATTCCTTCGACTCGCCAACCTTCAGGCCCGTTGCCGCCTTTTCGAATTCCGGCAGCATGCGGCCTTCGCCCAGCACGAACGCGAAGTCGTCGGCGCTGCCGCCCTGGAACACTTCACCCTCGATCTTGCCGACGAAGTCGACCGTCACGCGATCGCCTTCTTTCGCTGCCGTGTCGCCGCCGCCGTCACCGTGCTCGCCGGCTTCGCCGCGAGCGTGGAAGTGCACGCGCTGCTTGCGCAGGATGTCCAGCGTGCGGTCGATTTCCGCTTCGCCGATGGTGGTCGTGGTGCGCTCGATTTCAGCCGTGGCGACGTCGCCCAGCTTCACTTCCGGATACACCTCGAACGTCGCGTCGAACGCGTAGTCGCCTTCAGTGGCGTCGCTCTTCGGCGCGAAGCTCGGCTGACCGGCGACGCGCAGGTTTTCGCTGCGGCTGATGTCGAAGAATTCCTTGCCGACCTTGTCGCTCAGCACTTCGGCTTCCACCTGGCCCGAATACTGTTGCGTCACCATCTTGAGCGGCACCTTGCCCGGGCGGAAACCCGGCATGCGCACGTTCTTCGCGAGTTGACGGATACGCGAGTCCACTTCCTTCTGCACGGCGTCCTTCGGCAGGGAAATCGTGACGCGGCGTTCGAGCTTGCCGAGGTTTTCAACAACGTTAGCCATGGCTTCAATCGTCCTAAAATTATTCGAGCGAATCAGTTATCTTCTCCGTGCCGCTTGTCGATGTCGTGCGATGTCGCGTTTTTTTGGTCGCGTTTGGGTCGCTTCGCATCGATTGCGCGCCTGCGCCGCGGGCTTGCAGGCCGCCGGCAGCACGGTTGAGTCCAAAGAGCCGAATATTTTAGCAAACTATTTGCGCGCCTAGCCGGGATTCGATGAATGCGCGCGTTTTTGTCGAGGTTTTGGTCGGATTCCGGCCGCTTTCCGCGCTGTTTCATGCCCGTTTGCGCACTGTTCCAGTGCGGCCGGGGTGCTTCACCGAAGCTGTACACGAATTTTCTCCGGCGACTTCGCTTAAACCTGTCTGCACGAATTTTCACCGGCGAATTCGCTTGGATCAACACAGGTCTACAGAAGCAGCCGCGCCCACCGCGCATACGCGCCCAGCCGCCATCCATGCCGGCTATGCCATTCGACATATTCAGTCGGCGCGCCCATGCTGATAAGCTAACGGACGCGCTTGGGGCTGTGCCCGCATCTCGCCGTTTCACCCGCCCTCGCAACGATTCCAACCACTCAGAGACACCATGCCGAATTCGCCGTCCTCGCCCGTCGTCGTCATTGCTCCCGACTCCTTCAAAGGCTCGCTTAGCGCGGAACAGGTCGCGCAAGCGATCGCAGCGGGCATCAAGCGCGCCCGTCCCGCCGCAGAGGTGCGCATCTGCCCGATGGCCGACGGCGGCGAAGGCACGCTCGACGCCATGCTCACGCGCGGCGGCGAACGCCGCACGCTGAGCGTGCGCGGCGCGGCTGGTCCGGTGCGCGAGGCGCTCACGGGCCTGCTCGCCGACGGCAGTGCGATCATCGAAACGGCGGAGGTTGTCGGCATCACGGATCCGGTGGGCATGGGCGTGCCCGTCGAGGCGCGCAGCACACGCGGCATGGGCGAGGCGATTCGCGCGCTGATGGACGCCGGCGTGCGGCGCTTTTTCGTCGCGCTCGGCGGCAGCAGCACCAACGACGGCGGCGCGGGCCTGTTGGCCGGCCTCGGTCTCAAGCTGTTCGACGCGCAAGACAATGAACTCGACGCCACACCGGAACAACTCGCGCGTCTCGCACGAGTCGACGTGTCGCAGCTCGACGCGCGTTTATCGAGCACGCAGTTCGTCGGCATGTCGGACGTGGACAATCCGCTTACCGGCGAACACGGCGCAACCGCGGTATTCGGTCCGCAAAAGGGTGTGAAACCGGAACAGCTTGCCACGCTCGACGCAGCGCTTGCCCGCTTCGCCGATCTGCTCGAACCGGCGCTTGGCCGCACGGCGCGCCAACTGCCCGGCGCGGGCGCCGCGGGCGGCCTCGGCTTCGCGTTGCATATGCTCGGCGCGCAGTTCGAACCCGGCGCGGAAACCGTCGCGCGGCAAATCGGTCTGGACGCCGCGCTCGAAGGCGCCGATTGGCTGATCACCGGCGAAGGCCGTTCGGATGTGCAAACGCTGCATGGCAAGGCGCCCTTCATCGCCTGCCGCCATGCACAGGCAGCGGGCGTGCCGGCCACGCTTCTCTCCGGCGGAGTCGACTCAGCCGCCTTGCCGCGCCTTGCCGAATATTTCAGCGGTTGTTTCTCGCCGGCGCCCGGCCCGATCACGCTCGAAGTCGCGATTCGCGACGCGGCGCGTCTGTTGGCGGACGAAGCCGAACAGTTGACGCGCCTGAAATACGGCACGCGTTGACCGGCAGGGCGGTTACGGCAACAATCACAGCGCCGCGACCGCTCTCACACTACGGGAAGACCATGAAGGACGCCAAAGCCGGGCTCGAACAATTCCTCACGTACCGTCTGCATGTCCTCAACAAACTCGCCGAACGCGGCATCAGCGAACGCTATCAGAGCAAGCTCGGCGTGACCTTGCCTGAAGCGCGCGTGATTGCGTCGGTGGGATCGTTCGGGCCGTTCTCGATCATGGAACTGGCAAGGCATGCCAATCTCGACAAAAGCCAGGCAAGCCGCGCCGCCGAAGCGTTGATCAAGCAAGGACTCGTGAAACGCGAGGCGAGCGCTGAAGACGGCCGCGTCGTGCTGGTGTCGCTGACACCCGAAGGCCGCGCGCTGTATCGGAAGGTCATGCCGATCGCGCGCAAATGGAACGGCGACATGTTCGACTGTCTGGACGAGCAGGAAAAGCTTGCATTCGGTCAGGCGCTCGACAAGATCATCAGCACGATGACGGCGCCCGAGGAATGACCTGCGCACCGTAGGCGGCGCTGAATTCAGCGCTTGCCTTCGCCCTGTACGTTGGTGTCGCCGGTGGTGGGAGCGGCCGTGGAAACATTAGCTGCCGGGCCTGCTCGGTCGGATTCCGCCGACGTACCGGTTACGCCAGTTCCCTCCGAAGTACCCGCCACGCCAGATACCCTCGACGCATCTGCTGCGCCACTCTCCGCCGACGTACCCACCACGCCCGTCGCCGCCGACGCTCCCCCTGCGCCAGATCCCGACGACGCGCCCGATACACTACCCGGCCCACCGCCCGCCGGCACACGAGCACCGCGCGCAAGCCGCCACGCAATCGCTGCAAGCGAGCCCACGGCCAGCAGCAACGCCGCCCATAGCAAATAGCGGCGCATCGCATCCGGATCCCTTGCGGACTGCGCCCTCGCGGCCTGCTCGGCTGACAGCGCCTCCCCCAGGCGCGCCGTCGCAGGGACCGCCGAGGCGCCCATCAACAGATCGTCGCGGCTCACCGCCGACGACACCGTCGTCGCGCTACCCACAGCCAGCGTGAACGGCGCCGTGCCACGCGCGACGAACGTCAGCATCGCCGGACGCCAGCCCGCGGCGACGGTCAGCGTCCCGCTGCCGAGTCCGCCGTTGCGCGTGTCGACCACCACACGCCATTGACGATCCGTGTCGGGCGTCAATTCAAGCGAAGGGTTGCTTTGCTCCACCTCGCCGTTGTGCAAGCGGAACAATGTTGCGCCCGCCACTTCGCGCCATGGCGTATCGAGCCCTGTGCGCGAATAGACGACCGCAGGCGCGACGGTGTTCGGCTGAGGCAGGTTCAGGCGCAACCGGTCGACGGGATACGGGCCGCTGGTGCTAAAAAAATACTCGCCGGGTTTCGGTCCTGCGTGCGCGACGATGCCTTCGCGCCATGCCCGCTCCGCGCGTTGCGCCGCGTCGGCGGCAAGCGCCTGGATCTCCATCTCCAGCGACTCGACATACGGCGCGCCGTCGAGCCAGCGCAAGCGCAGATAGCGCGCGCGATTGCCGTCCAGTTCGATCCGGTCCTGACTCAGCGTGCTGCCGTTGTAGCTGACCTTGAGCAGTTGCGCATCGCCGGCGGGTTGCCAGTGACGCAAATCGTCGCTCGATTCGACCGTCACGCGCCCCTGGTAATTGTCGTCGCGCAGGTGCACGAGCAAGGCGGTCACGCGGCTTGCACGCGACGCGCGCCCGAGGTCGATCAGGTCCGTATCGTGTTGCGCGCGGGACGGCGGCGCAGAGGTCGCGCGCAGGGACCCGTCGCTGGCGATTGTCACGCCCAGCGGTGCGGAGGTACTGCTGGCGGCCGCGGGCGGCAACGGAAACCAGCGCACCGGACGCAGCGTGGGTGGCGTGCGCGGCGGCTCGCGCGGCGCATCGAGCGAATACGGAACGGGTTCGCCCGTGCCGTTGAAGATCCGCACGTCGCCGAGATCGTGACGCTGGCTCGCCGCGTAGACGGCGGCCGGCAACGTCATGCTGTAGTACGCGGCGCCTTCTTCGAGTTGCAGCGCAAAATGTTGCGCGAAATCGTCGGCCGCGGTGGCGGGCGCGGACGCCCACATCGCCGTGATCGCGAAACACCAGCCGGTCAATATAAAGACATGCTTCATTGCTTGGATTCCACGACCAGAGACTTAGGCGGTAACGGTGAGAAGTAGCCGATCAGCAACAACATCAAACCGATGCCGATAAACGAAACGATCCGCTCGATTCCCGTCATGTGAGACAGGTCGAACAGGAACAGCTTGACTACGGTCGCCGCCAGCAGCGCGCCGCCGATGAACCAGACCATCCGGCTCGCCCGGCGCGTCGCCCAGATCATCATGGCCAGCGCACACACCGTCCAGAATACCGATATTGACGCCTGTACGAGCATCGAGTGTGACATGGTCTCGAACTCATATGGCACGCCGGTCCAATGATGCAGCGTACGCAGCAGCATCGCGTTCAGCCAGACGAAGCCGGTCGCGCCGGCCGCCACCTGCAAAGGCACGCGATATTCGCCGAGCGGCACGCCGAGCCGGTGAATCCGCACGAGCCAGAACGCCGCCAGCGCGAACACCACTGCCTGCACCAGGTCGAGCGGATTGAGCAACGGCAGACGCGCCCATGTGCCGCCGTCCTGCGTCAGGTTCGCGAAGAACGTCCATAGCCACATCACCAGCACGAGCGGCGTCGACGCGATCGCGCACAGCCGCACGATACTGTCGCGGCGCGCGAGCCACAACCCGGCGAAAGCAAACGCGCTCCAGCCGACCAGGAACACCTGCTGCAGGCTGAACGAGGCGAGCACCGCACCGACATCGTACGCCGCGTGAAAATGATGATGCAGCGTGCGCAACAGCAGTGCATTGAACCAGAGAAACAGCGTGGCGAGCACCAGATAATCGAAGGCGCGCGGATGCCATTGCACGCCCAGCGCGCGCAGTCCGCGCAGCCACACCGCACAGGCGACGAACGCAAGAATCTGCGCGACGTCGAGCGGATTGAGGATCGGCAGCCACATGAGCGGCGCGGCGCTGCCGTCGCTCGTCACGCTCGCGATACTCCACGCCCACAGCAGCAAAGCGAGCGGCGCGGCGGCCCACACCTGATACGCCCGCATGAAGCGCGCGACCGGCCAGCGCAGACGGTGCCCGGCACCCGCCAGCAACAGCAGCAGCGCACCGAAGCCATACGCCCACGCGCTCCAACTCCATGCGCCTTCGGGCACGTAAGCCCGCAAACCCCAGTAGCCCTCGAGCGCGGCAAGCGCGCCGGCCGTCCAGAACATCAGCGTATGCAGCGGCGCGAGCACGATATCGCTGACGTCACGCTGCTGGCGCCACAACAATCCATACGCCCAGAAGGCAGCGAGTGCGCCAACCAGCCAGCCGTAGCCGCTCACCGGCGCCATGCCCAATGTGAAGAGCTGCGCGGTAAGCAACGCGAGAACCGGCACGAGCGCTAGCGCCGGCCATTCGGCAAGCGGCCAGCGCAGCGTGCGGCGCGCGCCGTGCGCGAGCCACGCTGTCAGCACCGCGAAGAGCGCGACGGCAGCCGTATCGAAACGGGCGTGTTCCACGCCAGCACGAGCGCTCGTGTATGCATGGATTTCGTACAGGCCGCCCAAGGTCCACCACAACAAACCCCACACGCTGGCGACGAGGCCGATCTGCGGCATCCACAGATGCCATTCGCCTGCTTCGCTGCGGCCGTGCAAACGCCATCCGGTGAAAATGCCCGCGAACGCGATCAGCACCGACGCGATGTAAGCGCCGTTCAGGACCGGCCAGACGTTCGCGTCGTGAGTCTGCGCGATCGTGCCGACCGCATAGGCGCCGGCCGCGGCCAGTTGCAGCAGCAGGCCGAAACCGAACGCGCTCAGGCGCCGCTGACGCACCGCGAGCCAGCTGATCGCCGCGCCTTCGATGGCCCAGGTCGCGCTGGTGATCGGCCCGGTGAACGCGAGCGGCACGGCGAGCGTGGCAAAGATCACCGCCAGCGCGAGCATGGCCTCGAACATCATGCCGAGGCGCTCGCGACGTCGCGCGAGCCAGCCCGCGATCGCCAGGTAGAACGCGGCGAGCGCCACCGCGCTCCACGCCAGGCCGAACTCGGTGTTCTTCATCAACGCGGCTTGCAGGCCGATCGCCACCAGCGGCGTGCCGAACACCAGCGTGCCGTCGACGTAATGCTTGAGGGCGATTTCGCGCCGCACCGCGTAGAGCAGCGCGATGCCGACGTACATCAGGAAAAACAGAATCAGGAACGGCTCCGTGCTGGCGAGCAACTCGGGGCGGTAGGCCGTCGCGCCCCACGCGGCACCGATCGAAAATGTGAATACGAAGCCGAGCAGATTCAGCGGGCGCCACGCCTTGAACCACGCGATCGCGAAGATGCCGGCGTTGAGCAGCGCGTAGTAGCTGAACAGCATGACGTGACTGCCGCCGCCCGTCGACAGCAAAATCGGCGCAAGGAAACCGCCCGCGCTGCCCATGAAGGCCAATGACGACGCGTTCTGCCGGACCGCGAGAAACGCACTGAGCGCGCAGATCGCGACCATCAACGGCAAGGCTGCGCCCGCCGGTAGCAAGTGGTAGAGCCGCGTGGCCGCGAAGACAGTCAGATACAGCGCGCCGACACCGCCGCCTTGCAGCACCAGCCCATATGCGCCGCGTCGCTCGCCGATGCGCCAGCCGAGCACGATCAGGGCGGTCGCGGCGAGCGCCACGCCGGCGAGGCGGAATTCGATCGGCAGCAGGCTGTTGTCGGCAGCGTATTTGAGCAGGAAGGCGATGCCGAAAAACAGCACGATGATGCCGACCCGCACGACCGTGTTGCCGCCCAAAAGCCAGTCGCGGGCGGCTTTGAAGAGGCGCTTGGCGATACCAGGGCTGCGTGGAGGCGCGGGTGGTGAAGGTGGAGCGGGAGGCTGCGGCGCCGACGCTAGAGCGGAAAGAGACTGTGCGGTCGGAGCGACTTGAGTGGCGCCAGACATGTCGGGTGCGACGGGTACGCTCGATAAGCGTGTTGCACTACGAGCGCCCGTTGCGCCTTCCGCGCCCGCCGCGCTCGCAGCAGCCGGCACCATCGCTTCGGCGCTTGCCGATGAGCGCGCGGCGGCGAGTGTCATCGCCGGCACCTCGGTCTGCGGACGTACATTCAGCTCATTAGCAGGCGGGATCGCGTAAGGACTCGAAGCTGCATCCGACGGCGACCGCCTGAACGCCGCAGTGTCAGCAGTCTGCGCATTAGCATCAGGAGCGCCCTCGCCGGCTCCCGCTCGCAACTGACGAATCTCGCTGCGCAATGCGACGACTTCCCGCTCGAGCCGGTCGACGCGCGCCGCCAGTTCGCCCTGAGGATTCGAGCCAGAAGTGGTGGCCGTGGTGGCCGCTGTGGCCACAGATCCCGCCGCAGTATCCGCAGACTTCTTTCGCAGCAGACGCGAAAACGCAAAACCAGCCACGGCGCCCAGCAATGCACCGAGGCCGATCGGGAAATCGTTCGACAAGGCAGTCAGCATGCCGACCACCGCGCCGAGGACGGTCAATATCACGCTCATCGCATCCCTCTTTTTTTATTGTGTTCTATTGCGAGATTCGCTTAATTACGCTCGGATTAATCCGCGAGTATTACATCAACGATACGGCGAAAATCGGCGCGGAGAATAGCATGTAATCCGCGCTTCAGAGCCAACTATCAAGCGAGTCAATGACGCGTGCGTCACGCTGCTTAACAATTCCCCGCCGACATTGCGTTACTAGTCCCAACCGCATCGATATCAGCAGCCGCGCAAGCCGCCAATCATGTCAAAATTCGTCACCGGCCATTGGGCCATCCCTCTCCCATATTTCATTTAAGGAAGTAGCAGTGGACATCAACAAACAGGTCGCGGCCCTCACCGCTTCGGAACTCCAGACGGCCGGCGCGAGCCAGGCCACGGCGATTGCCGTTAGCGTGCTGCTGCGTCATCTGCGCTCGCCCGAGCTGGCGAAGCTGCTGTCGTCGGCGTTCGAAAACCATCAGGCGGTGATGCTGCAAACGCCGTGGCCCGAACCGATGCTGCAGGCGTTCGAATCGACCCGCCGCTTTCTCGAAGGCGCCACGCAAGCGGACCTGCCGGGCACGCAAGCGCCCGCGCAAACGCCGGACGCCTGAGCGCGGCCGGCACCTTTCAGAAAGACATTCAGGAAGACGCCGCGAGCAGCGCGCCGAGCCAGGCGCACAGCTCCGATATCTCCTCCGCGCACACCGAATGCGGCATCGGATACGCACTCCAGTCCACCTTGCAACCTCGCGCGATCGCAAAGTCGCGCGCGGCCTCGCCTAGCTGGATCGGCAACACGTCGTCGTACATGCCATGCGCGGCGAAGATAGGCGTGCCACGGTTCGCTGCGCTCAAACGGCTGTCGATAAAACCCGGCGACGGCACATACCCCGACATCACGATCAAGCCCGCAAGTGTCTCGGGGTGCGTCAGCCCTGCCGAATAGGTCATCGCCCCGCCTTGCGAAAACCCCGCGAGAAAGATGTTCGAAGTCGGAATGCCGCGCCGGTTCTGCGCCTCGATCAATTGCCGCACGGTCGCGCAGGACGCTTCGATACCCGCTTCGTCGATCTGCTCATTGATGTTCTGAAACGAGCGGATGTCGTACCACGCGCGCATCACATAGCCGTTGTTCGCCGTAACGGCAATCTCCGGCGCATTGGGAAACACGAAGCGCACGCCAGGCGCATTGCCGAGACGCAGTTCGGGCACGAGCGGCACGAAGTCGTTGGCGTCGGCGCCGAGACCGTGCATCAGGATCACGGCGAAGCTTGGATTCGGCGCGCTTTCAATTTCAATGGTAGGCGGTTGCTCGGTCATGTATCGCGATTACCCGGTTGCAAAAAACGTTCAGAGGATCGGAATGAGTACGAGGAGGATATACCGCGAGGCGAGACAAGGCACATCCGGCTTCTTCAAAGCCTGTCCCCTTTTGCCTCGGCCCGCGACCGCGCCCGCCCGCGTCCTGCCGCGCTTCGCGCCGGCGCCACGACCTCGGCGAGCAGTTCCTCGTGCAGCGCCCGCAAGACCTCGACGAACGCCGACGCCAGCCGCTCTCGCGGCCTATGCGGCGGAAATAGCAGATAGGTCTGAAAACGCGTAGCCGGCAGGAACGGGCGAATCGCGATTTCCGGCCCGGCGAAGTCGCGCGCGACGATGGGATGCGCGAGCGTCACGCCCATGCCGTGGCGAACCATCTCGCAGCACATCGCGGCGTATTGCGCCTCGATCGACATGACGCGCTGCACGCCCGCGCGCAGGAACACTTCGTCCATCAAGGCGCGTGTGCCGTCGCCGTGGCATAGCGAAATGAACGGCTCGCCTTCCAGATCTTCCGGCTTGATGCTGCGCTTCTTTGCCAGCCGATGCGCCGCCGGCATCACACACACAGCGGCCACATCCGCCAGCTGTTCGACTTCGCAATCGGATGCCTCGCTGACATACACCGCCACGCCGAGATCGCAAAACTGCGAGGCCGTCCAATGATTGACCGTGCCCGACGTATTCACGTGCAGCGACACGGTGACATCCGGAAACAGCTCGACAAACCGCTTGATGGCGTGCGGCACCAGCGTCATGCCCGCCGACGGCATCGCCGCGATGCGCAGACGGCCGCTGCCGAGATTGCGAATCTGCGCCGCGGCATTCGCCAAACCCTGCAAGCCGACAAACGCGCGCTCGACTTCGCGAAAGAACGCCTCGCCCTCGCTCGTGGGAATCAGCCGCACGCCGCTGCGCTGGAAGAGTTGCAGCCCCGTGTCGCGCTCGAGTTGCGCGATCAGACGGCTCACGTTCGGCTGCGACGTGAAAAGCGCCTTGGCCGCGGCGGTCATCGACCCCGACACCATCACCGCGCGGAACGCCTCGATGTGCTTGAGATTCATCCGTATTCTCCCTTAGACGGCGCCCTTCAATCCATATCATCCATGCATGGATAGGTATTTTATTCGTATTGGACGGCATGACCAGCCGGCGTGACACTGCATTCTAACGACGGGCAGCAAAGCCCGCGTCCCCACACCGGAACTGGAGATCGTCGTCATGAAAAGAGCGTTGCATCGCCGCCTGTCCGCCTCGCCCCGCCGCACCCTCGCAGCGCTTCTCGCCGCTTGCGCGCTCGCCGCGCCGCTCCTCGCGCAAGCCGACACCACGCTCTATGTCGCCAATGTCGGCGGCTCGAACGAGCAGCTCTACCGGCAGAAAATCATTCCCCCGTTCGAGAAGGCGCATAACGTCAAGATCGTCTACGTCGCGGGCAATTCGAGCGATACGCTGGCCAAGCTGCAGGCGCAGAAGGGCCATCAGCAGATCAACGTCGCCGTCATGGACGACGGTCCGATGTACCAGGCGATGCAGCTCAACCTGTGCGCGAAGCTCGACGACGCGCCCGTGATGAAAGACGTCTACCCGCTCGCGAAGATCGGGCCGAGCGCGATCGGCGTCGGCATGGTGGCGACCGGCATCGGCTACAACGAGGAGGCCTTCAAAAAGGCCGGCCTGCCGCCGCCCGACTCGTGGAAGGCGCTCACCGACAGCCGCATCAAGGGCAAACTCGGCGTGCCGCCGATCACCAACACCTATGGTCTGCATACGCTCGTGATGCTCGCGCGTCTTTCCGGCGGCGGCGAGAAGAACATCGATCCCGGCTTCACCGCGATGACCAGACAGGTCGCGCCGAACGTGCTGTCCTGGGCACCGACGCCCGGCGAGATGGACGGCCAGATGCAGTCCGGCGACGTGATCCTCGCGCCGTACGGCAGCGGGCGCGCCGTCGCCTTGCAGAACACCGGCTTCCCGCTCAAGTTCATTTACCCGAAGGAAGGCGCGGTCGCGTTGCAGGTGGCGGCCTGCGCGATCGCGGAGAACGCGCAGCCGCAGTTGTCGCAACAGTTCGTGCAATACCTGTTGAGCCCGGAAGTGCAGGTCTTGCAGGCGCAAGGCATCGGTCTGGGTCCGGTCAACAAGACCGTCAAGCTCACACCTGAGATCGCCGCCCGCGTGCCCTACGGTCCCGAGCAGATCTCGAAGCTGACCGCGATGGACTGGGCCACGATCAACCAGCATCGCACCGAGTGGACCGAGCGCTGGAACCGTTCGGTCGAACGCTGAAGTGCGGCACCAGCACGTTCCTCGCGCGACGCGCGATCTGATGAAGGAGCGAGGCGCATGGCCTTCCTGACTCTGCAAGGCATCTCGAAACGCTACGGCGATTTCACGGCGATCGAACAACTCGATCTTGCCGTCGAACGCGGTGAACTGCTCTCGCTGCTCGGACCGTCCGGCTGCGGCAAGACCACCACGCTGCAAATGGTCGCGGGCTTCATCACGCCGACCACGGGCCGCATTCTGCTCGACGGCCGCGACATTACCAACGAGCGTCCCGAGAAGCGCGGCATCGGCGTGGTGTTCCAGAGCTATGCGCTGTTTCCGCACATGACGGTGGCGGGCAACGTCGGCTTCGGGCTGGAGATGCGCAAGGTCAGACGCAAGGAGCGCGACGAGCGCGTCGCCGAAGCGCTTTCCCTCGTGCGCCTGAAAGGCCTCGGCCACCGCTATCCGAAGGAACTGTCGGGCGGCCAGCGTCAGCGCGTGGCGATTGCGCGCGCCATCGCCATGCAGCCGGAACTGCTGCTGCTCGACGAGCCGATGTCGAACCTCGACGCCAAGCTGCGCGAAGAGATGCACATCGAACTGCGCGCGATCCAGAAGCGCCTCGGCATCACGACGATTCTCGTCACGCACGATCAGGTCGAAGCGATGACCATGAGCGACCGCATCGCGGTGATGCATCGCGGCGTCATCGCGCAACTCAGCACGCCGTACGATGCGTACGAGCGTCCCGCCACGCCGTTCGCCTCGACGTTTCTCGGGCGCACCAACGCGTTTTCCGGCGAAGTGCTGCGGCGCAACCCGCGCTGCGCGGAAGTCGACGTCGCGGGCACGACGCTGCATGTGCCGCACGAAGGCCGTCATGTGGACGGCACGGTGAACGTCTATATCCGCCCGGAAAAGGTTCATCTGGCCAATGGCGATGCGCGCCTGCGCGGGCGCATCGCGACGCGCGTGTTCGTCGGCAATCAATGGCTGCTCGAAGTGGATACCGAACTCGGCAAGTTGCGCATCGCGCAACCGAACCACGGCGCGCCGCCGCCCGAGGAAGGCCACGAAGTCGGCCTCGCATGGACCGACGACGACCTGCGCGTGCTCACGCAAGACACTCCGGAGAGCGCTCATGGCCACGCTTGACGACGCTCGTCCCGGCGCCGCGCCGTGGCTGCTGTCGGGGCCCGCGCTGCTGCTGTTCGTCGGTTTGCTGCTGGTGCCGCTGCTGCTCACGCTGATGCTGTCGTTCCGCGTGTTCAGCGACACGGCCGGCGTCACCGCCGCCTATACGCTCGCGAACTACTGGGAAGTCGTCAGCGATCCTTACTACGGCACGATCTTTCTGCGCACCGCCGGCCTCGCCTTCGCCGTCACGCTGCTGTCCATCGTGCTCGGCGTGCCGGAGACCATCGTGCTCGCGCGCATGAAACGGCCATGGCAATCGCTGTGTTTGCTGGTCGTGCTCGGCCCGCTGCTCATCTCCGTGGTGGTGCGCACGCTCGGCTGGCAGATTCTGCTCGGCAACAACGGCGTGCTCAACAACCTGCTCCAGGCACTGCATGTGACCGACGAACCCATCCGCCTCGTCTTCACGATGACCGGCATGATCATCGCGCTCACGCATGTGCTGGTGCCCTTCATGGTGATGTCGGTGTGGGCGACCATGCAAAAGCTCGACCCGCAAGTGGAATGGGCTGGCCGCTCGCTCGGCGGCTCGCCGTTCGCGGTATTCCGCCGCGTGGTGCTGCCGCAGATCATGCCGGGCGTGCTGTCGGGCTCGATCATCGTGTTCGCCTTGTCGGCGTCGGCGTTCGCCACGCCGGCGCTGATCGGCGGCCGGCGCCTCAAGGTGGTCGCCACCGCCGCCTACGACGAGTTCCTCGGCACGCTGAACTGGCCGCTCGGCGCGAGTATCGCCGTGCTGCTGCTGATCGCCAACGTGGCGATCGTGATGGGCTGCAGCCGCCTCGCCGAGCGCCGCTTTCAGCACATCTTCGATTGAGCGGGAGACAGCGATCATGAAACAGAACGGCATTCTCGGGCTCGTCTACAACGCGTTCTTTATGACCTTCATCCTCGCGCCGCTCGCGGTGGTGATGCTGGTGGCCTTCACCGACAAGGGCTTCATCTCGATGCCTTTCGATGGCGCGTCGCTGCGCTGGTTCCGCGCGATCATCGAGAACGGCGACATCGTCGCGGCCTTCTGGCTGTCGGTGCGGCTCGCGTTCGCGGCGGCGAGCATCGGCGTACTGCTCGCGGTGCCCGCCGCGCTGGCGATTGCGCGTTATCGTTTTCCGGGCCGCGCCGCGCTCACCAGCTTCTTCCTCTCGCCGATGATGATTCCCGCGGTCGTGCTCGGCATTGCGTTCCTGCGCTTTCTGTCACTGCTGCATCTGTCGGGATCGTTCTGGTCGCTGGTCTGCGCGCACGTGATCATCGTGCTGCCGTATGCGTTGCGCCTCGCGCTGTCGTCGGCCGTCGGGCTCGATCGCGACGCCGAACGCGCCGCGCTTTCCTGTGGCGCGAGCCGCTTCACCGCGTTTCGCCGCGTGGTCCTGCCGATGATCCGCACCGGCGTGGCGGGCGGCTGGGTGCTGTCGTTCATCCAGAGTTTCGACGAACTGACCATGACCATCTTCGTCGCGACACCGGGCACGACCACGCTGCCCGTCGCCATGTACAACCAGATCGCGCAGACGATCGATCCGCTGGTCGCTTCGGTGTCGGCGGTGCTGATCGTCGGCACGGTCCTTCTGATGATCCTGCTCGACCGCATGGTCGGACTGGATCGCATTCTGATCGGAGAAACCCGATGACATTGACAAGCACCGATAGCCCCGACGTGCTGGTGCTCGGCGGCGGCCTGGTCGGTTCGGCCGTGGCCTACGGACTCGCCCGCGAAGGCGCGCGCGTGACCGTGCTCGACGAGGACGACGGCGGCTTGCGCGCGTCGCGCGGCAATTTCGGCCTCGTCTGGATTCAGGGCAAGGGCTATGGCCTGTCGCCATATGCACGCTGGTCGCGCAGCTCGGCCACGCGCTGGCCGGGACTCGCGCAAGCGCTGCAGAACGAAACCGGCGTGGACGTGGCGTTGCGCCAGCCGGGCGGCTTCCACTTCTGCTTCAACGACAGCGAACTCGCCGAACGCGAGAAACGCCTCTCGACGCTGCAAGCGGAGCTCGGCGATTACCCCTACCAGATGCTCGACGCCGCCGAAGTCCGCGCGCGCATTCCGCAAATCGGCCCGGCGGTGATCGGCGCGAGCTATTCGCCGATGGACGGTCACGTGAATCCGCTCAAGCTGCTGCGCGGCCTGCATGCCGCCATGCAGGCGCGCGGCGTGCGGCTCGTGTCTGGCGAACGCGCGGAGCGCATCGAGCCGCAGGCGCAGGGCTTCGTCGTGCACGGAAAGCGCGGCACGTATCGCGCGGCGCGCGTCGTGCTCGCCGCGGGACTCGGCAATCGCGCGCTCGCGCCGTTCGTCGGACTCGACGCGCCGGTCGCGCCGAATCGCGGGCAGGTGCTGGTGAGCGAGCGCGTCGCGCGCTTTCTCGACTATCCGACGCTCAACGTGCGCCAGACCGATGAGGGCAGCGTGCAGTTCGGCGATTCGATGGAAGAAGTCGGCTTCAATGATTTCACGACCACGCACGTGCTGGCCGACATCGCCCGGCGCGGCGTGCGCGCCTTCCCGATGCTGCAGCACGTGCGGCTCCTGCGCATGTGGGCCGCGTTGCGCGTCTATAGCCCGGACGGTTTTCCGATCTACGACCAGTCCGAGGCGCACCCCGGCGCGTTCGTCGTCACCTGCCACAGCGGCGTGACGCTGGCGGCCGCGCATGCGCTGCGCGTCGCGCCGTGGATCATGGGCGCGCCGATGCCCGACGAACTGCCCCACTTTTCCGCGCGCCGCTTCGAGCACGCCGGCGAACTGACTCCCGCTCATTGAATTCGACATGACTACCCAATCGACTCATTCGCTTTTCAAGCCGCTGCCAGGCGCGCAAGGTGCGGCCGCCACGCAGGTCGCCATCTGGTTCAACGACCGGCCGCTGTCCGTGCCGGGCGGCTGCTCGGTCGCAGCGGCCCTGCTTGCGGCAGGTGTATCGCGCTTTCGCGCGACGCCCGTGTCCGGCGCGGCGCGCGCGCCCTTCTGCATGATGGGCGCGTGCTTCGACTGCCTCGTCGAGATCGACGGCATGCCAAGCCGCCAGGCCTGCATGGTCGAAGTCACAGCCGGCATGCGCATCCGTTCGCAAGAAGGCGCGCGCGATCTGCCGCCCTGCGGCGCGGCCGACATCAACGATGCCCCGCTGGAGACCGCCCATGACCGCTGATTTCGCTTCCGAAGCCGTCGACGTCGTCGTAATCGGCGCCGGCCCTGCCGGCATGAGCGCGGCGACGCGCGCCGCGCGTGCGGGGCTCTCGACCGTGCTGATCGACGAACAGGACGCCGCGGGCGGCCAGATCTATCGCGCCATCAGCCGCGCCGACGCGCGCCGCAAGGAGATTCTCGGGCCGGACTACGCGGCGGGCGCCGCCATTGCCGAAGCGTTCGCCGCCTCGGGCGCGCGGCATCTGACTCATGCGACCGTGTGGCAGGTCACGCGCGAGCGCGGCGTCAACTATCTGAAGGACGGCAAGATCGGCAGCTTCGACGCGCAACGCGTGATTCTCGCCAGCGGCGCGCTGGAGCGGCCCTTTCCGATTCCCGGCTGGACGCTGCCCGGCGTGCTGACGGCGGGCGCGGCGCAGATCCTCTTGAAGAGCGCGGGCGAAGTGCCCGCCGCGCCGCCGGTGCTCGCGGGCTGCGGACCGCTGCTGTATCTGCTCGGCTGGCAATACGTGCGCGCCGGCGTGCCGATCCGCGCGCTCGTCGATACCACGCGTCATGAAGACCGCTGGCGCGCGAAGCGTCATATGCTGGCGGCGCTGCGCGCGTGGCCGTTCCTGAGCAAAGGCCTGCAACTGATCCGCACGCTGCGCGACGCGAAGGTGCCGATCTTCGAGGCCGCCGACGATCTGCGCGTGGAGTCGCGCATCGGCACGGATCATGTCGAGCGTGCCGCCGCGCTGCATTTCACGACGCAAGGCACCGCGCATCGTCTCGAAGCCGACGTGATCCTGCTGCATCAGGGCGTCGTGCCCAACACGCAATTCACCCAGGCGCTGCGCGCCGCGCACCGCTGGGACGATGCGCAACTGTGCTTCACCCCGAAAGTCGACGCGTGGGGCGAACTGGACGTGCCCGGCATCTTCGTCGCGGGCGATGGCGCGGGCATCGGCGGCGCGCAGGCGGCCGCCTTGCAGGGCACGCTCGCGGGTCTCGCGGCGGCCGCGCAACTCGGCGCGCTCACGGCCGAGGCGCGCGATGCCGAAGCCGTCGCGCAGCGTCGCGCGCTCGCGGGCGTCATGCGTATCCGGCCATTTCTCGACAGCCTGTACCGTCCGCGCGACATCAACCGCATTCCGCGCGATGAGACCATCGTCTGCCGTTGCGAGGAAGTCACCGCGGGCGAGTTGCGCAAGTTCGTCGAGCTGGGATGCGTCGGACCGAATCAGGCCAAGTCGTTCGGACGTTGCGGCATGGGTCCGTGTCAGGGACGCATGTGCGGTCTCACGGTGACCGAAGTCATCGCCGATGCGCGCCGCGTCTCGCCCGCGGAGGTCGGCTATTACCGCATCCGTCCGCCGATCAAGCCGCTCACGCTCGGAGAACTCGCCGGTGAGTGACACGACCGACATCCAGCAGGCCGATGTCCTCGTGATCGGCGGCGGCCTGCACGGCACGAGCAGCGCGTTCCATCTGGCGCGGCGCGGCGTGAAGGTCATCGTGCTCGAAGCCGATTATGTGGCGCGTCATGCCTCGGGCGTGAACGCGGGCGGCGTACGCACGCTGGGCCGCCCGTTGCCCGAAATTCCGCTCGCGCTGATGTCGCGGGAAATCTGGCACGGCATGAGCGAGCTGCTCGGCGAGAACGGCGGCTTCGTGGCATCCGGCCAGTTGAAGATCGCCGAAACCGATGACGAACTGGACGCGTGCCGGCAGCGCGTCGCGCTGCTCGAAGCGCATGGATTCACGCACGAGAAGGTGATCGACCGCGAGACCGTGCTCGAACTCGAACCGGCGCTTGCGCGGCATGTTACCGGCGGCATCTGGGTCGAGCACGACGGTTACGCGCTGCCTTATCGAACCACCACGGCCTTTCGGCTCGCCGCACAGCGGCTCGGCGCGCGCTTTCTGGAAGGCGCGCCGGTGCGCCGCATCGAGCAACGCGGCACGAGTTGGTTCGCCGTCACGCCGCACGGCACGTTCAGCGCAAGCCAGTTGCTCGTCACCGCGGGCGCATGGTCCGGCGAGTTGGCGAGGCAGGTCGGCGAGAGCGTACCGGTGCATCCCGAAGGTTTGATGCTGATGGTCACGCAACGCGTGGCGCCCTTCTGTCGCGCAACGCTCGGGGCAACAGGCCGGCCGTTGTCATTCAAACAGTTCGATAACGGCACGGTGGTGATCGGCGGCAAACTGATCGGCATTGCCGATCTGGCGAATCGTCACGGTGAGGTCGATTTTGCCCGGCTCGTGCGCAGCGCGCGAACCGTGACCGATCTGTTTCCTCATTTGCGCCATCTCGGCGTGAACCGTGCGTGGGCCGGTGTCGAAGCTTTTACGGAAGATGAACTGCCGGTCATTTCCGCGAGCCGCACGGCGGCGAATCTGTATTACTCGTTCGGCTATTGCGGCAGCGGTTTTCAGCTCGGACCGGGTTGCGGCAAGCTCGTGTCCGAACTGATGCTGGACGACAAGCCCTCGCTTTCGCTCGATGCGTTTGCCGTCGATCGTTTTGGCCGCGCGGCAGCGGCTTCCCATCCTGGCGCTTCGCATCTCGTTGCGCACTAACCGATTTTTTCCGTCGCGCGCTTCAGCCGATGCGCGGGACGGTTTCGTTCGCCTTTTCAAATGGAGAGATTGTCATGACCGATATCGTTCGTATCGAAACCAACCAGCGGATGAGCCGCGTCGTCAAAGCCGGCGGCCTTGTATTCGTCGGCGGCCAGACTTCAGCCGATCACACCCTTGACGTGAAACTCCAGACCGCGAAGGTGCTGGAAAAGATCGACGGCTATCTGGAGAAGGCCGGCATCGACAAAACGCGCCTCGTCTCCGCGCAAGTCTGGCTCGCGGACATCGGCCGCGATTTCGCGGGCATGAACGAAGTGTGGGATGCGTGGGTGCCGCAAGGTCACGCACCGGCCCGCGCGACGGTGCAAGCGAAGCTCGCCGCGCCCGAGTTGCTCGTCGAGATCGCGGTCGTGGCACTGGGTTGAGTGACGCGGTCAGCGCGTTTGCGCGGTGCTGGTCTCGGTGTGCCGATGCCTCGCCGCCCAAGCCATGCGGTTGGCGAGCGGCCCTTCACCAGGGCACCGGCCGTCCGAGATAGTCGAGGTAATGCAAGCCCGCGCGCCCTTCATAAGCCTCGATCGTGCTGACGAGGTTCGGAATGCTTTCGTCGATGGTCAAGCGCGCCGTGGGACCGCCCATGTCTGTCTGGACCCAGCCGGGCGCCATCAGCAGAAGGCTGCGCGGAGAGCCGGCGCTGCGCGCCGCGAAGGTGCGCATGAACATGTTCAGCGCGGCCTTGCTCCCTCTGTAGACTTCATAGTTCGCGTTCGTGGCATTGGCGATACTGCCCTGCCCCGACGACATGACACCGATCGTTCCAGTCGGCGGCACAAGGTCCTGAAACGCGTTGACGACTCTCATCGGACTCAGCGAGTTCGTTACCATCACGCGCACGAATTCCTCGGTCGAGACGTCCGCTAGCGTTTCACGATCGGCGTTTATCACTCCTGCGTTCACGAAAAGCACATCTATACGACGCCCTTCGAGACGGGCGCGCAGCGCCGCGATCTGCTCTGGAATCGTGATATCGACCGTGTCTACCTCAAGCGCGCCGGCGAAGGCTTCCGCCAGATGCAGAAGCTTTTCTGTCGAAGCCGCTCGCCCGGTGGCGATGACCCGGCAGCCGCGCTTCAAAAACTCCTCGACCATCGCGAGACCAAGGCCGCGCGACGCGCCGACGAGGAGAACGGTTTTCTGCGAAGGTGTGTCTTGCATGGGCATCCTCGATAAACAAAGCCGCTCTCGAACCTGGAAGTAACGGGAGCGATGCTTTTAGGTCAATTTCAGGTCAATTTCGGGTCATTCACGCGAAACCAATGTAGCGGTTCATCAGGGACGTCGGAAGCCGCACTGAATGCAACTAATATATGCGTCGGACGCCCTACCTCATCTTGCCTACTGCGATCACGCGATGCCCGAACCCGACTTCAATCTACTTTTCGCGCTCGATGCGTTGCTGACCGAGAAAAACGTCACACGTGCCGCTCGATCGTTGCATCTCAGCGCGTCCGCAATGAGCCGCACGCTGACTCGCCTTCGGGCTGCGACGGGCGATCCATTGCTGGTCCGGGCGGGGCGCAATATGGTGCTGACTCCCCACGCCGAGGAGATTCGTGAGCAAACCCACAACATCGTTCATGAGGCGCGTTCGCTGTTGTGTCCGTCTCCGGCGACAGCAGATTTTTCAACGCTGCGCAGAACCTTGAGAATTCGCGCCAACGAAGCTTTCGTGGAAGCCTTCGGCGCGCCATTGATTGCTGAAGTGACCGCCGTTGCGCCGCTCGTGCGTTTGCACTTTTCCTCGAAAGCGGAAAAGAGTGCGGAGTATCTGCGAAATGGTTCGGCCGATCTCGAGATTGGCGTGCTGGAGGAAATGGGACCTGAAATACGCGTGCGCGCGATGTTCCGCGACCGCTATGTCGGCGTGGTGAGAAAGGGGCATCCGCTGGAAACAGAACAGGACGTGACTATCGTGCGATATGCTGCGTTCGGCCACGTGGTCGCGCCGCACGGTCGTCAGATAATCGATGCGCTTGACGCCGCGATTGCATTGCAAGGATTGGAACGAACGACCGTGGCGGTTGTGCCGAGTTTTCCGGCCGCGTTGGCGGTGGCGCGAGCATCCGATCTGGTTGCGCTCCTGCCCGCATCCTTCGCGAACGCGCAGCAGAGCGAGTCCGTCCACTCTTTTGAGCTTCCCGTGGCGACTGAGGGCTTGACGATTTCCCAGATGTGGCATCCCCGTTTAGAGAATGATCCGGTTCATCGTTGGTTTCGGCAGTTGGTGCTGGATGTGTGCCGTCGGAAGGTGCCGTTCTGAACGCAACCCGGGTTGCGCTCAGAACGGTGCGGCAGCGCGTTGTTCGACACGAACCCAGTTGGTCCGCGACCGACAGCCTGCGAGTAAGCGCCGCCTCAGGCAGGCTGCGCGCACAAAAGGATCACGACGAGGACGACGAAGACTCCGCGTCTCCGGCATTGCGCGCGCCGCACAGGCGCCATGCGGCCTTGGGTGCAGCAGCGGTCTCGCCGACATGGCGCCACCAGCGTTCGCCGCGATGCGGCGCGCCCAGATCCAGCCGTTCGCCCATGCGTGGCGTCGATAACGCGACACCGCGCGCGAGGGCGAGTGCCATCACCCTTTCGAACGGCTCCTGCCAGCGGTGCATGGCGAGGTCGAAGGTGCCGTTGTGAATCGGCACGAGCCAACGGCCGCGCAGATCGATGTGCGTCTGCACGGTTTCTTCGGGCTGCATGTGAACGTAGGGCCACTGCGCGTCGTAGGCGCCCGTCTCGACCAGCGTGACGTCGAACGGCCCGAGCCGCTCGCCGATCGTCCTGAAACCATCGAAGTAACCCGTGTCGCCGCTGAAGAACACGCGCAGATCATCGTCAACGATCACCCACGACGCCCATAACGTGCTGTTGCCGTCGAACAGGCTGCGGCCGGAAAAGTGCTGCGCGGGCGCAGCGGTGAATTGCACGCCGTCTACCTCGGCGCCCTGCCACCAGTCGAACTGCCGCACCTTCGCGGCGTCGATGCCCCATTCGATCAACCGGTCGCCGACGCCGAGCGGCGTCAGAAACACGCCCGTGGTCTCGGCGAGCGCGAGCACCGTTTCACGGTCCAGGTGGTCGTAGTGATCGTGCGACAGGATCACGCCGCGCAACGGCGGCAAATCGGCGAGCGCGATCGGCGGCGCATGGAAACGCTTCGGGCCGAGATGCCGGAACGGCGAGGCTCGTTCGGCGAACACCGGATCGGTCAGCCAGAACTTGCCGCGCAGCTTGAGCAGCATCGTCGAATGGCCGAGCCGGTAGAGGCTGCGGTCGGGCGCCGCATCGAGCTGCGCACGCGTCAGCGCATCGACGGGCAAAGCCTCGGCCGGCACGGTGCCGCTCGGCTTGTTGAGCAACACGTTCCACACAATGCCGAGCGTCTTGCGCAGGCCTTCAGTGGGACGCGGCTTGACGTTGCGAAAGCGTTCGCCGTCATGCTGCGGCGAGGTGCTGGACAACGCGCGACCGCGACGCGCGGCGGTCAAGCCGAGCACGCGGCTCACAAGAGCGGGAAGCGACGTCATGAGGTAGGCCGTCCATAGAAAAATGTACACTCGGCAGTGTAGTTTATTTTCGAGAAAAGTAAACTGCCCGGTGTAAAATCTATCGATGGATCCAAGCACCACTCACCAACGCCTGACCGACCGCAAGCGCGTCGCCATCGTCGACGCCGCGATCGAGGAATTCCTCGCGGCCGGTTACGACGCGACCAGCATGGACCGTATCGCCGCCCGCGCGAACGTCTCGAAACGTACGGTCTACAACCATTTCCCAAGCAAGGAAGCGTTGTTCGCGGCGATCCTCCATCAGTTGTGGGACGCGAGCCAGAGTAGCGATGCGCCCGCGTACAACGCCGACCAGCCATTGCGCGCGCAGCTGCTCGACCTGTTGGGCCGCAAGCTGCGGCTGCTGAACGACGAGTCTTTCCTCGCGCTGGCACGCGTGGCGATCGCGGCCGGCATCCATTCGCCGGAGCGAGCGCGAGACATGGTCGCCCGGCTCGGCGAACGCGAGGAAGACCTGACTGTGTGGATCCGGGCGGCCGCCGCCGACGGCCGTCTCAAGACCGACGATCCGCTGTTCGCGGCGCTGCAGATGCAGGCGCTGGTGAAGGCCTTCGCCTTCTGGCCGCAGGTGACGATGGGCCAGGCGCCGCTCGGCGAACGCGAGCAAAAGCAGGTCGCTGAATCGGCCGCTGACATGTTCCTCGCTCGTTATGCATGAGCGGACCGCCGGGCCGCTTTCGTGGGCATAAGGGTCGGCCAAACGGCTCGTTCGAACGTCTACAATCGACGTTTTCGACTCGTTGACATTGCGCCGATGCCCCAAAAGATCGACTACCTCAACCCCGCCCTTCCAGCCGGCCTGCGGCGCGTATCGATGCCCGTGGTCGACGCGACACCGGCAACGCTCGACGGATTTGGCCGGCTCGTGACGGACCCGAGCGAGTGCCCGATCGAGATCGTGCAGTGGCCGGCGGCGGGCTCGCGGCCCATCGACCCCGGAACCGGCGATGAGGCCGGCACCACCGAAGGCACCTTCGTGAGCGAATGGCGCGGGGACATTCTCTACGGCCGCAACGAGGCGGTGGGCGGTCACTACGTTCTTGCGTACGCAACCGAGCCTGAAGCCGCCCGCGACGACAACGTCCGCAAACCGGAACGGATGCTGCTGTGGCACGCGAACTATCACCCGGACGGCGGCCAACTGTTCTTTCCGCTCGACCATCGCCCGTTCTACGTTCCCCTGGCCTTGCCCGGCGACGACATCGCACCGGAGAAGTTCGTGTGCTTCCGCTTCGACGGAAAGCAAGGGCTCTACATTCATCCGAACATCTGGCACGAAGGGGTGTTTACTCTCGAAGGGACGCAGCGGTTCTTCGACAAGCAGGGAGCGGTCCACGCGCGGGTCTCTGTCGACTTTGCCCGTGAGTTCGGCTGTCTTCTCGAAGCGCCGATCGATCTGTAGCAATACGAAGCGGAGGCGCTCGAATACGCGCTGCAGATGTAGAAAAGGCCACGTTCCTTTTGAGAACGTGGCCTTATTTCTTTGGTGCGTGAGGCCGGACTCGAACCGGCACACCATTTCTGGCGTCAGGACCTAAACCTGGTGCGTCTACCAATTTCGCCACTCACGCGAATTTTTACCGCAGGCAAGACCGCTACGGTTTCGCACGCGATACAACTCGCCGCAATACCAGCAACAGCCTTTATTCTACGCGGGTTCCAACGGTTTCAGCCCTGCCGCTGTCCAGTGGAACGTCAGGCCTGAAACAGGTGCGGGCACCTGTTTCGCCGCCCGCGTAGGCAGGCATGACACGATGCATCTGCCTGTTGTCCCGCGTGCCGTCAGCCGCGCCAAAAAACACGCGCCCGAAAGCGTAAGCGCGAGATTCTAACCGATTGATTCGCGCTTGTCTGCATCTGCCCGGCATCTGTCCGGGCGGCGCCGATGCTACAATTTTTGGCTCGATGCACGCACGGCGTGCTCCCTCTTCGCCTGCCCTTCCCCACATTCCCAATCCCGTGAATTTCGACGAATATTGCCAGCAGAAAGCGGCGCCCCCAGGATCGAGTACTTACTACGCGCTTCGGCAGGCGCCCGCAGCGAGCCAGCCGTTGTTGACCGCGCTGTTCGCGCTGCGCCGCGAGTTCGAGGAAACGGTCAAGGAGACCAGCGATCCGGCCATCGGCCGCACGAAACTCGCGTGGTGGCAAAACGAGCTCGCCGCACTGGCTGCGGGCACGCCGTCGCATCCGGTGTCCAAGGCGCTGGCCGCCTACCTGCCCGATGTAAAGGCCGAATACCCGATGCTGCAGGCGTTGCTCGCCGGCTTCGAGATGGATCTCGACCAGGCGCGCTACCTCGACTATCCGAATCTGCGGCGCTATGTGCAAGGCGTCGGCGGCACGTTCGCGTCGCTGGTGGCGCGCGCCACGGCGAAAGACGCCGCGCAGGCGTCGACCTGGTCCGCGGCGCTCGGCGAGGCGCTGCTGCTCGCGCAGTTCGTGGTCGAAACGGGCAATGACGCGCGCCACGGCCGCATCTATATTCCCATCGACGAAATGCAGCGCTTCAATGTGACCGCCGCGGATCTGATCAATCGAAAATATAGCGACGCGTTCACCGAGTTGATGCGCTTCGAGACCAAACGCGCCCGCGACGCGCTGCAGGCCGCGCTCGGCGCCGTGCCGGCCGGCGAGCGCCGCACGCAGCGCACGCTCGTCGCGCAAACTGCGTTGGCGTTGGCCTTGCTGGATGAAATCGAACGTGACGGCTATCACGTTCTGCATCAGCGCATCGCGTTGACGCCGATTCGCAAGCTTTGGATCGCATGGCGCGCGAAGTGAACCGCGCTACTTTCGTGTCGGCCTTACGCGAGGCGCGTTCCGCACGTCGTCATGCGCGTAACAACGGCAGCGGTTCGACCCGCTGCTGCAGGATTGCCGACGCGTCGAGTCCCCACCAAGGCCCAAGCACGGTGGCATAAAGCTGCCGGAAATCGACGCCGACCGGCAAATTGCCATTGCCGTCGAGCCGCGCCAGCACCGGCGGCACGCCATACAGGCCGCCGCGCACGCGTCCGCCGACGACGAAATGCGGCGCCACGGTGCCGTGGTCGGAGCCGTTGCTCTGATTCTCTCGCACACGCCGGCCGAACTCGGCATAGGTCATCACCAACGTATCGTCCCAGCGGCCAAGTTCGATGAGCGCCGACTTCATCGACATCAATCCTTCCGCGAGCTGCTTGAGCAGCGCCGCCTGCTGACCGGGCTGATTCTGATGCGTGTCGAAACCGTTCAGCGTGAGGCGGATCACCGCGACGCCGGGGCCTCGCTGCGGCCGTCCTTGCTGCGTGTTGCGCGAAGACGCGTCTTTTGGAGCTTCGCCCGCTGCCAGCACCTGCATCGCCGTTCTGATCGAACTGCCGAACGCGCCGCCCGGAAACACGGTCTTCAACGGCGCCTGACCTTGCGCGGGACGCAGCCTCTCGGCGGCTTTCACGATATCGTTCTCGACGTCGAGAATGTGCGCCAGCTCAGGATTGCGCTCGTGCAGCGACACGGGTGTAGCCAGCCGCGAAGCCTTGACGAACTGCGCCGGATTGACCAGCGCGATCGCGCGCGCGCCGTTCGCGAGCGGCCCCATCTCCGCGCTGCCGATCACCACACCGTCGGCGGCAAAACCCGCGGGCACCGGCGTCTGCGCAAACGCGCGCGTCAGCCACCCCTCGCGCAGATACTGGTCGGAACGCGACGCGGTGTCCCAGATCTCGATCGAGCGGAAGTGTGACAGGTTCGGTTGCGCATAGCTCACGCCCTGCACGATCGCCAGTTGCTGGTCACGCCACAGCGGCATCAACGCCTGCAAGGACGGATGCAGCGCGGTGCGCTCGTCGAGTTGAATGGCCTGCTCGCGTTTGATGCCGATGTTCTTGCGCAACTGGTAGTAAGTAGGATCGGCAAACGGAATCACGGTATTCAAGCCGTCGTTGCCGCCCTTCAGCTCGACGAGAATCAACAGGTTGTCGTAGCCGCGTGCCGAAGACGCGCCCGGCGCCGCCATCGGCGCGCCGAATGCGCGGGGCAGCCAGAGTGTCGCGCTCGCGGCCGCACTTATCGAGAGAAAGCTGCGTCGTTTCATTCTGCACCTCGTTCGATCGCCGCGGCGCGAGTGGTATCGCCGCCGACAGACGTGTTCTTTTTAGCTGCGTGGCGCGTGCTTATTTCAGCGGCTCACTTCAATTGATATGCCGGGTCCATCAGCAATGCCTCCAGATACGCACTCGCAGTCGAACCCGTTTCGATCGCGTCGACCGGCGTGAGCGGCAGGACCGCATGCTGCAGTTGCAATTCGGCCGACAATCCGGGTCTCGCGGTCGGTGCGGTGTTGTAGTGCGCGAGCCAAGTCTCGATGTCGAAGCGTACGCCACCTTGGCCACCTTGGCCGCGTTGAGCGGCTGGCGTCATCGTGCGCTGCAGCGTGGGAGCCGCCTGCATATCGGGTGTCGTGCCACTCGCCGCGACGTTTGCGCTTATCGGATTGGCCATGCGCCGCGGACCGGCGGCCTCGGTCGCGCGAAACAGTTGCTCGACGAATTGCTTGCGGGCGAGCAGCGTGGAACTGTTGATCCATGTCGTGCCGCCCGGCCATCCTTTGACGTTCGGCGGATAGAACAGGTTCTCGCCGAGCGTGCGGATTTGCGAGGCAAACGGCGCGGTGTTGTCATAACCGATGTCAAACGCGCGCAGCGTGCCGACCACGAACTCCGCCGGCGACTTCACGAGGACGCCGCGATTGCCGTCGTCCCAGAACGCGTCGCTCAGGAAGACGCCGCGCAGCGCGACCTTGATATCGTAGTGGCTCGCGCGAAAGCGCGCCGCGATCGGTTCGATGCGCGCAAGGTCCGGCGTATCCGAGACGAACTCGCGCCACAGCTTGCTCGTCACGAACGTGGCCGTTTCCGGCCGCGCGAGCAGGATATCGAGCACCTGATCGCCGTCGAACGCCCCTGTCTCGCCGAGCACCGTCTTCTCGCCGTCGTCGTGCTGATTGGCGCGCCACACATAGGCCTGCGTGTCCGGATCGAGGCTCCAACCCGTATATGCGCGCGCGGCCTCCGACACGTCGCGCTGCGTGTAATGCCCTTCGCCGAGCGTGAACAGTTCCATCACTTCACGGGCGAAATTTTCGTTGGGCTTGCCCTTGCGATTGCTTGCGCCGTCGAGGTATTGGAGCATCGCCGGATCTTTCGCGATGTCGTGCAATAGCTCGCCGAAGTTGCCGAGCGCGTCGCGCCGCAGCAGCATGTTCTGCAGCGCCATCTGCTGCGGATACGCGACCTTGTCCTGACCCGAGGTGAAGTGGTTATGCCAGAACAGCGTCATGCGCTCGGTGAGCGGCGACGGTGTGGTCAACATCTCGCGCACCCACCACGCGCGTAATAATTCGTAACGCTGCGCGCGCAGTCGCTGCTCTTCGCGCCGTTGATCGTCGGTCCACGTCTTCTTCGTCTCGCGAGTCGGAATCGGTTCGAGCACCCAGTCGGGCAGCGGCGTGACTGCCTCGGTCCGCGCGCTAGCGAGTACTTTATCGACGGCCTGCGCTCGCGTGAGTCCAACGTATTGCGCGAGCTCGGCGCTATCCGGCGCGAAGCCGACGCGCGTCAGGAAGAAGCGTGCATCGTCGGCATCGAGGATTCTCTGGTCATGTTCCGAAGCGGCATGCTCATCGGCGGTCGGCGCAGCGTGCCTGGCGTGCGGAACATGAGCCGTGCCCAGTTGCACGGCGGCGGCGGGCCCACACCACGTCACCACCGCCAGGGCAATCGCCGATGCTACAAACTTGCGGCCACAACTACCACGCGTGTGCAATTTAATCATCGGTCATCGAGGTTGGCGCGATCTGATGGAAGGGGCATTGGCGCGTGCCGTGATTGCATCGTGCGCTTCGCTCTGACGACTTAACGGCAGATTAAACGGGGACGTGGACAGGAGAAGTGCAACCAATTCTTTCACGCAGGCGGGAAACGTGAAACGCGTGCCGGGGGTTGGCACGAAAATAGCTACCGCTTATAGAGTTCGCGGACGGCGTCTTCGATATGCTGCCTCAGCAGACGCCGTTCGTCGGGTGTCATATGGCCGTCGCGACGACGTTGATCAAGATCGGGGGGAACTGCGGTGCGCAACATAACGTCTGATGCGGAGTGGTCGGTGTTCGGGTCGTGGCGGTTGGCCTTGCCCTGCCTGGGCGCGCGCGCGCCGCGCTCGCTCGCAACTCTGTCGGCGGAAGGCTGGGCATGGGCGAGCGTTGGTCCTAGTGAGCCTGCAAGCGTACCGGCTACCGCCAGTGCAATCACGCTGAGGCGCACATTCGGCCAAACCCCTCCCTTCATGTTGTTCCCTTCGTGGCGCGGCAACCGGCTACCTCAAATGCGTATACAAACCCCGGTAACGAGCCGGGTGCGAGAGTTTTAGTCGTGTGAAGTATCCACCGAACAGCCGCATTCAGTAAAGGAGTCTACCTGCCCCCGCTTTACGTCGTGCCACAGTGCGGGTAAATTTTGTAACTGACTGTAACCCGTTAAATGATGCAAACGCGCACCACTTTCTAATCGCGCTAAGATGCCGACCATGGAAACCAAAAACCCTTCGAAAATCCTCGTCGTCGATGACGATCCACGCCTGCGCGATCTGCTGCGCCGCTACCTCGGTGAACAGGGCTTCAACGTCTATGTCGCCGAGAACGCGCCGTCCATGAACAAGCTCTGGGTGCGTGAGCGCTTCGATCTGCTGGTGCTCGATCTGATGCTGCCGGGCGAAGACGGTTTGTCGATCTGCCGCCGCCTGCGCGGCAGCAACGACCGTACGCCGATCATCATGCTGACGGCCAAGGGTGAAGACGTCGACCGCATCGTCGGTCTGGAAATGGGCGCCGACGACTATCTGCCCAAGCCGTTCAACCCGCGCGAACTGGTCGCGCGCATCCACGCGGTGCTGCGCCGCCAGTCGCCGTCGGAGTTGCCGGGCGCGCCGTCCGAAACCACCGAGGTGTTCGAGTTCGGCGAGTTCGCGTTGAATCTCGCCACCCGCACGCTCACCAAGGCCGGCCAGGAAATTCCGCTGACCACGGGCGAGTTCTCGGTGCTCAAGGTGTTCGCGCGTCATCCGCGCCAGCCGCTGTCGCGTGAAAAGCTGATGGAACTCGCGCGCGGCCGTGAGTACGAAGTGTTCGACCGCAGTCTGGACGTGCAGATCTCGCGTCTGCGCAAGCTGATCGAACCCGATCCGGGCAGCCCGCGTTTCATCCAGACCGTCTGGGGTCTGGGCTACGTGTTTATTCCCGACGGTGCAGCCTGAGTTTGTTCTCACCTCCAGTTTTTGATTTCAGATAAGAAGGGCCCATGCGGATCGACCGGCGCCTCCTGACGCTCGCGTTCGGCGGCCTTTTCTGGCGGACCTTTCTGTTGATCGCGCTGTTGATCGCAGTCAGTCTCGCCGCGTGGTTCCAGAGCTTCCGGGTGATCGAACGCGAGCCGCGTGCGCAGCGCGTGGCGTTGCAGCTCGTCGCCATCGTGAAGCTCACGCGCACCGCACTCCTCTATTCCGATCCCGACCTGCGGCGCGCCCTGCTGCAGGATCTGGAAAGCAATGAAGGGGTGCGCGTGTACCCGCGCGAAACCACCGACAAGTACAAGCTCCAGCCCGACGAGTCGCTGAACCGGCTGATCGAACACGACATTCGCGGCCGTCTCGGCGACGACACCGTCATCGCGCAGAGCGTGAACGACATCCCCGGGGTGTGGATCAGCTTCAAGATCGACGACGACGACTACTGGGTCGCGCTCGACCGCGATCAACTCGACAACGCCACCGGTTTGCAATGGGCCGGCTGGGGCGTGTTCGCGCTGGCGCTCTCGTTGTTCGGCGCAGCCTTCATTACGAGTCTCGTGAATCGTCCGTTCGCACGCCTCGCCATGGCCGCGCGCAAGGTCGGCTCAGGCCAGTCGCCCGAGCCGCTGCCCGAGCGCGGCATGGGCGTGGCCGCGGAAACCAATCGCAGTTTCAACCAGATGGTGCAGGATCTCGAACAGCTCGAGGCCGACCGCGCGCTGATGCTCGCGGGCATCTCGCACGATCTACGCACGCCGCTCGCGCGGCTGCGGCTCGAAACCGAAATGAGCCCGTCGGATCAGGCCACCAAAGACGCGATGGTCGACGACATCGAGCAGATGGACATGATCATCGGCCGGTTTCTCGATTACGCGCGCCCGGTACAGCGCGTGCCGGAGCCTGTCGACCTGTCCGTGATCGCGGGCGAGCTGGCCGCGCGCATGCAGAGCGAAGACAGCATGCGCCTGATCACGCGGCTCGCGCCGTCGGCGGTGATCGAGGCGGATGAAACCGACATGCGCCGGGTAGTCGGCAATCTGCTGGAAAACGCGCGCAAGTATGGCCTGAGCGATGGCGACGGCATTCCGCATGTGATTCTGGAAACGCGGGTGTCGCACTCGCGGGTCGAGCTCTCGGTGGTGGACGAAGGCCCCGGCATTCCGGAAGACCAGCTGGCGCTCGTCACACGGCCATTCTATCGTGTGAATTCGGCGCGCACCCAGGCGAACGGCACAGGCCTTGGCATGGCCATCGTCCAGCGCCTCGTGAGCCGTTACCGCGGCGCGCTGCGCCTGCGCAATCGCACGCCTGGACCGGGTCTCGAGGTCACCATCGAATTTCCGCTTGCCAAAGGCGTCTGAACGCAACCACGATCATCCGGCCTTCGTGCGAGTGTGCCGGGTCAACGGCTATCGATCGAATCACCCATGAGAGGCGAGGCAGATAACGTATAACGGGCTCGTTGCGACGAGTTGGTCGCTTTAACCATGCTGGTTTCCGACGCACGAAGGAGCACTCTCATGAAAACTGTCGGCGATAAAGTTGAAGCGTTCACCGTCACTGCCGCGAAGCCGGGCTTCAACCATCATGAAGAGAACGGCATTTCGGCGTTCGAAGACATCACGGAGCAGTCGTTTCCGGGCAAATGGAAGATCATCTATTTCTACCCGAAGGATTTCTCGTTCCTGTGTCCGACGGAGATCGTCGAGTTCGGCAAGCTGGCGAGGGATTTCGAAGACCGCGACGCGGTGTTGATGGGCGGCAGCGTCGACAATGAATTCGTGAAGCTGGCATGGCGCCGTGAGCTCAAGGACCTGAACAAGCTCAATCACTATGCCTTCGGCGACGTGAAGGGCGAGCTGATCGACCAGCTCGGTGTGCGCGACCAGGAAGCGGGTGTCGCGTTGCGCGCCACCTTTATCATCGATCCGGACAACACGATCCAGCATGTGTCGGTGAACAACCTGAACGTGGGCCGCAATCCGGAAGAAGTGCTGCGGATTCTGGACGCCCTGCAAACGGACGAGCAGTGTGCCTGCAACCGCCCAATCGGCGGCGCCACGCTCTGAGCGGTGCCCGTCAAAAGGCTCCGTCTGGCTTGAATGCGCGCGGCGCGACGAACTCCCGCCGCTGCGCGCGTCCTGTGAACCCAGGCTCAGTTCTTGATCAGCAGAACCGCGGCCTGAGCTTCGATACCCTCGCCTCGGCCGAGATAACCGAGCTTCTCATTGGTCTTGGCTTTGACGTTGACGCGCTCGACCGGCAGTCCGAGATCGGCGGCGATATTGGCGCGCATGCCCTCGATATGCGGCGCGAGCTTCGGCGCCTGCGCGACCACGCTGCTATCCACATTGGCGATGGAAAAACCCGCCGCTTTCACGCGCGCGAAACATTCACGCAGCAACACGCGGCTGTCCGCGCCGGCGAACTTCGCGTCGGTGTCGGAGAAATGCCGGCCGATATCGCCCATCGCGGCGGCGCCGAAAATGGCGTCGGTGATGGCGTGCAGCAGCACATCCGCGTCCGAATGGCCGAGCAGGCCGCGCTCATACGGAATCGTCACGCCGCCGATAATCAACGGACGTCCCGGCACCAGTGCATGCACGTCATACCCTTGCCCAATTCTGAAATCCATATGCGTCAAGTCCTCAAGCCCGCTAATTGAAATTGAAATCGTCCAGTCAGGACGCAGCCGCCGGCCGGCTCAGAATCGCCTCGGCCAGATCGAAGTCTTCCGGATACGTCACCTTGAAGTTGCGCAAGCTGCCCTGCACCAGCTTCGGCGCGTGGCCCAGCCACTCGATCGCGCTCGCTTCGTCCGTCAGGTCGTGGCCGTCGGCCTGCGCGCGCAGGATCGCCTCGCGCAGCATGCCGATGCGGAACATCTGCGGCGTCTGCGCCTGCCACAAGCCGTCGCGCGCCTCAGTGCGGGCGATCCGGCCGTCGGATGACGTTGCGTCGATCCGCTTCAGCGTGTCAGCCACCGGCAAGGCCATGATGCCGCCCACCGGGTCGTCCTTCAGCGCGCCGATCAGCGTGCGGATCAGCGCGGGCGTGATGCCGGGGCGCGCCGCGTCGTGCACCAGCACCCAATCGTCGTCACGCGCGCCGAACTCGGCGAGCGCATGCAGGCCGTTGAGCACCGACGCCTGACGCGAGGCTCCGCCGCTGCGGCGCACGGCAAAACGCAAGCCGCCGAAGCGGCGGCCGTCGAAGTGAGCGTCGTCCGGCGCGATCACCACGAGAGTTTGCGCAAACTCGCTGCAGGCGTCGAACGCCGCCAGCGAGTAATGCAACATGTCGCGGCCGGCGACAGTGCGATATTGTTTGGGCATCGCGGCGCCGGAACGGCTGCCGGTGCCAGCGCACGGAATCAGGGCAAATAGACGGGAAGTCACGAGTGCGGATGCCGCGAAGTCAAAGTGAAGGACGGATTTTATAATAGGTCCTTCGCATCCACGCCCCGACACGCGTAAACTTGCCGCTCACGTGTGAGCCTGAGGCCGCTTTTTCTCATCTATGCCAGACATCGCCGCATCATCGCAGTACTCTCCGCCCGTCGCGCTCGTCAAGGCCGGCCAGCGTTTCGCCTTCGACGGCACGCACGGCTCGTCCGACGCGCTGCTGATCGCCCGCTACCATCTCGCCTATCGCGAGAAGGTGCCGCTGCTCGCGGTCGTGTGCGAAAGCGCCGTCGATGCGCAGCGTCTGGCGCAGGAAATCGGCTTTTTCGCGCCGGAAGCGCGCGTGCGTTTGCTGCCGGACTGGGAAACGCTCCCTTACGATACCTTTTCACCGCACCAGGATCTGGTCTCGGAGCGTCTCGCCACGCTGCACGATCTCGGCGAAGGCCGCTGCGACATCCTGCTGGTGCCCGCCACCACGGCCCTGTACCGTATGCCGCCCGCCTCGTTCCTCGCGGCCTACACCTTCTCTTTCTCGCAAGGCGAGCGGCTCGACGAAGCGAAGCTCAAGGCGCAGTTGACGCTGGCCGGCTACGAACACGTGAGCCAGGTGGTGCGTCCGGGCGAATACTGCGTGCGCGGCTCGCTGCTCGACCTTTATCCGATGGGCTCGCCCTTGCCCTACCGGATCGACCTGTTCGACGATCAGGTCGACTCGATCCGCGCGTTCGACCCAGACACCCAGCGCAGCCTGTACCCGGTGAAAGACGTGCGCCTGCTGCCCGGCCGCGAATTTCCGTTCGACGAAGCCGCCCGCACCGCTTTTCGCAGCCGCTGGCGCGAGACCTTCGAGGGCGACCCGAGCCGCGCGGCGATCTATAAGGACATCGGCAACGGCGTGCCGTCGGCGGGGATCGAATACTATTTGCCGCTGTTTTTCGAAGATACGGCCACGCTGTTCCACTACCTGCCCGAAGGCGCGCAACTGG
>Ga0209759_1000533_pt1 | contig 40202 bp, 37 predicted proteins | sample AraplaCL_Col_mMS_FD_184261 | JGI IMG/M metagenome (GOLD analysis project Ga0209759, IMG submission 184261) | Arabidopsis root microbial communities from the University of North Carolina, USA - plate scrape CL_Col_mMS (SPAdes) (version 2) | ecosystem: Host-associated > Plants > Roots >...
GCACGACCAGTTCCACTTCGCTCAGGGCGGAATGCACGGCGCGGTTGAGACTGCGGTTCATCGCCCGCTTGGCGCCGCGATGCAGGCCGGGTGTATCCACGTAGAGAATCTGCCCGGCATCGTTGGTGGCAATGCCGAGGATGCGATGGCGGGTAGTCTGCGGACGCGGGCTGACGATCGACAGGCGAAAACCGATCAGGGCATTGAGCAAGGTCGATTTGCCGACGTTGGGCCGACCGGCCAGCGCCACGAAACCGCAGCGGAAATCAGGGTGCGGCAGCTCGTTTTCGGCGATGTCGTCGGGTTGGTCGTTCATGGTGCGAGATTACTCGGGTAGGCGGAAAGAAGCATGACGCCGCAGGCTTGCTGACGCCAGCAGCGCGGCTTGAAGGTGATGAAAAAAGGGATGGCGAGGAACGCGTTCAGCCCAAAAGCCGCTCATTGCTCTTCATGCTCGCCAACCAGGCGGTTCAGCACCATTTCCGCGGCGTCCTGCTCGGCAAGCCGGCGGCTGCTGCCTCGGCCCGGTTCGGTTACGGCCATGGGCTGGGCAATGATGCAATGGACTTCGAAGATGCGCGCATGCTCCTCCCCTTCGGTAGCCACCAGCTCGTACTGCGGCAGCGGCCAGCCATGCGCCTGCAGCCACTCCTGCAGCCGGGTCTTGGCGTCTTTGGAGGCATGGGGCAGCGCCGATACCCGCTCGGCGAACAGGGTGCGCACGGTGGTGCGGCACGCATCGAAACCGCCATCGAGATAGATGGCCGCGACCAAGGCCTCGAAAGCGTCGGCGAGGATGGAATCGCGCCGGTAGCCGCCACTCTTGAGCTCGCCGGAACCCAGTTTCAGCTGGTCGCCCAGTTCGAGCTCACGCGCCACCACCGCCAGGGCCTGCCCATTGACCAACTGCGCGCGCAGGCGCGACATGTCGCCCTCGGCTGCCTTGGGATGGGTCTCGTAAAGCATCTCGGCGATGATCGCCCCGAGCAGGGCGTCGCCGAGAAATTCCATGCGCTCGTTATTGGGTTTGCCGGCGCTGCGGTGTGTCAGGGCTAGCGCGGCAAGCGACGGATCGCGAAAGTGGTAAGGCAATTCCACTGTTATTGCGGTGGAGCGACATTGCCCGCCACGGGCACGCTCTTGCTGAAATGGATCAGGAAATCGATGTTGTACATGAACGGTATTTGCTTGTCGTAGCTGACGCGCAGCTCGTTGCCGCCCGCCCCTTGGCCGAAGGTGATGTCGCGGGGATGGATGGTGGCATCGTCCACGTATTGAAAGCCCAGCTTGAACATCAGGTCGCGCCGGACCTGGTCCAGGGACTTGCCATCGACGCCTTCGCTGGCGATCTGGTTCATGGCTTTCACCACGCCCGCGTATTCGGTGTAGGCGGGCACCAGCTTCATGGCCATGTAGGCGAAAAAGCCGGCTACGGCCAGCACAACGATAAAGCCGATGAGCGTGATGCCCTTCTGTTTCGATTTCATAGTCCCCTCGCTATGCCGCTGGCGCGGCCCCTGTTCCGAACAAAAAACCATGGGCGCTACTTTGCCCGGTCCAGGCAAGCATCGCCAGCGACATGTTCACGGTTCGGCGAGCGCCGAAGCGCCATCAGTGGATGATCGTGCCGATGCGGTGGAAATCCACGGCGCCGGTACCCCAACCCTTCCAGCTGAACCAGATCATGAAGGCCTTGCCGACCAGGTTCTCTTCCGGCAGACAGCCCCACCAGCGGCTGTCCTCGCTATTCTCACGGTCGTCGCCCATCACGATGTAGCAGTTCGGCGGCACCACGGACGGCACGCGCGCGTTGGGGATCGGCGGCGTGGGACCGCGCGCAGGCATGCGCGCGATAAGGTGGTTGACCGGCCCCAGCTGTTCGCTCCAGACGGTGGCGTTGTAATACAGCAGCTCGTTGTCTTCGGGACGCGCCGGATTGCCCTTGAACGGGCCGATTTCGGTATCCACCACCGGCTTGCCGTTGATCATGATCTGGCTGTCGTGCACCTCGAGCGTGTCGCCCGGCAGGCCGATCACGCGCTTGATCCAGTTCTGGCTGGGCACGGATGCATGCGGATCGGCACAGGTGATGTCGCCGCTGCGCACGGTCTTGCCGCTGTCGTCCTGGCAGATGTAGCCAGGAAAGCGGAACACCACCACGTCACCGCGCTTGGGTTCGCCGATGCTGACGACTTTGTTGTTGAAAGCCGGCAGGCGCAGGCCATAGGCGAATTTGTTGACCAGGATGAAATCGCCCACATCCAGCGTGGGCATCATCGAGCCGGACGGAATGCGGAACGGCTCGGCCACGAAGGAGCGCAGCAGCAGCACCACGAAGATCACCGGGAACAGCGAGCGGGCCCAGTCCACGGCGGCCGGATCGCGATATTCCTCACCTGCCGCCGCAAAGCGTGCTTGGCGCTTGCGATAAAAGAGCAAGCGATCGAGGCCCCACACCACACCGAACAATACGGTGAGAGCGAGCAGAATGGCCGAAAAATCAAAATCCATGCGTTGGCTCCGCTATTTGTCCACTTTGAGCACGGCGAGGAAGGCTTCCTGCGGAATCTCGACCCGACCGACCTGCTTCATGCGTTTCTTGCCTTCTTTCTGCTTCTCCAGCAGCTTCTTTTTACGGCTGACGTCGCCGCCGTAGCACTTGGCCAGCACGTTCTTGCGCAGCGCCTTCACGGTGGAGCGCGCAATGATCTGCGCACCGACGGCGGCCTGGATCGCCACGTCGAACTGCTGGCGGGGGATCAGGTCCTTCATGCGCTCGACCAGGTCGCGGCCGCGGCGATCGGCCTGGCTGCGATGCACGATCAGGCTGAGCGCGTCCACGCGATCGCCATTGATAAGCACGTCGACGCGCACGAACGGGCCGGCATCGAAGCGCTCAAGGTGGTAATCCATGGAGGCGTAGCCGCGCGACACCGACTTGAGCTTGTCGAAGAAATCCAGCACCACCTCGGCCAGCGGCAGCTCGTAACTGATCTGCACCTGCGTGGCGAGGTACTGGATGGAACGCTGTACGCCGCGCTTTTCTTCGCACAGCGTGATGATGTTGCCGATGTAATCGGGCGGCGTGAGGATGTTCGCGACGATGATCGGCTCGCGGATTTCCTCGATCTGCGTGGAAGGCGGCAGATGCGCGGGATTGTCGAGCTTGAGCAGGGAACCGTCGCTCTTGAGCACCTCATACACCACCGTCGGCGCGGTAGTGATCAGGTTGAGATCGTATTCGCGCTCCAGGCGCTCCTGCACGATTTCCATGTGCAGCATGCCGAGGAAGCCGCAGCGGAAACCGAAGCCCATCGCCTCGGAGCTTTCCGGCTCGAAGAACAGCGCGGCATCGTTGAGGCGCAGCTTGTCGAGCGCTTCGCGCAATGCGGGGTAATCGTCAGCCGATACCGGGAACAGGCCGGCAAACACGCGCGGCTGCATGGTCTGGAAGCCAGGCAGCGGATGCGGCGCGGGCTTGCCGGCGAGGGTCAACGTATCGCCGACCGGTGCACCGTGCACGTCCTTGATGGAGGCGGTGATCCAGCCCACTTCGCCAGCGCCTAGTTTTTCCAGCTTCTTGCGCTTGGGTGTGAACACGCCCACTTCGCTCACTTCGTGCGCGCGGCCAGTGGACATCACCAGCAGTTTGTCGCCGGGCTTGATCTCGCCCTGCATGACGCGCACCAGCGACACCACGCCCAGGTAGTTGTCGAACCAGGAATCGATGATCAATGCCTGCAGGCGGTCGGTGTCGCGCGGCTTCGGCGGCGGGATGCGCGCAACGATCGCCTCCAATACTTCGAGTACGTTCTGGCCGGTCTTGGCGCTGACCGCCACCGCGTCGGTGGCATCGATGCCGATTACGGCCTCGATCTCGCCCTTCACTTTTTCCGGGTCGGCCGTGGGCAGGTCGATCTTGTTGAGCACGGGCACGACTTCCAGCCCCTGTTCGACGGCCGTGTAGCAGTTGGCGACCGACTGGGCTTCCACCCCTTGGGCCGCGTCCACCACCAGCAGCGCCCCCTCGCAGGCGGCGAGCGAGCGGCTTACCTCGTAAGAAAAGTCGACGTGACCGGGCGTATCGATGAAGTTGAGCTGGTAGGTCTTGCCGTCCCGTGCCTTGTACGGCAACGACACGGATTGCGCCTTGATGGTGATGCCACGCTCGCGCTCGATGGGATTGCTGTCCAGCACCTGAGCCTCCATCTCGCGCTCGGCCAGGCCGCCGCAGATCTGGATGATGCGGTCGGCAAGCGTCGACTTGCCGTGATCGATATGGGCGATGATGGAGAAATTGCGGATCAGTTCCATGGGCACGCTGTCAGCCTCACCGCCTCGCGCGATGCGGAGGCAGGCTATCACCGGAATGGCGATATTAGCCGTTCATTATCGCATGGATTGCGAACGCAGGCCCATGATCGCCTGGGACGGCTCCGGCGCGGGCCCGCATGAAAAAAGGCCCGCCTTGCGAGCGGGCCTTCTGCAGCGGTTTATTCGTCCTTGCCGCTGGGAACGGTCAGCGCGATGAAGTTGTTCGCATCCCCTCGCCGCACCAGCAGCAGAACGGTGTCGCCCGGCTTCACGCCTGTCGTGGCCTCGCGGAAGGCCTCCACGCTACCGACTTTCTTCTGGTTCACCATCAGGATCACATCGCCGGGCTGCAAGCCAGCCTGGGCAGCGACCGGACCGGTGACGTTCGCCACCGCCACGCCCTCACCCGGCTTCAGGCCGAGCTGGCTGCGCGTGGAAGCATCCACGTTCTCCACGCTCAAGCCCAACGCACTGGCGCCGCTGCTCGGCGCTGCATTGGCCAGGGCGGAAAGGGCATTCTTGTCGCGCGGCATGGTGCCGATGGTGGCATCGATGGTTTTTTGCTTGCCGTCGCGCAGGATCGTGATCGGCACGGTGGTGCCTGGTTTGGTCATGGCCACCATCGGCGGCAGATCCGCGCCTTGCAGGATGTCGTGGCCGTTGTACGCAACAATGATGTCGCCCGATTGCAGCCCCGCCTTCTGTGCCGCGCTGTCCGGCGACACGCTGACCACGATCGCGCCCTTGGCGCTATCGAGCTTCAGCGCCTTCACCATGTCACCGTCGACCGGCTTGATCTCCACGCCCAGCATGCCGCGTGTGACGTAGCCCTTGGTCTTGAGCTGGTCTACCGCATTCATTGCCAGATCGATCGGGATCGAGAACGCAATGCCTTGATAGCCGCCGGTGTCGGAATAGATTTGCGAATTGATGCCAACGACCTGCCCCTGCAGATTGAACAGCGGGCCACCGGAATTGCCGCGGTTGATCGGCACATCGGTCTGGATGAAGGAAGTGCTGGGCTGATCTCCTGCACCCAGGTTGCGGCCCACGGCGCTCACGATGCCTTGCGTCACGGTGTAGTCGAAGCCGAATGGCGAGCCAATCGCCAGCACCCACTGGCCAGGCTTGAGCAGACGCGAATCGCCGATGGTTACGGTGGGCAGGGAGCCGCCCGCGTCGACCTTCAGCAAGGCGATGTCGTACGTCGGATCGGTGCCGACCACCTTGGCGGTCAGGGTGCGGCGATCCTGCAGGCGCACCGTCACGACGTCGGCATGATCGACCACGTGGTTATTGGTGAGGATGTAGCCATCGCTGGAAATGATGAAACCGGAACCCAGCGAAGTGTGGGCCTGCTCCTCGGGCGAAGGCAGGATCGGCATGCCGAAGAAGCGGCGGAAGATTTCCGCCTGGCCCGGATCGATGCCTTGCAGCGGCATACCGCCCGCACTCTTGGGGCGGCGGCCGGTGTACTTGGCCTCCACATGCACCACCGCGGGCGCATTCTTCTGCACGATGCCGGTGAAATCGGGCAAGCCGGCAACCGCGGGAGCGGTTTGCGCCCACACCATGGGACCGGCCGCAACAATGCCCACGCCCAGGGCACAACCCAGCAGACCGCAGAGCAGACGGCTACTGACGAGACGGGGATGACTCATGATTCCTCCTCAGGTTTCAGGCACCCCTTCTCACGCTCCGGACTCGCCAGTGGGCGAGAGAGGGGAACTATGATGAAAGCGGGAAAGCGGCGGCGTGCCGACCGCGAAGCGGGGGGACCCCCGCCGCTTCCGGGTATTGCTTAGCGAGCGCCCTGCGCCGCAGCAGGCCGCGCCTGCGGCGTATCGATCAGCAGCAGATAGCTACCATCCGGATTATTCAGCGTCCGATAGCCTTGCATGGAATACGTGTGGCCGCGGTAACGCTGGAACAGCGGGTTATCCGAAGGATCACCCAGCGTCACGGAAGCGCGCTGGCTCAACTCGGAGGCCGAATACGGGCTCAACGACGGCGGCACCGTAGCCAGCACGTCGTTGCTGGCGGGCGTTGCCGCCACCGCATTGGCCGCGGCGAGCGACGCGCCCGCGCGCACGCCCGGCGAGGCCGAACCATTGCCATTGGCCGCCACGCGGCTGGGATGCTCGGAATCCGGCGCCGTGGGCTGCGATACCATCAGCGCGGCAACGGCAACGCCGGCCGCGATCGCACCGCCGAGAGATAGCCGCAACCATTCCCGTTTCGGCGACTTGGCGGCGGCGTGTTCGCCTTCGATCGCCGCCATCACGCGGGAAGCAAAGGCTGCACTGGCCACGCCTGGCAATTGACGGCGCAGGCTTTCGCCGGCGACGTGATAGCGCCCCCACGTCTGCACCAGCGCAGCGTCGTGATCGAGCCGGCGCAACAAGAAGCGCAACTCTTCTCTGGACAATTCACCGTCCATGGCGGCCGAAAGGTTTTCCATGTTGGCTTCACTCATGACATTCGATCCTCGCGGTCTGAAAGCAGTGGCCGCAGTTTTTCATCGATCGCCTCGCGTGCCCGGAAGATGCGCGAACGCACCGTCCCGATTGGGCAGCCCATGGCCTCGGCGATCTCTTCGTAACTGAGGCCGTCCACCTCACGTAAGGTGATGGCCGTCCGTAGCTCCTCGGGCAAAGCTTGGACAGTGGCAAACACTGTTTGTTCAATTTCCTGGCGCATTAACTCGCGCTCGGGGGTGGCCCCTTCCTGCATGCGGTCGGCACCGGGCACGAATACGGCGTCCTCGATGGCGATGTCATCGGCAGGAGGCCGCCGACCCATCGCCACCAGGTGGTTCTTGGCCGTGTTTACGGCAATTTTGTACATCCAAGTATAGAAAGCACTCTCGCCGCGGAACGAACCGATCGCCCGCCATGCCCGGATGAAGGCCTCCTGGGCCACATCCTCGCTTTCGGCCGCATTGTGCACGTAGCGGGAAATGAGGCCGATGACCTTGTTCTGATATTTGCGCACCAGGAGGTCGAAAGCACGTTTGTCGCCGTTTTGTACACGCTCTACCAGCGCACTATCGAGTTCGTTGTCGCCCATCCGGGCCATCTCCTTCGTCACTGGACCATGCGAGCGATGTTCCCGTCGGATGGGTGAGCTGCTCTGACCGGTTTCACGCTCGCAAGTTCAGCGATGCGAAGACGGTCCCCCTCATCATTCTAAGGTAGGGGCGCCCTGGCGTGACTCAAGCAGGTTGCTAGGCGGGGATCGCTGCAAGAGCCTGTCCGGACAACAAGCGTTCGCGCTCGCCCAGCAGGCGCTCGAAGCTGGTGTGCGGCAGCGGCCGGCAGAACAGGTAGCCTTGCAGTTCATCGCAATGGTTGGCGCGCAGGAATTGCAGGTGCTGTTCGATTTCCACGCCTTCGGCCACCACGCCGCGCTTCAGGCGATGGGCCATTTCGATGGTGGCGCGAACGATGGCTTCGTCATCCGGGTCGACGCCGATGTTGCGCACGAAACTCTGGTCGATCTTGATGCGGTCGGCAGGAAGCTTGCGCAGATAATCCAGGGAGGCGGCGCCCGTGCCGAAGTCGTCGATGGCGATATGGCAACCCAGCTTGTGCAGCTTCTGCATGTTCTCCATCAGGTTGGGCGCGGCCTTGATACTGATGCTTTCGGTGACCTCCAGTTCGAGCAGGCCCGGGTCAAGGCCGCTCTCTTCCAGCACGGAGGCCACCACCTCGGAAAGGTCGGGCTGCATCAGCTGGACAGCCGACAGATTCACGCCCAGCCGCAGGCGCAGGCCGAAGCGGTCGTCCCAGGCCTTGGCTTGTTTACAGGCGGAGCGGAGCACCCATTCGCCGATCGATACGATCAGCCCGGTTTCTTCCGCCAGCGGAATGAAGAAGCCGGGACCGATGTTGCCCAGCTCCGGATGCTCCCAGCGCAACAGCGCTTCCATGCCGACGATATCTTCGGTTTCCGCGTTGATCTGCGGCTGGTAGAACACGCGCAGTTCGCCGTTGCCTTCGGCATGGCGCAACCTCGCCTTCAATGCCGCATTTTGCTGTTCCTGCGCGGGGCTTACGTCGTAGACGCGATAGTTGTTGCGGCCCAGGCTCTTGGCTGCGTACATCGCCTCGTCCGCATGCTTGAGCAGGGTTTCGGCATCGAGCGCGTCTTCCGGAAAGAAACTGATGCCGATGGAAGCGGTGACCTGCAGCTCCGGACCGTCTTCCAGGTGCAGCGGCGCTTCCATCAGCTGCACGATTTTGTCTGCCACGCGCAATACGTCATCGGTCTTCACGATATGCCGCAGCACGATGATGAATTCGTCGCCTGCGTAGCGCGCCACCGTATCGGAGGCGCGTACGCTGCTGCGCAGCCGTTGCGTCACGGCCACCAGCACCTGGTCGCCTACCGCATGGCCGAGTGTGTCGTTGATGAACTTGAAGCGATCCAGGTCCACGAACAACACGGCAAACGTTTCGCCGGTGCGGTTCGCTTCGCGAATGATGGTGTCGAGCCGGTCATTGAACAGCAGGCGATTGGGCAAGCCGGTGAGCGCATCCAGCAAGCCTTCCGCGCGCCCCTGTTCGCGCGTGCGGCGCAATTCGAGCATGTGTGCGAAATGCGCCGCCGCGCAATGCAGCACCGGCTCCACGATGCTCGGTTCGCTGAAGGGATAACGGCTGCCCGCCAACAAGGCGCCCAGCACGCTGCGCCGCTCGTCGAGCAACGGCAAGCCGACGAACCCGCGCAAGCCCAGCAGGCTGATCAAGGGATCCACCTCCGCCAGCCGCCGTGCATCCTGCGGATGCATCAGCGTGCGGCCGCTGAGCACCAGGCGCAGCGAGCTTTGCAGTTGCGGCCCTGGCCAGACCTGCTCCTCGCCGCGCCAGCGCTGCACGATCTGCACCGGTACGCTGCTTTCTTCGGGACGGGCGGACCACACGGCCAGGTAATCGAGATCCATTTCGTCCAGCAACAGCCGCGCGGTTTCAGGCAGGCTCGCATCGTCGTGCCCCACGGCAAACAAGCGGGCGAGCACTGCCAAGGCCGCCGCTGGGCGCACGCTGGCGCTGGCGCTGCGGAACACCAGCGCAACCATTTCCCTTCCGTTATGCCGGATGCGGCGCACGCTGGCTTCGCCGACTTCATGGCCGCGTATCGATTTGCGCCGGCACGCCAGCCAGCGGCGATCCGCGTCGAACAGCGCCTTGTCCAGGCTTACTGTTTCGAAGATCAGAACTTCCGCGAGCGGCATGCTGGCCAGCAGGCTGTTGGCCAATCCGCTATGCCTGATATACGCAGGATTGGCCTCGACCACACGTTCCGTGGCAGGGTCGACGATCAGCCAGTCACTTTCACCGTCTTCGAAAACGAAGCGGTAGTCGGCCGTGGCGGAAGGCAACGCAAAGGACGGCACCGGCGTGCTTGCGACCGGCTCCGAGCTGCGTATGGGCTTGCCGCTGAGCAATTGCTGCCAGCGGGCAACCAGCTCGGTGCCGATCTGCGACGCATACAGCCAGCCACCAACCTCCGATGGCAGTTGCGTGGGCTTGATTGTTGCGTCGTCCACCAATACCGCAATGATCGGCGCACTCGCGCACGGCGGCAGCAAACGCAATTGCTCGCATAGCGTGCCGCTGGCGCGGCCGTCGCCGTCGAATACCACCACGATCAAGGCCAGCGGCTCGCGCCCTTCCAGCAGGATGGCTGCGTGGGTGGTATCGCGCGCAGAATGAATGGTGGGATGCCCCTCGCGATCGAGCGCATCGAACAGCTCTCGACGCAGCTCGCGCTGGGAGGCCACCAGCAGGATGCCGGCCTTGAAAATCGGCACGTTCACAGCAGCCACCGTCCATCCCGCAGCCGTGGCCGCTGGACCACGTCCGCGGCGCTCCCCAGGCGCACGGCGACGTCATCGATGCTGGACACCAGCGTTTGCGGTGCATCCAGCAGTACTACCCGACGAACGTGTCCGGCCGGTGCGCGCGCCAATTGGCGCAGCAAACTGCTTTCGGTCGGTGCCAACGGCAGGGGGAACGGGCAAAGCAGGTAAACCCCGAAATGGATGCTTTGCTGGATATAGCGCAAAGCATTGCCCAGGCGCTGGGAGCCAGGGATGACCGCATGCGCCTCGCGCAAATTCTCCATGCCGAGGTCCGGCGTCCACAGATAGACCGACTGCCCGTTGAGGCGGGCGAGCGCCCGGAATTGCTCGATCAGCGCCTTGCTTTCGATATGCTCGAGCACGATCAGCCCGCCGGGCGCCGTAAGAATGCGCTCATAGATATCGCTACCGGCTAGCGGCGCGGGGGCCATCAGAGAAGTCATACCGCCCAAAGGGAAGTGATCGCATCTCGTACGTTACGCAGTCGTACGCGAAGCGCAATAGCCGGAGCGCCGGGGCGTGATCCATGCGGCATACCCGCCGCGATACCCCCAATACCCGCCCGCATGGTACGTCTCGCAATCATCGCGGCGGGACGGTATGGTGAAGGTCTCCCGGCCATCTTCCCACGCCCCATGTTCGAAGGATTGCGCTTCAATCACTGGAAAACGAGCCTGGACGATAGCGGCATCGTTGCCCTTACCCTGGACCGCGCCCATAGCGGCGTCAACGCGATTTCCCGCGAGGTGCTGGATGAGCTGGGGCAAATCGTGGAACGGCTGGCGATCGAAAAACCTGCGGGAGTGATCATCCACTCGGCCAAGGCGAACGGGTTCGCGGTGGGCGCCGACATCAAGGAATTCGTCCAATACGCCCGGCAAGGCACGGTGCTGGAGAACATCGAGAACGGCCAGCGCGTGTTCGAGGCGCTGGCGCGCCTGCCCTGTCCCACGGTGGCGGCCGTGCACGGCGCCTGCATGGGCGGGGGTACCGAACTGATCCTGGCCTGCCGCCTGCGCATCGCCGCCGATGACGAGAAAACGCGGATCGGATTGCCGGAGGTGATGCTGGGCATCCACCCCGGCTGGGGCGGTTCGGCTCGCCTGCCGCGCCTGATCGGTGCGCCCGAAGCGCTGCCCGTGATGCTGACCGGCAAGGCCCTGTCCGCACGCAAGGCCAAGAGCCTGGGCGTGGTCGACCGGCTGGCCCGCCCCGAGGAATTGATGGCCGAAGCGCGTGCCCTGCTGCGCCACCCCCATGCCCGTCCGTTTGCGCAACGGGCCACCGCGTGGATCACCAATACCTGGTTCGCGCGCCAGATCCTCGCACCGATGGTGGTCAAGCAGACGGCCGCCAAGGTGCGCAAGGAACACTACCCTGCCCCGTTCGCCTTGATCGATGTGTGGAAGCGCGGCGGCAGCAATATCCAGCAGCGCCTGAAACTGGAAGCACGCTCGGTGGCGAAGCTGGCGGAAACCCCTGCCGCACGCAACCTGATTCGCATCTTCTTCCTGCAGGAACGGCTGAAAGGCCAAGGTGGTGGCATCGATGCCGGCATCCGTCGCGTACACGTGGTCGGCGCAGGCGTGATGGGGGGCGATATCGCCGCATGGTCGGCATTCAAAGGCTTCGAGGTGAGCTTGCAGGATCGCGAGATGACGTTCATCCAGCCTGCCTTGGACCGCGCTTATGCGCTGTACGAGAAGAAGCTTAAAACGCCGGAAAAAGTGGAAGAAACGCGCAAACGTCTGCGCGCCGACGTGGAGGGCGCCCGCGTGGCGCAGGCGGATCTCGTGATCGAAGCCATCTTCGAAAATCCTGCAGCGAAGGAAGCGCTTTACGCCACGGTCGAACCGCAGTTGAACGAGCACAACGGCATTCTCGCCACCAATACCTCATCGATTCCGCTGGACGAACTGCGCAAAGGCCTGCAAGCACCGCAGCGCTTTCTGGGCCTGCATTTCTTCAACCCGGTAGCACAGATGCCGCTGGTGGAAGTGGTGCGCCATGAGCGGCTTGATCCGGCCATCGAAAAGCGCGCGATGGCGTTCTGCAAGGCGCTGGGCAAATTGCCGGTGGCGGTGAAGGGAACCCCGGGCTTTCTGGTGAATCGCATCCTGATGCCCTATCTGCTGGAAGCACTTCGCCTGCATAACGAAGGCGTACCGGGGCCGGTACTGGACAAGGAAGCCAAAGCCTTTGGCATGCCGATGGGTCCCATCGAGTTGGCCGATACCGTGGGCCTGGATGTATGCGCTTCCGTTGGCAAGGAGCTGGCGCCCTTCCTGGGTTTGGAAGTTCCGCCAGGATTGGAGGAAAAACTCGAAACCGGCAAACGCGGCAAGAAGGACGGCCAGGGCCTGTATACCTGGCAGGAAGGCAAGCCACAGAAGCCACAAGTCGATCCCGACTACACACCGCCACCGGACCTGCGCGACCGCATGATTCTCGCCATGATCAACGAGGCAGTTGCCTGCCTGGGCGATGGCGTGGTGGACGATGCCGACCTGCTCGATGCGGGCGTGATTTTCGGCACGGGCTTTGCACCGTTCCGCGGCGGTCCGATCCAATATGTGCGGGACGAAGGCGCGGAGAAGATCCGTCAGAAACTGGAAACGCTGGCCAAGCGTTATGGCGAGCGCTTCATGCCAAAGAACGGATGGGATCACCCGGCGCTGACGTTGCAAGCGGAGCCTGAAGTGGCCGTCGCCAGCTAAGGCATGCGCAAGTTCGAGCTTGGCGTTCGTGCGCCAAGCTCGAAGCTCACCACATCAAATCATCCGGGACGCCGTCCTCGTCCACGCCGGCGATGGCCGGGTCCACCAACAAGGCTACGAGGTGCGAATCGATCTCACGCACTTGTTCGGCCACCGCCTGCGTCACCAGCAGATAGCGGCCCGCGTTCTGCACGACACCCAGCTTGCCGGCATTAAGGTCGGCTAGCTGATTGGCATCGACATAGACCCGGCGAATCTTGCCGCCGTATTCAAAATGGCGCACCTGGTCCGCGTCAGGCTTGTTCAAGCCCTGGCCTTCGAGCAGTTTTTGCAGCTTCGCCTTGCGCTCACGCTTCAGGCGAGCCTGTTCGGCCGCCTCCTGTTCGGCGCGCTTGCGCTCTTCGGCCTCGGTCTGCGCGCGGATGGCGTAAGCCTTGGCCAGGTTGATCTCATCCTCTTTTTTTCGCGCCGGCTTGGGCGGATGCGGCGGCTTGCCTTTCGCCGGCGAAGCCTGCGGCTTCTTCGGTGCAGGGGGTTGCTGTCGCTTCTCGTCCTTGAACTGCTTGACGATGCCGCTCTTGAGGAGCTGATCTCGCAATGAATCGGCCATGATCGAAATCCGGTATTACGTTCTATCAGTAGTGGGGCGGCGGCGGTTCGCTGTGCGGATCGTGCGGTTGTCCAAGGCGCACCGTTTCCAGCTCGCTGCGCAGATGGCGAACCAATCGCTCCAGTGTCGCAATGCGCAGGGATTGCTCGGCGTCCGCAGTCACCAGTGCCTGGACCGCATCATCGATAAAAGCGAGCCGGACTTCCAGTTCCGTAAGGCGCTGTTCGGTCTGGCTCATGACACTTCCGGGTTCGCTATGCTGCGTCCGCGGCCGATGCCGTAGTACGCCACACCGGCTTCTTCCACCACCTGCGGTTCGTACATGTTGCGGCCGTCGAAGATCACCGGCTCCTTCAGCATCGCGCGGATGCGGGCAAAGTCGGGGCTGCGGAACGCCTTCCATTCGGTGACGATCGCCAGGGCGTCGGCACCGTCCAACGCCTGGTACGCGTTATCGCACAACACCAGATCGCTGCGCTCGCCATACAGGCGGTGAGTCTCGCCGCGCGCCTCCGGGTCGAATGCCCGCACCTTGGCGCCGGCATCCCACAAGGCTTCCATCAGCCGGCGGCTGGACGCTTCGCGCATGTCGTCGGTATTGGGCTTGAACGCCAAGCCCCACAGGGCGATCGTTCTGCCGCGCACGCTGCCGTGGAAATGACGCTGGATGAAGTCGAACAGCTTGACCTTCTGGTCGTGATTGACCGCTTCGACGGCCTCGAGCAAGCGCGCGTTGTATCCCACCGTGCGTGCGGTGCGTTCCAGCGCCTGCACATCTTTTGGAAAACACGAACCGCCGTAGCCCGCGCCAGGATAGATAAAGTGATAACCGATGCGCGGATCCGAACCGATGCCCTGCCGCACCAACTCGATGTCGGCGCCGACGCGCTCGGCAATGTTGGCGATCTCGTTCATGAAACTGATCTTGGTGGCCAACATGGCGTTGGCCGCGTATTTGGTGAGTTCGGCCGAACGTACATCCATGACCACGGTACGGTCATGGCTGCGATTGAAAGGCGCATACAGCTTGCGCAGCAAGCCAACGGCGCGCTCGCTCGAACTGCCGATCACGATGCGGTCAGGGCGCAGGCAGTCTTCAACCGCATCGCCTTCCTTCAGGAATTCGGGATTGGAGGCCACGTCGAAATCGACGGAGACGCCACGCACTGCAAGTTCGGCCGCAACCGCTTCGCGCACGCGATCGGCCGTACCCACCGGCACCGTGGACTTGTTGACGATGACCGCGTAGTCATCCAGATGCCGTCCGATCGACCTGGCGACACCCAATACGTATTGCAGGTCGGCGCTGCCGTCTTCATCCGGCGGCGTGCCGACGGCGATGAAGATGATCCGCGCATGCGCAACGGCAATCGCCGCATCGGTGGTGAACTGGAGTTGCCCGTTGGCGTGATTGCGCCGCACGATCGGCTCAAGCCCTGGTTCGAAGATCGGTATTTCGCCGCGCTCGAGGCGTGCGACCTTGTTCTCATCGATATCGACACAAACGACATGGTTACCCATCTCTGCCAGGCAGGCTCCGGTAACCAGACCTACGTAGCCGGTACCAAAAATGGTGACTTTCATCGTGTGGGGTCAACGCCTTGTTGGGATCGAGGATTCTAACAGCGGTCGGATCGCACAGGCGCTTGCTTGAAATGACGCAACACGCGCTGGCACGCAGCATGTGCGCATGGCCTGCAACAAAACGAACGGGGTGCGAATCATCGCACCCCGTTCGTTTACATCGCGTTTGCAACCTAGGCGATTACTTGCCGCCTTCGCTACCTTCCTGCGGAGCGCTGGCCGGCGTCGGGCCGGTACTCACCAAGGTCACGTCGAAGATCAGGGTTTCGTTCGGCGGCATGCCGCCGCGCGGTTCCGCACCGTAGGCAAGGTTCGGCGGAATGAAGAGCTTGTAGTGGCCACCCACCTGCATCAGCTGCAGGCCTTCGCGGAAGCCGGGGATCACGCGAGCCAACGGGATCGAGGTCGGGCCCGGAGGATTGTTCTTCTCGGAGCTGTCGAACACTTCGCCGTTGATGAAGGTACCCTTGTAGTTCACCTTGACCGTGTCGTTCGGACCCGGGCGCGCACCCGTGCCCTGGGTGATCACCTGGTACTGCAGGCCCGAGGCAGTGGCCTTCACACCAGCAGCGCTCTTGTTCTTGGCGAGGAAGGCATCGCCTTCAGCCTTGTTCTTGGCCGCCATGGCGTCGAATTCCTGCTTGCCCTTGGCTTCCGCCTGCGCGATGAAAGCCTTCCACACGGTGGAGGCATCCGCTTCGGACATGCTGGGTTTCTGTCCGCTCAGCGCGGCAGTCACCGCACGACCCACGGCTGCAGGATCAACCAGCTCGCGCATCGGCCCAGGAATCTGGCCGGCCAGCTGGTAACCCATGATTTCGCTGGCTTTGGCCTTGTCGACGGTACCGGTAGCTGCGGTGCTGGACGTCTGGGCCTGCGCGCCAGCGGCGGTCATGCCCAGCGCAACGGCCAGCGCGGCCACCGTCAGCGTGGGTCGCAGAAAATGCTTCATTTGGAACTCCCTAGTAATGGATATGCCGGCGTGCCGCGCCGGACCTCCCCCAATGGAGGCTGGCCACGCATTGTGCTGTGTCCAGTCCGGTCTTGGCAACGACGATTCGTGGTTGACCGCCCATCCTTTGGAAAGTTCAGGCCGGCAACTGTGCGCAAGCCCACATTCAGCTCGGCTCGTTAGGAGAAGATGAAGGCTTTTCCAGCGTTTCCCGCAGCGCCGCCTGCAGCCTCGCATGCACTTTGACCAGACCGCGCCAGAGAATGACGGCGAAAATCACGCACACGGCAACCAGGGAAAGCGCCACACCACGCGGGGGCAAAATCGTTGAACCCAAGACACCCACCAGCAAGGCCAGCACCAGCAACGTGGCCAACGGAATGACTTTCGCAAGAACCTGGCGAATGGCCTGTGTATAGGCGCCGGCAAAACGCTCGCGTATGCCCAGCTCCGCCAGCAACATTCCCAGGGCTTCAGCTTTGCGATAGACCGCAATCAACAACGGCAACGACAAAAATAGCGCGCACGCCCAGATCACCGAGTGCCGCATTTCCAGGCCAAGTCCCCAGCGCTCGAACCAGGCCGCGTTATGGGCATTCACGTATGCCCCGATCACGAACAGCGTAACGACCAGTGCGATATTGATGGCGATGTGCCAAAGCAGCCGGCGAAACATGCGTGCCACGACGGCGTTCTCGTCGACGGGCCGCAGGTTTTCCAGCCATCCGCTGTAGCTGGTAATCACCAGCCGCAGCGGCCGAGGCACCAGGTGCTTGCCTGCTTTCATCAGGACATCGGCTGAGCGCAGCAGATACGGCGAGGCCAGCATGCAGATCAGGGCTGCCGCCACGGCGGTCGGGTAAATGAAACTATCCACCGCATGCAACGTAAGCCCGAGCGTGGCAATCACGAACGAGAACTCGCCGATCTGGGCCATGCAAAGGCCGGCGCGCAGCGAGGTGCGCAGATCATGCCCAATTAAAAACATGCCGGCACTGCATACCGCGCTCTTGCCAAGCATCACCGTCACCGCAATGGCGATGGCAGGCAAGGCGTAATGCACCAGCAAGGATGGATCGATCTTCAAACCGATCGCCACGAAAAACAGCGCGGCGAACATATCGCGCAGCGGTTCGACCAGGTGCACGACGTGCGCGGCGCTGCGCGATTCGGCCACTACGGCGCCCGCCAGGAACGCACCGAGCGCCACACTGAAGCCCAACCATGCGGCCAGCAGACTGGTGCCAAAACAGATGCCGAGCACGCTCACCAGCAGCGTTTCGTCGCGATCGAAGTGCGCGACGTAATCCACTAGGCGGGGCACCAGCAGCAGCCCCACGATCATGCCGGCCACCACGAACAAACCCAGATGCCCGACCACCGTGAACGCCGTTCCCGTCTCGACCGTGCCGCTGATGGCGATCGCCGTGAGCAAGGTGAGCAGGACGATGGTGAGCATGTCCTCGGCCACCAGCATGCCGATCACCAGGCGTGCGAACGGCCATTGACGCAAACCGGTTTCCTCCAGCGCGCGCATGGCCACCATAGTGGAGGACAGCGCCACGATGGCGCCCAGGAACAAGGCGTTGCGCCCACCCCAGCCGAACAGCAGGCCCAGCTGATAACCCAGCCACAGCATGAAGCCCACTTCGACCGCGGTGACCAGCAGGACGGTTCCGCCCACCTGGCGCAGCTTGCGCACGCTGAACTCAAGCCCCAGTGTGAACATCAGCAGCACCACGCCGAGATTGGAAATGTCGGCAATGGCGCGCGGATCGGCCACCAGTACGCCCGGCGTGTGCGGACCAATCACGATGCCGGCGAGGATGTAACCCGGAAGCACAGGCAAGCGCAGCCGCTGAAACAGAATCGTGGTGGCGCCGGCCACGAGCATCACCAGTGCAAGGTCGCGAATGAAACCGATATCGTGCATGCCGCGCTCATGAGTACGTTTCAAGCACAGCTTAACCTGATGCCGCGCGTCCGCCGCACGCCGCCATGTCCGACAGAGCGATTCACTTGGCCTGAACTTTTTCCTAAAAAGCGCTTGACGGAATTCGGAACCCACCCTATTCTTTCTGGCTTCCAGCGGCGGGGCCATAGCTCAGCTGGGAGAGCGCCTGCATGGCATGCAGGAGGTCGGCGGTTCGATCCCGCCTGGCTCCACCAACACATACGTCCCCATCGTCTAGAGGCCTAGGACATCACCCTTTCACGGTGGCGACCGGGGTTCGAATCCCCGTGGGGACGCCACTTCAAACCGGCAGCCAGGCATGGCCACCGAGCTGAAGTGGAAAAGGACTTAGTGTGTTCGAGTGCGCTGGAAGGCAGTAAAACGTGGAGCGGTAGTTCAGTCGGTTAGAATGCTGGCCTGTCACGCCGGAGGTCGCGGGTTCGAGTCCCGTCCGCTCCGCCACTTCCAAGAAGCCCGCATCTTGCGGGTTTTTTGTTGCCTGCGAAAAACGGCCACCCTCCTTACTTGCTGACGCGTTCCAGCGTTCCCGCCGAATGCCCCTGCTCGGCCAGATATTCGAGCCAGCGGGTGAGAAAGCTGTTCATCTGCAAGCGATGCTGGAACACCGAGTGGGCCGGCGGAAACGGCCCCAGCACCTGCCACAAATGGCGGCCGGGATGGCAATGCAAAGCTTCGGCGACGTGCGCATCGCTGTACATGCGCAACTGCGCCGACGGCGTGCGGCGCCCGGTCTGCGCATCGACGAAACCATAGGTGAGTTCAAGCTCCAGCGTGTACGGATGGCGCTCCTGCAGCACCATGTGCACGGGCAGCCCGTCGTCGACATCCGAAATGTAATCGCCCAGCTCCAGTTGTTGCGGCGCGAACAGACGCGTGAGCCGATGGTAGTTCTCGGCATAGAGCCCCATCAGGAACTCAAAGCGTCCTGGCAGCAAGGCGGCGCGGCGGTCGAGTACGGCACTCATAGGGCTGGGGAGGTCTCCGTCAATACATGGTTTTTTCGATGCCGAACTGATCGAGGATTTTGCTCGCAATCTCCTCGATCGAAACGTGCGTGGTGTTCAGATAAGGAATACCCGCCTGGCGCATCAGCCGCTCGGCCTGCTCCAGCTCCCAGCGGCACTGCTTCAGCGTGGCATACCGGCTGCCCGGGCGCCGCTCTTCGCGAATTTGCGCCAGACGCTGAGCTTCGATGGTGAGGCCGAACAGGCGGTGCTTGTTGGTACGCAGGCGGGCGGGGAGGTCGAGCTTATCCAGATCTTCCTCGGTCAGGGGGTAGTTGGCGGCGCAGACCCCATAATGCAAGGCCATGTACAGGCACGTGGGCGTTTTGCCCGAGCGCGACACGCCAATCAGGATCAGGTCGGCCTGGGCATAGTCCACCGCCATGCCGTCGTCATGGCTCAAGGCGTAGTTGGTGGCGTTGATGCGCGCCTCGTATTTGGCGAAATCCACCAGGCCATGCGAACGGTTCACGGCACCCGAATGGCGCGTACCCAGCTCATCCTCCAAGGGACCGATGAACGGCGCGAACACATCCAGCATCAAAGCACCGCTGGTTGCCACGATCTCGCACAGCGCGGGGTCCGCCATGGTGTTGACCACGATCGGCCGCCGCCCGCTTTGTGCATACCGGGTCTTGATGCGTAGCGCGGCATTCTCCGCCTTGTGAGGATCGTCGATGAAGGGCAAGCGGTGTTTTTCGAATTGCACGCCCTCAAACTGGGCAAGAATGCTGTTTCCGATCGTCTCGGCCGTAATACCAGTGGAATCGGAGATGAAAAAAACCGTGCGTTGCATACGTTTTCCGTGGGCAGAATGGTTCCTTGACGGGCACCTTAACCCAAGCGCGAAGTCCTGTCTTTGTTTGACTTTTATCTAACTGGTATGCAGGTGGCGCGCCGCGCGATCGCAATGGTCTTCTTGTGCCGCGCACCATCGAAAGCGGACAATACCAGTCTTATGCGACCGGTTTCGTCCGGTATGGCTGCCTGCTTTTTTCATTAAAGCTCTTGAGGAGATCCCCTTGAACGATCTGGTGCTTTGGCTCGACCAACTGCGCATGAGCGACCTTGGCAAAGTGGGCGGCAAGAATGCGTCGCTCGGCGAAATGATCGGCAACCTGGCCCAACTGGGGGTCTCGGTGCCCGGCGGGTTCGCCACCACGGCCCAGGCGTTCCAGCAGTACCTCGAAAAAAGCGGTCTGTCCAAGCGGATCGCCGAGCGGCTGACCTCGCTGGACGTCGACGACGTGGACGCGCTGGTCGCCGGGGGCAAGGAAATCCGCGGCTGGATTGTCGATACCGCCCTGCCCGCCGAACTTGAGCAAGCCATTCGCGATGCCTATGCCAAGCTGTGCAAGGACGCCGGCGCCGACAACATCGCCGTGGCCGTGCGTTCCTCCGCCACCGCCGAAGACCTTCCGGATGCCTCCTTCGCCGGCCAGCAGGAAACCTTCCTCAATGTGGTCGGCATCGACGACGTACTGCACAAGGTGAAGGAAGTCTTCGCCTCGCTGTACAACGACCGCGCCATCGCCTACCGCGTGCACCAGGGCTTCAAGCACGAAGACGTGTTCCTCTCCGCGGGCGTGCAACTGATGGTGCGCTCGGATGTGGGCGCCTCGGGGGTGCTGTTCACACTCGACACCGAATCGGGCTTCCGCGAGGTGGTGTTCGTTACCGGCAGCTACGGGCTGGGCGAAATGGTGGTGCAAGGCGCGGTCAATCCGGATGAGTTCTACGTCTTCAAGCCCACGCTGAAGGCGGGCAAGCCGGCTGTACTACGTCGCAGCCTCGGCGCCAAACAGCAGCGCATGGTTTACTCGAACAAGCCGGGCGAGCGCGTACGCATTGAAGAAACGCCGATCGCCGATCGCAATCGTTTCTGCATCACCGACGACGACGTGCAGGAACTGGCCAAGCAAGCGCTGGTGATCGAACAGCACTACCAGCGCCCAATGGACATCGAATGGGCGAAGGACGGCAACACCGGCAAGCTTTACATCGTGCAGGCGCGCCCGGAAACCGTGAAATCGCGTGCACATGCCACGCAATTGGAGCGCTTCCATCTCAACGAAAAAGGCAAGGTGCTGGCCGAAGGCCGTGCCATCGGCCAGAAGATCGGCAGTGGCAAGGCGCGCGTGATCCGCTCGCTCGCCGACATGAACAAAGTGCAGCAGGGCGACGTGCTGGTCGCCGACATGACCGACCCGGATTGGGAGCCGGTTATGAAGCGCGCTTCGGCGATCGTCACCAACCGCGGCGGCCGCACCTGCCACGCCGCGATCATCGCGCGCGAACTGGGCGTGCCCGCCGTGGTCGGCACCGGCCACGCGCTGGATACGATTCCCGACGGCCATGACGTGACCGTCTCCTGCGCCGAAGGCGATACCGGCATGATCTACGAGGGCCAGCTGAAGTTCGACCGCGTCACGGCCGATCTCGGCGCCATGCCGGAAGCTCCGCTCAAGATCATGATGAACGTGGCCAACCCTGAGCGCGCGTTCGACTTCGGCATGCTGCCCAACGCGGGCATCGGCCTGGCGCGCCTGGAAATGATCATCGCCAGCCACATCGGCGTGCATCCGAAAGCCTTGCTCGAATACGGCAGGCAGGATGCGGAAACCAAAGCGAAGATCGATGCGCGCATTGCCGGCTACAAGGATCCGGTGAGCTTCTACGTCGATCGCCTGGCCGAAGGCATCGCCACCATTGCAGCCTCCGTGTATCCGAAGCCTGTGATCGTGCGCCTGTCGGATTTCAAATCCAACGAATACGCCAACCTGCTGGGCGGCCAGCGCTACGAGCCACATGAAGAAAACCCGATGATCGGCTACCGCGGCGCCAGCCGTTATGTCGACGCTGGCTTCGCCGAATCGTTCGGCCTGGAGTGCAAAGCCGTCAAGCATGTGCGCGAAGTGATGGGGCTCACCAATGTGTGGGTGATGATTCCGTTCGTGCGCACGCTCGACGAAGGCCGCAAAGTGATCGACGTGCTGGGCAGGAACGGCCTCAAGCAAGGCGAGCATGACCTCAAGGTCATCATGATGTGCGAGCTGCCGTCGAACGCGCTGCTGGCCGATGAGTTCCTCGATATCTTCGACGGCTTCTCGATCGGATCCAACGACCTCACCCAGCTCACCCTTGGCCTGGATCGCGACTCCAGCGTGGTCGCGCATCTGTTCGACGAGCGCGACCCGGCGGTGAAGAAGCTACTGGCGATGGCGATCAAGACCGCGCGGGCACGCGGCAAGTACATCGGCATCTGCGGCCAGGGGCCGTCCGATCATCCGGACCTGGCCGAATGGTTGATGGACCAGGGCATCGAATCGGTATCGCTCAATCCGGATACCGTGGTCGATACCTGGCTGCGGCTGGCGAAAAAGAAAGCAGCAGCCTAAGCGCAAGCAGGCAACGGGGCGATGGGGACATCGCCCCGTTCTTTTTTTGGAAACGAGAAACTAGCCGCGCGCCGCGCGGTCCATTTCCAGCAGTAGCCGCTACGGGGATACGCCATGCGCCGCCTGATGTCTTTTCTCTCGCAGAACAAAGGGACCTTCGTTTTCCTGCTCGGCATGCTGATGTTCCGCAGCGCCCTGGCCGACTGGAGCGACGTTCCCACCGGCTCCATGCAGCCGACCATCCAGATCGGCGACCGCATCGTGGTGGACAAGGCGGCCTACGACATCCGCGTGCCCTTCACCCACCTGTCGCTCGTTCATCTGGCCGATCCGCAGCGCGGCGACATCGTGGTGCTCGACTCGCATGCCGCAGGCGAGCGACTGGTCAAGCGCGTGATCGGCCTTCCCGGTGACGAGATAGCCATGCGCGGCAACGTGCTCTTTGTGAACGGCGTCGCCGCCCGTTACGCCCCTGCCACGGTGACAGGCATCCACGACGATCTGCGCGACCCCGCCCGCTACGAAGTCGAACGCGTGGGCGATACGGCCCACCTCATCCGGCTGTCGCTTTATCGTCCCAGCGAGGCACGCGATTTTGGCCCGGTCATCGTTCCGCCCGGCCACTACCTGTTGCTGGGCGACAATCGCGACAACAGCATGGACTCGCGCTATCTCGGCTTCTTCCCGCGGCAGGAAATCGTCGGCCGCTCGCGCTATGTGGCGTTGTCGCTGGACCCGAGCCAGCATTACCTGCCTCGAAAGCACCGGCTGGCGGTCCCGCTCGATCGCGTGGCAGATGCAGCTTGGAAATAAAAAATACCCCTGGCGGGCATTTTTCATTTGTAGGTGCCGATCTGGCGTCCGAATTTTAGGTTGGATTTTCGGTAGGCCAAAAAGTCAAAGACCTTGCATCGCTGCAAGGCCTTGATTTTGGCGGAGAGGGTGGGATTGTTCGGTCCATCCATGGACCGAACCCTTCCGCGCTTCGCGCTCCAGGGCCAGCCTGCGGCTGTCCAAATTTGTTCCTGACAAATTTGTCGAACCGCTGAGTTCTCATCGGGCCACCCTCTCCGCCACCCATAAAAAAACGCCCGCAAGGGGCGCTTTTTTATGGGTGGCGGAGAGGGTGTCGATCTAACTAGCGTTCTTTGCGGTGCGCGCCAGTCCTGGAAATCGCATAACAGCGCCATTTCCTGGGTGCATGGCTCCGGTGATGTCCATTGACGGGCGGCAAAATCCGGCTCAATATCATGGGTAGAATCTTGGGTTAACCGATGCCGCGACCGATCAATAAGCTCTCGGACTTGAAGGTCCGCAACGCCTCCACGCCTGGCTATTTGAGCGATGGCGGCGGCCTCTACCTTCAAATATCTCCCTCTCTAACCAAATCCTGGGTGTTTCGCTACCAATTGGCGAACCGGCCACGCGAAATGGGGCTCGGGGCTCTCCATACGTTCTCCCTCAAGGAAGCTCGCGAGCGCGCACGGCGTTGCCGGCAACTGCTGGCGGAGGGTAGAGACCCGATTGAGGACCGCCAAGCAGAGCGCCAGCAAAAGCGCCTGGACGCGGCCCGGGCGCTGACCTTCGACCAGTGCGCCGCCGCGTACATCGACGCGCACAAGGCCGGCTGGCGCAATGCCAAGCATGGGGACCAGTGGGCCAGCACGCTGTCGGTCTACGCGTCCCCGACCTTCGGCGCACTGCCGGTGCAGGCCGTGGACACGGCGCTCGTCATGCGCGCGCTGGAACCGATCTGGAAGGCCAAGACCGAGACGGCCAGCCGTGTACGCGGCCGAATTGAATCAGTGCTCGACTGGGCGACGGTTCGCGGCTATCGGACCGGCGAGAACCCTGCGCGTTGGCGCGGCCATCTGGATAAGTTGCTGCCCAAGCGTTCCAAGGTAAAGAAGGTCGAACATCACGCGGCGCTGCCCTATGCGCAGATAAGCGGGTTCATGGACAAACTGCATGCTCAAGAAGGCATCGCCGCCCGTGCACTGGAATTCCTGATTCTTACTGCGGCTCGAAGCGGGGAAGTCATCGGTGCGAGATGGGATGAGTTCGACTTCGAGGGCAAAACCTGGACGGTTCCCGGCGAGCGGATGAAGGCAGGGCGTCCCCACGAAGTGCCTTTGTCGCCACGGGCGCTCGCGATCGTCAAGGCACAGCAGAAGATCAGGACCGGGGACTACGTGTTCGCCGGGCGTCGGCCAACCGAACCGCTAAGCAACATGGCGATGCTGGCGCTTCTGAAACGAATGGGCCGGACGGACCTCACTGCGCACGGCTTCCGCAGCACTTTCCGCGACTGGGCAGCCGAACAGACGAACTACGCCAACGAAGTGGCAGAGATGGCGCTCGCGCACGTCGTGGGAGACAAGGTCGAAGCCGCCTACCGCCGCGGAACCATGAAGGAAAAGCGCGTGCATCTTATGAACGACTGGGCGCGATTCTGCACCGCCGCGCATAAGTGATTGCGACCCAACTGCGACCCAGCGCAATGCTGAACAAGTGCACGCGTTGCGCCGCCAGGGTTAGCGAGAGTATGAGCAATTGATTTTCAGTCAATCGCACGCAAGTACATGAACTTGTTGCATTTTGTGTTGAGCCGAGATGGACATTTAGTGGCGCACATTGGCACAATACGGCCATGAGCCACGGGCGCACGCCCTAGCCGAACGACTCTCGTTCCGTCGACCAGCGACGTAAAAGGGGCCCTGCCCGGAGGCATCCGCGGCGCTCTCCCACCTGACCTCCAAACCGTTAAACCCGCCAAGCCGGATTTACGCTGACGTCAGTGGCCCCGCACCCATCTCTTTGTTGCAGCCATTGCGTGGCGTCCTTTTTCCATTTCAGGGCTCCCAACATGAAAGCACTCACTCGACCCGAAGTTTCCGCAAAGACCGGCCTACGTAAGTCGGCACTCTATGCGGCTATCGCACGTGGTGATTTTCCCGCGCCAGCAAAAGCCGGCCCGCGCCGCTCGATCTGGAGCGAGGCAGAGGTGGATGCGTGGCTAAAATCTCGCTTTGACGCTCGCGCCGCTGTCCATGGCGGTGCGCAATGAACGCGCCCGCTCCGCTGTTGGATAGAGACGGCGATGACGTCGTACTGACTGACCTCGGATGTCGACAGGTGGCCGAGCTCGTCAACCTATGCATTGAGCACGACATCACGGATGGTGTCGAAGTCGAGATGCTCTCGCCTTATGATCTTGAGGCCGGGGCCGATGCACCCGAACATACGCCAGGGCATCGCCACTTCCGCATCACCATCGACCCAACGGCCAAGTGCCCGCACACTCTGGTGATACTTCTCAGTGCGGCCGAGCCTGACAGTGATCGGCTATTGCTCTCTCAAGAAAATCTGCTGGCGGTCGTAAGCCGCATCGAAAGCTTGCTCAGCGAAGCGAATGGCGTCGCTGATGATCTGGCCGAGGCGGGAAAGCGCCGAACGATCCTTACGCAGGTCAACTGTGGCGAAGCTGCGAAAGTATTGAGCCGTGTCGTGCAGGTTTCTAACTACGCCTGCGATGAGGTTCGCTTCGCTGCTGCTGAACCTGGTTCGTGGCAGAAGATTGGCCCGAAGGCAGTCCTCTACGGTGTCTTGTTCGCCTTTGGCAAGGATGGCGAATGACTGACACCACGAGCCCACACGAGGCAGCCGCGAGCGAGCTACTCGAGAAGACGCTGGCGTTGGTCGCCCAAGGTTTTTACGCGGGCACCGACACCGACTTGAAAGCGACTACACGCGACCCCGAAGTGATCCGGCAGTGGGCGGCGGAGGGTAAGTTGCGGGGTATCTCCACGGCGCGTTTTGGCGAAGATGAGCATTTAGCCGTCGTGGCGTATCGCAGGGTGACAACGTTCACAGATGAGGGCGAGGTGATTGCTGCGGCGCTGCCCGAATATCGCGAGGTAAAAGCTAAAGGAATGCTCCCGCGTACCTGGGAAATCTTTAACCAGACGCACGGCTATCTTATTTATAGGTCAAAACGGCTGCGCGTTAAATCTGGCCTGCTCGGCGAGGCATTGCTCGTTTGTGCGAATTGCTTGATCGACCCTGCGCTGGTCATTGCGCCTGGCCCGATGGCGGATGCGCCGGAATGGATGTTAGAGGGGGCTCAGGAAGACAAGCCCGAGGTGGAACTCCGCTACAAGCCAACGTCCATCGCTGATCTTGTATCGGCGCCGCCACCGGCGTGGCTTATCCGCGACTTGTTGCCGTCCTCTGGTCTGGCTGTGATCTTCGGTGAGCCGGGCAGCGGTAAGAGCTTCCTTGTGCTGGACATGCTGGCATCGATCGCGCGCGGCGAATCCTGGGGCGCGCAGCGTACCAAGAAAGGCGTAGCCGTTTACGTAGGGCTAGAGGCGCAAGTCAATTCGCGTATCGCGGCCTATCTTCGTCATCACTCACTGACACCGGACGATCTGCAGCAGTTGCACGTGATCCAGCATCAACCCCTGAGCCTCGCAACGCCTGCGAATACCAAACAGTTCATTACGGAGCTGCAACTCCAAGGCATCGAGCCAGACATCATTGCCATCGATACGTTAGCGCGCGCACTTCCTGGCTCCGACGAGAACAGCTCGACCGATATGGGCGCGGCAATCGCCTGCGCCGGCATGCTTACTCGCGCTTTCGGCTGTCTATGTGTGCTTGTCCATCACAGTGGCAAGGATGCAAGTCGCGGTGCGCGAGGGCATTCGTCGTTGCTTGGCGCCGCTGACGCAGAGCTTGCTGTCACCTACGACAAGACCGCCAACACGCGCATGGTCCGCGCAAGCAAGATGAAGGACGGCGCGGACGGTGTGGCATGGGTATTCCAGCTTACGTCGGTGGACCTCGGTTGCAGTCTAGAAGACGGCGAGCGGCATACCTCTCTCGTTGTCACTGACGCTACACGCGTATACGACCGACAGAGCAAGGCGAAGCGCACGTGGACACCTCACCGCACCAATGCTCGGGATGCTTTGCGCCTGGCCCTTGAAGCCTCCAGCACCAGGCCTGTCGACTGGGAAGGCACAGAAAGTTGCAGCCTCGACGCCTGGCGCACGGCGTATTTCGACCTCGTGCCTTTGGGCGAGTCACTTCAAGGCGTCGAACTGCGGCAGGCCACAAACACGCGTAGCCGCAACTTTGCCAACGCGGTGGAATGGCTGACGGCGGAAAAGCTAGTGCGCGTAGAAAAGAAGAACAGCCGTAGTGAATATTCGCTGGTGGACGGGGGTTGAAGCTTGATCCATTATCGCTAGACCGGCTTGCGCTCAGACATGTTCTATTCCCTGGGTGATGGCCCACTTAGGGGATATCCATATGCGAAAGACATGGCTTCTTATAGCTATCGCACTTTTGGCCGGGTGCACTTCGGCTGCACAAGTCCGCAGCCTTTCTGGCACGCAGAACACCAACACTCTTAGCAAACAAGCCGGCGTGTACGTTGTTGTGCCGACCGATGGCCAATACGAGACAACCAACTATCCCGGGTCGGGACAAACGGTGGCGCAAGTCGTAGCAGCGGCGTTTTCTCAGTTTGCGCCGATCGTCCACACAGCTGAGAAAGCATCGACGACTGACGAAGCGTTTGCAGCGGCAGAAAAGTTTGGCGCGACGTATGTCGTCGTCCCGGTAATCACGCATTGGGAACAGCGCGCTACTGCCTGGTCCGGCATCCCCAGCAAGATGGCACTGCGGCTTACGGTATTTGACGCAGGTAGCCATCGGGAAATTACCTCTACGAGCATTGAAAGCCGCAGCGCAATCGTGACGTTACTTCCGACCAGTCCCGAGGGATTGCTAAAAGACCCCGTGGACAAATACGTCACCACCCTCTACCGCTAACACCGATTGCGTTTCCAGCCATTTGCCGGGGGCGTGCCGGCTGAGCGAAACACTTAAATGGCGGAAAAGTCTGTTTTTCCGCACGAGATCGATTTTCCGCGCTTTTCGACCTTGCGGAAAAAGAGACGGAAAATCTAGAAGCCATCGGCTGCACGCCGAAGCCGTTGGCGCACAAGGGTGGTAGACCATTGCGGAAAATGCGGAAAAACGTGCGGAAAATATTTTCCTCAATCTACCAATGCGGAAAGGAAAGGCTGCAACCCTATAGGGTGCAGCCCTTTTCCGCAGTTGAGCAGATGGCGCGCAAGCCCACGGCGAGGATGGCATTGAGAAGAAGGACAGATTTCGTTGCTACTCAATGCCAATACTGTTGCTACTTGGCCTCAATATCGCCTTTTTCCATTGCTACAGTGGCAATAAGTATCTGAATTACTTGATTTTATTTCCGTGGCGACTATTTTCGGACACGTGCGACATCGCACGTAGACCAGGAGATACCGCCATGTTCGACGTGACCGTACGAATCGAAGATCTAAGCGAGCTTGAATCGTTTGTATTTGCAGTGAGCAAATGGGCAGCAGAGCGACCGAACATCCGCCAGGTTGCAGTCAGCGCGGCACAGGCAGCACCGAGCAAGTCACACCAAACAGCACTGACATGTCCGCCGCTCGATGCCGTGCGCAATGCTCTGCAGGAGTTAGTGAGTCGTCGCGACTTAAAGGCAGGCGAAACCCTTCTGGGTAAGTTCGACGCAGTGCGCGTGAGCGATATCCGCGCCGATCGCTACGAGGAGTTCATCGCGTCATGTCGGATCGCGTGATGCACCTAACTACGGAGGAAGTGGCGGCCCGGTTGCGGCTCAAGAGCCCTCAAACGCTACGCGTGTGGCGCCGGCTGGGCAAAGGGCCGCCTTTCCGGAAATTCGGATCACGAGTGCTGTATCCCGAAGACAAGCTGGCCGAATGGGAGCAGCGCCAGGAAGTAGCAACCGAGTAATGCGATCAGGGAGAACGAGCACGTCATCAAGCCGGTGACGTGCTCTGTCATTGTTCTGTTTTGTCTTCAACCCTTAGCGCTGCCCGACTGGCAGACGGCGCTTACCATTGGCTGATGGTTGTGGTCTGCGACTTTGCTCGAGAACACGGCAATGCTCGCTGTGAGCGCAAGGAGCAGACCCCATACCCCGGCAACGATAGCCGACCGAAGCTTTTCATTTTTTATCGTCGAACTCAGGCGCGTCGCGTACTGGTGTGCGGCCATTGCACCGTAGAGGAAGGCGACAATCACCAACGCCCACACAGCGATGTTCGCGGCCTGGGGCGACTTGAAGATGTGCGGCGTGTAAAAGGCTTCGGCACTTGCCGCAATAAGTGCAGGAGGAACGAACAGATTCCGGATTAACTCCATCGTGTCCTTGATTGGCTCTGCCTTCATGTCTCCCATCGGATCTCCTACGCGTGTTGCCGGTTTATTTTGCTCCCATATCGGCGGCGTTAGCTGCCAGCTTTAGCCAACCCCCTCGCGCACGCGCACGCGAGGGGGTTGAGCCGAAGATCAAAACCAAACCGGCGTTTGATCGAACCTAACTGCCAGTTAAAGAACACGGAGATAGCTTCCGCCTAACTGTCCGATAAAGTCCGCATTTTTCCGGAGCATTTGCGAACGACTCCACTTCTACCTACATTCCTACCCATGAGTTGTTACAATAGAGGCATCGAAGCTAGCGGATCGTTCACGATGCTGGGCATCACAAAGTCATCTTCTGTCGGTACGGTGGATAAAGCCCGCGCCGGGTTCGAAACCATTCGCGAGCAGCTTCGGGCCGCCAACGTCCGGCTAGAGCAAGAACGTGCTGTGTACGCCGAAGCCCTAGCAGCGATAACCGGCGACACCGCGGACATCGGAAACGTCCGCAAAGCTCATGCGCGCCTCGCCACTGCGGAGAGTGACACGGCCGCTACGCGTGATGCCTTGCAAGCCGCGCAAGAGCGCCTGGCGGCTGCAGAAGCCGCAGCGGTACGGATCGCCAAGGCTGCGGCCTACGATGCGGCGCATGCTCTGTTCGTAAAGCGCGCCAGCGTGGCCGAAAAGATTACGGCGAAGTTTGCCGAGATGGCAGCGCTTAAGGCCGAGCTGGACTCGTTGACGGATCAGGGTCGCAACACGTTGCCTTTGGTTCCTGACCCTGACGCGGCCGTGCTTCGGTCTCAGCAAATTGATGGCCTGATGGCGCAAGAGCGGATGCGCGTCGGCTTGGCGCTCAAAACAGGCTTGCGCCCTCTGCACGAGATTGAGCCATTCCACGTCCGCTTTGCGGAAACGCCTGATCTGATCAAACGCTGGAAACAAACAGCGATCGGCAACTGATGCGACCTATCTGCGACCTGACGTCGACGAGCAGCAGCGGGATTGGGCTGCGCCAACGCTTTGCGGAGGAATGGTCAGTTGATAACCAATCAACTGACGACGCTGACGACCTCAGCATGCCGGACATTTTCAGCTGAACGCGCCGCGCCAATGGGACCCCCTTTTGCGGCGGAGGGCCGGTGGGGTGGGTGGCACCCCCGGATTTCGGCGCGCAAGTTCCACCCGGGGCCTACTCGCGAACGCCCCCTCAAAAATTTTTATATGCGAGTTTCGGAGATGAGCCAGTGAGCGAAGCCCAAGAATTCTCCAATGGTGGCATCACTGCGAGCGCACCGCTTGCAGCCCCCAGTGCCATTGGTCGCCGTTACGAACCATCGACGCCGGCAGGGGCAAGCGAAGCTGCGCCATCTCCTTCCACTCCCGGTGAACAGCCGGCGGCCAACACGCCCGCACAAACGTCCAAACAGCCTGCGCAAGAGCTGGATGCTGCAGCGCTTAACTCTGGATTCTTCGACGACCGCGTTACCGTTGGTCGATACGTCTTCGAAGCGCCACCGCGAGGCGTGGAATCGAGTCAAGAGCAAGAAATGGCAATGCGCACGCTGTTTGCGGCCGAGAAAATACCGGTAGCCGTCGGACAACACATCTCGAAGCTCTGGAACCAGGCCTGTGTCAACCCTCCCACTGCAGAAGCCAAAGCGCTCGCTGCGCAAAAGGTCATGGCCGAACTGAACCGCGGCGGTGAAGCGCGCGCAACGGAGACGATCAGGCTGGCACAGCAAGAGGTAGCTCGCCTGGCGAAAACGAATCCGAGCATTGTTGAGATGCTCGAGGTATCCGGGCTGGGCAATGACCGGTGGCTCATCGAGCACCTGGCGAACACCGCGCGTGTGCGTGGAGCGAGGAAATAAGCCGTGCCGCGGGGAATGTCGCTCAAGCAGCGCAATTTCATTGCTGCCTATATGACCGGCATCCCGGCAACTCAGGCCGCAATCAAGGCTGGCTACTCGGCACATTCGGCGAAGCACATCGCAAACCAGCTTGTGCACGAAAACAAACTTGTGCGCGCAGAGATTCAACGCATCCAGCAACACGTCGCAACGACCACTGAGTACACGACCGAGCGAATGATGGCCGACTTAGATGTATCGATTGCGTTCGCAGAGCAGACGAAGAACGCCAATGCGATGGTCAAGGCTGTGGAGTTGAAAGGCAAGTTAACTGGCATTTTGCGAGACAAGGTCGACGTCACCGTTACCGAAAGAGTCGACATCAGCACAGCACTGACAGAGGCAAGAGCGCGTTTAGTCCGATCCGACGACGGGTTGCCGCCGCCGATCGATGGTGATTTCAAACTACTACCAAGGCGCTTCGCCAATGACAGTCAGCTCTAACGTCAGCACAGCTCTGTACTCCGGTAACGGAGTCACGACGATATTTCCGATCCCCTTTTATTTTCTGACCAACGGGGACGTCTTGGTGCAGAAATTGACGGCCGCCACAGGCATCGTCAGCACGCTTGTCTTGAATAGCGACTACACCCTGACGGGCGCCGGTGTGGAAGCTGGAGGTTCGCTGATTATGTCCGCGGCTCCTTTGGCCGGAGATCGGATCTATGTCTCTCGCGACGTCGACGCGGTACAGGAAACAGCATACCCCTCGAATTCACCATTCCCGGCATCCAGTCATGAGATGGCACTCGATCGGTTGACCATGATCGTGCAGCAAGACCGGGCTCAATTGGCATTGGCGCTCCAACGTTCACCCCTCGCCAATTCCGTCAACTTGAGCGGTAGCACGCTCGTGGGATCGGGCAATGCGGTCAACCCCACCGATGTGCCTAACCTTGGTCAAGTGCAGGCTGCAATCATTGCTGGTGCTGCCCCTGCGTTGGCGCTTCCTTCGGGAAGCAGCAACGTGGGCTTTCAGCAAGCCGGAACAGGCGCGATAGCGCGCACAGTTCAGAAGAAGCTTCAAGAAGGTAACAGCGTCGAAGATTTCGGCGCTGATAACACAGGCGTCGCAAATTCTGCATCCGGTTTCGCGAACACACCATCAGGGGACATATACGTCCCTGCAGGCAGCTACACGTTCACTTCGTCGCCCGCCTTGCCGGCGGGGAGCACCTTCTGTTTAAGCACGAACGTGGCATTCACTGGATCTAACGCATCCAGCCTCAACGACATCAAGTTTTACGGAACCGCCCCGACCACGGGTACGTGGGTAAAGCCCATCTTTAGCGGGGACTTCGAATACCTGAAGTCGGATGCAACGTTCGCTGTGGCCGAGCACAACGGCATTGGCGTATTTTCATCCGCCCACACGAATCACGCGTCTAACGTGGCAGCATCCAGCGCGTTGGCTTTTGCAGCGCTCGCCTACAACGACTATCCAAGCGGCTCCGGTGGCACTTGGTGCTATTACGGTACGACCATAAATAGCGCTACCGCCACTGGGTCCACAATCGGTTTGGAACTGGATGTCGCTAACGTCAACTCGGCTGTACCGATCTATCCAGCTAGCATGTTTCCAGCGGGCCTCACGGCAGCAGCGTGGCTTGCATCGGGTGGAGAAACAGCTAATCAAGCCGGCACGGCAAAGACAGCCTCGGCAGCCATCGGGATTATCAGCAATGACCCGAATGGCGTAGCCAATTTCAACAAAGGCATTGTCTTTCACAACAAATCGATCAGCGGCGCCACGGGGGCGAGCGGTACTGGGTGCGCGGTTGCTTTCGCCACAGGGCATCAAACGTTATGGTTCAACAATAGCGGTGCCGTTGCCGGTGAACTTGTTTGCGACAACTTTCCTGCAACAAACCCGCAGCGACTAGATTTCAGTCAGTTCGGGCTGCTAGTACAAGATCGCGCTAGCGGTGGTACACAGTTTGAAGTCGTCGGGGTCGCGAACTCTGCCAACTATTTACAGGTCTTGCCGACCGCAAGCGGCGGTGGCGCGATATCGCTATATGCGATCGGATCAGACGCCAACATAAGCATTGCTCTGACACCCAAGGGTTCCGGGCTTTTGAAATTCGGCACGTACACAGCCGGCACGATAACGCCTACCGGCTACATCCAGATTCTTACGTCTGACGGCATTACCCGCAAGATTCCCTGCCTCTAAGGATTTCACCATGACCTTTGACAAGCCGGAACACAAAGAAATTATCAAGCAACTTATTCAGCAGGCATCTTTTCCTGGGCACTTGCTGGAGTTGGCCGCCGAGGCAAAGCAGTCCGTAGACTCCGCGGGCATTAAATCCGCGGCAGACATTTCGGTGTCGAGTGAGTAACGAATCATGCTACCCCAATGTGTCCAAGCTCTCGCCCAAGCCGCCGGTCGTCCTCTCACGGCCGCGGAAACCAGTGGCATCGAGGAACGCATGCTCGGCGCCATGCAGTCGATCGCGCGCAAAGACCCGGCTGCGTGGCGCAGCATGTCCACCGAAGAGCGCTACGCGCAAGCGGGTAAGCTGGCGCGTTCCCGCTATAACGAGGACATCGCTGCGAGCCAGGCGCGCACCGTGCGGGATATGCAGATCAAGGCGCGCGAGCTGAAAAAGGTCGATTCGTTCAAGCCCGGCGCACAAGGGCGGCTCGCCGCGCTTCGCCAACGGCTCACAATGCAAGGCAACTACAAGGGCCGCGATATCGGCCTGGACGCGCAGATTAAAGCGGCACATGCGGACTTCACGCGACAATTGGACGGCAGCGCGCAGAAGGGCCGGTTTTGGGGACTAGTGCAGAACCCAGCGGAGCAACACAGCCTCGTGCGCGCCATCTTCGGCGACCGCACCGGCAATCCAGAACACGACGCTATCGGTAAGCAAGTGCGGGACGTGTTGGAGCAGGCACGCACGACCGCCGATGACGCGGGCGTGCACATCAACCACTTGGACAACTGGCGTCTGCCCCAGCCATGGGCCTGGGAAAAGGTGGGTGCGAATCGTGAGCAATTCGTAAAGGACATGATGGCGGAAATCGACGCGTCCGGTTATGTGCGCAAGGATGGTACGCCGATGACCACGGAAGAAATACGCAAGACCGTGGAAGCCTCGGCGGAAACACTCGGCACTAATGGCGCCAACAAGCGCGGCGAAGACATGCGCGGCGGTTATGGTGGTAGTGTCGGCGCAAGCCGCAATGCGCCCCGTCAGCTGCATTTCAAGGACTCGGGCGGCTACACCCGAATGATGGACAAGTATGGCAGCGCCAACAACGTCATGGCCATGCTCGATCATCATTTCCACGGATTAGCGCGAGATATTGCGACGGCGCGCACTTATGGTCGCGACGCAGACCGTTTCGTCCCGCAGCTCATTGACCGCGCGTTTGCTGCCGATGCGCAATCAGGTCTTAACGAAAAACAGCTCAAGCAACTCGAGGCTTTGAAGCTTCGCACGACTAAGGAGTACCAGGCGTTGCGTAATCCGGGTTCTCCTGGAACGCTACCGTTGTGGGCGCAGATATCGAACGTCACGCGCAGCATCGTGGGCTCGACGATGCTAGGCGGCTCAACCCTAGCCGCCATTCCCGACCTGGCCATGTCTACCGCCTACGGCCGGGAAATCGGGCTGACCAAGAAAGCGGTCCTCGGCAACACGTTGGAAGGTTTCAAGCCCACCAAGGAAAACTTGGAGTACATCAGGCGCTTGGGCATTACCGCGCAGACCATGCAAGAAGGCACGCAGCGTTTCGGTGCGGGTGAGCTTAGCAACCAGTTCACGCGGTTCCTCAACCACGGCGTACATGTGTTGTCATTACTGCGCATGTGGGATCGGATGATGACGCACGGCGTATCCGCGAGTCTCATGGACATGCTGGGTAAGCACGTTTCGGAGCATAATTTTTCCGATTTGAGGCCAGAAGAACAGGAATATTTGCGCAGCCGTGGCGTTACGCCAGACCACTATGCGACGTGGCAGCAAGCGGAATTGGAAGGCGGCCCACATGGTAATCACACCATGCTTACTCCGGACAGTATCTACGCGATTCCAGATGAAAAACTACAGGGGTTGGCAGAATCACGGCTTAGCGCGATCAGCGACAAATACAAGCCGGCAGATGTGGCGCAGGAAATCCGTAGTCTACGCAGTGAAGCCGCGCAGCACCTTCTGGCAATGGCGATATCGGAAAGCCAGATCGGCGCGCGCGGCGGCGCCGGCAACTCAGTGCGGGACAACGTGGCGCTCCACGTCACCCCGGATAATGCCGACACCTATATGGGGCAAGCTGTGCGCTGGCTTTTGTTCCTGAAACAAACGCCCCTCGGGATCTTTCGCACGCACATGCTGGATGTTCCAGGCAGCATGAATGATTGGAAAAGTGCCTGGTTCTATCGCGCGCGTTTCATGGCGGCCAGCGCTTCACTTGGCGCTCTAGGGCTGGTGTTGAAGGCTATTGCGCTTGGGCAAGATCCTGAAAACCTTGCAACACCCGAAGGCGCGGCTAAGGTGGCGATCGCTAGCGGTGGTTTTGGCATGTACGGCGATTTTCTATTTGGTGACTCTGCGGAGCACCAAAACAGCGGTTTCGTGAAAATGCTCGGTCCAGGCGCCACGGCACTCCAGGACATGTACGACATGTACACCCGTAGCAAAAATGAGTTGACCGATGACACTGGCACGAAGCAAGGGCAGTATGCGGCGAAGCTACTGCAGTTCGCTCGTAACTACGCCATGCCGTTTACCCGTCTGTGGTACTTGAAGGCCGCGTTTAACCACATGGTCTATCAGCAGCAGATGGAGAAGCTTGTTCCTGGTTACAACGCCCGGATACGTCAGCGCATGACCCGACGAGGGCAATCTTCCTGGTGGAACCCTGGCGAGATGGAGCCGAACCGTGCGCCGAATGTTGGGGCCGCGGTGGGGCAGACACCATAAGTTAGTTCACGCCGGAAACGATCGCTTTTGAATTCATGACCGGTATCAAGCTTTGATGTGAGGGTAGCGTGGAATTGACTAATTAATAAACTGAAAAAGCTATTTCAGTTTGCCAATTATGGGCGCGGTAAACACGTGACCCGATCGAACTTTCCGACAGGCGGCCTGATTTAGTCAGCTCTTTACATCGACCAGTGCCAGGCGTAACGTCTTTCCTAGCACTCTGGGAAGGGGAGTGCCAGGACCTGAATCACAATATGTTGTGGTTCTAAAAAATGAAAGGCCGGGTTAGCGGCCCGGCCTTTCGATGCGTCCCCGGAGGGGCGCACTGCGCACGAAGTTATCGGTTCCATGCACGCAACAAGTTATCGCGGTACGCCCACGATGACAAGGTACGGCTACTAACTGACTGAGCAGCAAGGACCTCCGATTTTCCCCAATTGAGAGGTAGCACTTATGCTCAGCTTTAGCACAAACAGACCGAAAGACTTGCTCGCCAAAATTCGTGATGCGATCGACAAAGGTCACATCACGACGTGGAGCTATGACAAGGATGGTGACTTCACCCACACACCCGACCAATGGGCGCGAAAAGCGTGGATGCGTCCCACCATCGTCCCAGGTGAGTTTCTCCGTTTCAACATTGTGTACCCAACCGGGGCAATCGCTAGCCGCGAGATCTACGCCGTATATCACGGTCGATTCACTGAAATGATGCTCGCTCACTTCGATAACGACTTCGATCGCATCGCAGCGACGGCCCAGCTCACCGTCGGTGATTTGGTAGGTGCGTAAGGTTGTGGGTACGAACGTAGGAAGAAAGTTGCAGAAACAAAAAACCCCTGAGAAATCAGGGGTTTTTCTTAACTTATGGCGGAGAGGGTGGGATTCGAACCCACGGTACGCTTACACGTACGCCTGATTTCGAGTCAGGTACATTCGACCACTCTGCCACCTCTCCGAGAAGGCGCGTGTTGGTCTACGCGAGCCGGTCATGATACGGGCTGCGCCTCGCCCTGACAACTGGGCGAGACGGCCAGATCAGCCCGTTCGGCGTTGCCCCTGCGATTCGCCGCGAAGCGCATGCGGCCCCGATGACATGACGGATGGCCGAAAAACCCGCATCATGCGCATCCACAGCCTCCGCCGACTTTGCGCCGCACTGTCTTGCCCGGCTCGCTGCCCTCTTCCACCAGCCAAGGCCCATGATCGAATTCGGACACGGAACCCACGTCGGCCTGCGTCGCACGCGCAATGAAGACACCTATTACGCCGATGCCGCGCTTGGCCTGTTTCTGGTCGCCGATGGCATGGGCGGCCACCAGCACGGTGAAGTGGCTTCCGCATTGGCGCGCGATGCCATCGTGGATGGGGTTCGCAAGGGAAAATCGCTGGCGGCGGCGGTTCACGCTGCCGCTGCGCGGTTGCTGGAACACACGCAGCGCTATGACGATGCCCTGCCGATGGGCACCACTGTCGCCGCCATCCGCTTTGCCGAGCAGGATTACGAAGTGGCGTGGGTGGGTGACAGCCGCATCTATCAATGGAAAAACGGACTGCGCCGGATCAGCCACGATCACTCGCTGGTGCAGCGCCTGGTTGAAGCGGGCACCATCGACGAAACACAAGCCAAGCGCCATCCCCAGCGCAATATTCTCACGCAAGCCCTGGGCATTACCGCGCTGGAGCAATTACATATCAGCATGGCCAAGGGCCGGCTCGAACCCGGCATGAGCTTTCTGGTGTGCAGCGACGGCCTTACCGAGGAAGTCAACGACGCGCGGCTGGAAGCGATCATCGCCCGCCGCGACCTAGCGGCGCAGGAATGCCTCGATCATCTGCTGCTGGCCGCGCTCGAAGAAGGCGGTAGCGACAATATCACCGCGATCTTGGCGCGGATTCACTAAGCGCAATTACGCTTCCAGTTCCTGCTTGCGCCAGATGGATTGGCCGCCCGCGCTCTTGTCCAGCGCATCCAGCCGCCGCGCATGCGCGCTGGTTTCTTCTTCGCTCGCACGCAGCACACGCGGCCGTCGCGCAAGCACCACCGGAGCGATCACGGCGCGAACGCCGGTGGTTTCCGTACCGCCATCGAAGCCAAGATCCAGCACTACCTGGCCGGACGTCATCGCCAGATAGACATCCGCCAGCAGCTGGGCGTCGATCAGGCCGCCGTGCAGGTCGCGCGCGGAATTGTCAACGCCCAGGCGCTTGCACAGCGCATCCAGGCTGTTGCGCTGCCCCGGATAGCGTTCGCGCGCCATCAGCAGCGTATCGAGCACGTTGCAGCGATCAGACAAGCGGCCGTAATGCGCACCGGCGCGCGCAAGTTCGGCATCGATAAAGCCCACGTCGAACGCCGCGTTGTGAATGATCAGTTCAGCGCCATCGACGAAGGCCAGGAATTCATCCACGATTTCATGGAAGCGCGGCTTGTCGAGCAGGAATTCGTCCGCGATGCCGGTGACTTCGCGCGCGCCTTCGTCGATGGCGCGGTCCGGATTGAGGTAGGTCTGGTAATGACGACCGGTCAAGCGGCGTTCCACCATCTCGACACAGGCGATTTCGATAAGGCGATGGCCCTGGCGCACTTCGAGGCCGGTGGTTTCGGTATCGAGAATGACTTGCCTCATGCCAGTTTCCTGAATTGCTCTGCCTGCTGCCGCGCGGCTTGATCCACACGCTCGTTTTCGTCGTGCCCGCTGTGGCCGCGCACCCACTCCCAGCGGATAGTGTGAGGTGCCGCGGCCGCTGACAGCCGCTGCCACAAATCCTGATTCTTTACCGGCGACTTGTCGGCGGTACGCCAGCCGTTGCGGATCCACCGTGGCACCCATTCCTCGATGCCTTGCATCACGTAACGGGAATCGGTTGTCAGCACCACCTGGCAAGGGCGCTTGAGCGCTTCCAGCGCCTGGATGGCCGCCAGCAGCTCCATGCGGTTATTGGTGGTTTGCGCCTCGCCGCCGCTCAGCAAACGCTCGCTGCCTTTCGCTCTCAACAAGGCTGCCCATCCACCCGGGCCAGGATTGCCGAGGCACGCGCCATCGGTAAACACTTCCACTTGCGTCACTCGTTCCGCTCCGTTGTTCCGTACCGATAACGTGTTGTTGTCAACTCACCGAGCTGCGCCGCGCTCCTGGCGCAAGGCCGGCGCGCACTGGCGCGGCAACGGGTTTGGGACGCAGCCGGGTAAGCGTGCTGGCAGGACCACGTTTGCGCGCCACCAGCACGTAACCGCCACCCAGCCAGGTGTGCCCCCTGGCGGGGACAGCGGAAGCAAGCGGCAACCACGTACCTACGCGTTGTACGCGCTCCACCTGCACGTCAACCCGGCGCAAGCGTGCGGCAAGCTGAATGGGGGACCGGGCGCGCGTAGTACTCCCACGCGTCCGCCACAGCCACCAAGGGGTCCACCCGCTCAAGGGGTTCATTCCCGTAAGGACCAGCAAGCCACCCGGCGTCAGGACGCGCACGATCTCATCCAGCGACAACGGCGCCAGCTCCAGCGCGTGGCGCAGCAGGATCAGGTCGAAGGCACCGTCCACGAACGGCATTGGCTCGTCGGCGCGGGCGGAGACATCGCCCCCGAAACGCCCCTCGGCAAGGTGAAGGGAGACCCACTGCCCCAGGTAAGGCGGGTTCGGCGGTCCATCATCGGCCGCCGCCGACAGCAGCAGCGCCCGGGTG
>Ga0209759_1000535_pt1 | contig 39951 bp, 34 predicted proteins | sample AraplaCL_Col_mMS_FD_184261 | JGI IMG/M metagenome (GOLD analysis project Ga0209759, IMG submission 184261) | Arabidopsis root microbial communities from the University of North Carolina, USA - plate scrape CL_Col_mMS (SPAdes) (version 2) | ecosystem: Host-associated > Plants > Roots >...
AGAATGCCCTGGCCGAGCGGATCAACGGCATCCTCAAGGGTGAATTCCTGTTACAGCGTCCCGCCGACCTCGGGCAGGCGATCAAGATGGTCGAACAATCGGTGCGCATCTACAACCACGAGCGGCCACATACCGCCCTCAAATACAAAACGCCCGATGCAGTGCATCGAGCGCTCCAGACCAAAAATACTGTCAACCTATTCCAGGACTTGACACCCTTCGCCTCACTCCGCAGTTCGCCTCACAAGATCGGCAGCGCGGTCGTCTCCTTAAGCTTTTCCAGCGAGAAGCTCGATTTCACGTCGATTACCGACGGATGATGTAGCAACTGGTCCTGCACGAAACGTGAAAAGTGCGCCATGTCTTTGACCTGGACGCGCAGCAAATAATCCATGTCGCCGGTCATCGCGTGGCATGCCACCACCTCCGGCCACGTTTGCACCGCCGCGCGAAACAGATCCGCATGCGTGGCGTCGCCGCGCGAACTGAGCGCCGGACCGCCGCGCTTTTCGAGCCGCACGTTCACATAGGCAAGCAAATCGAGCCCAAGCTGTTGGGCATCGAGCAGCGCCACATAGCCGCGGATCACGCCGCTCTCTTCCAGCAGACGGATACGCCGAAGACACGGACTCGGCGAAAGATTGATGCGCTCGGCGATCTCCTGATTCGACAGCCGGCCGTTCTCCTGAAGAATCGCCAGAATTCGCCTGTCGATGGCGTCTATCTCTATATTGGCCATTTTCTGCCGTCCATTCGAAATGTTGAGCTAGAAACTAGCGCAAGCGTAGCGACGCGCGATTAACTTCGCAAGTTTTCTCCACAGATAGGCCTTTACACTGGCGTCATTCAGTCGCGCAATCGCCCATCCGGCCCGCGCCCATCAGGAGACAGACAATGCAGGTTTCAACTTGGGAAAATCCGCTCGGCACCGACGGCTTCGAGTTCATCGAATACACCGCGCCGGATCCGAAGGCGCTCGGCAAGCTGTTCGAACAGATGGGCTTCACCGCCGTGGCCCGGCATCGTCATAAGGACGTGACGCTGTACCGCCAGGGGGAAATCAACTTCATCGTCAACGGCGAGCCGGATTCGTTCGCGCAACGCTTCACGCGTTTGCACGGCCCTTCCATCTGCGCGATCGCTTTCCGCGTTCAGGACGCCGCCAAGGCGTACAAAGAAGCGCTGGAAAAAGGCGCCTGGGGCTTCGACAACAAAACCGGCCCGATGGAATTGAACATCCCGGCGATCAAGGGCATTGGCGACTCGCTGATCTATTTCGTCGATCGGTGGCGCGGCAAGAACGGCGCGGAGCCGAACAGCATCGGCAACATCGACATTTACGATGTCGACTTCGAACCCATTCCGGGCGCGAACCCGAACCCGGTCGGCCACGGCCTGACCTACATCGACCACCTGACGCACAACGTGCATCGCGGCCGGATGCAGGAATGGGCGGAGTTCTACGAGCGTCTGTTCAACTTCCGCGAAGTGCGTTATTTCGACATCGAAGGCAAGGTGACGGGCGTGAAGTCGAAGGCAATGACCTCGCCGTGCGGCAAGATTCGCATCCCGATCAATGAAGAAGGTTCGGAAACCGCCGGCCAGATTCAGGAATATCTCGACGCGTATCACGGCGAAGGCATTCAGCACATTGCCCTCGGCAGCAACGACATCTACCGCACGGTGGACGGCTTGCGCGGATCGAATATCTCGCTGCTCGACACGATCGACACGTATTACGAGCTGGTCGATCGCCGCGTGCCGAATCACGGCGAGCCGCTCGACGAACTGCGCAAACGCAAAATTCTGATCGACGGCGCGCCCGAAGATCTGCTGCTGCAGATTTTCACCGAAAACCAGATTGGCCCGATCTTCTTCGAGATCATTCAGCGCAAGGGCAATCAGGGCTTCGGCGAGGGCAACTTCAAGGCACTGTTCGAATCGATCGAACTGGACCAGATTCGCCGTGGCGTGGTGCAAGACAAGGTCTGATGGCCTGCGCCGCTTCACGAGAGCGGCTGTGTAGACCCAAATGAAAAAGGGCGAAGATCGTGAGATCTTCGCCCTTTTTCATGGCACCGTTGTCTCAAGCGAAACCTTGGTCGGACAGCGGCAAGTTATTCAAGCGACACACCGCACGCGCGGCGCATCATGAATTCTGATCTTCCTCGCCGGACTTAACGGATCGCGCGACGCGGTTCATGGCAATGCGAGCCGGCGCGACTTGCGCCGTACGGGTTACCGCGTTCGACAGCGCCCCTGCACTGCCCGAATTCGAGCGCACCAGTGCGCTCATGGCGAAAAATGCTGCCGAGACCATCAGGAAGGTCTGGATGTTTCTAGTGTTCATGCGTACTCCTTTTCTAACTGCCCTGTTGTCGTGAAGCTCCGCCGAATGCGGAGCGTTGCGCGGACATTGCTCACAGGTGGGGGTTAGACAGACATTTCGAGCGCGGTTCCGCAGATTTGTAGTTTTTACAGCTTGTTACAGGCTGTCGCCTGAACGGGGCGCGACGAGAGGCGAGCATGCGTGCCAACATCCGCGACAAAAGCGGAAGCCTCGTTCTTCCTAAGCTGCGGCGGGTTTTCACCAGTGCTACCATCACTTAAAACACGTCAATATGACGGCCCCGGCCCTACGCATTCACAAGATGCCGCGGCCCAAAAAAGTTTTGGTGATCCCAAACTGGTTGGAGGAGTACACATAATGAACGCCCCGCTAGACGCAGGTCAGCGAGCCTCGCTCGAAGCCGCGCTATCTTCCGTCACGCTCGACGACAAATACACCCTCGAACGCGGCCGCGCGTACATGAGCGGTATCCAGGCGCTGGTGCGTCTGCCGATGCTGCAGCAGGAACGCGACCGGGCCGCCGGCCTCAATACCGCCGGCTTTATTTCCGGTTACCGCGGATCGCCACTCGGCGGACTCGACCAATCTCTGTGGAAGGCGAAACAGCATCTCGCCGCGCATCAGGTCGTGTTCCAGCCAGGCGTCAACGAAGACCTCGCGGCTACCGCCGTTTGGGGTTCGCAGCAAGTCAATCTGTACCCGAGCGCCAAATACGACGGCGTATTCTCGATGTGGTACGGCAAAGGCCCCGGTGTCGACCGTTCCAGCGACGTCTTCAAGCACGGCAACTCGGCCGGTTCGGCGCGCAACGGCGGCGTTCTCGTCCTTGCCGGCGACGACCACGCCGCGAAATCGTCCACGCTCGCGCACCAGTCCGAACATATTTTCAAGGCGTGCGGCCTGCCGGTTCTGTTCCCGTCGAACGTGCAGGAATATCTCGACTTCGGTCTGCACGGCTGGGCAATGAGCCGCTATTCCGGTCTGTGGGTCGCGATGAAATGCGTGACCGATGTGGTCGAGTCGTCGGCCTCGGTCGACATCGACCCGCATCGCACGAAGATCATCCTGCCGGAAGACTTCGCGATGCCCGAGGGCGGCCTGAATATCCGCTGGCCGGATCCGCCGCTGGTGCAGGAAGCGCGTCTGCTCGACTACAAGTGGTACGCGGCGCTCGCCTACGTGCGCGCCAACAAACTCGACCGCGTCGAAATCGATTCGCCGCATGCGCGCTTCGGCATCATGACCGGCGGCAAGGCGTATCTCGACGTGCGCCAGGCGCTGACCGACCTTGGTCTCGATGACGAAACCTGTTCGCGCATCGGCATCCGTCTGTACAAGGTCGGCTGTGTGTGGCCGCTCGAAGCGCAAGGCGCGCAGGCGTTCGCGCGCGGCCTCGACGAAATTCTGGTGGTTGAGGAAAAGCGCCAGATTCTCGAATACGCGATCAAGGAAGAACTGTACAACTGGCCCGACGCGCAACGTCCGCGCGTGTTCGGCAAGTTCGACGAGAAAGACGGTGCAGGCGGCGAATGGTCGGTGCCAATGGGCAACTGGCTGTTGCCGGCGCACTACGAACTTTCGCCGGCGATCATCGCCAAGGCAATCGCCACGCGCCTCGACAAGTTCGACTTGCCGTCCGATGTGCGCGCGCGCATTGCCACGCGCATCGCCGTGATCGAAGCAAAGGAAAAAGCGCTGGCACGCCCGCGCGTCGAAGCCGAACGCAAGCCGTGGTTCTGCTCGGGCTGCCCGCACAACACGTCGACCAACGTGCCGGAAGGCTCGCGTGCAATGGCCGGCATCGGCTGCCATTACATGACGGTGTGGATGGACCGCAGCACCAGCACGTTCAGCCAGATGGGCGGCGAAGGCGTCGCGTGGATCGGCCAGGCGCCGTTCAGCAACGACAAGCACGTGTTCGCCAATCTCGGCGACGGCACCTACTTCCACTCCGGGCTGCTGGCGATTCGCGCGGCGATCGCGTCGAAGGCCAACATCACCTACAAGATTCTCTATAACGACGCGGTCGCCATGACCGGCGGCCAGCCGGTCGACGGCGTGCTGACGGTGCCGCAGATCACGCATCAGCTTGCCGCCGAAGGCGCGACGAAGATCGTGATCGTCACCGACGAGCCGGAGAAGTACTCGGCGAACGTCGGCCTCGCGCCGGGCATCGACATTCATCATCGCGACAAGCTCGACGAGGTACAACGCGCGCTGCGCGAAGTGTCCGGCACGACGATTCTGATTTACGACCAGACCTGCGCGACGGAGAAACGCCGCCGCAGGAAACGCGGCACGTATCCGGACCCGGCACGCCGCGTCGTGATCAACGAGGCCGTGTGCGAAGGCTGCGGCGATTGCTCGGTGAAGTCGAACTGCCTGTCGGTCGAGCCGCTCGATACCGAGTACGGCACGAAACGCCAGATCAATCAGTCCACCTGCAACAAGGACTTCTCGTGCGTGAACGGTTTCTGCCCGAGCTTCGTCTCGGTTGAAGGCGGTCAGTTGCGCAAGCCGAAGGCCGCTTCCGGTCTCGCCGGCGACGCGATGCCGCCAGTGCCGGAACCCGACCTGCCGTCCATGGAGCGGCCGTACGGCGTGCTGGTGACGGGCGTCGGCGGCACGGGTGTCGTGACGATCGGCGCGCTGCTCGGCATGGCCGCGCATCTGGAGAACAAGGGCGTCACTGTGCTCGACGTCACCGGCCTCGCGCAGAAAGGCGGCGCCGTGATGAGCCACGTGCAGATCGCGAAGAATCCGGCCGACATTCACGCGACCCGTATCGCCATGGGCGAGGCGAGTCTCGTGATCGGCTGCGATGCGATCGTCACGGCCAGCGACGAATGCGTGTCGCGTATGCAGGCAGGCCGCACGCGCGTCGTGTTGAACAGCGCGCATACGCCGACCGCCGAACTCATCAAGAACCCGAACTGGCGCTTCCCGGGCAGCAGCACGGAAGCCGACGTGCGCGCCGCCGCCGGCGACGACGGTGTCGATACGGTCGACGCCAATCACTTCGCGGTCGCGCTGCTCGGCGACGCGATCTATACGAACCCGTTCGTGCTCGGCTATGCATGGCAACGCGGCTGGGTGCCGCTCACGTATCAGTCGCTGATGCGCGCCATCGAGTTGAACAACGTGCAGGTCGAGAAGAACCGTGCGGCGTTCGAGTGGGGCCGCCGTGCCGCGCACGATCTGGCCGGCGTGCGCAAGCTCGCGCAATCGCAAGGGCGCGGCGCCGCGGCGGAAACGACGAGCAGCAAGATCATCTCGCTGCATACGCCGAAGGCGCTCGACACGCTGATCGACAAACGCGCCGAGTATCTGACCGCGTGGCAGAACAGCGCGTATGCCGACCGTTACCGCGCGCTGGTGTCGCAAGTGCGAGCAGCGGAATCGGCGCTCGATTCGATCGACGGCCAGTTGCCGTTGACCGAAGCAGTCGCGAAGAACCTGCACAAGCTGATGGCCTACAAGGACGAGTACGAAGTCGCGCGTCTGTACAGCGATCCGGCGTTCATCGAAAAGCTGAAGGCAAATTTCGAAGGCGACTGGAAGTTGCACATTCACCTCGCGCCGCCGACGTTCTCGAAGAAAGATGCCAAGGGTCATCTGGTTAAGAAGAAGTACGGCCCGTGGGTTTTCAGCACGATGCACGTGCTGGCACGCTTCAAGTTCCTGCGCGGCACAGCGCTCGACGTGTTCGGCAAGACGGAAGAGCGTCGCACCGAACGTGCATTGATCGGCGAGTATGAAGCGCTGGTGCGCGAACTGATCGCCGGCCTGACTGCGCAAAAGCGCGAGTTGGCCGTCGAACTGGCGAATCTGCCGGACGGCATTCGCGGCTATGGTCACGTGAAGGAAAACAACCTGAAGGGCGTGCGCGTCAAATGGAACGAGTTGCTCGCGCGGTGGCGGTCGCCCGAGGCCGGCAAGACGCAACACGCGGCGTGATCGGCATGGCTTGACCGGCTCGCCGGTCTGAAAACAGAAAGGCGGCTGTCCTCGCGGACAGTCGCCTTTTTTACGTGCCGTGCTGTGAAACATGACGTGCGATGCTGTTGCAAAGACATCGCGCCAATAGAAAAGCCACGGAAACGACACCCGTGGCTTTTTTTGCAAACTCGTCGCGCGCGTCTCGACGAGGCGCCGCTCCGGTTCTCAAAGCATCCGCATTACTTCGCGTTCACTGCCTTGCGTGCGTTGGCCGAAGCCACTGCCGTCATGTTGATGATCCGGCGCACGGTCGCAGCCGGCGTCAGGATGTGCACCGGCTTTTCGGCGCCCAGCAGGAACGGACCGACCGTCACGCCTTCGCCGCCGATCATCTTCAGCAGGTTGTACGTGATGTTTGCCGCTTCCACGTTCGGCATAATCAGCAGGTTGGCTTCGCCGGTCAGCGTCGTGCCCGGGAACGCAGCCTTGCGCACCACTTCCGACAGCGCGGCGTCGCCATGCATCTCACCGTCGATCTCAAGCGAGGGCGCACGTTCGACAATCAGCTTGCGAGCCGCTGCCATGCGTTGCGACGACGACGACGGCGCGCTGCCGAAGTTCGAGTTCGACAGCAACGCCACCTTCGGCGTGATACCGAACTTCTCAATCTCACCCGCAGCCAGCATCGTCATATCGGCGAGTTGCTCGGCGGTCGGCGTTTCGTTCACGTACGTATCGCAGATGAACAGATTGCGGCCCGGCAGCATCAGCAGATTCATGGCAGCGAAGTTCTGCACATTGTCCGCCTTGCCCAGCACCTGCTCGATGAACTTCAGATGCGCGTGGTACTGGCCGATCATGCCGCAGATCATGCCGTCCGCTTCGCCGAGGCGCACGAGGATCGCACCGATCAACGTGTTGAACTTGCGCATTGCGGCCTTCGCCACGTCCGGCGTCACGCCTTCGCGCGCGCCAAGTTCGTGGTACGCCTGCCAGGATTGCTGATAGCGCGGATCGTCTTCCGGATCGACGATCTCGAAGTCGTCGCCGCACTTGAGTTTCGAGCCCATCTTTTTCAGACGCATCTCGATCACCGACGGACGGCCGACCAGAATTGGCTTGGCGATCTTTTCCAGCAGCACGAATTGCGCGGCGCGCAGCACGCGCTCGTCTTCACCTTCGGCGAACACGATACGCGCCGGCTCCGACTTTGCGGCCGCGAACACCGGACGCATCACCATGCCCGTGCGATACACCGTCGTGCCGAGTTCTTCGCGGTACGCGTCCATGTCCTTGATCGGACGGGTCGCCACGCCGGAATCCATCGCGGCTTGCGCGACGGCCGGCGCGATCTTGATGATCAGACGCGGATCGAACGGCTTCGGAATCAGATACTCGGGACCGAATTCCAGCGAGTGGCCTTCGTAGGCCTTCGCGACTTCGTCGCCCTGATCGGTTTCTTCAGCCAACTCGGCGATGGCGCGCACGCAAGCGAGCTTCATTTCTTCCGTGATCGTGGTCGCGCCGACATCCAGCGCGCCACGGAAAATGAAGGGGAAGCACAGCACGTTGTTGACCTGGTTCGGATAGTCCGAACGGCCAGTCGCGATGATGCAGTCAGGGCGAACCTTCTTGGCGTCTTCCGGGCGGATTTCCGGTTCCGGGTTCGCCAGCGCGAGAATCAACGGCTGCGTACCCATTTCGGCGACCATCTCCGGCTTCAGCACGCCGGCGCTCGAGCAACCGAGGAACACGTCCGCGCCGCGGATCGCGTCAGCAAGCGTGCGTGCCTCGGTGTTCGCCGCGTAGCGTTCCTTCGACGGATCGAGGTTGCCGCGGCCTTCGTAGATCACGCCCTTGGAGTCGGTGACGAGAACGTTCTTCTTCGACAGGCCCAGATTCACCAGCAGGTCCAGACAGGCGATTGCCGCAGCGCCCGCGCCCGAACACACTAGCTTCACTTCATCGAGCTTCTTGCCGACCACTTTCAGGCCGTTCAGGATCGCCGCCGAAGCGATAATCGCAGTGCCGTGCTGATCGTCGTGGAAGACCGGAATCTTCATGCGCTCGCGCAGCTTCTTCTCGATGTAGAAGCACTCGGGCGCTTTGATATCTTCGAGGTTGATGCCGCCGAGCGTCGGCTCGAGCATCGCGATCGCTTCGACCAGTTTGTCAGGATCGGACTCGGCGAGTTCGATGTCGAACACGTCGATGCCCGCGAACTTCTTGAAGAGACAACCCTTACCTTCCATCACCGGCTTCGCGGCGAGCGGGCCGATGTTGCCGAGGCCGAGCACGGCCGTGCCATTCGTGATCACGCCGACCAGGTTGCCGCGCGAGGTGTACTTCTGCGCGTCGAGCGGCTCGTCGTAGATCGCCATACAGGCCGCGGCGACGCCCGGCGAGTACGCCAGCGACAGATCGAGCTGGTTCGATAGCGGCTTGGTGGGCGTGACCGAAATCTTGCCGGGTTTCGGATTCTGGTGGTATGCGAGAGCGCTTTGCTTAAGTTGTTCGTCCATTTTTTGGCCTGCGAGACGTAAGAAATTGGGCCGGGCACACCGCACCGTCAGCGTCGCGTGCATCTATCGAATGGATAATCGATTGAGGCGGTTTTCGCTTGCGCCGGTTGGGCGCCGCGTCGAACCTCGCAGGAGGACCGGACGATGCGGAGTGCTTCGCGGGTCGGTTAGTGTACACCCCGAATGAGACGATGCACTGACTGGTTAACCATGCTCACCATCGGCGAAACATGGCGTGGGTATTGCTGCGGCGCCGCATTCGACGGGGTTCTGGCGGCTTGTCATTCGCAGGTCACGGACAGGCTGTTCGCACTCACTCGAGCTCAGCGCCGCGTCGTTCGGGAATCAGGAAAAGTGTCGCGAAAATGTCGAGCATGTAGATCGACGCGAGCAAAGCGAGCGCCGCACCGAACGAATAGCGCGCGGCCAAAGCGCCCACCGCCACCGGCCCGAAACCGCCCACCGCGCGGCCGGCGTTGAACAGCACGTTCTGCGCGGTGGCGCGCGCGTCGGTCGGGTAAAGCTCGGAGATCAGCGCGCCGTAACCGCCGATCATGCCGTTGACGAACACGCCCATCGCCGCGCCGCCGATCAGCAATGCCATCGGCGTGCTCAAGTGAGCGTAGACGAACACCATCACTACCGCGCCCGCCTGATAGAACAGAAAAGTCGGCTTGCGGCCGAAGCGGTCGGCGGCGATGCCGAACAGCCAGATGCCGCACGCCATGCCCAGAATCGTCGCGGAGGTCCATAGTCCGGATTTGGTCAGCGAGTAGCCGAAGGTTTTCGACAGATAGCTCGGTAGCCAGATCATCAGACCGTAGTAGCCGAAGTTCTGGACCGAACAGAGAATCGCCACGCCGATGCTTGCCCGCGTGGTGCGGCCGTCCGCCACCAGCAATTTCAGCGGCAGCTTGCGCATGCCGCGCGCCATGCGCTCGGTAAAGAGCGCCGGTTCTTCGACGCGGCGCCGCACGAAGAACGACACCACCGCCGGCAGCAGCCCGAGCGCGAACATGCCGCGCCAGCCGATTACCGGCAACAGCAGCGGCGTCAGCAACGCCGCCGCCAACACGCCGAGTTGCCATCCCAAGCCGACATAAGACGACACGCGCGCCCGCTGCGCTGCCGGCCACGCTTCGGCGACCAGCGTCATACCGATGCCGAACTCGCCACCGAGCCCGATTCCGGCAATGGTCCGGTACACCAGCAGATCGGCATAGCCTTGCGCTAGCGCACACAGGCCGGTGAACACGGCGAAGATCAGGATCGTCCACGTCAGCATGCGCACGCGGCCGAAATAGTCGCTCAGCACGCCGAAGATCAACCCGCCTGCTACCGCGCCGATCAGCGTCCAGGTGACGAGCGAACCGGCCTGCGTGGAACTCAGATGCAAATCGGCGGCAATCACCGGCAGCATGAAGCCGAGGATCAGCAGATCGAAGCCGTCCATCGCGTAGCCGAGCACGGAGGCGATCAACGCGCGGCCGGCATAGCCATGTCGTACGGATGCGCGGGAGTCGGCGGCGGAGGGAGCGACGTTCATGGAAAGCATTCCGTAGGTCGAATGGGCGGCAACGGCGGCAAGCGCCCGAGAAATTCGCGTGAGTGTAAAGGCGCCTTTAACGGCCCACAAGCGAACCAAAAAGCACCCGTCCGGCGCCGTCCTTCAACGTTCGGCAAGCTTGCCCGGCGCGTCCGTTATGACCGTCATTCGCCGCGGCCACGCACGACGGCCTCCTCGGAAGAGCCCGTTTCGGGTAAAATGTCGGCCTACGCGCGCAGCAAAAACCGGCCTGCACTCCACTGACCGGCCGCGTATTCCGCCCAACATGGCGCGAAATACCACGCTTGCTGCGCCACCGGGCCCCGCGCCCGCTTCTCCCCGCTCACACCCAAGGATCCGCCCATGACAGGCTTCGATCGCCAGACGATCTCCGACACGACCGCCAAAATGCTGCTCGAAGTGCAAGCCGTGCACTTCAACGCGGAGAAACCGTACATTTTCACGTCCGGCTGGGCGAGCCCGGTTTATATCGACTGCCGCAAGCTGATCTCGTATCCGCGCGTGCGCCGCGGCCTGATGGAAATGGCCGAGACCACGATCCTGCGCGACGTCGGCTATGAGCAGATCGACGCGGTCGCCGGTGGCGAAACCGCCGGCATCCCGTTCGCGGCATGGCTCTCCGATCGCCTGATGGTGCCGATGCAATACGTGCGCAAGAAGCCGAAGGGTTTCGGCCGTAACGCGCAGATCGAAGGCCTGCTGACCGAAGGTCAACGCGTGCTGCTGGTCGAAGACCTGACCACGGACAGCCGCAGCAAGATCAACTTCATCAACGCGCTGCGCACCGCCGGCGCCACGGTGAACCACTGCTTCGTGCTGTTCCACTACAACATCTTCAAGGAAAGCGTGTCGGTGCTGAAAGACATCGACGTCGATCTGCACGCGCTTGCCACGTGGTGGGACGTGTTGCGCGTCGCGAAGGAAAACAAGTATTTCGACACCAAGACGCTCGACGAAGTGGAAAAATTCCTGCACGCGCCGGCTGAATGGTCGGCGGCGCACGGCGGCGCAACCTCGACGCCGCAGTAAGTCTCGCCGCCTCGCGCGGATCGAGTAAAAAGGGCGCCTGTCTTATCGACAGGCGCCCTTTTCTATTTTTGCCTTAAGCCTTGCATGCGGCCTTAAGACGCTCCGCTATCGTCTTCGGTTGAGTGCGACGACAGGTTCAGCAAGCCATTGCTCTGCGCGTACTGGAACAACTCCGAATCCCGTTCGATGCCGAGCTTGCGCATGGCGGTGTTCTTCTGTGTGCTGATGGTCTTGATGCTGCGGTTCAGGTGCTCCGATATCTCCTTGATCGTCATGCCCGACACGAACAGGCGCACCACTTCCAGCTCGCGTTTCGACAGCATGACTTCGTCGTTCTTACCGCCGGCGTTCATGCGCAATGCATCCAGCGACGCTTTCACCGACGGGCTCATATATTCGAGATTGCGGCTGACGTGCTGCACCGCGAGCCCAATATGACTGAGATCGTCCGACTTGTTGACGACGGACGTCACGCCGAGTTCGCTTAGCCGCTTGAGCAGCGCCGCGTTCTCAAGCATCGTCAGGACGACGATGGGAAGCTTTGGAAAATTGCGGCGCAGGTAGCCGATCAGCGGCAAACCGTCGCCATATTGACCGCCTGGCATTGCCAGATCCGTGACGAGCACGTCGCAGGCAACGGTTTGCAGTATTTTGATCAATTCGGTTGACTGTCGCGCACGCGCCACGACCTGCAAACCGGGAAACTTGAGTAAAGCCTGCTCGGCGCCGAACAGAATAACCGGATGGTCGTCAGCCACCACGACCCTGACTGGATCTTGCATTGCCCTCCCCTCGACAGATACACCACTCTGCAAAACTTCCGACATGTCTTATGTATTCTTACTTCTGAAACGGGTGAGGGCGCGGCCTGTCTCCGCGCGGAAAATTCTTCCGACTATAGCCGATTCTGGTCTGCAAATTCCAGCGGACCGTGACAATGATGTGCCATGAAGCTAATGTTAGACTTGAATCGACCTTGAGGCACAAAATAGGGACAATAACCATCGCGAGGACAACCGTCTCGCGCCCTCACAGGAGAACCGGCACATGCGCTCGCGTTGCCTGGTTGTTTCGATTGCTTCGCCGTTGGGCCGTCTGCCGTCGTTTCCCTGCGCCATGCTGGGCCTCGCGCTACTGGCCGCGCACGGGCCTCATGCTCTTGCCGAAGGCGCGTTTTCGCTGACGAGCGCCAGCTTCCGCGCGGGCGGCGCCGTGGCGGACCCCCAGGTATTCAATCAGGACGACTGCAAAGGCGGCAACCGCTCACCGCAACTTTCCTGGCACGACGCGCCGCCCGGCACGCGCGGCTTTGCCGTCACCATGTTCGATCAGGATGCGCCGGGCCGCGGCTGGTGGCACTGGTCGGTGGCCGGCATTCCGGCGACTGTCACCAGCTTGCCGGAGAATGCGAGTTCTTCCGGTTTCCTTAGCAAACTCGGCGCGGTCGAAGCCCGCAACGACTTCGATACCGACGGCTATGGCGGCCCCTGTCCGCCGCCGGGCAAACCGCATCGCTACATCATCACCGTTTATGCGCTCAGCACCGTCGACCTGCGCCTCGCGCAAGGCCGTCCCGCGCTAATGTTCGATCATGAGATCGGCACCGCCACGCTCGGCTTTGCGCGGATGGTGGTCAACTACGGACGCTAATTTCGCGTATCGCGGCACAGCGGGTCGCGTGCAAACCGCGCCGCTGTGGCTGGCGTACGGCTTGCGTCATATTGCCGCCCGCGCGGAAATTCTGTCATCCGCGCACGCTAATGTGCGGCGTGGCCGTGTGCGACGTGCTCAACGCCGGCGCGCCGCCGCAGTTGCGCACCACTGCCGTGCCCGACCCATCGTCTTTTCAATTTGCTGGAGCGTCTCATGTCGAAGATCGTCATCGTTTATCACAGCGGCTACGGCCACACGAAGAAAGCCGCCGAGTCCGTGCTGGCGGGCACCCTCGAAGCCGGCGCCGACGCGAAACTGATGCCGGTCGGCGAGATCGACGATACAGCGTGGGCCGAACTGGCCGCGGCCGACGCCATCATCTTCGGTGCGCCGACCTACATGGGCGGCCCCTCCGCCGACTTCAAGAAATTCGCCGATGCAAGCTCGAAGCCGTGGCTCGAGCAGGCGTGGAAGGACAAGATCGCGGCCGGCTTCACCAACTCCGCGACCATGAACGGGGACAAGTTCTCGACGATCCAGTACTTCGTCACGCTGGCTATGCAGCACGGCATGATCTGGGCGGGCACCGGCATGATGCCGTCCAACACCAAGGCGGCGACCCGCAACGACCTGAACTATGTGGGCGGCTCGACCGGCCTGCTTACGCAATCACCCGCCGACGCCTCGCCGGAAGAAGCACCGCCCCCGGGCGATCTGGAAACAGCGCGGCTGTTCGGCGCACGCGTAGCCGCGGTTACGGCGCGCTGGATCGCCGGAGCCCGCTGACGCGCGGACTGCAGCGATCCAGCCGGCATCGGCTTGCATCTGCCTCACAACGGGTCACGCCGATGTCATGTTCGGCGCGCATCGTCGTTTTTTCACCCCTTTTGCACGCCCGGCGCCGTCAGGTCTTAAAATGACGTTCCAGCGCGGTGTCGCGCCCCGTTTCCAGCAAGCCAGTGAGAGCGAGATGAGCACGAAAGTTTTTGTCGACGGACAGGAAGGCACGACCGGCCTGAAGATTTTTGAATACCTGTCGCAACGCGCCGATGTAGAGATCCTGCGTATCGAAGAAGCGAAGCGCAAAGACCTCGAAGAGCGCCGTCGTCTCATCAACGCGTCGGACGTCACGTTCCTGTGCCTACCGGATGTCGCCTCGCGCGAATCCGCCTCGCTGGTCGCGAACGATCGCACCGTGCTGATCGATGCGAGCACTGCGTTCCGCACATCCGCCGACTGGGCTTACGGCCTGCCCGAACTGGCCCGCTCGCAGCGCGAGCGTCTGCGTACGGCGAAACGCATTGCCGTGCCGGGCTGCCATGCGTCGGCCTTCGTGCTCGCCATGCGCCCGCTGGTCGAAGCCGGTGTGGTGGCGCCCGAGTTCGCCGCGCACGCTTACTCGATCACCGGCTACAGCGGCGGCGGCAAGAAAATGATTGCCGACTACGAAGCCGGCGGCAACGACAAGCTGAAGAGCCCGCGTCCGTACGCGCTCGGTCTCACGCATAAGCATCTGCCGGAAATGGCCGCGCATACGGGCCTGAAGTCCGCGCCGACCTTCACGCCGATCGTCGGCGACTTCTATAAGGGGCTGGCGGTCACCACTTTCTTCTCGCCGAACCAGTTGGCGAAGAAAGCCACGCCGCAAGACGTGCAGGCGCTGTTCGCCGAGTACTACGCGGGCGAGGCATTCGTGAACGTCGCACCGTTCGACGCGGAAGCGAACCTGGACAGCGGCTTCTTCGACGTGCAGGCAAACAACGACACGAACCGGGTCGACCTGTTCGTGTTCGGCAATGAAGAGCGCTTCGTGACCGTCGCTCGTCTGGACAACCTGGGCAAGGGCGCGTCGGGCGCCGCGATCCAGTGCATGAACCTCGCGATCGGCGCCGCTGAGGAAAGCGGCTTGAAACGCTAATCCAGCTCGCAATTGCGGACGGTAATTTGCCGTCAATCAATTGAAAGGCCGGTCTGCAAAAGACCGGCCTTTTTGTTTTAAATGCGCCCCAGTCAAAATTCCCTTTCCGCGATTAATCAGTAGTAGCCCGTATTTCTTAAAAAATCAAAATCGGACTAGCCGACAAATCGCCGGTAATTCATTCCTGATCTCGACGTATAGAGCACAGTTTTCCGCCTAGGGAAACTCCGGATTTTTTCGCGAACGGTCGTTCGCAGATCATAGAGCCATTTTGCTCGAAGGCATACCTGGCAAGGGAGTGCGGCGAAGCAACGTTGCCGGCCTTCAGGTGAAAAATCCTTTTTTGTTTAAAAGGCCCGCTGATGTCCACGCGGTGCGCGTGCGGCAAAAAATACGCTGTTTGAATCGGTCTTTTTAGACGGCTCATTCAATTGACAGCCATTATCCGCGCAGCGAAATTAGTTCGCACAATTACATGAAGGGAGACAGCTGCATGTCGCACGCCATTACTCGAGGCCTCGCGCTGGCCATTGCCACGGCCCCATTCCTGATCGCTTGCGGCGGCGGCAAGGCCGACAATCCAGGCGCAATCAACGCACCGCAATGTTCGGGCGCGAGCTGCGGCGTGCAAGGTCCGCCCGCCTCGGGCGCCGGCGCGGCGGCGTTGTGCCCGGCAACGGCCGACATCGTCAAGAGCACCTTCCTGGGTGGCGCGGGCAGCGGCGAAGTGGTGCAGCTGAACATCGACGCGACGGCGATGACGTACACGCTGAAGTGGCTCAAGTCGCCGATCCCGCTGACCAGCGCCGATGTCACGCTCACGCGCGAAGGCACTCAGATCACCGGCGCGGTCATTCATCCGCCAACCGGCACGCTGCCGACCGCGGAGCAAACGCGTTGCGCATTCATTCTCGGCAAAGGCACCGGCACCGCGCCAGCCAACGGCACGACCTACACGACGCCCGACTTCGTCAACAACCCGAACCCGCCGATGATCCTGGTCGGCCAGGGCGTGGCCGGCGGCGGCATTCCGGGCGCGACCGTCGAATACGACGGACTGACCATCATTCCTGGCATCATCGATCATGTCGGCGCAGTCCCTAACCGGCACTTCGATTTCTATCCGTTCCTCGGCTTCGCCAGCACGACGAACGACGTCACCAAGCTGGCCGGCACCTACAACGGTCTGCTCTATCACCTGGTGCCGTCGGGCTCGTACGCGGCGACTGCCACCAACACGGTTGAAACCTTCGACGCGGCCGGCAACTGCACGGGCTCCAATCCGGCGAACGCGGCCTTTACGCCGAGTTCGAGCGGTTGCCTGACCACAGGCACGGCATGGACCGCCAATAGCAGCGGCTACTTCGACAGCCAGAACGCGCCGCAGATCGGCACGCAGCTCAAGCTGCCGCCGCTGAATCAGCCGAGCGGCGTGTCCGCGTCGGCACACATGATTCTCGGCCAGATCAACGGCGCCACGGTGCCGCTCGTGATCCGCACGGGCTCCGTAAATCTGGGCACCGCCCCGCTGCACCTCGACGCCAAGGTCGACGACGAATCCGGTATCGCCATGCTCGCCGCCGCCACACCGCTTGCTTCCGGCGGCTTCGACGGCGGCTACGTCGGTGCCGACTCCAACTTCAAGTACACCGCGGCGTTGATCCAGGGCCGCGTCGGCACCTTCATTAATCCGTCGACTTCCGCAGGGGAAGACGGCTTCGGCCTCGGCTACGGTTTGCCGAGCCCGGGACTGGTCGGTGTCCAGCAGGCCAACGGTCAACAAGGACTCGCGATCGCTTCGGGCGGCCTGTACGCGATCGAGATTCAAGGGACCGTCAACGGCGGCGTAGCGCCGACGTCGCAACTCAGCAGCACGGCTTCGAGCGCGCCTTATTTCGGCATTGGAGCGCAGATCAGCAAGTAAATCGCGAAGTGAGCGACGCAAAAAGCCACAGCGGACCGGCAGTGGGCTGTACGAGAGACAAATAGCAAATAGGTGGCGGGACTGGGAGCCGGCCACACACAACGAGAAAATTCTGGAGGCGGTATGAATTGGAGAATCCTTTCGGTGCTCGCTCTTGCTGCACCGTTGCTGGGGGCATGCGGTGGCGGCGGCGGAGGCGACGGGCCGGTGACGGAAGTCAGGCTGTGTCCGGCGTCGCTGGACTACAGCACGGTGTTCACGGGCGGCGGCGGTGACGGCGAACTGGTCAAGCTGCAACTCGATACGACCAAGATGACCTGGCAGGTCAACTACATCGAGTCGCCGATCCCGGCGACCACCGGCACCGTCGTCCCGACACGCGCGGGCCAGTCCGCCAGCGGCACGCTGACTCAGGAAACTCTCCTGCCGACCAACAAGCTGAACCAGTGCGCGTTCCGCCTGAACGGCGCGAGTCTCGATCCGAATCGTCCGGCGCGGATTTTCGTCGGCGAAGGCGTGGCGGGCGGCACGATCCCGGGCGCCGAGATTTCGTTCGGCGGGATTCTCGGCGTGGGCGCCGTGCCGGATACCAAGTTCCCGTATTACCCGTTCATCGGCTTCTCGTCGATTGAAACGAATCTCGCGAACGTGGCCGGCACGTACAACCAGCTTGGCTATCACCAAGTGCCGTCGCAAAACTTCGCGCCGGTCGCGGTCGATTCGAAGATCACGATCAACGCGGACGGCACGTGGACCGAGTGCGACAACTCCGGCGTCAACGCCGGCAAATGTCAGCAGCCGGGCGGCAACTTCGCGCCGGCGGCGGACGGCAGCGGCGCGTTCCAGACCAACAACTTCCGGGGCCAGGCTAAACCGACACTCGCGGCGACTCCGGAAGCGCGCGGCTACATGATCGTCGGCAAGCTGCGCAACCAGCTCGTGCCGATCCTGGTGCGAACGGGCGCGGCGAACTCGTCGGTGACGGTGCCGCAAAACGGCGCGCTCGGCCCGTACGCCGACGATGAATCGGGCATCTCGATTCTGGCGCCGCAAAGCGCGATCACGGTGAACTCGCAGAACGGAGAGTACATCGGCGTGGATAGCCAGTTCGATTACCGCACCACCGCGCTCGAAGGCACCGAGGCCACGCTGCTCGATCCGTTCAACGCCTCGCAGGCATCGCTCGCGACGGCGCTGAATCTGGACTTCACGCAAGCCGTGCCGGGCGTGGTGACGACGACGAAAGTGGGCGCTTCCACCGGCACCACGCCGACCGGAAAGATGATCTTCACGGGTGGTGTGTTCGGCTACCTCGATCTGACCAACGCGGCCTCGCCGTACTTCACGATCGGCGCCTTCGTCCAGTAACGGAAGCGGTACGCGCCGCCAATCTGCAACGTGGCGTTCGCGCCCCGGCTGCTGCGCAGCGTAACCGCGCGGCAGCCGGTGCCCAACGAATATGCAGCGCGCCGGCGTGGTCGCGAACCCGCCGCCGCTTGCCGCGCGCGATGAGCTTCAGCCGCGCCCCAGGAGGAACAAGATGAAAAAAATCTATTTCGCGTTACTGGCCGCCTGCCTGTCCGCCAGCGCGCACGCCCAGCATGCGGGCGACAACGTCGCCGTGCTCGGCTGGTTTCACGTGATGCCGCAGGATTCGAGCTCGCCGCTCACCACCAACGTCGCGCCGACGCCGATCAACACGCCGCTGCGCCTGCCGAGTTCCTTCACGTCGCCCGGCACGAGTTTGTCGACCAATAGCGCCAACACCGTCGGCCTGGTGTTCAGCCACTACCTCACCGATCACATCGCCGTGACGACGGTGGCGGGCGTGCCGCCGGTCTTCAAGATTTATGGGCACGGCACCATCAAGCCGCCGGGACCGGCCGGCGCGCTGGGCCAGCAGGATCTCGGCGATCCGCAGGCCAACCCTATCGTCAAAAGCGTGCGCCAATGGAGCCCGGCGCTGCTGTTCCAGTACTACTTCAACGCTCCGACGGCGCATTTTCGGCCGTTTGTCGGCATTGGCGTGTCCTATAACTGGTTCTCGGACGTGCAGCTGGGCCAGAACTTCGTCCAGTCGACGCAAAACAACTTAGGTGCGGTGCTGGCGGCCGGCGCGGGAAAGCCGGGGCAGACGCAAGTGTCGGCGAAAGCGTCGTCGTCCTGGGCGCCGGTGTTCAACGCGGGCCTCGCGTACAACATCACCGATCATTGGGGCTTGGTGGCGTCGGTCACCTACATTCCGCTGAAGACGACCTCGTCGGTCATCATCAAGGCGGCGGACGGCACGGAATTGGGGGTGTCGAAGGCAGAACTGAAGGCGGATCCGATCATTTCGTTCCTCGCCGTGTCATACAAGTTCTGAGTTCGGTCCTGACGCAACAAAGCCGGCGGCCCCGCAAGGGTCAGCCGGCTTGGTCTTTTCTGGGAACTGGAAATTCGAGGCAAAAAAAAGCCCGCCTAATTTGGCGGGCTGAATCCATATCAGAGGAGACATGGAGGAGACAAGACAAACTATAGCAAACGGCTTGGTGCGGCGCAACATGAAAATCAGGGTAGACCCTCTATGTTGCAAATACGCAACACACCATCAGATGTCTTGCCGGCTCCGTTGACGTGGCGCCGCAGCCCACGCTCAGTGGCGCACCAGCGCCATCATCGCGCCGAAGCCGACGAACACGCCGCCCGTCAGCCGATTGAACATCCGGGCAACGCTGCGGCTCTTCAATTTCGCGCCGATGCGCGTGCCGAATCCCGCGTACACCAGATACCAGCTCACCTCGATCACGGCGAACGTGGCGACGAGCACGCCGAACTGCGGCAGCTTGGGCTGCGCGGCGTCGATGAATTGCGGCAGCAGCGCCGCCGCGAACAGAATCGCCTTAGGGTTGCTGCCCGCCACCAAAAAACCGTTGCGAAACAATGCAAAGCGCGAGCGCGCGGGCTTCGCGGCGAGTTCGTCGGCAGTGCCGGCCGCGGCTTCGTCAGCCGGCGCGCGCCACGCCTTGATGCCGAGATACACGAGGTAAGCCGCGCCGATCATCCGCAGCGCGTTGAACATGGCCGGCCACGCCTCGAGGAAAACACCGAGACCCGCAGCCGACACCGCCAGCATCAGCACCAGCGCCGACAGACAACCCGCCATGGTTGCGCTGGAGCGGCGCAAGCCGTGCTGGGCGCCGTGCGTCATCACGAGCAGCATGTTCGGACCGGGAATCGCGGAAACGACGAAGACAGTGGCAACGAATAACCACCAGGTATGCAGACTCATGGGAATCACGGCGGATAAGGGATCGGGCGGCTATTATGCCCGCCCGCGTCCTTCAGTGCCGCCGGCCAGTTGCTTTTGCTTTTAGCGCCCGGCTCGCCGCGCGGCGACCTGGCCCAGCACCGCGAAATCCTTCTCGCCGTCGCCGTGGGCCACGGCTTCGATCAGGCTGTCGCGCACAACACTGGCGATCGGCAGCGGCGTCGTCACGGCGTCGGCAGCGGCCAGCGCGAGACGAATGTCTTTCAGACCGAGACGCGCCTTGAATAGCGCCGGCTCGTAGCGCTGCTCCGCGATCAACTTGCCGTAGCCGGAATAGACCGGACCCGGAAACAGTCCGCTCGTGATGACATCGAGGAAATCCTGCATGGCGACGCCGTGCCCGGTGACCAGCGTGCCCGCTTCGCCGAGCGTTTCGACGGCCGCGCCGAGCATGAAGTTGGCGGCAAGCTTCATAACGTTGGCCTGTTGCGGCAGCGAACCGATGCGCCAGGTCTTCTGGCCGATCACGTCGAAAATCGGCTGCACGCGGTCGATCGATTCGGCCGGGCCGCCCGCCACGATGGTCAGCTTGCCCGCCGCCGCGACGTCAGGCCGGCCCAGCACCGGCGCGGCGACGTAGTGGACGCCGCGCGACGCGTGCGCCGTCGCCAGTTCCTCGGCCAGCGCCACCGAGATCGTCGCCATGTTCACGTGGATCAGCCCGCGCGGAGCGTGTTCCAGCAACGAAGCGGTGATGACCTCGCGCAAGGCGCTATCGTCGGCGAGCATGGAGAACACGGCGTCGCCCGCAAACGCTTCGGCCGGCGTCGCGACGACCCGCGCGCCTGCGTCGGCGAGCGGCTGCGCGCGCTCCGGTGAGCGGTTCCACACGCGCACCTGATGCCCGGCTTTCAATATGTTTGCAACCATCGCGGCGCCCATCTCGCCGAGACCGATAAAACCGATGTCCATCTGTCGCTCCGTCTTCTAAAGAACTGGAAGTAAAACACACCCATGCGACACGTGCAGGACAGCGCGCAAAGAAACACGGTGCGATACTGCGGTGATGGTGAGCGCGACATTCCGCTTCTACGAGGAGCTGAACGATTTTCTCGCCCGGCCGCTGCGCCGGCGCGCGTTCACTTACGCGTGCGCGCCGGCTGCCACCGCGAAGCACATGATCGAAGCGCTCGGCGTGCCGCACACCGAGGTCGAGCTGATTCTGGTCAACGGTGAGTCGGTCGGTTTCAATCATCTTCTTGCGGACGGCGATCGCGTAGCCGTCTATCCGAAGTTTGAAGCGCTCGATATCCAGCCGCTCCTGCGGGTGCGCGAACGGCCGTTGCGCGTGGTGCGTTTCATCGCCGACGCGCATTTGGGCGGCCTCGCGCCGCTTCTGCGGCTCGCGGGCTTCGACACGCTGTACGACAACCACTACCCCGACGCCGACATTGAAGCGCTCGCCGCCGCGGAGCAGCGCATTGTCCTGACACGCGACCGCGAATTATTGAAACGCCGCAGCATCACGCATGGCTGCTACATTCGCACGCTCAGGCCGCGCGAACAATTGCGCGAAGTGTTTGAACGGCTCGATCTGGCCGGCAGCGCGCAACCGTTCCGCCTATGCCTGATGTGTAATGTACCGCTGCGGCGCATCGCCAAGGAAGACGTCGGCACACGTGCGCCCGACGGTGTGCTGGAACGGCATGCGCAATTCGTTACCTGCGACGTGTGCCGCCGCGTGTTCTGGGAAGGCACGCATTGGCAAAGAATGCGTGCGCTGATGGACAGCGTGGCTGCCGCGCCGGGCCAGTCCGTGCGAACGTAGAGCGAGGTTCATCCCGCTTCCGAATACGCGTGCCGTCCCGTGCGCGCAGAACCCGAGCACCGCGCGCTCGCGCGACCTCCCGCGCGGTGCGTACAATGCGGGATTACTTATCTGGCCGAGGCCTTCCGAATGGCGATGAAAAAAACCGACCTTGAAAAGAACAAGGCACTCAAGCTGAACAACGCAATGAAGCTGTCGACCGCCGACCGTTTCGGCAAAGCCGGCGCGGCCGAGCCGAAGCTCGATCGCCGCGAGCAGCGCAAGCTCGATCAGGCGCAGGGCCTCGTCGCGTTTGCGTGCAAGCTGAACGGCGATCTGGTGACCGAACTGAAAGAGCGCGCCGCGACGCATCCCGAAGGCATGACCGGTCTGCTGAACGAAGTCATCAAGCGCGGCCTTGCCGGCTGATCACCGCAACAAAGCTGTCCCAAAGGCAAAAAGGCCAGAGCTCGTGCTCTGGCCTTTTTGCTTGCTACGCCTTCATCCGGATCGTGCCGCACTCGCCGGCTAGCGGCGCCGTGCGATCGACCGGTGAAGCTGGCCCGAAGAATCGGGCGGCAGCTTAGTTTTGCGTACCCTTGTCGTTCGTGCCAGCTGCCGAAGCCGCTGCCGAAACCGGAGCGCGCTTGCCGTGCGTCTTCAGCTTCTTGACGTGATGCTTCTTCGGCGCGCTTGCTGCAGCAGCCGGTGCTGCGTCCGACGCTTGTGCGAAAGCTTGAACGGAAACCAGCGCGATCGAAGCGGCTGCGAGCGAGACGATAACTTTTTTCATGTGTTGTTCCCCAAACCTGGACGACTGAGTCAATGTGAATGAATAAGCTGCACGGTGAAGCAGACAGGGCTTGAGGCGCCTTCCCGCTCCCCGCGGGAGAGTATTACCCAGTGTAGGCGGTTTGTCATGCCCAAAACTCGATATGTATTTTCCGGGAGACAGCTTGCTTTCGACCTGCTTTCACTCATTAAACACGCCATACCAGGGGATTCACCTAGGCCGCCTCAAACGAGGTTGCGCAGCAGGCTGGCGTTCTCCAAAAGGGTCGGCAGCACGCGGTGTAGCGCGGCATTGGCCGACTCCTGTCCGATTGGCATGCTGACACTGATTGCCGCCACGACCGAACCATGCCGGTCGCGCAGCGGCACCGCGACGCCGCGCACGCCCAACTCCAGTTGCTGGTCGGTGACCACGTAGCCATTGCGGCGAATTTCGCCGAGCACGTCGCGCAACTGGTCGATCGTCGAATAGGTGTGGGGGGAGAACACCTTGATCGGATACGACGCGAGCCACTGCTCAATGCCTTCCGGCGCCTGGAACGCCAGCAGAACCAGTCCCGCCGACGACAACGGCGCCGGTGCGCGCGAACCGAGCACGAAACCCATCGCCATCGCCCGGTTCACGCCGTTGCGCGCAACGTACACCACGTCGTGTTCGTCGAGGATCGCGACCAGCGCGGTTTCCTGCACGGTCGCGGTGATGCGTTGGAGGAACGGCTGCACGGTGCGCGGCAAGCGCGCCGAATCCAGATACGACTGCCCGAGCCGCAAAACACGCGGCGCGAGCCAGAACAGCTTGCCATCGGTATCCACGTAGCCGAGTTCACGCAGCGTCAGCAAATAACGGCGCGCCGCCGTGCGGGATAGACCCGCGCGGCCGGCCACCGTGGTCGGCGTCATGCGCGCGTGCTCTTCGTCGAATGCTTCGATGATCGCCAGCGCTTTCGCGGCGCCGGCGATCCAGTCTTTTTCATCCATTGCGTTCGCCTGAAAATCGGCCGGTCGTTGAGGCTGTCGTGTCTTGAGGTTTCAGGGCCGACTCGCGCGATTATCGCGCGGGTCGGCGAGGAAATGAGAGGCCGGCGGTCGCGTTTGCGTTCGGGTGTTCACTCCATGTCGGGGTTTTTTCGCACACGCGGATAAAATCGACGCCTGCCTGTCGCGAAACCGAATAAGAGAAAACCCACCGTTGAAAGCCGAAACCCGCCAACACCTGCGCGCCAATGTTCTGATGCTGATCGCCGCGATAATCTGGGGTTCCGCGTTCGTCGCGCAACGCCTGAGTCTCGATGCGATCGGCCCGTTTCTCTTCACTGGCCTGCGCTTCCGGCTCGGCGCGCTCGTCGTGCTGACGCTGATCGTTTGCGTGCGGCGCTCCGCACTCGCTGAACTGTCAAAGCGCGAACCCGGCGGCGCACGTGAGCTGCTCGGCGCGGGCGCGCTGCTCGGCATGGTGCTGGCCGCCTCGATTTCATTGCAGCAGATCGGCCTGCAATACACGAAGGTCGCCAACGCGGGTTTCATCAGTTCGCTGTACGTAGTGATCGTGCCGCTGCTGGGCGTGCTGTTCAGACATCGGACGGGAATCGGCACGTGGCTCGGTGCGGTGCTCGCGGCCGTGGGCATGTATTTCCTGAGCGTCAACGAACACTTTTCAATGCTGTACGGCGACTGGTATCAGCTTGCCGGCGCGCTCGTGATCTCCGTCCAGATGATGCTGGTCGGACGTTTCGCGGTACGCCACGACACGCTGATGCTCGCGCTCGTGCAGTTCGTGACCTGCGGGCTCGCATGTCTAGTGGTCGGTCTCGCCATCGAGCCAATCAGCTTTGCGGTGATCGCGCGCGCCGCGCCGACCATCCTGTACGGCGGGGCACTGTCGGTCGGCGTCGCCTATACGATTCAGGTGGTCGCGCAAAAGCATGCGGCGCCGTCGCACGCGGCGGTGATCTTCAGCATGGAAGGCGTGTTCGCCGCGCTCGCGGCTTGGGTCGTGCTTGGCGAAACACTCTCGGCGCGCGCACTGTTCGGATGCGCGCTGATGCTCGCGGGTTTGATCGTGTGTCAGGTGATGCCGGCGTGGCAACGCGGGCGTGAACGTGTGCCTCACACGTCGTCTTGAGGACTGAGCCAGTCGCCGCATTCGGCACTGGCGCGTGCAATGTTTTTGTTTGCGCGGGTGGTCGTGTCTTTGGCCTGCTTGCCGCTCTCAGGCCGCCCGCGGATAAGCAAGCAACGACGGTGTATCGGCGGTCGGCGGAAACACACACCAGCAGCCGTCGTCGTGACGGAAGAAAAACAGGCCGCGTGAGCCCGCCTGAAGCGACGTCTCGACGCGCACATAACGCCGGCCTCCTAGGCGAGTGCGGCTGAATTCGGTGACATGAACCGCCGCCGAAGGCTCCGGCGCAAGCCATTTATCGACTAGAAACCGCAGTGACCGTTCGCTCAACGCTCTCATGATCTGCTCCGGGCCGGCTTGTCCTGATGCGCGTCGCGCGCGGCCTCGGTGTTGTCGTCGCTATCGGCGACATCCGCTTCGTGTTCAGTGGAGGCGAGCGCGATGGCCCGGTTGGTAGCTGCCGCCCGCAGCGTACTGCAATGGCTGGCATGTCGAAGATCCGAGAGAAGACGGACAAGCTGTCGTGCTGTTCTGCGTTTCATTACACACCCCCGCACCGCACCAATAACTTCAGAAAACACTTTAACTCTATGCCTGGATCAGCCGTTGCCGAAATGGTTTTGACTAAATAGCAACAGTTGCGCTTGCAAAAAGAGAGACGCAATCTTTGTACCGTCCGACTTTAATGTGCGCGTACGGCCGTAAGCGGTCTGTTCGCTGGCGAGCGCTTGGCCGGGTTGAAAAACTTGCCTTGCATCTATTGGAAAAACGACTTCAGACGCGAGTTATCCACATTTCCCTATGAATAACTTTGGGATAGCGCATGGAACAGACTGTGTGCGGAATCTTGATAAGACCGCCGACGGAGCACGCCCCAGCAGAGTTATCCCGAGTTGGCAGTTTCTCTACAGACGTGATCCGAAGGGTTATGGAGTTTGTATGACGTTGATGTGACTGCACATTTGGGAGTTATCCACAGAAAGGGTTAACCCTTGTTAACTATTACTACATATGTATACGTATGAAGTAAACGACATAGGATAAGTGATGCATCGCGCTGCGATAAAAGGCTGATCGCATATTGACCAGCCTTGACACCGCGAAATCCAGAGTGTGGATCAAGGCACTACGCCGGCGCCGCTCGCCGGTTGCACGGACGCCGCCTTGCCGATCGCATCGGGCATCGCGGGAACGGGCACCGGCACCGTCGCTTCGACCGGCACCGGCAAAAGGCGCGCCTCGATGCGGTTACTGGCGACCGGCTGCGTGCGCACCACCGTTTGCAGATAGTGGTCCACCAGACCGAAGAACCGATCGTAGAACTTGCCTGACGGGATGGTCTCGCTCGAAATCTTGACCATCGCATCGCTGTTCGAGCGGATCGGCAGCGACAGCGAACCCAGCACGCTCAATCCAACACTCGCTGACGTATCGCTTTTCTTCAGCGCAAAACCGTTTTGCACGGCGTTGACGTAGACGATGCTGGTGTCGCTCGCCTCTTCTCCCGGGGTGCAGACCACATGAAATTCGACGACCACGTGGGTGTCGCCCGTCGGCTGGAAGTTCTTCGTGCCGTCGACGGTGTCGCTGCGCGTCATCGTCGTCAGATAGCCCTGGCTCAGGAGCGCCCGGCGCGCGGCCTCGCAGCTATCCGTCGTGCTCGAATTGAAATTGCGCGCATAGGGACTTGCGCCCGTTTCGAACAATTCCTGCTGGAATTTTGGCTGGGGCGTGCTGCTACAGGCGGCAAGTGTCAGCAGGCCCACACACGCGGCGGCTGTGATTCTGAAAAGCGAGGTCAACATGGTCGGTCGGAAGAGGCGCTGTGTCAGCGCGAATGGGAATGCATTGTAGAGCGGTTACGAACTGTGCGTAAAAAGCGCGCAACGGGTGCCGTACAGGGCGTGACAAAGCATTGCCACAGCAGCAACGCGGCGGCAGAAGAAGCGCTTGGTTGTTGCTTAATGCGACGTCGCGTGAGGTCCGGTTGCCGGCGTAGCGGCGCCGTTCAACCCGGCAGCATTGACAGCCGGAAGGGTGAACGCATTGACCCAGTTGCCTGGTTCCGCACAACGATCAGACGTCGATCGTGGCGTGCACGTGCCGGCCTGCGCGTCCGATTGCTGAGCGGCTTCTTGCGACGGTGCGACCGCCGCAAAGTCTTCGACGCGCAAGCTCACCTTCTGCGCGTACGCTTGCGATCCGCCGTAGCTTTTGAGCGCGGCGTTCATGTCGCCGTTGGCTGAGCGCATATAGCCGTAGAGAATCGCCGAGCCCACTTCGATGTTCGCGGTCGGTTCGGTCAGGTCCTTAACGTTCCTCAGCAGCCCGCGATGCGCGCCCGGCACGACCTGCATTAGCCCGGTCGCGCCGTTGGCGCCCTTGGCCTTTTCCTTGAAACGGGATTCGATCGAGATGATCGCCAGCAGGAGCGCCGGCGGGAGGGAATATTTCGAGGCGGCGGATTGCACCGCGTCGGAAATCTTTTGAGCCTTTTCTTTTGCCAGACCGAACTTTTGCGTCAGATACGCGGACATCCGGTCGGTGTTCTCGTCGGCCGTCGCGGTCTGCATCAGGCCGAGCGAAAGCATCAGGCAAAGTAACCGGCTCATAGCGGAGGACGGGAAAAAAGGGGATCCGGGCATTATAGCTCTGCCCCCAAATCAGGCCCAGAGACAGTCTAAATTCGTCTTAGGAATCGCGCGCGGGCCGAGCTTGATTGAGTTTTAGCGCGAGGTGTCGGACTCCAGCAAGTCGCCCCGCCCGCCGGGTTGTCGACCGGTTTCTTTGCTTCTCAGTTCTTGTGCCGTTAGTTGCAATTCGCTGTTTAGCTAGTAATCGAACTTGTTGCTGTTATCCGTCCCACTCGGAGCCTCTGCTGCGCTCTCCGCCGACGTGCAACTCCATATCGACGTCCGGTTCAGCCGTATGCCTGTCAGCTCACGCGCCGTATGACCGCGCCCGCGACGGATGCCGTCACGCCATCATCGCGCATAACGGCGATGCAGCGTCGCCGCAACCTCCGACATCCGCGCGCGCAACTCGGGTGGCGCCAGCACTTCTGCCTCGGTGCCGAAGCGCAGCAACTCGGCGCACGCCTGTCTCACGGAACCGACGGGCAGCCTCACGGTGCGCCAACCATCGTTGGGATCCGGCTCGCCGATGATCGCCGCCGAACGCGCGAACGGCGACGTGAAGACATCGAGCATCTGCATGCCCCAAGGCGACAGACGCAGCGTCGCTTCGCTCGCATGCATTTCCTCGGAGAGACGCTGCGTGCTGTCCTGCCAGTAAGTGGCGAGATCGAACGCGCAAGGCCGCTCGAACGTCTCGTCCAGCAGGGTCATTTCGAGAATGCGCGAAATACGGTAGATGCGCACATCCTGCCCCACGCGCCCGACCACATACCACGCGCCGCTTTTCAGCACGATGCCAAACGGTTCGATCCGGCGAAACTTCTCGGCTTTCCAGCTTTGATAGCGAATCTCCAGCTGATGCTGCTCCCACACCGCACGCGCGATCAAAGGCAGATTGGCGGGCTCGTCCGCGTCCGAAAACCACGCGGGGGCGTCGAGATGAAAACGCGAGCGCATGCGCTCCGCGGTGGAGCGTAATTCGACCGGCAGCGCGGCCAGCAACTTGGTCTGCGCACCGGCCATCACCGCGCCCAGGCCGAGCGCCTGCATCGGGCCGGGCAGGCCGGCGAGGAACAGCGACTCCGCTTCCTGCGAGGACAGGCCGTTCAGCCGTGTGCGGTAGCCGTCGAGCAGGCGGTAGCCGCCTTCCGCCCCACGCTCGCTATGAACGGGGACACCGGCGGCGCTCAGGGCGTCGATATCGCGATAGATGGTGCGCAACGACACCGCGCATTCATCGGCGAGGAACTGTGCGGTGACGCGGCCACGCGCCTGCAGCGTCATCAGGATGGAAAGAAGTCGGCTCGCTCTCATGCGGACAAGTGTAGTCATACCTGCCACAAACTGACAGGTATGGACGCTTAGGATGAAGACACCTCCGGCGCCTCGTCATTGCCTCCGAGCCCGGTTTTTTCGTCCGCCACGCTCATTCGGGAAGTCTCAAGCCATGACCACAGATCGCACGATCACGCTGTTCCACTCGCCGCAGTGCCGCTCCGTCAGCGCACTCACACTGCTCGAAGAACTTGGCGCGCCATACGAGTTGAAGGTGCTGAACATGAAAGCCGGCGAACAGCGTAAAGCGCCTTATCTCGCCATCAATCCGCTCGGTAAAGTGCCGGCGATCCTCCACGGTGACGCGCTCGTTACCGAACAGGTCGCGATCTTCATCTATCTGGCGGACCTGTTCCCTGAAGCGCGTCTCGCGCCGGCGCTCGACGATCCGTCGCGCGGACCGTATCTGCGCTGGCTGGTGTACTACGCGGCCTGCTACGAGCCCGCGCTGGTCGACAAGGCGATGAAGCGCGACCCCGCCCCGGCCGCCACGTCACCCTACGGCGATTTCGATTCGATGATCGGAACGGTGACGAGCCAGTTGCAAGCCGCACCCTATTTGCTCGGTGACACGATGTCGGCGGCGGATATCTTGTGGGGCATCGCCTTGCATTGGGGAATGATGTTCAAGCTGGTGCCCGAAACGCCAGTCCTGCTCGATTATGTCGAGCGCATCTGCTCACGGCCGAGTTTCGTGCGCGTGAGCGAGCGGGACGTAGCGCTGGCGGCCGAGCACGCGGCGGCCGTCAAAGACGCCTGAGCAGACTTGCGGGCGGCCTTGTCACCGGCCAGCGCGCGGCTTGCGTGCGGGCTCGCCGGTTGAGTCCGCATGGATTTGAGACAATGAAGCCCGCCGGCGAATATCTTCCCGGACAACCGGGTGTAGGCTTGGCGTTTTCATGCCGCCGCCGGCCCCATCGAACAAGAGATGTTTTCAGGTATGAGCAAGATCGCATTTATTCCCAGCGTCCCCGCGACGTCGGAAGACGACTTCGAAATTTCAGCCACGTCGAAGCTGGCCGGCTACCGGCGTTTCTTCGGCGTGTTGAAAGTGGTTCGAACCACCGACGGACGCGTACTGTTTCCGTTCGACGGCGCGCCTGAACTCGGGCCGTACGCAACCAAGCTGGAAGCCGTCGCGGCGGCGCAGGTGTACGGCGAACATATTGTCATCAGCGACCTGGCGCGGCCGGAGTTGTAGAAGCGAGTGCATGCCGGCGTTGCGTTGACGGCTCGAGTTTCATCGTCGTGGTGATCACTTCGGGAGCAGCAAATGATCTGCGCGCGCAAAGTCGGTTCATCGGCCGCAGTCTTGCGGCGTGCGGCCTTCCTCTTGAGCGTGCTCGCCGCCATGCTCTGTCAATCCGGCTTCGCGCAGGACGCCGGTGCCGCCGCCGGACAACAGGCACTCGGACGCGCCGAGGTAATTCACGCACAGGTTCGCGTTGTCGCGATCAATACCGCCACGAATAGCGTCACGCTGCGCGGTCCACGCGGCAATCTCGCCGATGTCGACGTCAATCCTTCCCTGGCCGACGTCAGCCGGCTCAAGGTCGGCGACAAGCTCAACGTTGCTTATCAGCAGGCGCTGCTGTTGAACATCGACAAGCTCGCGACAAAAGGTGTGCGCGAGCGCGTGGAGACGACCGCGGCAATACCGGCGTCGGCGGGCTACGCGTCGTCGGCGCATAGTGTGAAGGTGGTCGCGACGGTGATGAAGATCGATCGCAGGAGCCGCATGGTGACGCTGCGTGGCCCGAAGCATCAGCAGGTGCTCAGGGCCGCGAAGGGTATTTCGCTCGATGGGTTGAAAGTCGGCGATAGCGTGCGCGCGGAATTCGTTTCGGCGGCGGCGGTGGAACTGGTAAGGGAGTAGCGACCTATCGATGCCGTTGCCGATGCGTGACGTGCTCAGCCAGCAGCCGATGCATCGTAGCCAATAAAATTGCCCCATCTACCGGCTTACGAAGGAACCCATCGTAGCTGACAAAAGCGGGCGGACTCGGCTCTCCGGAAACCAGAATGAAAGCGAAGTCGGCTAATCCAGGAAGTGTTCGCAACCGATGGCAGAACTCGCTCCCCGACATGACTGGCATCCGCCAATCCGCGACCACTATATCGACGGGGGCTTCAATGAACATGGCCAAGGCCGACCGGCCGTCGCTGGCGGTCCTCACTTCAAATCCATCAGCGGCACAAATGGCGCCCCATGCGGCCAATGCTTCCTCGTCATCGTCTACCAGCAGTACGCTTGCCATACCCTTTTATCCGAGTCGCCATATTCCGTTTGGCAGCCTGGTGTCGGCCAAAGTTCACACGGCTATTCAGGCTCGGCTCAATCACCGTCAAAGCAGTAAAAGGTACTGAGCGAAACAGCATTACACCTGTAACGATAGCCGCAAGGGAGAACATCCCGCGCCGACGCTGGGATTCAATTCAGGAGCAATTGCACGATGAAGTCGGAACGCGTTGTAGCTGGAATCGATATCGGCGGAGACCGGAAAGGGAATCACCTCGTTATTCTTCGCGGCACCGAGATTGTGTGCAACATCAGCAAGGAGCCGCCTGCTCATATGCTCGAAAAGTGCCTCCAATTCGAGGTGGCAGCGGTAGGTATCGATGCGCCCTGTCTATGGCGAATTGGCGAGGCTGGCAGGCAAGCCGAGAAAGAACTCGCCCGGCAACGAATCTTTTCATTTGCCACGCCGACTCGCGAACTGGCCTTGGCCAGTCAGAGCGGATTTTACGAGTGGATGTTCAACGGCGAGCGTGTTTATCAGGCATTCGCATCGCATTTTCCTCTTTTCACCCATCGAGGCGAAGTCAACGGCCGAGTCTGCTTCGAGACGTTCCCACACGCGATCACCACCGCGCTTCTTAAGACTGAGGCTGCTTCAGCGAAGAAAAAACGAACGCAACGCCGAGAGGTTCTGAAAGATGCGGGAATTGAAGCAGCTTCGCTAAGGTCTATCGACGAAGTGGATGCGGCGCTATGCGCGTTGAGCGCTCATTACCTGCAAGAAGGAAAGGTCGTGACGTATGGCGATGAACTCGGCGGATTCATCGTCGTGCCGGCTCAAATTGACGGCAGCAGAACGAAGTAAGTCGGGCTCCTTGAGCGATTGAAGTTATACGCGTGTGCTCAAGAGCCGTCGGCAACGAATAAGACGTCGTAAAGCGCGAAGCGCTTCTGCCTGCAAGGCAGAAGCGCTTCGATTACACGCTAACAACAACCATCAACACCCCAGCCGGCAACTCACTCCACCGTCACCGACTTCGCCAGATTCCGCGGCTTGTCCACATCCGTGCCCCGCGCACACGCCGTGTGATACGCCAGCAACTGCAGCGGCACCACATGCAGAATCGGCGACAACAAGCCATAGTGCTCCGGCATCCGGATCACATGCAGACCTTCGTCATTGACGATCTTCGTGTCCGCATCCGCGAACACATACAGCTCACCGCCACGCGCGCGCACTTCCTGGATATTCGACTTCAGCTTTTCCAGCAGCGCGTCGTTCGGCGCCACCGTCACCACCGGCATCGCTTCAGTCACGAGTGCGAGCGGCCCATGCTTCAACTCGCCGGCCGGATAAGCCTCGGCGTGAATATACGAAATTTCCTTGAGCTTCAGCGCGCCTTCGAGTGCGATCGGATAGTGCAGGCCACGCCCGAGGAACAGCGCATGTTCCTTGCGCGAAAACTCTTCCGACCACGCGATGATCTGCGGCTCCAGCGCCAGCACGCTATTCAATGCCGCCGGCAAGTGGCGTAGTTGCTTCAGGTATTCCGCTTCCTGCTCGTCACTCACGCGACCGCGCATTTTGCCCAGCGTCGCCGCCAGCACGAATAGCGCAACCAGTTGCGTGGTGAACGCCTTGGTCGACGCCACGCCGATCTCGCGGCCCGCGTGCGTCAGGAATGAGAATTCCGTCTGACGCACCATCGCGCTCGTACCGACGTTACAGACCGCCAGCGTATGTTTATGACCGAGTTCCTGCGCATGCTTGAGCGCCGCGAGCGTATCCGCCGTTTCGCCCGACTGCGAGATCACGACGACCAGCGACTTCGGATTCGCCACCGACTCGCGGTAGCGATACTCGCTGGCAATTTCCACCTGAGTCGGAATCTTCGCGATCGATTCGAGCCAGTACTTCGCGGTCAGCCCCGAGTAGTAGCTCGTGCCGCATGCGAGGATCAGCAGGCTGTCGATCTCCGCGAACACCTTGCCCGCGCCCTCGCCGAACAGCGATGCGTCGAACGAATCCGCTTGCGGAATCGTGTCGGTGATCGCGCGCGGCTGCTCGAAAATTTCCTTCTGCATGAAGTGGCGATACGGTCCGAGTTCGACCGCGCCGCCATACGCCGCTACCTGACGCACTTCGCGCTGCGCCTCATTGCCGTCGCGATCGGCGATGCGCACGCCATCGAGCGACAGTTCGCAAACGTCGCCTTCTTCGAGGAAAATGAACCGTTCGGTGCTGCCCGCGAGCGCCAACGCGTCCGAGGCGAGGAAGTTCTCGCCCTGGCCGAGCCCGACCACCAGCGGCGAACCCTGCCGCGCGCCGACCACCGTATGCGGCTGGTCCTTATGCAACACGGCGATCGCATACGCGCCGTGCAATTGCCCGACCGTTTCACGCACCGCCGCGAACAGATCGCCGCGATACAGGCTGTGAATCAGATGCGCGATAACCTCTGTGTCGGTTTGCGAGACAAACGTGTAGCCCTTGCCACGCAGCATTTCACGCAGTGATTCGTAGTTCTCGATGATGCCGTTGTGTACCAACGCCAACGTATCTTTCGAGAAAATCGGGTGTGCGTTGTCCGTGACCGGCGCGCCGTGCGTCGCCCAACGCGTATGGGCGATACCCGTGATGCCTTCGAGGTGACTCTCGCGCACCTGCTCGTCGAGGTCGGCCACGCGCGCCACGCTGCGCGCGCGGCGCGGGCCGTCCTTGCCGAGCACGGCCACGCCGCACGAATCGTAGCCGCGATATTCGAGGCGACGCAGTCCTTCGATCAGGACGGGAACGATGTTACGTTGCGCTACCGCGCCGACAATGCCACACATGGCTCATTCCTTTTCAATGCTCTAAGTGCTGGATTTCAATGAGCGCGCTTATTACGCGCCTCACGCCTATCAGCTCTTCTTTTTGGTCGGACGCACGTAGCCTGTTTTGCTCGTTTGCGTCTTGTCGTTCAGAACCAGCGCGTCGGCTTCGACATCCTTCCAGACCGTTGTGCCCGCCGCGATCGTCGCGCCGCGCTTCACGCGCACCGGTGCAACCAGTTGCGTATCCGAACCGACGAACACGTCGTCTTCGATGATTGTGCGGAATTTATTCGCGCCGTCGTAGTTGCAGGTGATGGTGCCCGCGCCGATGTTCACGCGCGCGCCGATATCCGAGTCGCCGATATACGTGAGGTGGTTCGCTTTCGAACCGCGGCCGAGCACCGCGTTCTTCACCTCGACGAAATTGCCGACGTGCGACTCGTCGTGCAGCGAGGCGCCGGGGCGCAAGCGCGCATACGGCCCGAGCACGGCATTCGCGCCGACTTCGGCGCCTTCGATATGCGTGAATGCGTCGACGCGCGTACCGGCGCCGATGTTCGCATCGCGGATCACGCAGTTCGGTCCGATGGTGACGTTGTCAGCCAGCGTCACGCGGCCTTCGAACACGCAGTTCACGTCGATCGAGACATCGCGGCCGCATTCGAGCGTGCCTCGCACGTCCAGACGCGCCGGATCGGCGAGCGTCACGCCCGCGACCAGCAGCGCATCCGCCACGTTGTGCTGATGAATGCGCTCGAGTTCGGCAAGCTGCTGCTTGCTGTTCACGCCGAGCGTTTCCCACTCGTCTTCCGGCTGCGTGGTCACGACTTCAAGTCCGGCCTCGATCGCCATCTCGACCGCGTCGGTCAGATAGAACTCGCCTTGCGCGTTGTCGTTCTTCAAGGCGGCAAGCCAGCCGCCCAGACGCTCGGTCGGCGCGACGATGATGCCGGTGTTGATCTCGGCGATCTCGAGCTGCTCGGGCGTCGCGTCTTTCTGCTCGACGATGCGCGCCACTTTGCCTTGCGCATCACGCACGATGCGGCCGTAGCCGCTCGGGTCCGCGAGCGTGACGGTGAGCACGCCGTAGCCGCCCTGCCCCGCGCGCTCGGTCAGCGCCTGCAGCGTGCCGGCGCGCGTGAGCGGCACGTCGCCGTAAAGCACCAGCGTGGGCGCGGACGGATCGAGCAGCGGCAACGCCTGCTGCACCGCGTGCCCCGTGCCGAGCTGCTGCTCCTGCACGGCGAACTGTACGTCCGGCGCGGCAACCGCTTTGCGCACGGCTTCCGCGCCATGGCCGATCACCACCACGAGATGCGTAGGCTTGAGCGTGCGAGCCGTGTCGATGACGTGAGCGAGGAGCGGCTGGCCAGCCAGAGGATGAAGCACCTTGGGAAGCGCGGACCGCATGCGCTTGCCGGTGCCTGCCGCCAAAATCACAATGTTCATGGCACGGCAAATAGACGAGTTTGGAGGCGTCGATTCTAACACGCACCCTCTAGCGAAAAAGGCCGCTGTGGCGGCCTCGATGCGTGCTGCAATGTGCGGAAACGCCCATACCACGGGCGTTTTTTGTCAAAGATCGTCGAACTGGACGATGGAAATCGACTTGGTCGCGCCAGGCATTGCGCCTTCTCCTGCATCGGTCGAACACGGCTCCTCGTCGAACGCGATATCGCCTTGCGGATCGGCCTCGCCGGTCGCGCGCAGACCCGCGAACGGGAACAGCTTGTGATCCATCAAATGCGAGGGCACGACGTTCGACAGTGCGTTGAACATATTTTCGATGCGGCCCGGGAAGCGCTTCTCCCAATCGCGGATCAGCGCTTTCATTTCCGCGCGCTTCAGATTCGGCTGGCTGCCGCACAGGTTGCACGGAATGATCGGGAATTCACGCAACTCGGCGTACTTCTCCAGATCCGTTTCCTTCACGTAGGCGAGCGGACGGATCACGATATTCTTGCCATCGTCCGATTGCAGCTTGGGCGGCATGCCCTTCAGCTTGCCGCCGTAGAACATGTTCAGCAGCAGCGTTTGCAGAATGTCGTCGCGATGATGGCCGAGAGCGATCTTGGTCGCGCCGAGTTCGCCGGCCACGCGGTAAAGAATGCCGCGCCGCAGCCGCGAGCACAGCGAGCAGGTGGTCTTGCCTTCCGGCACCAGCCGCTTGACGATGCTGTAGGTATCCTGATTCTCGATGTGAAACGGAATGTCGAGTTGCTTCAGGTACTCGGGCAGCACGTGCTCGGGAAAGCCGGGCTGCTTCTGGTCGAGATTCACCGCGACGATGTCGAAGTTGATCGGCGCGCGCTCACGCAGCCGCATCAGGATTTCGAGCATCGCGTAGCTGTCTTTGCCGCCCGACAGGCACACCATGACCTTGTCGCCGTTCTCGATCATGTTGAAGTCGACGATTGCCTCGCCGACCTGGCGCGCGAGCCGCTTGAACAGCTTGTTGTTCTCGTACGCTTCCTTCTGCTCACGGCGCGTGAGCGGCGTCTTGGCGCGCGCGGCGGCTTGCGTGGCCTCGGTTGCGTCGGCAGGCGAGGCGGTCGCGGCGCCGTTCAGGATCTCCGGAGCATTCATGGCTCAATCCTCCTTGATACGGAAGACTTCGACGCCCACCGCGTCGCAATCAGGATAAACGTCCGGCTTTTCCGTCGACACGCGCGCGGCCCGCACTTGCGGATGCTCCAGCATGGTCTTGACGAGGTCGTCGCAGAGCGTTTCCTGCAAGTGGATGTGGCCTTGCTCGACGCGGCGCGAGATGGTGGAGCGCATGAAGTCGTAGTCGACGACTTCGGTCAGCTTGTCCTGAACCGGCGTGGACAGCGCGAGCGGCACGAACAGTTCGACGTTGATCACGACGCGCTGTTCGCCGCGCTTTTCGAAGTCGTGCACGCCGATGTTGATGTGCACTTCGTAATTGCGCAGAAAGAGCCGGCGGCAATCGGCGAGCCGGGGATGCGAAAGAGCGGCAAACATGTTCGTTCCAGTCGAAAAAGGCGTGCAAAGCACGCAAAGGGACGCTTCACAGCGCGGCGGCCGCCGCTATCACGGCCGGCCGCGCGCGCTTCAGGCGCCCGTCAAAAACATAACGTCGCGCGGCAGGGGCACGAGGTGCTGCCCGCCGTCGACCACCAGCGTCGTTCCGGTGACGCCCGCTGCATCCGCGAGATACAGCGCGGCGGCGACAATATCCTCGGCCCGCGACGCGCGGCCCAAAGGCGTAGTACGGTGAGCGGCTTCAAAACCTTGCGGCGTTTGATCGCCGGATTGCATCGTCAGACCGGGCGCGAGTCCGACCACGCGCACTTTCGGCGCCAATGCCTGCGCCAGCGCGACCGTGGCTGTCTGCAACGCCGCCTTGGTCAGCGTGTACGACAGATAGTCCGGGTTCATGTTGTACAGCTTCTGATCCAGCACGTTGATGACGACGCTGCGCAGGCTTTCGTCGGTGCGCGCGGCTTCCGGTGTCGCCTCGAACAGCCTGCGCGCCAGCACCAGCGGCGCGCCGACGTTCATCGCGGTGAGCTTCAGCAGCAGTTCATAACCGACGGTTTGCGGCGTGTCTTCCTCGAAGCGCGACGCATTGTTGACGATACACGACGGCCGGCCCAACGCGTCGATACAAGCCGGCAAAAGCCGCTCGACTTGCGCTTCATCGCCTAATTCCGCCTGCAAGGCGACGGCCCGGCGGCCTAGAGCGGTGATTTCAGCGACCAGTTCGTCGGCTTCCTCACGCGAAGCGCCGTAGTGGACGGCCACGTCCCAGCCACGCGCGGCAAAGCCGAGCGCGAGCGCCCGCCCGATACGGCGGGCGGCGCCGGTAATCAGCACGACGCGCGGCGTTTCGGGCGCGCGCGGGGCGGCGGTGTCCAGAGAGGCGGTCATTTACAATGCGGGGATGAATCCGAAAGCTCACCAACCCGATAGTTTACCTGCTCCCGGCCCGAGCGCGCTTGCGCAGTCCGAAGCGCTGGTCGCGCAGATCCGCGCGGAGCTCGACGCCGCCGGCGGCTGGCTGCCGTTCGATCGCTACATGGAACGTGCGCTGTACGCGCCGGGACTCGGCTATTACAGCGGCGGCGCCCGCAAATTCGGGCTGCGCGGCGACGACGGCAGCGACTTCGTCACTGCGCCGGAACTGTCGCCGCTGTTTGCCGCCACACTGGCGCGCCCGGTTGCCGAGGCCTTGCAAGCGAGCGGCACGCGCGACGTGATGGAATTCGGCGCCGGCACGGGCAAACTCGCCGCCGGCGTGCTGAACGCGCTCGACGGATTGGGTACGGAATTCGACAGCTACTCGATCGTGGATCTGTCGGGCGAGCTTCGCGAACGCCAGCGGGAGACGATCGAAGCCGCGGCGCCCACGCTCGCTGCCAAAGTGCGCTGGCTGGATGCTTTGCCGGAGCGGTTCGAGGGCGTGGTGATCGGCAACGAGGTGTTGGACGCGATGCCGGTGCGGCTGTTCGCGTTCAACGGCGGGGCATGGCTCGAGCGCGGCGTGGTGTGGCGCAACGGGGCGTTCGCATTCGACGACCAGCCTGTGTCCGCCGCTGCGGATCTCGCGCTGCTGTCGGAAATCGAAACCGCCGGCGAAGCCTACGTGACCGAAACGCACGAAGCCGCGAGCGCATTTACGCGAACCATCTGCACGATGCTTGCGCGCGGCGCGGCCTTCTTCATCGACTATGGTTTTCCGCGTCATGAGTATTACCATGCGCAGCGTGCACAGGGCACGTTGATGTGTCACTACCGGCACCGGGCGCATAGCGACCCGTTCCTGTATCCGGGCTTGCAGGACATCACGGCGCATGTGGAATTTACCGGCATCGCCGAAGCGGGTGTCGAGACGGGGGCGGACTTGCTGGGGTTTACGTCGCAAGCGCGGTTTCTGCTGAATGCCGGGATTACCGACGTGTTATCTGAAATCGATCCTGCGGATACGGCGAGATATTTGCCTGCGGCGAATGCGGTGCAGAAGTTGTTGTCGGAGGCGGAGATGGGTGAACTGTTCAAGGTGATTGCGTTTTCGCGCGGACTGGATGACACGCTGCAAGCGTTTTCCAGCGGCGACCGGTCGCATACGTTGTGAATTTTTGCTTCAGGAGCTGGCCATGATTCGCTGGCTGTTGACTACGTTTATTGCCGTGGCGGTGTTGTCGTCTTGCTGGCGGTGGCTCAGGAAAATTGGTATTGGGCGGTTGCCTGGTGATGTGACTTTGCGGATTTTTGGGCGGGAGTATCCGTTTCCGTTTATGTCGACGTTGGTGCTTTCTATGGTGTTGTCGATTGTTGCCAGGGTTTTGTAGGTTGGGGTTTTTTGCCTTTGGCGGTGGGGGTTGCTTCTTTGTCTGGTTGGCTTGGGTGTTGGCCTTTCCTTGAATTGTTAGTGGTCTATTAGCGTTGCCCCTGTGCGGGGCGGCACCTACTTCTCTTTGCCGCCGCAAAGAGAAGTAGGCAAGAGAAAGCGGCTCACACCGCTAATTCTTAAGCGGGTCCCCCGCGCAGTCACGGTAGTGGTGCATCTGGAATCTGTGCTCTCGCGCATTCGGCGCCTTTGACAAAGCAGTCATACATCCGGCGGCGCTGCGCGCGCCGTCGCGGTCGTTCGGCAAACCAACCTCCGATTTTTTCACTCTTAATAGTTAGGATGACTACTGTACAGCGCCTAAGTGCAACGTCGAAGAATTGAGCAGCCGAGTTTGACATCTGCCAGTTCCGACGCGGAGCCAGTGCCCGCAATGCGAACGACTCCGCTGGTTTTGAGCCGGACCGTTCCGGCAAGCGCGCAGCGCGAGGCGGGAAGAATGAGTGCTGTGGGACCTATCCGTAATTTTGTGGGCGAGGCATATCATGGGAGGTAAAAGTCATGGATATGCCGATGAAGAAGAAACGCACCGTCGCTTCTCAGGCAGCGGCCCGAGGGCCGCTGCCCGCCCTACCGGAAGGTCTGCTTGATGACCTGGTCAAAGGCCCGATGACGCCCAACGAGGTTCAGGACCTGATGCTGGCATTCAACAAGGCACTCATTGAGCGCGCGATGGG
>Ga0209759_1000543_pt1 | contig 39344 bp, 29 predicted proteins | sample AraplaCL_Col_mMS_FD_184261 | JGI IMG/M metagenome (GOLD analysis project Ga0209759, IMG submission 184261) | Arabidopsis root microbial communities from the University of North Carolina, USA - plate scrape CL_Col_mMS (SPAdes) (version 2) | ecosystem: Host-associated > Plants > Roots >...
GGGAGCCGCATTCATCAAGCTCATCCAGACGCGCGCCTCGTAGCGGCCGGCGCCGACGTCATGCGCAACGCGCTGCCGGTGGCGAAGTCGCTCTACGCGGTAGTCGGCGATTCGCTGGTGCGCGGTATCGACGACAGCGGCCAGCTTCTGGACGTCCCCGAAGCATTGCGCGCACAGCGCATTGCGGACGCACGCGCGTTCACGCAGCAAAGCGGCGTGACGGTGGTGTCCGTGGAATATTGCGCGCGCAACGACCGGCAATGCGCCCGCGACACCGCCGCGCGCGTCGTGTCGGCGGGCATGCTGCCTTATGTGACGAGCAAGGCACGCGACGTGGTCGGCATCGGCAAGATCGAGGTTCTGCCGCGCAAGATTCTCGTCGTGCAGGACCGCGATACCAAAGATCCGCTCGACCTGAGCGCCGGCGTGCGCGATCTGGCCACGCCGCTCAACTATATGGGTTACGACGTCGAGTACGCCGACTTCTCGTCGCGTCTGCCCGACGGTATTACGCCGGACCGTTACGCGGGCGTCGTCGCGTGGATCCAGCGCGGCGCGGTGCCGGATCCGGAGGCGTGGCAACGCTGGATCGCGGCTCGCATGGCGGATCATGTGCCTGTTGCTTTCCTCGGCGCGTTCGGCTTCGACGCGGCCGGGTCGGCGGGCGCGGCGCTCGATCTGCAAGCCGTGGGCGGCACGCTGGCCGCGCCGGTCACGGTGGTCAAGAGCGACCCGATGGTCGGCTTCGAAATTAGCCCGAAACCCGAACCGCGCGATCTGCAGGGCGTGCGCGTGGGCTCGCGCAGCCAGTCGCTGCTGCGTGTTTCGGCCAACGGCGTGCTGCTCGATCAGGTTGCGCTCACGCCGTGGGGCGGCTACGCGCTCAGCCCGTACACGGTGACGTCGCTCGACAGCATCGAGCAGGAACGCTGGGCGATCCAGCCCATGGCGTTCATGAAAGCCGCACTGCATTTGCAGGACATGCCGTCGCCGAGCGTCACGACTGAAAACGGCCGGCGTCTGTTCATGTCCCACGTGGACGGCGACGGTTTCGCCTCGCGCGCCGAATTTCCCGGTCCCGACTATTCCGGCGAAGCGCTATACGAGCAGATCTTCACCCGCTATCAGGTGCCGATGACGCTTTCGGTGATCGAAGGTGAAGTGGGTCCCAAGGGTCTGCATCCGGATATCTCGCCGCGTCTCGAAGAGATCGCCCGCAAGATGTTCGCGCTGCCGCACGTCGAGATCGGCACGCACACCTACTCGCATCCGTTCCAGTGGGAGCAGGTGGACAGCAAGACCGGCGCGCAGGTGGATCGCGGAGGCGGCGACGCGGCGTTTTCGCTGAACATTCCGGGGTATCACTTCAATATCGACCGCGAGATCACCGGTTCGATCGACTACATCAACACGCGCCTCGCGCCCCCCGGAAAGAAGACCGTGCTGCTGCAATGGTCGGGCGACTGCCGCCCGCCGGGTTTCGTCGTGCGCAAGGTGTACGAAGCCGGCGTCTACAACTTCAACGGCGGCGACACGGTCATCACCCGATCGGCCAACAGCTGGACCAATATCGCGCCGATAGGCGTGGACAAGGGGCCGGGCGCTTATCAGGTGTACGCGCCGAATCAGGACGAGAACGTCTACACGAACGACTGGCAAGGCCCGTTCTACGGCTTCCAGCGCGTGCTCGAAACTTTCTCGATGACCGACAAGCCGCTGCGCTTCAAGCCGATCGACATCTACTACCACATGTACAGCGGCACCAAGGTGGCCTCGCTGCGCGCGCTCGACCAGATTTTCTCGGCGGTGCTCAAGCAGCCGGTCATGCCGGTCTACGTGAGCGAGTACATCCGCAAGGTGCTCGACTGGCACACGTTCGCGGTGGCGAAAGAAGTGGGCCCGCAGGCGAACGACTGGCTCGTGCGCGGCAACGGCGAGGTGCGCGAATTGCACTGGCCGCGGGCGGCCAGGCCTTCGCTGGCCAATGCTTCCGGCGTGACGGGTTTCGCGAACGGTCCGGACGGCACGTATATCCATATCGACGGCGGCAGCGCGCGCTTTGCGATCGGCAACGCCACGGACGCGGCGCCGTATATCGGCGAAGCCAACGGTTTCGTGCGCAATTTCCAGCGCACGGCGCACGGCGTGCGTTTCGAGTTCGCCGGGCACTATCAGCCGTTCGTCAAACTGGCCAACGCGCAGCAGTGCAAGGTCAGCGTCAATAAGCAGCCGGTCGCCACGCGCCGCGACGGCGAATTCCTGCGTTTCGATACGCCGGCCGACGTCGGACACAAATTGAACTATCAGTCAATCGAGGTCGCTTGTGGTCGATAACCGCCCTCGCATCGCACCCACGTGGCTCGTCCTGCTGCTCGCGGGCGTCGTGTTGATCACGCTCTATCTCGTGCATCCGCGCGGCGGTCTGCGCAGCCGGATGACGTCGACCGACGCGCCGAGCGATCTCAGCATCGCGTATCTGGAAGCATGGCTGCGCGTGCAGCCCGACAACTCCGAAATCCTCTCGGTGCTCGGCACGCAGTACGTGCGTCTGGGCCGCAACGAGGACGCGCGCCGTATCGCCGCCCGCATGGAGGCGATGCCGGACGAGCACCTGCGCCGCGCGGCGCAATTGCTGCGTCTGAGCGTCGACACGCGCGAGACTTTCGCGCTGCCCGCCAACGATCCGGGCCGCGAGGCCGCGCTTGACCGTTTGCGCACGCAGCTCACGAATGCGGCTGCGCTGACATGGTCGAATGCCGATCTGCAGATGCTGGCCGAGGCGGCGGCGTCGGTGAATGCGCAGCAGCTCGCCGGGCAACTCTACGCGCGCCTCGCGGTACAGGACCCCGCGCAGCAAACGCGCTGGAACCGCGAAGTCGTGCGCTACGCCATGTATGGCGGCGACTATCGCGGCGCGGCGAACGGCTGGTTCCGTTTGCAAGCCAGTGCGGCGACGGTCGATGCGAGACGTCAGTGCTTTATCGAAGGCATCAAGGCCTTGCAGTCGGGCAATCTGCTCGACGAAGCGCTCGCTGCCGCCGATCAACACGGCGCCGAATTCAGGCACGATCACGAAACGCTCGTGGTGCTGCTGAATCTGGCGCGCGCGGCGCATCGTCCGGATCTCGTGGACCGTTACGCGAAGGCGCTGGCCGGTTACGCGCAGGCTCAGCCGGAAGAGGATAGCGCGCTGCGCCTCGTCGACTTTATCCGCGAGCGGGCAAGCGAAGGGGGCACACGAGGGCAGTACGCCTATATGGATGGTCCGCAAGTGCGGGCCGGTTTTGCCATGCGCGCGAGTACGCATGGTTTGCGCGAGGTGCACGTCGTGCGCGTCGCGGCGTCCAGCGCTGCGCCTGCGTCCGTGAAACCCGCTGCTGCCGCGCCCGTCGCAACGGCATCAGCCGCCGCGGCTGCGCCGGCCGCCGCGTCGAACGCCGCCGCTGCCAACGACGTGCCGGGCCTCCTCTATCAGTCGTTCCTCGAATCGAGCGATCTGCCCAACGCTCAGCGCGTGGCGGCCGAGCAGGTCAGCAAGAACCCAGGTTCGCCGGTCTGGACCAAGCGCCTCGCTCAGGTCGCCGAATGGAATCACGCGTCGCCGCTCGCCTTGCAAATGTGGCTCGCCTACGCGCAAGCCACGCACGATCCGGAAGGCTGGAAAAACGTGATGCGCCTCGCGCCGATGCTCAACGACGACAACGCCTATCTGGCCGCGTTGATCCAGGCATCGAATGCTTCGCCCGGCGACCTGAAGCTGGTCGACTCCGTAGTCGCGGCTTACGAACGCCTCGGCCGTCCTGACGACGCGCTGGCGTTCCTGCGCGGCCGCCAGCGCAATTCGCCGGCGGAAGCGATCGACGCGCGTCTGGGTCAGCTCGCCGAGCGCTCGGGTCACGACGACGAAGCGCTGAGTTATTACCGCAAGCTGAACCAGCTTTATCCGTCGAACACGCAATACGCGCTGCGCACGGCGAGCCTTCTGTATCGTCACGGCGACTACAAGGGCGCGCTCGACACGCTGCTCGCCGCGCGCCGCGGCGCCAAGGACGACGATGTGCTGTTCTGGCGCAACGCCGCGCAGCTCGCGCGCCTGCTGCAGCGTGACGATATCGCGAACGACGCCTACAAGCATCTGCTGGCAAGCGGCCAGGCGGCGCCTGAGGACCTGAGCGCGATGACGTACTTCTACGACGCGTATCCGATCGACGCAGCGCGCACGTCCGAATTGCAGTTCCGCCGTGACCATTCGCAACGCGCGTTGCAAAGCGCGATTCACTATTACACCGATGCCGAGCAATACGATCGCGTCGATGAATTGCTGAAGAGCCTCACGCCCGAGCAGCTGGCCGCGGGCGAAGCCGACCCGGCATTCCTGCGCGTGCGGGCCGAGTACTATCGCCAGATCGATCGTCCGCTCGATGCGTTGCGCGATTTGCAGCACGCGGTGTCGCTGCCCGGCGCGACACTCGATTTGCGCGCCGCGCTGCTCTGGACGCTGGTGGACTACGGCAGCGAAGCGCAATTGCGCGAAGCAGTCGCCGAATGGCGCGATGCGCCCGCTCAGGCACCGGCTTTGTGGGGTCCGCTGGCCGCCGCGCAGATGCGTTTGAACCGGCCGGAAGCGGCGCTCAAGTATCTGCGCCTGCAGTCGGCGTCGATGTCGCGCGATCCGCTGTGGCAACTCGCCTACGCCGAAGCGCAGGAAATGGCGGGGCGCAGCGATCTCGCCTGGTCGATCCGCCGCAACGTCTGGCGTCAGATGCAGCAGGAAGAGGCCGAGATTCGCGCCAACAGCGCGCAAGGCCAGATCGTGCTGCGCACGCGCGCCTCGCAGGGCGGCGAAGTGCGTGAGCAGATGCTCGGCCGTCGCGTCACGCTTGCGTCGATCTTCGAAAACGCGGACGTGTCGAAGGCTTTCCTCATCGATCTGCTCGCGAGCGACGCGGGCCGCAACGACAACGCCGATGCGCGCCGCACGTTGCTCGGCAACGCGGCCGGCCTGCCGCCCGCGCAACCGGTGAAGGCACCCGCCGCGGCGAAGTCGGCGGATCAGGCGCTGTTGACTTCGTCGGTGGCGCGCGACGTGGCGCTCGCCTGGGCGATGTCGCATGAAGCGAGTCCGTTGGCGAAGCGCTGGCTGGCCCGCCAGTACGCCAACGTGCTGGTGCAGCCGTCCGAGCAGCTGATCGCGATCGCGCTCGCCGAAAACGACAAGCCCGCGATGGAGCGTCTGCTCGACCAGCAAGGCGCACGCTTACCGCTCTACAACCGCATCGATGCTTCGATCGCGGTGGATCGTCCGGGCGCGGCGGAAAACCTCGCGTTCCAGGGCCTGGAAGGCGCGCCCTACGATTCGGAACTGCACAGCCGGCTGGAGCAAACCGCGCTGACATGGCCGCAATCGCTCGACGCGACCGTGACCAGCTTCGTCGAACATCCGCTCGACTATGTCGAGCAGACGCTCGCGGGCAGCATCAAGATCGCCGATCTCTACATGGTCGGCGTGAACGGTGTCCAACGCTTTCAGCACTCGACGGACGAGTCGCAACTGACCAACGTGCCTTCGGTGGATCGTTCGGTGGAGTTTTACGCGCGCCGTCAAACCTACGACACCGCCTTCATGGTGACCGCCGGCCGCCGCGAAGCGCTCGACAGTTTCTATAGCGTGTCGGTGGGCGCGGAGTGGGGCAGGAACTCGCCGCTGTCGATCGCGCTGAAAGCGGGCCGCAATCAGACGGCGCGGGAATCGCAGGCATTGCTGGTCGGCGGCATGAAGGACAACGTGGTCGGCACGATCACGTACCGCGCGACGCAGCATCTGTATGCGACGGGCACCGTCGAAGCCGATCGTTTCTATAGCCAGGCGCGCAATTACCTCGGCAGCGGCGTGCTCTCGACGGGTGAGATTGGCTATCGGATCCGCACGAACTATCCGGACTACACGGTGCGCCTGATCGGCGCGCATGGCGACTACGGCGCGAGCGGCTCCGCGGACGGCCTGATTTCGCGGCTGATTCCGGCGAGCGCCGGGCCGGCCGACGCATCGACCTTCGTTCCGCAAACCTATTCGCAATACGGGCTGTTCTTCGGTTTCGGCAACGATCTGATCGACCAGTACACGCGCGCATGGCGCCCGTTCCTCGACGTGGGCGTGCTGCACGACTCGTTCCAGGGCTGGGGGCCGTCGATCAGTCTGGGCCTCGCGGGCACGGTGTTCGGCGGCGATCACGCGGCACTCTTTTTCTCGCATCAGCGCGTCTCGCGTCTCGGCACGCCAGTGACCCAGATCGGCGCGCGCTATAGCTGGTTTTATTGAACCGGATTTCGCATAGTTATCCCAAGGAGAATTCTTCATGTACGGCATTAAACGATTGGCTCGTACGAGCGCCTGGTGTGTCGCGGCAGCCGCGCTGGCCCTGATGGTGAGCGCATGCGGCACGGTGCGCCAGACCTCGGGCCCCGCGCTCGCGCGCGGCGACAAGGTGGCGGTGGTGTCGATCGCCAACTACACTGAAACGCCGGATGCCGGTCACAGCGCGGAATCGATCGCGGCCAACACGCTGCGCGCGGGCGGGATCGCCGACGTGCGCATCGCGCCGGCCGATTCGAACCGCAACTCGCTGTTCGACACGACGCAGCGCGCCGACAGCGACAAAGCGCTGGAATGGGCGCGTTCGCAGAACGCCCGCTATGTGCTGTCGGGCGCGGTTGAAGAATGGCGCTACAAAACGGGCGTGGACGGCGAGCCGGTGGTCGGCGTGACGTTCGAACTGATCGACGTGTCGAACGGCGCCGTGGTGTGGAGCGCGACGGGCACGCGTACGGGCTGGAGCCGCTCGGGTCTGTCGAGCGTGGCGACCTCGCTGATCGCCAAGGTTCTGTCGCCGTTGCAAGCGCGTCAGTAAAAGCATCAATAAGCATATCCCCAAGGTTGCGTGTTTGCGCCCGAAGTGCGGGCCGCCGGCCGCAACCCGACATGTGAAAAGGAAATGGCCGTGAATACCGCAGCCGTGGAAAACAACCCAGGCGCCTCGAAGCCGCGCCATGCGCATCCGTTCGGCAATCTCGGACGCGTGCGCCGCCTGCTGGCGCCCGCGGTGGCGCGGCCGTTCGCGATCGTGGAGACCGTCGTGCTCGTGCTGGTCGTACTGGCCGTGGCGCACTGGCTCCATCCTGAAGACCCGTTGCTGCTGCACAATGGTTTTCCGTGGCTGTGGCTGGCGTCGCTGCTGGTGGCCTTGCGCTACGGCAGCCTGCTCGGTCTGCTGAGCGGCGCGTTGATGCTCGGCGCGTGGGCGCTCTTTTATCCGCACGGCGGCCCGTTCCCCACGCTGTATTTCGCGGGCGGTCTGATCCAGACGATTCTCGCCGGGCACTTCGGCGATACGTGGGGCAGCCGCGCCGAGCGCGCGTCGTCGTTGAACGATTACCTGAACGACCGTCTCGTCGCGTTGACCAACAGTCACTATCTGATGCGGCTCTCGCACGAGCGGCTCGAAAAGGATTTGTTGTCGCGTCCGACTACGTTGCGCGATTCGATTACCGAGCTGCGCCGTCTGTCGGTCGCCACCGATACCGCGCTCGCCGCGCCGGCAACGGGCAAGGAAAACGATCCACTTGGCGGCGCGAGCGGTCTGCTCGAATTTGTCGCGCAAGCCTGCCAGATCGAAGTCGCGGCGCTATATCCGGTGCATCACGGCAAGCTCGGCACGCAGGCTATCGCGCAGATCGGCGACCCGTTCGAACTCGCCGCGCACGACGAACTCGTCACGCATGCGTTGAACACGCTGAGCGTCGCGCATCTGAAGAACGAAGACACCGTCGTGCCGGTCAGCCAATACCTGGTGTGCGCGCCGCTCGTATCGGCGGACGGCGAACTGCGCGCGCTGCTGGTCGTCAAGCGCATGCCGTTCCTGTCGCTCAACTTCGACAACCTGCAATTGCTGCTGGTGCTGCTCGGCTATTACGCGGACGGCGTCGAGCATTCCGCATTCGTACAGCGCATTCTCGACCGCGTGCCCAACTGCCCGTATGAATTCGCACTCGATCTGAGCCGCCTCACGCGTCTTCAGCAGAAGGCCGGTGTGGCGTCGTCGCTCGTCGCGCTGGCGTTTCCGCGCGATGAAGAGGGCGACTCGCTGTTCGAGCACGTCATGCGCCGCCGCCGTTCGCTGGACGTGATGTGGCCGGTGCAGACCGCGAAACAGTCGGTGCTGGTGAACCTGATGCCGGCCACCGACACGACCGGTATCGACGGTTATCTCGCGCGGATCGAAGCCAGCCTGACGGCCCAGTTCAACACCGACCTGGAACGCGCGCGCGTTGGCGTTCATACGCTCCACCTCGAAGGCGACGAGCCGGGTGCGGCGCTGATGCGTCTTCTCAAGCGAAGCGGCCTCGATGTCTAAGACCCTTTCTCTCATCGTCGGCGCGCTCGCGGCCGTGGTGGCCGTGATCGTGCAATATCTGGCGATCGCGAGCCTGCTGCAACCGGCCGGCGCGCTCGATCCGCTGCTGCGCTTTTTCGCGTGGCAGGCGTTGGCGGGACTCGCCGAGGCAATCGCGTTCCGCTCATGGCTGCCGCTGAATTGCCGCGAGCCGCGCGCGGTTTCGCTGCTGTTCCTGTGGCTCGCCTGTACATTCGTGCCGCTGTTCGGCGGCCTCGTCGTGCTGATCAGTTGCATCTGGGCGGCGCTCTTTCCGGGAGCCAAGGAAAGCGATCAACTCGCCGATGTGCCGCGCCCGGAATTCGTCACCTACCTGGTGTCGCGCGTGTCGCACGGCGGCGGCGCGCGTTTGCAGGCGCGCCTCGCCAACACTCAGGTGTCGCCCACCGACCGGCTGTCCGCGCTGGTGGCGATCCAGAGCATGCCTACCCGCACCACGGGCACGTTGCTGCGCGAGTTGCTTGCCGATCCGCTCGAAGACATTCGCCTGATCGCTTACGGCACGCTGGATCACGCCGAAAACGAGATCATGCAGAAGATCTTCCGCACCAGCAAAGCGCTGGAAACGACGGACAACGACGTTGAGCGCCATGCGCTGAACCGCCTGCTCGCCGAGCTGTACTTCGAACTCGTGTACCAGAACCTGGTGCAGGGCGCGGTGTACCGCCATACGCTGCAACAGGCCGACCGCTACGCCCAGGCGGCGCTCGAAACCGATCCGGGCGATGCCGCGCTGTGGCTGATTCGCGGCCGTCTCGCGCTGGCGAACGGCTTGCCCAATGCCGCGCATGAATACATCGGCCAGGCGCTCGCACTCGGTTTCCCGCGCGAACGGCTGGTGCCGTGGCTGGCGGAAGCCGACTTTCTGCGCGGCGACTACGCTCGCGTCAAGCAGCTTCTCGCATCGCTGGGCAATGCCGCCGCGTTGCCCACACTCAAACCGGTTGTGAAGTACTGGTCATGATGAAAGAACTCCCGATCCGCCGTGCCGCCGATGCCGATGTCTGCCTGTTGCTCGAAGGCACGTTCCCGTTCGTGCGTGGCGGCGTGTCGAGCTGGGTCAATGAAATGATCCGCTCCTACCCGGAGACCCGCTTCGCGATTGTGTTCATCGGCAGCCGGGAACAGGACTACAACGGCGCCGCGTATGTGTTGCCGGACAACGTGGTGCATATCGAAACGCACTTCCTGTACGAACAGGTCGTGGCGGATTTTCAGCCGCGTGCCGCCGCCGGCGACGCCGCGGCGTTCGCGCGCTCGCAGAAATTGCACGACGCCTTGCGCGATCCGCGCAGCGGATTGGATGTCGGCGGTCTGATGGCGAGCATGATTCCGATGCTCGGGGCGAATGGCGCATTGAACGAACAACAGTTCCTGTCGAGCCGCGCGGCCTGGGACACGATCGTCGATCAGTATCAGAAGTACTGCACCGATCCGTCGTTCACCGATTATTTCTGGACCGTGCGCATCATGCACAAGCCGCTGTGGCAACTCGCGCGTGTCGCGGAGAAGCTATTGCCGGCGAAGGTCTATCACACCGTATCGACGGGATACGGCGGCTTTCTCGGCGCGTTGATGCATTACCGCACGGGTCGTCCGCTGCTCATCTCCGAGCACGGCATCTACACGAAAGAACGCAAGATCGACCTGCTGCAAAGCCAGTGGATTCGCGACAACCGCGGCGTTTTCGAACGCGATATCTCGCGCGTCAGCTATTTCCGCGAACTGTGGGTGCGTTTCTTCGAAGCGATCGGCAAGCTCGCCTACGACGCCGCTGACGATATCGTCGCGTTGTACGAGGCGAACCGCCAGCGTCAGATCACGGACGGCGCGCGCGCCGAGCGTACGCAATGCATTCCGAACGGCATCGACGTCGACGCGCTCGGGCCGCTGGTGGCGCAACGCAAGCCGCGTTCGCACCGCGTGGTCGCGCTGATCGGCCGCGTGGTGCCGATCAAGGACATCAAGACCTTTATTCGCGCGATGTTCATTGCGTCGCGCACCATGCCGGATCTCGAAGGCTGGATCATCGGACCGGAAGAGGAAGATCCCGCTTACGCGCTCGAATGCCGCGCGCTCGTGGAGAGTCTCGGCCTGAGCCGCAATGTGAAGTTCCTTGGCTTCCAGCGCATCGACGACATGATGCCGCAGATCGACGTGATCGCGCTGACCTCGATCAGCGAGGCGTTGCCGCTGGTGGTGCTGGAAGGTTTCGCGGCCGGCGTGCCGGCCATCACGACCGATGTGGGCTCGTGCCGTCAACTGATCGAAGGCGTGGATGCGGAAGATCGCGCGCTCGGCTCCGCGGGCGCGGTGGTCCAGCTCGCCGACCCGGCGGCCTTCGCGCAGGCGGTTTTAGCGCTGCTCGCCGACGAAACCCGCTGGCAGGCCGCGCAGCAGGCCGGACTCGCGCGCGTGCGCCGCTACTACACCAAGAAGCAGATGATCGACCGCTATCGCGCGCTGTATGAGCGTCTTGCCGCGATGCCGGATCGCGAGCGCAACTATTCGGCCGCCGATGCGGCGCGCTGCCCGATGCATCACGGCACTCAATCAAAGGCGGAGCCGCACGCGAGTCCGGCACATCCCGTTCAATCGCAGGAGACACGCTGATGGCGGGTATCGGCTTCGAATTACGCAAGATCATGCGCCGCGACACGCTGACCGGCGTGGCGCGCGCCTATGCCTACGCGGGCCTGATCAGTTCCGGTCCGCTGATCCTGTCGATCTTCGGCATCCTGATCATCGGCCTGATCAGTCTCACTTCGGTGATTCCGACGTTCGCGATCGTGCAGTTCCAGGTGTCGGTCACGTATCTGATCGCGCTCAGTCTGATTCTGACCGGGCCGCTGCAACTGTCGTTCACGCGCTTCATCTCCGACCGGTTGTTCGAAAAGCGCGACGACCTCGTGCTGTCGAACTACAACGGCGTGGTGCTGGTGTCGTCGGTGTTGGCCAGCGTGGTCGCGGTGGTCGCGATGCTGGTGGGCTTTCGCGAGGAGCCGCTGATCTACCGCTTGCTGATGATTACGGGCTTCGTGGTGGTCAGCAACATCTGGATCGCCGTGATCTTCCTGTCGAGCGTCAAGCAGTACCGGCAGATCCTGATGGTGTTCGCCGTCGGCTATGCGTGCGTGGTGTGTCTCGCACTCGCGTTGAACGGCTATGGACTGGTCGGTCTGCTCGGCGGCTTCGTGGCGGGGCACATCGTGCTGCTCGCCGGTCTGTCGGGTCTGATTTACCGTAACTACCGCAGCGAGCGATTCGTTTCGTTCGAAGTGTTCGAGCGGCGCTTCGCCTATCCGAGCCTCGCGCTGGTCGGCCTGCTGTTCAATATCGGTGTGTGGCTCGACAAGTTCATGTTCTGGTATGCGCCGGGTACGGGCACGCGCGTGATCGGGCCGCTGCATGCATCGGTGATTTACGACATTCCGATTTTTATCGCCTACGTGTGCGTGATGCCCGGCATGGCGACGTTCCTCGTGCGCATCGAGGCGGATTTCGTCGAATACTACGACGCCTTTTACGACGCGGTGCGCAGCGGCGCGACGCTGCGCCATATCAACGAAATGCGCGACATGATGGTGGGCAGCGTGCGGGCCGGCCTGTATGAAATCATCAAGGTGCAGGCGGTCGTGCTGCTGCTGATCGTCGCCTTCGGCGAGCGCGTTTTGGGCTCGCTCGGCATTTCGCCGTTGTATATGCCGCTGCTTGTGGTCGACGTGGTGTCGGCGAGTCTGCAGGTGTTGCTGCTCGGTCTGCTCAACGTGTTCTTCTATCTCGACGGGCGGCGCATGGTGCTGCGGCTCACCGGCGCATTCGTCGTGCTGAATGGACTCTTCACCGGCATCACGCTCAGGCTCGGGCCGGATTTCTATGGCTATGGATTTGCGCTGGCGCTGCTGGTCGTGGTGGTGGCAGCCGTGAAGGTGCTCGACCGCAAATTCATGTCTTTGGAATACGAAACGTATATGTTGCGGGGTTGATCCAGAGCGTCGCCGTTCCGGTTCGAGATCGCGTTCCTGCTGCCGCTCCGGAAGCGGTGAGGGCAGGGCGCGCTCGACGAGACGAACCGGCGCGCCGGCACCTTTGACCTCACACCGTTCGACTTCGGATTCCACCATGCATCAAGCTGATTTTGGCCCGCTTCGGCGGGCCGCTCGCGCGCGCCTTGCCGCCGATGTTCATGACCACCGCCGGGCTTTCCAATGCTGGCTCAGTGCAGCCGTGATCGTCGCGGCGTGCAGTCTGCTGGCCGGCTGCGGAGGTGGTGGCAGCGGCACGGGCGGTTCGAATGGATCGACGGCGGCTGTGGCGACTCCGGCGAGCGCAAGCGCCGGTAACTCTAGTAAGTCAACTGGTTCGACGAACTCAACCGGTTCGGGCAATTCGTCGAACAACACCAATTCCGGCTCGACTACCACGCCTACGATCTCGACGGCCCGCGCCTTGCCGGCGTCGCCGGTGTGGACGGCTTATTACGGCCGGGGCAGTGCGCTCGACCTCACTCAGACGGCGGCCACGTTCAACGTCATCGTGATCGACGCGGATCCGGGCAACGGCACGCCTGCCTTCTCGGCCGCGCAGATCGCCGCGTTGAAGGCGAACGGCGCGAAAGTGCTCAGCTACCTGAATTTCGGCGCCTGCGAAAAATGGCGAACTTACTGGAACACGGTGCCGTCCGGCTTCGTGTCGTGCGGCGCGAATACTGCGGCGCAAATCAGCAGATATTCGGGCTTTCAGGAATACTGGATGAATCCCGCCAACGCCGACTATCAGAACCTGATTGTCAACTACATCGCGCCGCGTCTCGCGGCAACCGGTGTCGACGGCTTCATGCTGGATAACTTCGAAATCGTCGGACACGGCGCCAATGCGTCGAGTGCGCCGTGCAATGCAAGCTGCGCCCAGGGCGGTCTCGATCTCGTCAAGCAATTGCGCGACCGCTTTCCGGATCTGGCGATGGTGCCGAACGCCGCGCCGGTATCGGCCATTGGCGCAACGACGGGCGGTGTATCGTTTCCGTGGCTGATCGACGGCGTGATCGCGGAACAGGTCTTCTTGCCGTCTACGAGCACGTCGCTCGTGCAGCAACTGAAGTCGTGGCAAAGCACGGAGCAGAATCTCGGTCGCGGCGCTTTCCTCGTCGGCTCGCTCGACTACACGTCGTCATGCACGGCGAGTTCGGCCGCGCAAACCGCATGGACGGCGGCGCAACAGGCGGGCTTCAGTCCGTCGATCTCGACGGTATCGCTCGATAGTATTTGCTGGTGGCCGTTCCTGCCCACGGGTAGCTAGAAACGACGGCGTCAAACGGGCGGCGTTGCCCGAACAACATGAGAGAGGAGCCGGATTTGTCCGAGCACGATCACGATCAGGACCGACGCTTGAGCTTGCGCGCGCTGCTGCGTCGTGTCGGCCGGTTCGCGCGTATGGCCGCGCTCGGCGCGCTGGCTTCGGTCGCGCACGCGCAGGGCGCGGAGAGCGCGACGGCGGGACCGTCGGTGGCGTTGTACTACGGCATGAATCCGCCTGTCGATGAATTGGCCGGATTCGATGTCGTGGTGGTCGATCCCGACGCGCACTTCGATCCGCGCGTTCACCGGCAGGCCCATCCGGCGTGGTTCGCGTATGTGAGCGTGGGCGAGGTGAACCCGCATCGCGCGTATTACAGCGCGATGCCGCGCGCGTGGCTGCCGGGCGTCAACGAAGCGTGGGCCTCGCATGTGATCGATCAGACGGCCGCTGAATGGCCGGCGTTTTTCGTCGACAAGGTGATCGCGCCGTTATGGAAAAAAGGCTATCGCGGCTTCTTTCTCGACACGCTCGATTCCTACCACCTGATCGCCAAAACCGACGCCGCGCGCGCCGCGCAGGAAGCGGGGCTGGTGCGGGTCATCCGTGCGATCAAGAGGCGTTATCCGAACGCCAGGCTGATCTTTAATCGCGGTTTCGAGGTCTTGCCGCAGGTCCATGATCTCGCCTACATGGTGGCGTTCGAATCGCTGTACCGCGGTTGGGATGCCGGCAAGCAGCGTTACACGGAAGTGCCGCAAGCCGATCGCGACTGGCTGCTGATGCAGGCAGCGACGATCCGCGATCAATACAGGTTGCCGGTGCTGTCCATCGACTATTGCCCGCCCGTGGACGACACATGCGCGGTCGCCACCGCGGCGCGGATCACTGAAGCCGGCTTCGTGCCTTACGTCACCGACGGTGGACTCGCGACCGTCGGCGTGGGCGCGGCTGGAACCGGCAATGCACGGCCGTGACGAGCGGATTGAATCAATACCAAAGGAATTTCGCATGGACTTGAAAGGCACGATTCTGGTCACCGGCGGTGCGGGCTTTATCGGCTCGCATACCTGTGTCGAATTGCTGAACGGTGGCTACGACGTGGTCGTGGTCGATAACCTCGTCAACAGCAACCGCGAGTCGCTCAAACGCGTCGAGCAGATCACGGGCAAGCGCGTCGCGTTCCATGAAACGGATTCGCGCGATGAATCCGCGCTGCAGCGCATTTTCGACGCGCATCCGGTGAGCGGCGCGATTCACTTCGCGGCGCTCAAGGCGGTGGGCGAATCGGTCTCGAAGCCGATCGAGTACTACGACAACAATCTCGGCAGTCTGCTCACACTGCTTTCGGTGATGCGCGCGCGCAACGTGAAGCAGTTCGTGTTCAGTTCGTCGGCCACGGTGTACGGCGTGCCGAAGACTTCGCCGATCGACGAATCGTTTCCGCTCTCCGCCACCAATCCGTACGGGCAGACCAAGCTGATCGCCGAACAGATTCTGCGCGATCTGGAAGTGTCGGATCCGTCGTGGCGCATCGCCACGCTGCGTTATTTCAATCCGGTCGGCGCGCACGAGAGCGGTCTGATCGGCGAAGACCCGGGCGGCGTGCCGAACAACCTCATGCCGTATGTCGCGCAAGTCGCGGTCGGCAAGCTGGAGAAACTGCGTGTGTTCGGCGGCGACTACGACACGCCGGACGGCACCGGCGTGCGCGATTACATCCACGTGGTCGATCTGGCGCGCGGACACCTGGCCGCGCTCGACGCGCTGGTCGCGCGCGATGCCAGCTTCGTGGTGAATCTCGGCACCGGGCAGGGCTATAGCGTGCTGGACGTGGTGCGCTCGTTCGAAAAGGCTTCGGGCAAGCCGGTGCCTTATGAAATCGTGGCGCGCCGTCCGGGCGACGTGGCGTCCTGTTTCGCCGATCCGGCCGCGGCGGAAAAGCTGCTTGGCTGGCGTGCGCAGTACGGCATCGAACGCATGTGCGCGGACCATTGGCGCTGGCAGTCGACCAATCCGGCCGGCTACGCATAAGGCTCGATCCGATTCGGGGCGGCTCGCCCCATCCGATACAACTTCACGTGGGAAAGCAAATTTATGTGTGGCATTGTCGGCGCGGTAGCGCAACGTAACATCGTCCCGGTTCTGATCGAAGGACTGCGGCGTCTCGAGTATCGCGGCTACGACTCGTGCGGCGTCGCCGTGCTCGCCGCCGCCGGTCCGCGCCGCGCGCGCAGCACGGCGCGCGTCGCCGATCTCGACGCGCAGACGCGCGAGACGCATCTGGAAGGCGGCACGGGCGTCGCGCACACGCGTTGGGCGACGCATGGCGCGCCGGTCACGGACAACGCGCATCCGATCTTTTCGAAGGACGAGTTGGCGCTGGTGCATAACGGCATCATCGAAAACTACGAGCCGTTGCGCGAGATGCTGCGCGCGAAGGGCTATGTGTTCGTTTCGCAAACCGATACGGAAGTGGTCGCGCACCTGGTGCACAGCCTGTATCGCGGCGATCTGTTCGAGGCGGTTCGCGAGGCGGTGAAGCAACTGGACGGCGCATACGCGATCGCGGTCGAACATAAGGCTCATCCGCATCTCGTGGTGGGTGCGCGGCAGGGTTCGCCGCTCGTCGTCGGGATCGGCGAAGGCGAGAATTTCCTCGCGTCCGATGCGCTCGCTTTGGCCGGCGAGACCGAACGCTTCATCTTTCTGGAAGAGGGCGACGTGTGCGAGTTGACGCTCGAGCGCGTGCGCGTGGTGAGCCGCGACGGCATCGACGTAGAGCGCGAAGTGCGCACGGTCGCCGCGTATGGCGGCGGCGTGGAGCTCGGTCCGTACCGGCATTTCATGCAGAAGGAGATCTTCGAGCAACCGCGCGCGATCGCCGATACGGTACCGCAAGGCGAATCGCTCGATGCGTCGTTGTTCGGTGAAGACGCTGCGGCCGTGTTTGCCGATATCGACAGTCTGTTGATTCTTGCGTGCGGCACCAGCTATTACTCGGGACTGACGGCCAAGTACTGGCTCGAATCGATTGCGAAGATTCCCACCCAGGTCGAAATCGCCAGCGAGTACCGTTATCGCGATTCGGTGCCGAATCTGAAAGCGCTGGTGGTCGTGATTTCCCAATCGGGCGAAACGGCCGACACGCTCGCTGCGTTGAAGCATGCGCAGTCGCTCGGACACAAGCACACGCTGTCGGTCTGCAACGTGGCGACGAGCGCGATGGTGCGCTTGACGTCACTGTCGTTTCACACGCACGCGGGCCGCGAGATCGGCGTGGCGTCGACCAAGGCGTTCACCACGCAGCTGGTCGGACTGTTCGTGCTTGCCGCGACGCTCGGCAAAATTCGCGGCACGGTGAGCCCGGAACAGGAGGCCGACTACGTGCGTCAGTTGCGCCATCTGCCGGCGGCGTTGAACGCGGTGCTGGCGCTGGAGCCGCAGATCATCGCGTGGTCGGAGAAGTTTTCGGGCAAGGAAAGCGCGCTGTTTCTCGGACGCGGCTCGCACTATCCGATCGCACTCGAAGGCGCTCTCAAGCTCAAGGAGATTTCCTATATTCACGCGGAGGCGTATCCCGCGGGTGAATTGAAGCATGGTCCGCTGGCGCTCGTCACCGATGCAATGCCGGTCGTGACGATCGCGCCGAACGACGCGTTGCTCGAGAAGCTGAAGTCGAATCTTCAGGAAGTGAAGGCGCGTGGCGGCGAGCTGTATGTGTTTGCCGATGCGGATACGCGGATCGGGAGTGAGCCAGGGATTCATGTGATCAGAATGCCGGAGCACTATGGGCCGTTGTCGCCGCTTCTGCATGTGGTGCCGTTGCAGTTGCTGGCTTATCACACGGCGTGCGCGCGCGGGACCGATGTGGATAAGCCGAGAAATCTGGCGAAGTCCGTGACGGTGGAGTAAGGGGGTAGCGGCGGTTTCGCCGCACTTGATGTTGATGGTTGCGGATTCAGGTTCTTGACCGTGCAGCGAAGATCCGCAACCAACCGAAAACGCTTTCAAACCACCATGTGGGTGTTTTCTAGTTCGACTGCTGCTCCCGACAATCCGCGTCGGCCTTCCTTCCTGCCTGCCGAAGCGCATTCAAAGTTTTGGTCATCGCTCGCAAACCGCGCGGCGGCTATGTTCTCATCCTCGTTACGCATTGGCGTCATGCCCGAAGCGCAAGCTGCTCGGCGACGATCATTGGATTGCGCAAAGACCTGTATGGATGTACAGTATCCTGCATGGAATCTTGCGGCGCTGCTGTAGCTGCGGCGGTGCGAGCGACGGAGCATAGGAGAGAACATGTTTCGATTGTTGGGCTTGGGCATCATGCTGTTCGCATCGGCTTCGACGGCAATGGCCGGCGAGCACTATGTCGAGGTCTGGAACCCGCCGGAAGCGCGCCTCGGCAAGCCGCATTGCGCGGTCGTTGCCCGTCGGCCGGCCGGAAGCCGGCACATCGTTCCCCATGCCGTGAAAGCTCGCGCGCGGCCTGCACCGGCGCCGGTTGCAAGGCTCGTCGCGAAATCGGATAGGCGGGAAAGCGTGCCGGCACACGCACCGGACATGTCCGAAATTCCGCGGCAGATCACGCCCGAGGGCAATGTGTTGCGGGTGGATTTTCGCGGCGTCGCGCCCGGGGTGACACGCTGATGGAGTTCCAGACTTATCACGGCTACACGGTCTGGGGTCACGCCATCTTGCAGCAGGAGGACATCTTGCAGCCCGAGCGGTACGGCGCTAGCGGGACCATCACGCTTGCCGGCAAGCTGGTCGAAGCGTCGGGCATTCTCGCCTGCTTCGATACTGAGGACGAAGCGCAACGAGCGGGTCTAGAGTGGGCGCGTGCCTGGATCGACAGTCACGGGTGAGCGGCGCGAAACGGCTGCGTGGACGACTGACTCATTGCGCGCGGCTCGCGATGCCGGGCTAACGGGCAAAAAAAAGCCGGCGATGGCCGGCTTGAAAGGTTCTGGTTTTCCGAGGCTTCCAGAACCTGAGAGACGATGAGCGCTGCGTCTAACGTTCACGGAGAGAAGAACCCCCCGCTGCACGACGCACGCTCAGGCCAACATCCTACGGCTGCCGGCTTAACAGATCCTTAAGCATGCGTGCCGCAACTGTCTGCACGTTGATTTGCCCGGAACAGTCCGGCAGCCTCCAAGCCTCACTTCGCCGCGCGAGCCGCCGTGATGATTGCTGCCGCGACTTCAGTCGGCTGCGACATCATCGCAACGTGGCTCGTATTGACCTTGACCACCGTCGCGCCGATCTGTTGCGCCATCGCGGCCTGCAAGGGCGGCGGGATCATGCGGTCCTTCTGCGCCATCACATACCACGACGGCTTGCTGTGCCACGCGGCGGTGGCGACCTTGTCGTCCGCGCAGCCGGCAAACCACGGGCCTTGCGTCGCGGCTACGACACGAGCTTCGGCCGGCGGCAGGTCTTGCGCGAAGTCCTTCATGATCGCATCGGTCGAGAGTGTCAGATAGCCGGCCGAGTCCTTCTGCAATGCCGCCATCCAGGCAGGCGCGGGCTTGCCTTTGAAGAGGTCGTTGATCGACTGGCCGTTATCCGGTGCAAACGCCGCGACGTAGACGAGGGCCTTGACCTTGTCGTTATTGCCTGCCTGAGAGATCACGGCGCCGCCCCACGAGTGGCCGACCAGAACGACGGGCCCGTTCTGTTGTTCGATGACGCGTTGCGTTGCCGCGGCATCGTCGTCGAGCGACTTGAGTGAGTTTTGCACCGCGACCACGTGCAGGCCTTTTGCTTCGAGCAGCGGAATCACCTTGTTCCAGCCCGAACCGTCGGCGAATGCGCCGTGCACCAGCACGACGTTCTTTCCCTTGAGACCGTCGTTCGGCGCGGCGGCGCTCGCCGGGGTGAAGGCGGCCTGCGACACCAGGCCGCCCATCATCAACGTCGCAGCCAGACACTTTTTCAACAGGGTATTCATAATGTTCATCCTCTTCGTCAACTTGGTTGGGTAAGAAACAGTTCGAGGATTGGAGAATGCGCTGTCTGGCCGGTTTGCTGTATCGGTCGAATGACCGAGCCGATCCGGTTTCGCTGGACAAGCGGGTGCTGACAACAAGGTCGAAAGCTATGCATGACGTTTCTGCAATCCGGGTACTGGACGCCGTCAAGGCTCTGGCGTTCATTGGCGACCTCAGCATGGGGCAGCCCACCGATCATTCGCCGCGCACAGGCCGGCTGGCGGCACGGCTCGCGGCAGAGGCCGGCCTCGACGACGCTCAGTGCGACGTCGTCAAAGAGGTGTCCCTTCTGCGGTGGTCGGGCTGCACGGCCAACGCAACCAGTTTTTCCGACTGGTTCGGCGACGATGTCGGCGGCCGCGCGGCCATGCTCGCCATGCAACCGGACTGGACCGGGACCGGCAAATCGCCGGCCCAAGTGGGCGCGGCGATCACCTCGCTCGCCCAGATACACTGCGAGGTCTCGGGCGAAGTGGCGCATATGCTGGGCCTCACCCCGGCGACGCAGGAAGCGCTTCGACGCGTTTTCGACAGTTGGGACGGCGCCGGTTTGCCTGACCACCGGCTGGGCCGCGATGTGCCCGCCGCGGTGTTCATCGTCGGCGTGGCCGGGGATCTCGAGATTCTGAGCCGGGTCTACGGTCTGGAGCGCGCGCAGATGCTGATCGCCCAGAAGGCCGGCCGGCAGTATCCGCGGGAACTCGCGCAACTCGCCTCGGCGCGTGCTGCCGCGTGGCTCGATGAACTCGACGATCCGGCTGCGCAGCGCCATGCCGAGCCCGCCTGCACGGCTGCGATGCAGCTTGCCAGCGCGCCGGAGATCGTCGCCGACGTGATCGACCTGAAGCTGCCGTGGATGACCGGCTATTCGCGCCAGGTAGCCGAGACGGCCGGCACCTGCTGCGCGCATCTGGGCATGGACGATGAGGCGCGACGGCGCACCTATACGGCGGGGCTGCTCCATGGCATGGGACGCATGGCGGTCCCGAATGCCATCTGGAACACACCCGGCGAGCTTTCTCCGGCCGCATGGGAAAAGGTGCGACTCGTGCCGTACTGGACCGCGCGTGCAGGCAAGCAGATCGAGGGCCTCGCTCGCGAGTCGGAGATCGCCTCGTTCGCGTATGAACGTCTCGACGGTTCAGGCTATTTCCGCGGCAGCGGCGGCGATGCAATGGGACGTGAAGCGCGTGTACTCGCGGTTGCCGCTGCGTGGGTGGCGTTGCGTTCGGCGCGTCCCTGGCGGCCGGCATTTTCACCGGAACAGGCCGCGGCTCTGCTCGACGAGCAGGCACGGGCGGGGCGTTTCGATGCAGAAGCGGTCGAAGCAATCGTCTCTTCTGAACTCGGCGACTTGCCGGCGTCCGGCGAGCGTGGGCGGACGCCGAAAGCAGGCTTGCTGTCGCCGCGAGAGGCTGAGGTGCTAAAACACATCAGCCTGGGCGCGAGCAACAAGGAGGTCGCCCGCATTCTCGAACTGAGCCCGAGTACCGTGCGCACGCATGTGGAAAGCGTGTTTCGCAAGCTCGAATGTTCTACCCGTGCGGCGGCCACGTTGAAGGCGTCCGCGCTCGGCTGCATCTAGGTACGGCGCTGCGTACGCGGGCGCCATGGTGCGGGCGCCCGTGCTTTCCGAAAATCGCGGCTTGCTGTTGCCAACCGCGTCCAATTACAACCGCGCTGGCGGCGCTCACCGCAACTGCGTCACCGCGAGCAGCAGCACCATGCTGCCGATCGCGCCATCCAGCACGCGCCACGCCGTTGCCCGCTTGAAGAGCGGCGCGAGGGCGCGCGCACCGTAACCCAGACCGATAAACCAGATCCCGCTGACCGCCATCGCGCCCAGCGCGAAGGCGACCCGCGCGCCTTCGGGCTCGCGCGCACCGGCCGTGCCGATCAGCAGGAACGTGTCGAGGTACACGTGCGGATTGAGCCACGTGAAGGCGAGCGTCATCAGAATGATCGGCACGGCGCGCTGCACGGGCGCCGCGCCGACGTTCTCGCCAACCATCACCGCGTGCTCCGGCCGCACCGCGCGGCGCAACGCATTGATCCCGAACCAGGCCAGATAGGCGAGTCCGACGTACAGCATCGCGTGGACGAACACGGGATAGCGCTCGACCAGCACCGCTGCGCCGCCGACGCCCGCACCGATCAGAATGAAGTCCGACAACGCGCACAGCGCAACGATCTTGCCGACATGCGAGCGCATGATGCCCTGACGCAGCACGAAGGCGTTTTGCGCGCCGATCGTCACGATCAAGGATGCGCACAAGGCGGCGCCGTGGGAAAAAGATAGCCAATTCATAATCGATCCAGTAGACGGGAGCAGCGAACGAGGCTAGTCTGCGGGTTTGCCGATCATAAGAGAAGCTAATTCACTTAACGCCGATTAAGGAACGCTAATGCTCGACTATGCGTTGCTCGATGCACTGGCCGCCGTGGTGCGCCATGGCTCGTTCGACCGTGCCGCCGGCGAACTGAATGTGACGCCGTCCGCCGTGTCGCAACGGGTCAAACTGCTGGAAGAGCGCGTGGGCAGCGTGCTGGTCAAGCGCGGCCAGCCGTGCGTCGCGACCACCTCGGGCGCGCTGCTGTGCCGCCACACCGAACGCGTGCAATTGCTCGAAGCGGAGCTGACCGGCCGCCTGCCGGCGCTGCCCGGCACGCTGGTCGAACCGTGGCCGGCGCTGCGCATCGCGGTTAACGACGACAGCGTGGGCACCTGGTTCATCGATGCGGTCGCGCAATTCTGCGTTGAACGGGAGATGCTGCTCGATCTGGTGATCGACGATCAGGACCACACCGCGCAGCGAATTCGCGACGGCAGCGTGCAAGGCGCGGTCACCACCCAGGCCGAGCCGGTTCAGGGTTGCCGCTCCACGCGTCTCGGGCGCATGCGTTATCTGGCGGTCTGTTCACCGGAGTTTCTCGCGCGTCACTTTGCCGGCGGTGTGACGCGCGAAAGTTTGCGGCGCACGCCGTGCGTCGACTTCAATCCCAAGGACCAGTTGCAAAAGCGTTTCATGCGCCGCATCACGCGCGCGGACCTCGATCCGCCGTTGCACTGGATTCCGCACGTCGCCGGGTTTTTGCGTGCCTGCGTCACGGGGCTCGGCTGGGGCATGTGCCCGGAGCGCATGATCGCGTCGCATCTGGCCAGCGGCGAACTGGTGGAGATCGCGCCCGGCAAGCATATCGACGTCGATCTCTACTGGCAGAGCTGGCGTTTGTCGATCGGCTGGCTCGACGACTTCGGCGCGGTGCTGCGCAAGCGGGCGACGGAGTTTCTGGACTGACTGATAGTTTGCAACGCGTCGTCAGCTTGCCGGCCGGTGCGGGTACTCCCATTCGCACAACACCGCGACGAGCGGCACTGTCGATCAGGGCGAGTTGGTCTCCTCGCAGCGATGCCGGCAGGTTGGCGCAGAGGCATCAGCCGGCTGCGGCCTCGGCGGTCGTGTTGTAGTCCGCTGTCCATGGCGCGCCGGTCAATGTCTTCAAACGCCCTTCGTGCATGGAGAAAATCCAGCCGTGAATCTGCACCGGGCGCTGTGCGCGCTGAATCAACGGCATGGCTTGCAGCGCCTGCACCTGAGCCAGTACATTGAGCTCGGCGAGTCGATCCGCGCGCGCCTCGAAGCTCGGCAACTCGCGCAGTTCGGCGCTGTGCAGCGCACTTAGCCGGCGAATTCCTCCAATGCGGCGATTGACGTTCGGCAACTCGGGCGCGGGCGGCCGCAACGCCGCCTGTACGCCGCCACAGCAGTGATGCCCGCAGACGATCACATGTTCCACCTGCAGTACCGTGACCGCGTATTCGAGCACGCTCGACAGGCTCTCGTCGTTATCGGCGACGAGATTCGCGATATTGCGATGCACGAAGACCTCGCCGGGCATCGCACGGGTAATGGCTTCCGGCACGCGGCTGTCGGAGCAGCCGATCCACAGCACGTTCGGTTGCTGATTGCTGGCGAGGCGCCGGAAATAGGCGGGATCGCGGGTGTTGATTTCGTCGGACCAGGCGAGGTTTTCGACGAGCATGCGTTTCGGGTATGTCATGAACGGTCTTCCGTTGTGCGATGATCGCGTTGGTAAGTGCAGCGGTGTCTGTTGCCGAACGGGCGTCAGGGGTTCTCGCTGTCGCTTGCCATGGCCGCATTGGCGAGTGTCTCGGGAGTCGGGGCGGCGAGTTCGGTTGCGTCGTGTTTCATCGAGTCCTCTGCAGGTTGATCTGGATGACTGAACAATATCGATCAGGCAGGGACATTGTGCGGGGCAGCGGATGAGGCCGTGGTGATCACCGCATGATAGTTTTGTCATCGTGCGGGCGCGTGCTTCGCCTAGCTGATCGGCGGATGCTTCGGAAAGCGCAGGCTGAAGGTGGTGCGCACGTGCGGCACGCTTTCCACGCTGCATTCGCCGTGATGTTCTTCCATGATCGACTTGACGATGGCAAGTCCGAGGCCCGTGCCGCTCGCCGAGTTATGCCGCGATGGATCGACCCGGTAGAAGCGGTCGAAGATGCGCTCCAGATGCGGTCTCGCGATGCCTGCGCCCGTGTCCGACACCGATACGTGCGCGTGGCGCCGGTGTTCCGCGCACCGCACGTCGACGACGCTGCCGCGCGGCGCGTGGGTCAACGCGTTCGAGATCAGGTTGCTGAGTGCCCGCTGCACCATCAGCACGTCGCCGTCGAAGCGCGCGCTGCCCGAAACGACGATCTCCACGCCGGCATCGGCGGCCATGATTTCGTAGTAGCCCGCAATGCGCAGCGCCTCAATGCGCGCGTCGACACACTGCAGCGTCAGCCGGTGGCGAATGCTGTCCGCGCGCGCGAGAAACAGCATGCTGTCGATCAGACGCGCGAGGCGCTGGCATTCATCCACGCTCGATTCGATCACGCTGCGATATTCATCGGCGGAACGGGGTTGCGAGAGCGCCACTTGCGCTTCCGCCAGCAGATTGGTGAGCGGAGTGCGCATGTCGTGCGCGAGGTCGGACGAAAATTGCGTGAGACGCGTGAACGAGTCGTGCAGGCGCGCGAGCATCCGGTTGAAGGCACGGCTCAGTTCCTTCAGTTCGCCCGGCATGTCGTGCTCGGGCAACGGTTCCGCAAGATGGCGGCTGGAGATCTGCTCGGCGCGTGCCGTCAAACGGGCCAGCGGCCGCAGTCCGAAACGGCCGATCGACCATGCGAGCAGCGCATTCACCAGCGTCCCCGTTACGATGACGACCAGAACATTGAGCGCATACGCGCGCAGCAACGCGCGCTCGCCGCTCGCGTCGTATTGAACGACCACGCGCACCTGGCTGCCGGCGAGATCGCCGAGCGGTGCCATCGCCACCAGAAACCGCAACGGCAGTTTGTCGAGCGACACGCGCACCGGCGCGAGGGCGGTGGGAACGGCCATCGTTTCCGCATTCGGCCGGTAGCCGTTGGTGCGAACGAGTGGTGCGCCGTGCGCGTCGAACAGCGCGATGTCGAGGTTCTGATGACCATATAACTGGTTGTACCAGGTCTCACGATCCGCGCTGATCGCCTGAATGCTGGGCATGGTGTGCAGGCGCAGTTGCAGCGCGGCGAGGGTCGTGCTCATCTCGCGGGCGGACGCCGCTTCGATGCGCGTTTTCAGGCCGTGGTACAGCAGTACGCCGTTGAATATGAGTAGCAGCGAGGTCGAAAGCGCGAACAGGATCGACAGCCTCGCGCGCAAAGTGCGCGGCACGAGCAGCGCCGCGAGCAGACGTCGAATCATGGCTGCGATGGGCCGCGCTCTTCCAATACATAGCCCATGCCGCGCACGGTATGGATCAGCTTGGGTTCGTAGTTGTCGTCGACCTTCGCGCGCAAGCGGCGGATCGCGGCGTCGACGACATTCGTGTCGCTGTCGAAGTTCATGTCCCACACTTGAGAAGCAATCGTCGAACGCGGCAGGATTTCGCCCTGGCGGCGCATCAGCAGCCATAGCAAGGCGAATTCCTTGGCGGTGAGCAGGATCATGTCGCCGTGCCGCGTGGCCTTGCGGCGCGTCAGGTCGAGCACCAGATTCGCTACTTGAAGCGAGGCGGCGTCGCGGGTCTGGCCGCGTCGCAGAATCGAGCGCACACGGGCCAGCAGTTCGGCGAAGTCGAACGGCTTGACGAGATAGTCGTCGCCGCCCATGTTGAGGCCGCGCACCTTGTCGTCCACTTCGTCGCGCGCGGTGAGCAGCAGGACCGACGTCGAATGGGTGCGGCGCAGGTTTTTCAGCACCGTCCAGCCATCCTGGCCGGGCAGCATGACGTCGAGCACGATCAGATCGTAGTCCTCCGTCAAGGCGCGATGCTGGCCGGTCACGCCGTCTTCCACCCAGTCGACGATAAAGCCCGCTTCGGTCAGGCCTTTGCGAAGATATGTGCCGGTTTTGATCTCGTCCTCGACGATCAGGATGCGCATGATTTTTCTCTCACTGCTGTGGGTCAGCGGCCGATGCGTGTGGGCGCGCATGACGCCGACGCATGGGATGCATCGAGGTCGTGATGGGCTGTGGACGGCGAACCGGAGGGCTGCGACATGGTGCGAGTCATCGCGGAAAACACTTCGAGCGAAAGCAGGCCTCGCTCGAAGAACGGCTCGTGCTGGACGCGCGGCTTCCCATATGCGGAGGAACAGGATGGGTCGCCGCCGTTGAACAGCCCGTCAGGTTGATTCCACCAGAATGCCAACGAACTGAGTGCGATGACGAGCAGCGCGGCCCCGAGTGAAACGGGATGATGAATACGGAGCTGCGCCCAGCGCACTGGGACGTTTGCGCCGAAATGCGTGATGCGCATCGTCAGGCTTCGCATTCGTTGAAAGTGAAGCATACGGTTCAATGTGAGGATGGGACGCGACCATCGTACAGATACCATAGTTGTCCGATGCGGGCATGAGAGCGAGATGACAATTCCGTCATAAATCTCTTGCGCATCTTTTGTTGCGATGCATCCTTTGGATGACGGAATCTGTCATTACTCGCTCACGTTCAGCGAGCCTCTCCGGTATGGCATGAGGACTCGATCAAACGCAAACGGATAATAGAGCGTGCGGAAGGCGAGGTGGTTTGCGGGAGTCGTCGCAAGGAGAAACCAGCGAGGACGTCAAGCGTGAGCGCGCGAGTCAAGGCTGCATGCACGTGGCGAACGCGTTGCAAATGCGGCAGATTGAAGCAGCCGGCAGACCGCTCACTTGCCGACCCGATCGCATGGGTCGGCAAGTGAGCGGCAAGGTTTTATCTAGTGCAGACGGATCACCGGATGCACGCGTCTGCGCAACCAGTGGCTAGCCGAATCGAGCGCCATGCGCGCGAAGCCGGTCAGCGTCATCACGTGCCGCCGATAGATCAACTTGTAGACTGCGGTGGCCAGCCATCCGTCGACGAACACGGGCTGCGTCAGCAAGCTATTGCTGAGGCTCCCAATGGTGCCTTCACGCCCGAAGCCGACCAGCGTGCCCGCGTCGCGATACACGAACTCGGGCAGCGCTTCGCCCGCTATGCGGCACTTCAGGGTGCGCGCAAGAAACAGCGCCTGCTGATGCGCGACCTGCGCGCGCGGCGCGAGGAACGCGCCGGTGTCGTCGGCGGGACAGGCCGCGCAATCGCCGAGGCCGAATACGTTCGCGTCGTTCGTGCACTGCAAGGTGCGATTCACCTGAATCTGCGCGTTGCGATTCACCGCGATGCCGTCCAGCGTGCGCAGGACAGGCGGTCCCGAGATGCCCGCCGTCCAGATTGCGATGTCGCTCGCGAGCGGAGCGCCGCCGTCGGTCAACACGGCGTCGGCGCGCACTTCGGTGACGCGTGTCGAGCTCAATACATCCACGCCGAGACTGGCGAGCATCCGCTGCGCACGCGCTGAAATGGTTTCGGACAATGAGGGCAGCACGCGCCCGCTGCTTTCGATCAAACGAATGCGAAAGTCACGCACCGGATCGAGCGAGAACGGCGTGTAGCGATTCAGCAAACGTACTGTATCGCGCACCGCGGCGGCGAGTTCGACACCCGTCGCGCCCGCACCGATGATGTTGATCGACACCGGCGTGTCCGCCTGCGCAGTCCGCGCCCGGCGTGCGTGATTCGCACGCAGACAGGCATCGAGCAGCTTGCGGCGGAATGCTTCCGCATGCGCGACCGATTCGAGCGGCAACGCATGTTCGGCGGCACCTGGCACGCCGAAGTATTGCGTCACGCTGCCCATGGCCAGCACCAGCGTATCGAAAGCGATCTGCCGGGACGGAAGAATTTCGCGTCCGTCGGCGTCGTGCAATGCGCTCAAGGTGATATGCCGCTCCGCGCGATCGAGCGCGGTGAGTTCGCCCTGTTCGAATTCGAAGCCATGGCGCTGGGCCTGCACCGCATATTGCAGTTGATGGGTCGCGGGATCGAGTTGGCCTGAAGCGGCTTCGTGCAGCAGCGGCTTCCAGAAGTGCGTGGGCCAGCGGTCGATCAGCACGATCTGCGCGAGACCCGCACGTCCGAGCGATTCGGACAGACGCGTGGCCAGCCCGAGTCCACCCACGCCGCCACCGACGATCACGACCCGATGCGCCGCCGTATTGTCCGTGTGTTGCATGGATTGCGCGGATTGCGCGTGGTGCGCCCGTTGCGTTGTCGGGCCTGTCTGCTGATCGATTGCGGCCATGATCGCTATCCTCCTGAGGTTGTTCGTGCCGGGCCGGTGCTGGCGCCGCGCTAAGCGCGATTCCAGGCATTCGCCGGCCTATCTGTCAGGCCAGTATAGAATCGGCTAAAACCGCAGCACAATTTAATGTTTATACGGAACATATAGGTTTTAACTTATGCTAAAAGCCGCGACGTTTCGTCAGTTGAAGACCTTGCATACGATTGCGAAGCTCGGCAGCGTGTCACGCGCGGCCGAGGAATTGCGGCTCACGCAACCGGCTGTGTCGCTACAGGTGCGTCTGCTGGAAGAGGCTGCGGGCGCGCCGCTCCTGCAACGCGTGGGCCGTGGCGTGCAGTTGACCGCGGCCGGTGAAATTCTCGCCCGCTATGCGCTGGAGATCCTCGACCTGTGGAACGGCGCGGCCGACGATCTGGCCGCGTTGCATGGCGAGCAGGGCGGCACGCTGCGTATTGGCGCGATCACCACGGCCGAGTATCTGATCCCGCCGTTTCTGGTGCGTTTCACGGAATCGCGTCCGCAAGTGAAGGTGCAATTCAAGGTCGGCAATCGCGCCGACATCATCCGTATGCTGGCAACGCATGAAATCGATCTCGCGGTGATGGGCAGCGCGCCACGCGAATTGCGCACGGCGGCAACCGCATTCGCCAAACATCCGATGGCGTTCGTTGCCTCGCCCGCACATGCACTGATGAAGAAAAAGCGTTTGTCGCTCGACGATCTGCAAAGCGCGAATCTGTTCGTGCGCGAACGCGGTTCGGGCACGCGTTCTACCGTCGAGAATCTGTTTCGCCTGGCGGGCCTCAAGCTTCACATCGGCTCTGAACTGTCGAGCAATGAGGCGATCAAGCAACTGGTCGAAGCGGGGTTGGGTATCGCGTTCCTGTCGCTGCACGCCTGTTCGCTCGAGTTTCAGGCGGGCCTGCTCGCGCTGCTGCCCATGCCCGCCAACCCGATCGAGCGCGACTGGTATGTCATGCATGTGTCGGATAAACGCCTGCCGCACGTGGCTGGGTTGTTCCGCGATTTTCTTATCGAGCACGGCATGTCGGGCGCGGTGCCGGTGCCGCTGCCTGCCGTCGCTGCCGCCAAAAAACGCCGCCAGACGCGCCAGGCGGGCGGCGCGGGCGCGGCGTAGGGCTAGCAAAAGGGCGCGGGGATTCTCGCGATTCGCTTCGACGTTTGCGCTTCGTGAGCGCTGCGGGAAGTCCCTATACGGCCTTTCAGTTGGCCATCGAGCCTTGCCGGACGGGACTTGCGGGTTACATCGCCGGAGATCGAAGTAAAGGTTGGGCAGACGATATTTTTGCCCGCGCCGATTGTCTTTACAGTGGCGTCCAGACATCTGAGAAAAGTGGACGCCGCATCCCCGTGGCGAGCCATTGTGATTGACCTGGCCGTTACAGGAGTCGGAGACAATGAGCAGCAACAGCATCACTCAAGTCGAAACATTCGGTTTCGAACGCATTCCGGATCGCTCGCGCTATGCACGGCCGATCGACCTGTTCCGCTTGCTGTTCGGCGGGTGCAATACCTTTTCCACGTCCGTGCTCGGCAGTTTTCCGGTGCTGCTCGGTTTGTCGTTCAAGGCGGGTGTCTGGTCGATCGTGCTCGGCGTGCTGATCGGCTCGTGCATTCTCGCGCCGATGAGCCTGTTCGGTCCGCGTAACGGCACCAGCGACCCGGTCTCGTCGGGCGCACATTTCGGCATTCACGGGCGGATCGTCGGCTCGTTTCTGGCGGTGCTGACAGCAGTCGCGTTTTTCTCGCTGGCGGTGTGGAGTTCGGGCGATGCGCTCGTGGGCGGCGCGAATCATCTGCTCGGTTTGCCGGTGAACTGGATGACGCTCAGCTTCGCCTACGGTCTGTTCGCGGTGCTGGTGCTGACCGTGTGCGTGTACGGTTTCCGCTTCATGCTGTGGGTCAACAAGATCGCGGTGTGGGCGGCGAGCATTCTGTTCGTGGTGGGTCTGTTCGCGTTCACCAAGTCGTTCGACGGCGCATACGCCGGCAAGGTCGCACTCGGCTCGGTGGGTTTCTGGCCCGCGTTCGTGAGCGCGGTGCTGGTCGCGATGAGCAATCCCGTCTCGTTCGCCTGCACGCTCGGCGACTGGGCCCGCTATATTCCGGAGAACACGCCGAGAAAGCGCACGATCCTCGCGGTGATGCTCGCGCAACTGGCCACGTTCGTGCCGTTCTTCTTCGGCCTCGCCACGGCGGCGATCATCGCCAGCAAGGCGCCGGATTTCATCGCGTCGAATAACTACGTGGGCGGTTTGCTGGCCATCTCACCGAACTGGTTCTTCCTGCCGGTGTGCCTGATCGCGATCATCGGCGGCATGTCGACCGGCACGACCGCGTTGTACGGCACCGGCCTCGATATGTCGAGCATGTTTCCGAAGTTCCTGAATCGCGTGCGCGCCACGTTGCTGATCGGCAGCCTTGCCATCGGCTTCATTTTCCTCGGACGCTTCGCGTTCAACCTGGTCGAAAGCGTGTCGACGTTCTCGGTGCTGATCAACGTCTGCAGTTGCCCGTGGATGGTGATCATGATCATCGGCTTCGTCACGCGGCGCGGTTTCTACCTATCCGACGACTTGCAGGTGTTCAATCGCGGCGGCCGGGGCGGTCACTATTGGTTCACGCACGGCTGGAACTGGCGCGCGATGGGCGCATGGATTCCGAGCGCGGCGATCAGCCTGTGCTTCGTCAATCTGCCGGATCAGTTCGTCGGCCCGCTCGGCCAGCTCGCCGGCGGTCTCGACATCAGCATGCCGGTTTCGCTGACGCTGGCGGCCGCACTGTATATCGCTTTGTTGCAGTGCTTTCCGGAACCGGACGGCGTGTATGGACCGCAAGGCCGGCGTTGGCTGCGTGGCGGTTCGCAGCACAATGTGACCGTGCATCCCGTGGTGCCGGCGACTAAGCTTAAGGTAGCCGCGCCGCCGCGAGTGCGTGCGGAACGCGAGCGTGAGGCAGAGTTGGATACGCAGGACGCGGGTTGAAGCGCACGCCAATGGGCGTGGCTTCGTGCAAAACAAGCAATGGCATTTAAATTGAGTAGGCAAACAGGATGAGCGAGTCAGTAAAGCGCGCGTTTGAAGGGGTAAAACTGTTTCCGTTCTGGCTGGACAATCCGCGCGCGCCGGTTGTCGAACGGGAATTGATCGGTCCGACCACCGCCGATCTGGTCGTGGTGGGCGGCGGCTTCACCGGTTTGTGGGCCGCGATTCAGGCGAAAGAAGCCGATCCGTCGCTCGACGTCGTGCTGGTCGAGGCGGGCAAGGTCGCGTACGGCGCCTCGGGCCGTCCAGGCGGCATCATCTCGACTTCGGTGATGCACGGTCTGCCGAACGCGACGCGCGTTTTCCCGCAAGACCTCGACGTGCTCGAAAAGCTGGGGCAGGAGAATCTCGACGGTTTCAAGGAATCGTTGACGCGCTACGGCATCGAGGCGGACGTCGAATGGAACGGCGAGATGACAGTCGCGGTCGATCCAGGCCATCTCGGTCATCTGAAGGGCGATTACGAGTTGCATGTCGCACATGGACACGATGTGGTCTTGCTCGACAGCAAGGGCACACGCGAGCAACTCGATTCGCCGCTTTTTGCCGGGGCAATGTGGTCGCGTAATCGCAGCGGCACGATTCATCCGGCGAAACTCGCGTGGGGGTTGAAGGCCGCCGCGCTGAAACTCGGCGTGCGTCTGCATGAACATTCACCGATCACGCGTCTCGAAGATTGCGGCGCGAAGATGATCGTGCATACGCAGGCGGGCCGCATCGAAACGCCGCGCGTGCTGCTCGGCACGGGCACCGCGGACGTCGGCGTGACTGATATCAAGCGCCGCGTGATGCAGGTGCGCGATCACATCATCGCGACGGCGCCGTTGAGCGACGAGCAGATGGCGCGTATCGGCTGGAAGAATCGCCAGGGCATTTACGACACCCGCACGCAGCTCAATTATTTCCGGCTGACCAAGGACAACCGCATCATCTTCGGCGGACGGGTGAGCTATCACTTCGGCGGCAATCCGAATCCCGCGGAAGATCGCGACGAGCGTACCTATTACAAGCTTGCCGAAGCGTTCTATCGCACTTTCCCGCAACTCGACGACGTGCGTTTCACGCATGCATGGGGTGGCCCGATCGACTACTGCTCGCGCGGCGCGGTGTTCGCGCGCCGCTATCACGGTGGCAAGAGCGTGTTCGTCGCCGGCTATACGGGCTTCGGCGTGGCGGGCAGCCGCTTCGGCGCGAAGATGGGCCTCGACATGCTGTGGCATCGCGATACGGTGATCACGTCGCTCGATATTTCGCGCAAGGGGCCGTCGTATATTCCGCCCGAACCGGTGCGCTGGATCGCCGCGAAGATCACCTTCAACGCGTTCGACGGCGCGGATGATCGCGGCGGCTGGCGTCGTCTGTGGATCAATTCGATCAAGGCACTGGGTTTTCCGATGTAACGAGAGGCGTCCGCGCAATGTGCGCGGACGCGGTTTTTTTCACCGGCATAAAAAAACCGCACCTTGAAAGATGCGGTTTCCAGAGAAGCAGCAGTGCAATGCAGTACTTGAATCAGCCGCAGTACACGATGCTGTACTTCTTGGTGGCTACCGGCATATGCCACGTGCCCGAGAAGCCTTTGTGCAGAATGAAGGCGTCGCCGGCGGCATAGCGTTCGCTGCGGCCGTCGTCGCTGGTGATCACGACTTCGCCTTCGATCAGCACGCACACTTCGTGAATCGGCAGGTCGGCCAGCTTCAGTGTGCCCGCATCGCATTGCCATACGCCGGCGGACAACATGTTGGTCGCGTCGGAGTAAGCGTTGAGGGCGTGCGGTGCCTTGGCGCCGTCGAGAATGACGTCGGCCGGATCGTGCAGGGCCGGGTTCAGACCGGAAGCGCCAGGGCCTTTAGCGTCGATGCGGGTGAAAGTGATGTTGCTCATGTGTCTCTCCTGGTTGATTGGATCGAAGTCGCACTCGTTGAATCGAGGCGAAAAATGGATTCGAAGCCGGAGTCTGAGCCAAAGCTGCGTAGCGATGAATTTCGATTTGAAGACATTCAGATTGAGCGGCGTCGATGTAAAGCAAGCGATGCCGCCGCGGGTGCGATTTGCTCCGCGTCTGACCTGAAAACTTTCATATAGAGGACAAGCCTCATGCAACACGCCAAGCAGTTTTATATCGACGGTCAGTGGGTCAACCCGGTCGACCAGACCAACGCCGCCACACTCGATGTAATCGATCCGTCCACCGCTGCCGCATTCGCGCAGATTTCGCTTGGTAGCGCGGCGGATGTCGATCGCGCCGTCGCCGCCGCGAAGCGCGCGTTTCCCGCCTACAGCGAGACGACGATCGCGCAACGCATCGACTTGCTGCAAGCGATCCTCGACGTCTATCGCAAGCGCTATGACGACATGGTGCATGCAATCAGCCGCGAGATGGGCGCGCCGCTTCAATACGCGAACGATGCGCAGGCATGGACCGGTGTCGCGCATCTGGAGACCATGATTCGCACGCTCGATACTTTCGAGTTCGAGTACGTGAAGAGCGGCATTCTGATCCGCAAGGAAGCGGTCGGCGTGTGCGGGCTGATTACGCCGTGGAACTGGCCAGCCTTGCAGATCACCACCAAGATCGCGCCCGCGCTCGCGGCCGGCTGCACGATGGTGCTCAAGCCTTCGGAACTGGCGCCGTTGTCCGCCATCGTCTTCGCCGAGATTCTCGACGAAGCAGGCGTGCCGGCCGGCGTGTTCAACCTCGTGAACGGCGAAGGCCGCACGGTGGGCGAAGCGATGTCGTCGCATCCGGACATTGACATGATGTCGTTCACCGGTTCGACGCGCGCGGGCGTGCAGGTCGCGAAGGCCGCGGCGGATACGGTCAAGCGCGTGCATCAGGAACTGGGCGGCAAGTCGGCCAACCTGATTCTCGAAGACGCCGATCTGAAAGAAGCCGTGATGCGCGGCGCGCGTGCCTGTTTCGACAACAGCGGCCAGTCGTGCGATGCGCCCACGCGCATGTTCGTGCCGCGTGCGCGCGAAGCCGAAGCGCTGGCGTATGCGAAAGAAGCCGCGCAGGCATTGAACGTCGGTCCCGCGGATGCGAAGGGGACGGACCTCGGCCCCGTGATCAGCGAACAGCAGTTCGACAAAATCCAGCGGCTGATCGGCGTGGGCATCGAAGAGGGCGCGACGCTGGTGGCCGGCGGCGCGGGCCGCCCCGAAGGATTGAAGGACGGCTACTTCGTGCGGCCGACGGTATTCGGCAAGGTCACGCCGGACATGACGATCGCGCGCGAAGAAATCTTCGGGCCGGTCCTGTCGATCCTCGCTTACGACTCCGAAGACGAAGCGATCGCGATGGCCAACGACAGCCTCTACGGTCTCGCGGGCTACATCCAATCCGGCTCGATCGAGCACGCGCGCGCGGTGGCGAAGCGCCTGCGCACCGGCACGATCTATCTGAACTACGCGGACTACAACCCCGAGGCGCCGTTCGGCGGCTTCAAGCAATCGGGCAATGGACGCGAGTACGGTGAGTTCGGTCTGGAGGACTTTCTGGAGATCAAGGGCGTGGTGGGTTACGGCGGTTGAATCTCTACCACGCGGCGAATAACTAAAGCAGCAACTCGATCGAATGAAACAGCCGGCGCTGCTCGGGATCTTGCGAGCGCGCCCCTTCGTCGATCACTTCACGCAAGCATTCGAGAAAGCACGCGGCCGCCGGACTCGTCGGCGCGCCGCGGCGTGAGGTGATGCTGACGATGGTTTCATCCACCGTCTCGCGCAGCGGCAACGCCCACAACTGCTCCTTCGCGAGCGTCACTTCCACGAGCGGCCACGGAAAAATGCTGAGCATGTCCGTGTGTGCAAGCAAACCCAGCACCACCGCCAGCGAATGCGCGAGCAGAATAGTGTGCGGCACCTGCATGCCGCGATTGCGGAACACATTGTCCGAGATCGACTCGCGGCTCGCCGGGTCCCAGTTCAAGATCCACTCCGCGTCTTCCAGTTCGAGCAGCGTGCGGCAGCCGGCCTTGGGATGATCGCGCCGCGCGACCACGGCCGAATGCGTGGAAAACAGCGGTACATTGTGAAACTCCGATTGCGGCGACGCGGGCGGCGGGCGGCCGATCGAGAAATCGAGGCTGCCGTCGCGCAAACGCGGCTGCACGACCGCGAGCAAACCTTCGAAGAACTCCAGTTGCACTTCCGGCATGCGCTGCCGGAAGCGCTGCACGGTGGGCGGCAGAAACGTCAACGCGACCCAGGGCGTGACGCCGATCGACAGCTTGCCGGCCGCCGCGCCGCGGAGTGCTTCGATCTCCGCTTGTGCCCGCTGAAGTTGCCCCAACACCAGGCGCGCATGCACGACCAGCGCGCGGCCGAACTCGGTGAACGCGACGCCGCTCGCGCTGCGCACCAGCAAGGGCGCTTGCAGATCGGCTTCCAGTTCGCGCATCGCCTTGGTCACGGCGGCCGGCGACAGGTCCAGCGAACGGGCCGCGGCCCGGATACTTCCAGTATCGGCGATCGCCGCTAAGGTGCTGAGCTGATGCAGTTTCATCTGACAGGATGGGAAGAGGGTGGCAACCGTGGGTTGCTGCCGCAACGATTTTACGCCTGCCGCTGGAAAATCGGCGTCGTTATGCTGGGTTCACGCTTTCAATGACGGAGACACGACGTGAACACCATGGCCATTCCGGCGGGCATCGCCGAACTCGAAGACGAAATGATCGCGCTGCGCCGCCAGATCCACGCGCATCCCGAGCTGGCTTACGAAGAGTTCGCCACCGGCGACCTGGTCGCCGAACGCCTGCAGGAGTGGGGCTACACCGTGCATCGCGGGCTGGGTCAGACGGGCGTTGTGGGCCAATTGAAAGTCGGCAACGGCACACGCAAGCTCGGGCTGCGCGCCGACATGGACGCGCTGCCGATTCATGAAACCACCGGCCTGCCGTACGCGAGCAAACTGCCCGGCAAGATGCACGCATGCGGTCACGACGGCCACACGGCCATGCTGCTCGCCGCCGCCAAACATCTGGCGCAGGAAAAAAGCTTCGACGGCACGTTGAATCTGATTTTCCAGCCTGCCGAAGAGGGCCTGGCCGGCGCGAAAAAAATGCTGGAAGACGGCCTGTTCGACAAGTTTCCATGCGACGCGGTGTTCGCGATGCATAACATGCCGGGCTATCCGGCCGGCAAGTTCGGCTTCCTGCCGGGCTCGTTCATGGCTTCGTCGGATACGGTGATCATCAAGGTGACCGGGCGCGGTGGTCATGGCGCGGTGCCGCACAAGGCCGTCGATCCGGTGGTGGTGTGCGCGCAGATCGTGCTGGCGTTGCAGTCCATCGTGTCGCGCAATATCGCGCCGCTCGACATGGCGATCATCACCGTCGGCGCCATTCACGCGGGCGAAGCGCCGAACGTGATTCCCGAGACCGCCGAGATGCGCCTCTCGGTGCGCGCATTGAAACCTGAGGTTCGCGATTATCTGCAGGAACGCATCACGGCGGTGGCGTGCGGCCAGGCGGCCGTGTTCGGCGCGCGTGCGGACGTGGACTATCAGCGTCGCTATCCCGTGCTCGTCAACGATGCGGCCATGACCGGGCTCGCGCGGCAAGTCGCGCTCGACTGGCTCGGCGACGATGGCCTGATTGCCGATATGCAACCGCTCACCGGCAGCGAAGACTTCGCGTTCCTGCTCGAGCGTTGCGCCGGCAGCTACCTGATCATCGGCAATGGCGACGGCGAGGGCGGCTGCATGGTCCACAACCCGGGCTACGATTTCAACGACGATTGCCTCGCCACCGGCGCCGCCTACTGGGTGAGACTCGCGCAGACGTTTCTGGCCTGACGCCACAGCGTTTGCATAAGCGGGCAAAACCGCCGCGCATTAGCAGGAAGACATCACGGAGACACAGATGGACTATTCCGCCACACCGCAACCCGCAGGCACCGACGCGTTGAGCATGCAGAGCACGCCGGCGGCGCAGCCTGTCGAACGCACGAGCCACGCCAAGGCGATTGCCGCGATCACGCTGGGCAACGGCCTCGAGTTTTTCGACTTCACGATCTACAGCTTCTTCGCGACGATCATCGGCAAGCTGTATTTCCCGGTGGAGGGGCAACTCGCGCAACTGATGCTGGCGGTCGGCACGTTCGGCGTCGGTTTCATCATGCGGCCGGTGGGCGGCATCGTGCTTGGCGCGTATGCGGACCGCGCGGGTCGCAAGGCCGCGATGAGCCTCACGCTGTGGCTGATGACACTGGGCTCCGCGATCATCGCGTTTGCGCCGACGTATGCGGCGATCGGGGTTGCCGCGCCGTTGCTCGTGATTCTCGCGCGCCTGATTCAGGGTTTTGCTTTGGGTGGTGAGGTCGGTGCGTCGACGTCGTTGTTGCTGGAGTATGGAAGCAATAAGACGCGTGGGTTCTACGGCAGTTGGCAGTTCGTGAGCCAAGGGTTGAATACGGTGTGCGGGTCGTTGCTGGGTGTCGCGTTGGCGGCGGCGCTCTCGACCGCTGCGCTGGAGAGTTGGGGGTGGCGCGTGCCGTTTGTGATCGGCATGGCGATGGGGCCGATTGGGATTTATATTCGGCGGCATCTGAATGAGACGCTGCCTGGTGTGGAAGATGGCGCGGCGGGTTCGCAGCCGGGTTCGCAGCCTGTCTCGCAGCCGGTGAGCAAGTTGTTTCGCGAGCATTCGCGTGTGATCACGACAGGTGTGTTGACGACGATCGGTGGGACGGCGGCTAACTACATCGTGCTGTTTTATCTGTCGACTTATGCAATCAGGATTTTGCATTTGCCGATGTCGTCGGCGCTCTGGGCTGCGTGGACCGCTGCCGTGGTGACGGTGATCTGTTCGCCGTTTGCCGGCGCGTTGTCCGATCGCGTTGGACGTAAGCGTGTGTTGTGGGTTTCGCGCGTGTTGCTGATTGCGGCGGTGTATCCGGCGTTCATGATGATCAATGCTTCGCCGACGGTGCCGGTTTTGTTGGCGGTGGTCGCTGGTTTGGCCGTGCTTGTGGCGTTTACCGCTGTGCCTAATATCGTCATGTTGCCGGAGATGTTTCCTCGCGAGATTCGTGCTACTGGGATGTCGATTGTTTATTGTCTCGGGGTTTCTATCTTTGGTGGGTTTGCGCAGTTTTTTGCTACTTGGTTGATTCAGGTTTCTGGTAGCAACCTCGCGCCGGCGTGGTATCTGATTGGGTGTGGGGTTGTTTCTTTGTTGCCGTTGCCGTTTATGCGGGAGACTGCGGGGCGGGATATTGGGTAGGGTTTTTTGCCGGCGTGGCGGGTGGGGGTGTGTCCTCGTGGTTGTTGGCCTTTCCTTGATTTGTTAGTGGTCTATTAGCGTTGCCCCTGTGCGGGGCGGCACTTACTTCTCTTTGCCGGCCGCAAAGAGAAGTAAGCAAGAGAAAGCGGCTCACACCGCTAGCTCATAAGCGGGGCTCTCGCACAGCCGCGGTAGTGGTGCATCTGGAATCTGTGTTCTCGCACACTGCGCGTTCGTGACACAGCAGTCATTCTTCCGGCGGCGCTGCGCGCGCCGTCGCGGTCGTTCAGTATCGGTGACGGCTTTGCTGTTGAGCGTCTCCTTGAGACGTTGGCAGTTTTCTCGCGAGCGGACTGTCTATTTGTGCGTGACCGAACCTGGAACCTGTCCGCATTTTTGCTGGGACCTGTCCGCATTTTTGTGTGCGAGGCGGTTAGCGGATCTAGCCGCGTGCGTTGGTGAAGCGCTCGCCAAACAGGATGGCAAACTGGTTCATGGCTGATTTCCAGTCGAAGGTGGTCCGTACGGACTTTGCCAGCACGTTGCGAAGCGCCAGCCACAGCAGCTTGATGGCCGCCTCGTCATTCGGGAAGTGACCACGGGTCTTGATGATCTTGCGCAGTTGCATGTTCAGACTCTCAATGGCAT
>Ga0209759_1000545_pt1 | contig 39039 bp, 35 predicted proteins | sample AraplaCL_Col_mMS_FD_184261 | JGI IMG/M metagenome (GOLD analysis project Ga0209759, IMG submission 184261) | Arabidopsis root microbial communities from the University of North Carolina, USA - plate scrape CL_Col_mMS (SPAdes) (version 2) | ecosystem: Host-associated > Plants > Roots >...
CCGGTACCTCCCCTTTCCAAAGAATTACGCCCTGACGTCAGCGCCGTTTCCTCTCGACGCCAATTGCACTCATCACATAAATATCCCGTAGCTCTAGAAATATTATTAAAAAAATAACATTGTTTCTATATGACAATCATTTGCATTTACAAAGAAATTCCTTGATGGCAATATTTTCTCGTCATGTCATTTTGACATGACTGGTTAAATTACTCATTTACAAGGAAAACGAAATGCAAGAACTTTCCATGCAAGAAGTCAGTGAAGTTTCTGGCGCCGGCTTAGTGATTCCTACCTTTCCAGCTGGACCAGGCCTGGTCGCAGGCACATCCACCATTCTGGCCGGTGCCGGCTTCATCATCGGCGTGGCGGGCGCGAATGTCGCGTTGGGCTTGACTGAAGCATTGGGCTGGCCGCACCCGGCACCCTACTACGGCCCTGGCGTTTAAAAGATAGGCCCGGATCCTTGGCGGCGCGTCGCCAAGGATTGCGCAGCATGCCATGCGTATGGCGCCTGTTTCCGACTTTCCCGTTCCCCCGTTTGCCGCCTTCCCTGCGTCTCCGTCGGCAATCACCAAGCCGTCGTTTTCACACGTCCTCCGCTTCCATTCTCAAGCAACGATCCTGCTCCTCAGATGCAAACCGAACCTCATCTTTTCCGGTCGCAAGCCATACAAGCGCAACAACACAAATGCCTGGGCGACATCATTCTGGTTCGCCCCTTGTCGTTTCATGTACTGACAGGTCTGATAAGCATTTTCGCCATGTTGCTGGCAAGCTTCCTTATTGTCGGCACCTATACCCAGCGCAGCACGGTCAGCGGACAACTCCTTCCCAGTACGGGGCTGGTCAAGGTTTATCCGTCTCAGGTCGGCCTGGTGCAGGAAAAATATATCGTGGAAGGGCAGTCGGTCAAACGCGGCGACATTTTGTACGTGCTCTCCAGCGAACGCCACAGCCGCACCCAGGGAAACACGCAAGAAACCATCAGCCGGCAGGTGGAGTTGCGCCAGCAATCGGTGCAAGGAGAACTGGGGAAAACCCGTTTGCTGCAGCAGGAAGAACGGCGCGCCCTGATGCAAAAAATCGCCACCATGCAAGCAGAACTGGGCCAACTGGACAGTCAGATAGAAGGACAACGCTTGCGCGTTCGTCTTGCGGAAGAAAACGTGGTGCGCTACCGCGATCTGTTTGCGCGCCACTACATCTCCAAGGAAATGCTGCAACAAAAGGAAATCGACCAACTCGACCAAAACAACCGGCTGCAAGGCCTGGAACGAGAAAAAATCGGCATCCGGCGCGAACTGGCCAACCAGCAACATGAACTCTCCGGCCTGTCCCTCAGACAAGAAAACCAGTTGTCGCAAATCGACCGCACCCTGATCAATCTCAAGCAAGAACTCGCCGAGAGCGAGGCAAAACGCCGGCTGGCCGTCGTCGCGCCGGAGAACGGCACGGCAACCGCCATCATTGCCGAACCGGGGCAAACCGTCGATGCCGACAAACCGCTGCTCAACATCATTCCGAGCGGAGCCAACCTGCAAGCGCAGCTCTATGTCCCCAGCAAAGCGATCGGCTTCGTCAAAACCGGAGACACAGTGTTGTTGCGCTATCAGGCGTATCCATACCAGAAATTCGGTCATGCCAACGGCATCGTCGCCGCCATTTCCCAAACGGCATTGCCGATCGGAGATCTCAATTTGCCATTCGTGCCAACGACAAACGGACTCCCTGCCGCTTCGAACGAACCGCTCTACCGCATCACCGTCAATCTGACGCGACAAACGATAGACGCCTACGGCAAGGCGCAGCCGCTGCAATCCGGGATGCTGCTCGACGCCGATATCCTGCTGGACCGGCGACGCCTGTACGAATGGGCGCTCGAACCGCTGTACAGCCTGTCCGGCAAATTCCAGTCCTGATCATGTCCCTTCTGAACCGCCTGAACCTCGGCTCCGTTTCCCGGCTCTCGCTGATCCTGCAAACGGAGACTTCCGAATGCGGACTGGCATGCCTGGGCATGATCGCCGGATACTACGGCTACCGCACCGACATGAATACGCTGCGCCGCCGGTTCTCCATTTCATTGAAAGGAGCGACGCTGGCGCATCTGATGCGCATGGCGAACGAACTGGAACTGTCCAGTCGCCCTCTCAAACTGGACATTCAGGACCTGTCGAATCTGCGTTTGCCCTGCATCCTGCACTGGAACTTCCATCACTTCGTCGTTCTGAAAGAAGTCGGTCGTAAAACCGTCACCATCTACGATCCGGGCGTCGGCATCCGCAAGCTGCCGCCGGAGGAAGTCTCCAAAGCCTTCACCGGCGTCGCGCTCGAACTATGGCCCGGGGCAAACTTCAAACCGCAAGAGATAAAACAGCACGTCAGCATCCGCAGCATGATGGGGCGCGTCACCGGCTTGCGCCGCTCGTTCGCGCAAATCTTGTTGCTCGCTCTCGGGCTGGAACTGTTTTCCCTGGTCAGCCCTTTTTACATGCAATGGGTGCTGGATAACGTACTGGTGGCATCGGACAGCAATCTGCTGACAACGCTCGCTCTCGGCTTCGCCCTGCTGGTGCTGGTGCAGCAAACCGCCAGCGCCATACGATCCTGGATGCTGATCTACATGGGCACCATGCTCAACATTCAATGGCGCAGCAACGTTTTCATGCATCTGATCCGCCTGCCCGTCACCTATTTCGAAAAACGCCATCTGGGCGATGTCGTATCGCGATTCGGTTCCGTGGACGCCATCCAGAAAACCTTGACGACCTCATTTCTCGAAGCGCTTCTCGACGGGCTGATGACCGTCGTCACGCTGGTCATGATGTTCATCTACAGTCCGGTGCTGCCCTGGATTTCATTGGGCGCCATGACGCTCTATGCGCTGGGACGATGGATCTGGTACGCACCGTTGCGCAATGCCACCGAAGAACAACTGATCCACGCCGCCAAACAGCAGAGCCACTTTCTGGAAACCATGCGCGGCATCAAAACGATCAAGCTGTTTCAACGACAGGAAGAACGTCACGCCTCATGGCTGACAACGCTCATCGACCAGATCAATGCCGACCTGCGGTCGCAGAAAATGCAACTGTTTTACCGCGCCTTCAACGGCACCTTATTCGGCCTGGAACGCATCCTGGTCATCTGGATGGGCGCCGGACTGGTCATCAAGGGCGCATTCACCGCCGGCGTGCTGATTGCATTCAGCGCCTACCGCGAACAGTTCAATAACCGCATCAGCTCTTTGATCGACAAGCTGTTCGAAGTCAATATGTTGCGCCTGCAAGGGGAACGACTGGCCGACATCGTCTTTTCCGAGCAAGAAATCACTGCTCCCGCGAACCGGCTCCAGGAAGATGGCAACGCCATCGCCGCATCGATAGAATTGATCGACGTGCATTTCCGCTATGCCGAACAAGAACCTCTGGTTCTCAACGGTATCGATCTGAAAATTACCCCTGGAGAGTCCATCGCCATCGTCGGCCCATCGGGCTGCGGCAAATCGACATTGACGAATCTGATGCTCGGCGCGCTTCCGCTCACGCGGGGGAAAATCTTCATCGGCGGCATCCCCTTGCAACAGATCGGACTTGATCGTCTACGCGGCATGGTCGGCACGGTCATGCAGGACGACGTTCTGTTTGCGGGCTCCATTGCCGACAACATCAGTTTCTTCGACGCCGATGCCGATCCCTGCTGGATACGGCAATGTGCGGCCATGGCCGCCATCGATGCCGAAATTGCGGCCATGCCGATGAAATACAACACATTGGTGGGCGATATGGGAACGGTGCTTTCCGGTGGACAAAAACAACGCATCCTGCTCGCCCGCGCCCTGTACAAGAAACCCCGCATCCTGTTTCTCGACGAAGCAACCAGCCACCTCGACATCGAACGCGAACAACAGGTCAACACATCGGTAAAAATGCTAGACATCACACGCATCATCATTGCGCATCGGCCCGAAACGATTGCCTCGGCAAATCGCATCGTGGTGCTGCACCAGGGCAAGATAGTTCAAGACATGCGCAAGCCGGAAACCTGAGAAGCTTCAAAATCACGCTGGCGAAGCGCACCGATACCGACAGTGCGAGGACGATGCAAGGCGGTGCAACAGTCTCTAAGACTGACGAAATCTCATCACCTCATCCCCGCCCAATTCACGCGTCAATACACCGTCGAACCACAGCTTGTGCAAATGCGCGACCGCCTCGCCCAATGCAAAACTGAGCTGGTGCGTATCCAGCGGCCGCTTGAACATCACCGGCAAAATATCCACCGCCGACTGCGGCGTGGCACAAGCTTCCACCACTTCCGCCAGGCGCGCGCGGTGATGATCATTCAGTTGCGCGATGCGCGTATGCAATCCGCGGAACGGCTTGCCATGCGATGGCAACACCAGCGTATCGGCGGCGACATCCGCATATTTCTTCAGTGAGTCCAAATACTGCTGCACCGGATTGGCTTCCGGCTCGATGGCGAATACCGAAACATTGGTGGAGATGCGCGGCAACACCATGTCGCCTGACACCAGCAGACGTACATCGTCGGCATACAGGGACACATGTTCCGGCGAATGGCCGAAACCGGTGATCACGCGCCAGTCCCGACCGCCGATGCGCACCGCGTGCCGATCCTGCAGGCGCGTGTACGACAGCGGCACGCTCGGCACCAGATTCTGATAGTAGTTGTTGCGTCCGGACAATTTATCGATCAGCCCGGCATCGGTCAAACCATGCCGGCGGAAATGCGGCGCCGCCGCCGTGCCGTCCGCGCCCGGCAAGCCCGCCGACATCAGCCGCGCAAACGCGTATTCGCCGGCGCTCATCAACAATGGCGCGTTCCAGCGCTTGCACAGCCAGTCGGCCAGGCCGACGTGGTCAGGATGGCAATGCGTGACCAGCACGCGAATGATCGGCAAGCCGCGCAGTTGCGTGGCGAAAATGCTTTCCCAGCTTTCTTTCGTGGCATCGGTGGCGATGCCGCAATCGACCGCCGTCCAGCCGCGCACGCGCCCGGCTGGGGTCTCGATCTCGTCTTCCAGCAGCCACAGATTGATGTGATCCAGCGCAAACGGCAGCCCCATGCGCAGCCACAAGATGCCGGGCGCGACTTCCAGGGTTGTGCCCAGGGCGGGCAAAGTGTCGCCGAAGGCGTATTCGAGCTGGGATTCAAGAGCGTTCATGGATACCTGACGGGGACCTGGCTGCAATCCCGAGATTGCATTGTGTTGTCAAAATTGCAAAACACGAAGAAATATTTTCATTTTTTGCAGAGCAGCCTACAATATACTTTACGTTAACGTAAAGTGCCACTTCCACCCGAGAAACCGCCACGAGTCATCGTCCAGAGATCATGCCGACCTACACCATCACCGAGCTGGCAAAAGAATTCGACATCACGCCGCGCGCGATCCGGTTCTATGAAGATCAGGGCTTGCTGAGTCCGAAGCGCGAAGGCAGCGGCGGCCGCAACCGGGTCTATGCCGCGCGCGAACGCACCCGTCTCAAGCTGACCCTGCGCGGCAAGCGTCTCGGCCTGACTCTCTCGGAAATCAAGAACCTGGTTGACATGTACGAGTCGCCCAAGGACACCGAAGCACAGCTCAAACGCTTCCTCGGCGTGCTCGCCCAGCATCGCGAAAAACTGGAACGCCAGCGCGAAGACCTCGAAGTGACGCTGGAAGAAATCGCCGCCCACGAAGCCGAATGCCTGCAATTGCTGGACACCGACTTGCCGCAAAAATCACCGGCCAAGCGCACCGTGCGCCCTGCCGCCGCCCGAAAATCCGCCTGACCCCATGAACATGGGTTGCTTATTATTTAGGCACGTCGCGCACTTCAATTGACGTTAACGTAAAGTATATAAACCATAACGCATCCATCCAAAAAACGAGGAGACACAACATGATCCACCTGCCAGGTTTGACCTTCGATCACGGAGAAGACATTGCCGCCCTGCGCGAAAGCGTGGCGGCATTCGCCCAAGCTGAAATCGCGCCGCGCGCAGCGGAAATCGACCGCAGCGACCAGTTTCCGATGGATCTGTGGAAGAAGATGGGCGACCTCGGCGTGCTTGGCATCACCGCCGACGAAGAATACGGCGGCGCCGCCATGGGCTATCTCGCGCACATCGTCGCATTGGAAGAAATCTCGCGCGCCTCGGCCTCGGTCGGCCTGTCCTACGGCGCGCACTCCAATCTGTGCGTGAACCAGATCAAGCGCAACGGCACCGCCGAGCAAAAGAACAAGTATTTGCCCAAACTGATCTCGGGCGACTTCATCGGCGCGCTCGCCATGTCCGAACCCAACGCCGGCTCCGACGTGGTCAGCATGAAGCTGCGCGCCGACAAGAAGGGCGACCGCTATGTTCTCAACGGCAGCAAGATGTGGATCACCAACGGCCCCGATGCCGACGTGCTGGTGGTGTACGCCAAGACCGACCTGGAAGCAGGCGCACGCGGCATGACCGCCTTCCTGGTGGAGAAAGGCTTCAAGGGATTCTCGATCGCGCAAAAACTCGACAAGCTCGGCATGCGCGGTTCGCACACCGGCGAACTGGTGTTCCGGGATTGCGAAGTGCCGGAGGAGAACGTGCTCGGCGGCGTGGGCCGCGGCGTCAACGTGCTGATGTCCGGCCTCGACTACGAACGTACCGTGCTGTCCGGAGGACCGCTGGGCATCATGCAAGCCTGCATGGACGTCGTCGTGCCCTATGTGCATGACCGCAAGCAGTTCGGCCAATCCATCGGCGAATTCCAGCTGATGCAGGGCAAGATCGCCGACATGTATTCGACCATGATGGCGTGCAAGGCCTACGTCTATGCCGTCGGCCAGGCCTGCGACCGCGCCAGGACGCCGGATGCGGCGCGCGCCCTGCGCAAAGACGCCGCCGGCGCTATCCTCTACTCGGCAGAAAAAGCCACCTGGATGGCCGGCGAGACTATCCAGGCGCTGGGCGGCAACGGCTACATCAACGACTACCCGGCCGGCCGCTTGTGGCGCGACGCCAAATTGTACGAAATCGGCGCCGGCACCAGCGAAATCCGCCGCATGCTGATCGGCCGCGAGCTGTTCGCAGAAACGATGTAAGGCAGACGAGACGGCATGCTGTTTAGTGAAGTTCCGGTATCCCTGTCGTCCCAGCGAAGGCTGGGACCCAGTGTCGTCAAGAGCGTCAATACGACGCTGGGTCCTGACTTTCGTCAGGACGACAGCCCCAGGCTTGCTGTGTAAAAGAGTTTTTCCGATTTCATTATTTTCATACTTTGTTTACGTATTTCATTGACTAGCCGCAGGAGAAGAACATGCAAGACCGCATTGAAGACCGTACTGAAGATCCCATCGTTATCGTCGGCGCCGCGCGCACGCCCATGGGCGCCTTTCAGGGTGAGTTATCGGCATTGAACGCCAGCGACCTCGGCGCCGCCGCCATCAAGGCCGCGCTGGAACGCGCCGGCGTCGCGCCCGATCAGGTGCAGGACGTCTTGTTCGGCAACTGCCTGATGGCCGGACAAGGCCAGGCGCCTGCCCGCCAGGCGGCGATCAAGGCCGGCATTCCTGTTTCCGCCGGCGCCGTGACACTGTCGAAGATGTGCGGCTCGGCCATGCAGGCCGCCATGTTCGGCTACGACTCCATCCTCGCCGGCACCAATGACATCGTCGTCGCCGGCGGCATGGAATCGATGACCAACGCGCCTTACCTGATTCCGAAGGCACGCGGCGGCTATCGCATCGGCCACGGCATGATTTACGACCACATGATGCTCGACGGCCTGGAAGACGCCTACGACAAGGGCCGCGCCATGGGCACCTTCGGCGAAGACTGCGCGGCGAAATACCACTTCACGCGCGACGACCAGGATGCCTTTGCGATCGCTTCGGTCAAGCGCGCGCAGCAAGCCACCGCCGACGGCTCCTTCCGATGGGAGATCGCGCCGGTGACGGTTGCCACCCGCGCCGGCGATGTCGTCATCGACACCGATGAAGGTCCGCGCAAAGCCAAGGTCGAAAAGATCCCGACATTGAAAGCGGCATTCAAGAAAGACGGCACCATCACCGCCGCTTCGTCGTCGTCCATCAACGACGGCGCCGCCGCCCTGGTGCTGATGCGCGAATCGACCGCGAAGAAACTCGGCTGCTCGCCGATCGCCCGCATCATCGGCCATGCACGCCATTCGCAGGAACCGAACTGGTTCACCACCGCCCCCATCGGCGCCATCAACAACCTGTACAAGAAAACAGGCTGGAGCACCGCCGACGTCGACCTGTTCGAAATCAACGAAGCCTTCGCCGCCGTGCCGATGGCCGCGATGAAGGAACTCGGCATCAGCCACGACAAGGTCAACATCCACGGCGGCGCCTGTGCGCTGGGCCATCCCATCGGCGCTTCGGGCGCGCGCATTATCGTCACGCTGATCGGCGCACTGAAGAAGGCCGGCGGCAAGCGCGGCGTGGCGTCACTGTGCATCGGCGGCGGCGAAGGCACGGCGATGGCGATCGAGCTGGTCTGAACCGGTCAGGGAAAAACATGAGCGATCAAAGAACCCCCATCGATTTTTATTTCGACTTCAGTTCGCCCTACGGCTATTTCGGTTCGCTGCATATCGAAAAGCTGGCGGCGCAATACGGCCGCACGGTCAACTGGCATGCAATTCTGCTCGGGCCGGTGTTCAAGACGATGGGCATCGCGCCAATCGCCAATGTCCCCTTGAAAGGCGATTATTCGCACCACGACATGGAACGCAGCGCGCGCTTTCACAACATCCTGTTCAAGCGTCCGGACGTCATGCCGATCGCTTCGCAGCACGCGGCGCGCGCGGTGTTGTGGACGCAGCAGAATGACGCGGCCAAAGCCGTCAACCTCATCCATACGCTGTACAGCGCCTACTTCACCGAAAACATCGACATCAGCAAACTCGAGACCGTGCTGCGCATCGCCGGCGACGTCGGCATTGATGCCGACAAGCTGACGGCGGCGCTGAACGACGACGCCATCAAGGATGCCTTGAAAGCGGAAGTCGCTGCTTCCATCGAGCGCGGCGTGTTCGGCTCGCCCTTCGTGATCGTCGACGGCGAACCGTTCTGGGGCTTCGATCGCTTCGGCCAGCTCGAGATTTTTTTGAAGAATGGAAAGATCTGATGGCGGGTAAACCAGACAAACAGACCTGTCCCTGCGGCAAAGGCATCTATGACGTCTGCTGCGGGCGCTTCATCTCCGACGCAGCAGTGCCTGCGACGGCGGAACAGCTGATGCGTTCGCGCTATACGGCGTTCTCATTGCGGGAAGAAGCCTACCTGCGTTCGACCTGGCATCCCGACACGCTGCCGGACGAACCGATCACGGCGGAGAGCGACGTGAAGTGGATAGGCCTCGACGTGATCAAGCACAAGCACGTCAAAGACAGCGATGAAGCAACGGTGGAATTCGTCGCCCGCTTCAAGGTCGGCGGCCGCGCGCATCGTCTGCACGAGGTGAGCAGCTTCGTGCGCCAGCCGGATGCCGCAGGGGTGGCGCGCTGGTATTACGTCGACGGCGCTTTTCCGGACGACGAATAAAAAATATATTGAGACAAAGGATCACCATGCCGCAACTCGACAGCAAACTGAACACGCGCAGCGAAGACTTTCAGAGCAATACGGCGGCGATGCAAACCATCGTCGACGATCTGAAAGCGAAGATCGCCGTCATCGCGCAAGGCGGTGGCGACACCGCGCGCAACAAGCATCTGGCGCGCGGCAAGTTGCTGCCGCGGGATCGCGTGCAGATGCTGCTCGATCCGGGCACGCCCTTCCTTGAATTCTCGCAACTGGCCGCCTACGGCATGTATCAGGAAAAGGAAGGCAAGGACGCGGCGCCGTCGGCCGGCATCATCACCGGCATCGGCCGCGTCGCCGGACAGGAATGCGTGATCGTCTGCAACGACGCCACCGTCAAGGGCGGCACCTATTATCCGATGACCGCCAAGAAGCATTTGCGCGCGCAGGAAATCGCCGAATTCAATCACCTGCCCTGCATCTACCTCGTCGACAGCGGCGGCGCCAATCTGCCGAATCAGGATGAAGTCTTTCCCGACCGCGATCACTTCGGCCGCATCTTCTTCAACCAGGCCAACCTGTCGGCCAAGGGCATTCCGCAGATCGCGGTGGTGATGGGCTCGTGCACCGCCGGCGGCGCGTACGTGCCGGCGATGAGCGACGAATCCATCATCGTCAAGGACCAGGGCACCATCTTCCTCGCCGGCCCGCCGCTGGTGAAGGCCGCCACCGGCGAAGTCGTCACGGCGGAGGAACTGGGCGGCGGCGATGTGCACACGCGTCTGTCGGGCGTGGTCGATCATCTGGCGCAAAACGATTTGCACGCGCTGTCGATAGCACGCAGCATCGTCGGCAACCTCAACCGCAGCAAACCCCAGCAACTCGCAATGCGCGAACCGGCAGAACCGAACTATCCGGCGCGCGAACTCTACGGCATCATCCCGACCGACACGCGCAAACCTTTCGACGTGCGCGAAGTGATTGCGCGCGTGGTCGACGGCAGCGAGTTCGACGAATTCAAGGCGCGCTACGGCACCACGCTGGTGTGCGGCTTTGCGCATTTGTACGGCATGCCGGTCGGCATCATCGCCAACAACGGCATCCTGTTTTCCGAGTCGGCATTGAAGGGCGCGCACTTCATCGAGCTGTGCTGCCAGCGCAAGATCCCGCTGATTTTCTTGCAGAACATCACCGGCTTCATGGTCGGCAAGAAATACGAAAACGAAGGCATCGCCCGCAACGGCGCCAAGATGGTGACGGCGGTATCGACGGCGGCGGTGCCGAAGCTGACGATGATCATCGGCGGCAGTTTCGGCGCGGGCAACTACGGCATGTGCGGCCGCGCGTTTTCGCCGCGCTTCCTGTGGATGTGGCCGAATGCGCGCATCTCGGTGATGGGCGGCGAACAGGCCGCCAGCGTGCTGGCCACCGTCAAGCGCGACGGCATCGAAGCCAAGGGCGGCAGCTGGTCGGCGGAAGAGGAAGCCGCCTTCAAAACGCCGATCCGCGAACAATACGAACACCAGGGCCATCCCTATTACGCCTCGGCGCGCCTGTGGGACGACGGCGTGATCGATCCTGCCGACACGCGCATGGTGCTCGGTCTGGGACTGAGCGCAGCCTTGAATGCCCCGATAGAAGAGACGAAGTTCGGTGTTTTCCGGATGTAAATCCGCCACGACAGAATAAACAGAATTGACGTCTGAGGAGACAAGATGTTCAGCAAAATCCTGATCGCCAATCGCGGCGAAATCGCCTGCCGGGTGGCCGAGACCGCGCGCCGGCTCGGCATCAAGACCGTCGCCGTGTATTCGGAAGCGGATGCGCAGGCCAGGCATGTCGCTGCCTGCGATGAAGCCTTCTTGATCGGTCCGGCGCCGACCAAGGAAAGCTACCTGCTGGGCGAAAAGATCATCGCCGTGGCGCTGGCGACCGGCGCGCAGGCGATCCATCCCGGCTACGGCTTCCTGTCGGAGAATGCCGGTTTTGCGGAGGCCTGCGCCAAGGCAGGCCTGGTCTTCATCGGGCCGCCGGCGTCGGCGATCCATGCAATGGGTTCGAAGTCGGCGGCCAAGGCCTTGATGGAAAAGGCCAATGTACCGCTGGTGCCCGGCTATCACGGCGACAACCAGGAGGCCGACTTCCTGCAGAAGGAAGCCGACCGCATCGGCTATCCGGTGCTGCTCAAGGCCAGCGCGGGCGGCGGCGGCAAGGGCATGCGCATCGTTGAAAAACCGGAAGACTTCAAGGCCGCGCTGGCGTCGTGCAAGCGCGAGGCGATCAACAGCTTCGGCGACGACAAGGTGCTGGTGGAGCGTTACCTGACACGCCCGCGCCATATCGAGATCCAGGTGTTCGCGGATAGTCATGGCGAGTGCGTCTATCTGTTCGAACGCGACTGCTCGGTGCAGCGTCGCCATCAGAAGGTGCTGGAAGAAGCGCCTGCTCCCGGCATGAGCGAAGAGCGCCGCCGCGCCATGGGCGAAGCGGCCGTTGCTGCTGCGAAAGCTGTCGGCTATGTCGGCGCCGGTACGGTCGAATTCATTGCCAATCAAGACGGCTCGTTCTACTTCATGGAAATGAACACGCGCCTGCAGGTCGAGCATCCCGTGACTGAAATGATCACCGACCTCGATCTGGTGGAATGGCAATTGCGCGTGGCGTTTGGTGAACATCTTCCGCTGCGCCAGGAACAGTTGCAACTCAACGGCCATGCGATCGAAGCGCGCATTTATGCCGAGAATCCGGAGAAAGGCTTCCTGCCCTCGATCGGCACGCTGCGCTATCTGCATACGCCGCCTGCCGTGCATTTCCGCGTCGACAGCCACGTGCAGACGCCGGCGGCGGTGCGCATCGATTCCGGCGTGCGCGAAGGCGATGCGATTTCGCCGTTCTACGATCCGATGATCGCCAAGCTGATCGTCTGGGGCAAGGATCGCCCCGCCGCTCTGGTCAACATGGCGGCGGCGCTGGCGCAGTACCGCATCGTCGGGCTGGCGACCAACATCGGCTTCCTGCAGCGCCTGATCGCGGGGCAGGCGTTCTCCACGGCAGATCTTGATACCGGGTTGATCGAGCGCAATCACGATGCGCTGTTCCCTGCGCTGCAGCCTGCATCGACCGCCACGCTGGCAATGGCGGCTTCCTTGCTGCTGTCGCAAGAAGCGGAACGTGTCGGCAGCGACAGCAATCCATGGGCGCAAACCAGCGGCTGGCGCATGAACGGCAGCTTGCTGCGCGCATTGCAGTTCGCCGACGAAGCCGGTTCCTATCAGATTCATGTGGAATATCGCAGCGACCGGCAATGGATTCTGCATCGCGATGGCGTGCAGCACACGCTGCGCTTTGACAGACAGGGGGATGCAGACCTTCGCATCACGCTGGACGACTCCACGCTCGCGGGCAATGTCGTGCGCGACGGCGACATCTTCCACGTCTTCCATCAAGGCCGCCATGCCGTGCTGACCTGGGACGACCCGCTGGCGCACGCCGGCCACAGTGAAAGCGAAGGCGGCCGTCTGACGGCGCCGATGCCGGGCAAGATCGTCGCCGTGCTGGTCGAAAAGGGCCACAGCGTCGTCAAGGGCGCGCCGCTGCTGATCATGGAAGCGATGAAGATGGAGCATACGATTGCGGCGCCGGCCGATGGCGTCATCGACGAGCTGCTCTATCTGGTCGGCGACCAAGTGACGGAAGGCGCGCAGTTGCTGGCGTTCACGCCGGGCTGAGCCACGCTCATGCGCGCCCATCCCTACGGCCTGCCGTCCAGCGTGTATGTGCTTGAGCGCGGCTGGCTGTCGTCCAACAACGTGTTGCTTCTCGGCGCGGAAGAAACCGCGCTGGTCGACACCGGCTATGTCACGCACGCCGAGCAAACCCTGGCGCTGGTCGGGCATGTATTGCGCGAACAAGGCCGCGCGCCGCGACTCGACCGCATCGTCAACACGCATCTGCATTCCGATCACTGCGGCGGCAACGCCGCCTTGCAGGCGCGTTATCGCTGCCGCACCAGCATCCCGCATGCAGAGGCCGACAAGGTCGCGCGCTGGGACGAGGACGCGCTGAGCTACAAGGCAACCGGCCAGCAATGTCCGCGTTTCCGTTTCGACGACACCTTGCAGGATGGCGACATGCTGTTGCTCGGCGACCTGGCATGGACCGCACTCGCGGCACCCGGCCACGATCCGCATTCGCTGATTCTGTACTGTGCGCAGGAAGGCATCCTGATCTCTGCCGATGCCTTGTGGCAAAACGGCTTCGGCGTGATCTTTCCCGAACTGGACGGCGAGTCGGGCTTTGCCGAAGCGCGCGCGACGCTGGATCTGATCGCCGGACTCGATGTGCGCGTGGTGATTCCCGGCCACGGCGCACCGTTCACGGCGGTGAAGCAGGCGCTGGCGACGGCTTATTCCCGCCTCGATTACCTGCGGGCCGATCCCTTGCGCAATGCACAGAACAGCGTCAAGGTCATGCTCAAGTTCTTGCTGCTGGAAAGGCAGGCGATCCCCCTGCGCGAAGTCGCGGCGATGATGGCCGATATTCCTTTGCTGGCGCGCTGCAATCGCCGCTACTTCCAACTCAGTGACGAAGCGCTGGCCGAGTGGACGAGCGCGCAGCTGATCAAGGCAGGCGCGGCGCGCAGCGACGGCCTTGCACTGCTGAATGCGGGGTGACGGCAATGTACATGCATTGCAGGTAAAATCTCCTGCTTACTTCACTCATCCCGCCGACGCCGATGCGCATCCTGTTCCAGACCGCCGACACTGCCAGCCAGGACGCCTGGCTGCATGACTTACGTTCCGCCATGCCGCATGCCGAGATTCGCGTCTGGCAATCCGGCGACACCGCCCCGGCCGATTTCGCCATCGTATGGAAACCGCCCTTCGAGATGCTGCAAGGCCATCCCGAACTGAAGGCCGTCTTCAACCTCGGCGCAGGCGTCGACGCGATCCTGCAACTGAACGTGGTGCCGGAGAATCTGCCGCTGATCCGCATCGATGACGGCGGAATGGCGGAACAGATGGCGGAGTTCGCCACGCATGCCGTGCTGCGCTACTACCGCCGCCTCGACCAGTACGAGCGGCAGGCCCGCCAAGGGGAATGGACGCCGCTGGCGCCTTTCGAGCGCAGCGACTTCGGCGTCGGCGTGCTGGGTCTGGGCGTACTGGGACAACGCATCGCCGAGAGCCTGCAGCATTTCGGTTTTCAGGTCAGCGGCTGGAGCCGCAGCCCGAAGACGCTGCCCGGCGTGAAGGCCTACGCCGGCAGCGCACAACTCGATGAATTCCTGCGCGGCGCGCGCGTGCTGATCTGCATGCTGCCGCTGACGCCCGACACGGCCGGCATCCTCAACCGCGCGACCTTGTCGCAACTGCCGCGCGGCGCCTATCTCGTCAACCTCGCGCGCGGCGGCCATCTGGTCGAAGCCGATCTGCCGCCTTTGCTGGAAAGCGGTCAGATCGCCGGCGCCACGCTGGATGTGTTCCAGGAAGAACCGCTGCCGCCGCAACACGCGTTCTGGAAAGATCCCCGCATCGCCATCACGCCGCATATTTCCGCGCTGACCGTGCGCAGCGAAGCCGCGCGCCAGATCGCCGAGAAAATCGTCGCCCTGGGCCGCGGCGAACGCGTGGTCGGACTGGTTGATCGCAACAGAGGATATTGAACATGGAACAGAATCAAGGACACGATACGCTTCCCGATTCCGCGCAACGCGTGGCCAACCTGCTCGCGCAGATGCAGCACGACAAGCCGGTCGTCATGCTGCCCAGCGCCGGGCGCACCTCGGCCGAAGCGGCCGCCGGCCTCGGCTGCAGCGTGGCGGAGATCGCCAAGTCGATCATCTTCCGCCGTCTGTCCGACGATGCGCCCGTATTGGTGATCGCCAGCGGCAGCAATCGCGTCGACGAAACCAAGGTCGCGGCGCAGGTCGGCGCGCTGGGCAAAGCCGACGCCAAATTCGTGCGCGAGAAAACCGGTTATGTCATCGGCGGCGTCTGTCCGATCGGCCATGCGGTCAAACCTGTGATGCTGCTGGACCAGGATCTGTTCCGCTACGACAGCGTGTGGGCGGCAGCCGGTCATCCGCATGCCGTCTTCAATCTGACTGCGGGGCAATTGCAGGCGATGACCGGCGCGCCGGTGGCCGACGTCGCGCTGGCGCCCGTTGTGCCCATTGCACCCAACGGACAATAAACGAACTGATATCATCAAGAACAGCCCCGAGGCGAAGGAGACACCCCATGAGCTTGCCCAAGAAAGTCAAAATCGTCGAAGTCGGTCCGCGCGACGGCTTGCAAAACGAGAAGGAAACCATTTCCGCCGAAGTCAAGATCGAGCTGGTGAATCGATTGACCTCCGCCGGTTTCGTCAACGTCGAAGCCGCGTCCTTCGTCTCGCCGAAATGGGTGCCGCAGATGGCAACGTCGAGCGAAGTCATGCTGGGCATCACGCGCAAACCCGGCGTCGTCTATTCGGCGCTGACGCCCAACATGAAGGGCTTCGAGGCGGCGCTGGCGGCCGGCGCGGACGAGGTGGTGATCTTCGGCGCGGCGTCGGAGGCTTTCTCGCAAAAGAACATCAACTGCTCCATCGCCGAATCGATCGAACGCTTCCGCGAAGTCGCGCAAGCCGCCAAGGAACACAAGATCCGCCTGCGCGCGGCGGTCAGTTGCGCCTTCGGTTGTCCATACCAGGGCGAGGTGCCGCTGTCGTCGGTCTCGGATGTGGTCGGCCGCTTCCGCGACCTCGGCTGCGATGAAATCGACATTGCCGACACCATCGGCGTGGCCACGCCCAACAAGGTGGCGCCGGTGATGCAAGCGGCGATTCGCGAATTCAGCATCGATGGCTTGTCCGGTCACTTCCACGACACTTACGGCCAGGCGCTGGCCAACATCTATGCCAGCCTGGAAGTCGGCATCACGATTTACCATTCGTCGGTCGCCGGCCTCGGCGGCTGCCCTTACGCCAAGGGCGCCACCGGCAACGTCGCTTCGGAAGACGTGCTGTACATGATGCAGGGGCTTGGCATCGAGACCGGCATCGACCTCGATGTCGTCGTCGATGCCGGTCAGTTCATTTCACAGCACCTGGGGCGCAAGGCGGTCAGCCGCGCCGGCAATGCGATCGCGGCAAAGAGGAAAGGCTGAGAACGCAGCGATTTCGCACGGAAAACGCTTCATCAAACTAAAGCGGCATGATCAGTGAGTGATCATGCCGCTTTTTTTAGTGATGGCGATGCACCGGTTTGTCCACATGTGCGAGACAGGCGCGCATTTTGGTGACGCACACACATCTCCGCACCGGCAGGCGGCGCGACGCGGAACCGGTGTTAAAGCAAACCCGCAAGCACACCCTGCATTTGCCATACCGGCAACAGCAGCAACAGCGGCAACGTCAATGTATATGACGGCTGCGCGTGCGCACGTGTTTCAGGCGCGCCTGCAAATAACGGCTGTGAAGTGCTGCTGCACCGATAAGTCCGCCGGCGATGGCCGCCACGATCAGAAAGGTATCCATATATCCCCCCTCGGAAAGATCACCTTGATTCAGCCAGGATTGGCATGCCTACGCTCATGCAAGTCACATGCCATGCGAGGAACATGGGACGTAGAAGTGTTTATCGGCTGATGTATAGAAAAAATAACACGTTTAAAAAATGAAAAGTTCGACCAAAAGCAAAAATCATTTGATGCAACAACAAAAAAGCACGATCGTAATATTTTTATCCTATAATCTGCGAATTACCTACAACGATGAGACGCCGCCATGCCTAATCCCGCCATTCCTGCCATCCTGCAAAACCTGCGCCTGCCCATCATTGCCTCGCCGATGTTCATCGCCAGCAGCCCTGCGCTGGTGGCGGCCCAATGCAAGGCGGGCATCGTCGGCTCCTTTCCTGCGCTCAACGCGCGTCCGGCGGAACAGCTTGATGTCTGGCTGACGCAATTGCAGACCGAACTGACGACGTACCACACCGCCAATCCGGACGCCATCGTCGGCCCGATCGCCGTCAACCAGATCGTGCATCAGTCCAACGACCGCCTCGCCCACGACGTCGAAGTCTGCGTGAAGCATCGCGTGCCCATCATCATTTCCAGCCTGCGCGCGCCGCCGCAGGAAATGCTGGACGCCATCCACAGCTATGGCGGCATCGTGCTGCACGACGTGATCTCGATCCGCCATGCGCAGAAGGCGCTGGAAGCCGGCGTCGACGGCCTGATCCTGGTGGCGGCCGGCGCCGGCGGTCATGCTGGGGCGCTGTCGCCGTTCGCGCTGGTGGGCGAAGTGCGCAAGTTCTTCAAGGGTCCGCTGATCCTGTCCGGCGCCATCGCCACCGGCGACGCCGTCCTGTCGGCGCAAGCCATGGGCGCCGACCTGGCCTACATCGGCTCGCGCTGGCTGGCGACCAGGGAAGCCAACGTCACCGACGAATATCGCCAGGCCATCGTCGAGTCGACCGCCGCCGACGTGGTGTACACCAACCTGTTCACCGGCGTGCACGGCAACTACCTGAAAAAGTCCATCGTCAACGCCGGTCTCGATCCCGACAACCTGCCGGAAGCGGACAAGACCAAGATGAATTTCGGTTCCGGCGGCGACACCAAGGCCAAGGCATGGCGCGACATCTGGGGCGCAGGCCAGGCGGTAGGCCTGATGGACGACGTGCCGACGGTGGCGGAAATGGTGAACCGCCTGGAAAGCGAATACGCCGCAGCGCGTCGGCGCCTGGCGCTCTGAGGCAGTCGCATAGCAAGAACCGGCGCGGCTTTGCGGGCGACGCCGGTTTTGCATCGAAGCGACGCCGACAGACGGGTTCTGTCGGACAAGCTCGCGACCTGCAAATGACTTTGTAACTAAGGACACTTCTCCGGCACTTCTTTCTCGCTTGCATGTCGTACGGTCTCAGACACCATACACGTGAGGATTTCATGACCAGCTTTCTGCGCACCAGAAAAGACCGCCATCCCAAACCGGAAAACAAAGCCCGTCTCCCCCATGAGCATGACCAGTCCGGCGACAGCCAGCGCAGCGACGTCGATCAGAAGGAGATGCGCCGCGCGTATCAGGACATCCGCGAAGGTCAGGTGGACACCGATCTGCGCGGCAGCGGCGGTCTGGACGAGATCAACAAGGGCGCCGGCAAACGCGCCGGCGAAGCGCCGCGCAAGGACGATCCGTACGACAAATCGCACTGATGTCCTGATGGCCCGGCAGGCGGCAAACCGTTAGCCGGCATTGGCAAAAAATCAAGAGGCCAGACAGGAACCGGTCACACCGCAGGACATTGACGATACGCCGCTCATCAGCGGCGTATTGCGTTTGTGGCCGGCATTCACGGCTGCCATTCAAAGCGACGAGTCCGCGATCCACCCGCGGATGATGCCGAACAACTCCTGCGGCTTTTCCATCGGCGTCATGTGGCCGCAATCGCGCACGATCTCGAAACGCGCCGCCGGAATGCGCTGCGCCATTTCCGCCGATTCTTCCACCGTGCGCAAACGGTCGGCATCGCTCGCCACGATCAGCGTCGGACAGGCAATGCGATGCAGGTCGGCGTAACTGCCGTCGCGCAGGGTCGACAACTGGCGCAGAAAAACTTCCTTGCCGTTGGCCAGCGCCATGGCTTGCAAGCGTTGCAACAAAACCTGGTCGGTCGCCCGATCGGGATGCAGCGACGACGCCAGCGCGCGCGAGGTCAGGCCCTTGAACGGCGCCTTTTCCGCCAGCGCGATCTGCGCCAGCGTGCCGGCCGATTCCTTCTCGCTTTGCGGACGCGAGGAGGTATTGAGCAAGCCCAGTCCACGTACCCTCCCAGGCGCCTTCAAGGCAATCGCCTGCGCCACGAAACCGCCCATCGAAAAACCGAACAGCACGAACTTTTCCGGCGCCGCCGACAGCACGCGATCGGCCATCGCGGAGATCGAGTCATCCACTCCGAGATTGCCAAAATGCAGATTGCCCAGCGTGGCAAGATCAGTCCGCATGTCGTCCCACAAGGCTTCGTTCAACATGAAGCCGGGCAAAAAAACCAGGTCGCGCATTTTCTTTTTCTCTTTCCTTGTCCGGGATATGGCTCTTAGGGCTGTTCGTTTCTTGGACGACGCTGCAGCGTCATGACTTCGCCGTCGACCGCAAACAATTGCAAGGTCTGGCCGTCGATCTTGTAGCGCTCCAGCGCCTGCAACTTGTCGAGGAAGGCCGATTCGAATTCCATCGCCTTGCCCATGCAGGCCATGCGCGTGGCGGTGGCGTGGCCTATCGTCAGACGGCTGCCGTCGCGCAGCACATACGGCGCGTTGAACCGGTTGCACCAGGCGCGTCCGCTGACGCTGGCTTGCTTGCCGTTATCCTGAAAGTTCAGGATAACCGGCTCGCCATTGTCTCCATGCGGGATCTCGTGGCCGGGCCAGCCGGTCAGTTCCCATAGCGACGTGGTCAGGTCAGCGCTCGTCGTGGAAGATGAGCTTGCGCACGCCGCCAGGGCAAATGCCGCCAGTGTCGCCGCCATGATTGCCGGATATCGTTTCATGTCCCTGCGCTCCTTTCAGGATTCAGTCCGTTCACTCCAACCCGCTTATTTCAATCCGTTTATTCCAGCCATTTTGCGCGGCTAGCCGCCAGCGCCACCGCGAAACACAGCACGCCGATGAATCCCAGCGCCGCCTGCAAGCCGAAGCCGTGCGCCAGAAAACCCACCACCGGCGGGCCGATCAGGCTGCCGCTGTAGCCGAGCGTGGCCACGCCCGCCAGCGCAATCGCACCATGCCGGCCCGCCGCGCTGAACACGAAAGGAAACACCATCGCCACGCCGCTGCCGGCAATCGCAAAACCGAGGATAGCCAGCGGAATGTCCGGCGCCGCCACGGCGAGAAACACGCCGACGCTGGCCAGCAGCGAACCGAAGCCGACCACCTTGCGCGCGCCCCAGCGCTCTTTGAAGCGATCGCCGACCAGCCGCGCCAGCAGCATCATGCCGGCGAACGCGGCATACGCCAACGGCGCGCCGCCGTCGCCCGCGCCCATGTGATCCTTCATGTACAGGCCGCTCCAGTCGGCGATCGATCCCTCGACGATGGCGCCGCAAAAACCGATCAGTCCCAGCGCCACCAGATGGCCGTGCGGGATAGCGAAGATCTTGCGGTCCGCACTCGGTTCCGGCCGGTCATTGGGCAGGGCCTTGTAACCCCAGCGCAGCGGCGCCAGGAAAAGCAGGCTCAACGCCAGGAAATGCCATAGCGGCGCAATCTCAAAGGATGCTACCGCGCTGCCGAGCAAGGCCCCGCTGAAAGTGCCCACGCAAAACCACGCATGCAGCAGCGACATGATGGAGCGACCGGCTTTTTTCTCGGCCACGGCGCCCAGCGCATTGATGGCGACGTCGAAGCAGCTGGACGCCGCACCGTACACCATGCTGAACAGCATCAGCACCGGCAGGCCGGGCGCACAGCCGATGGCCGGCAGCGACAACAGCAGCATCAGTCCCGCATACCAGGCCGTGCGGCGCGCGCCGTAATGCGCATTGAGCCACGCCGCCAGCGGGAACGAACCGACCGCGCCGATGCCGCCGCACAGCAGCACCAGGCTCAGGGTGGCGGCATCGAGTTGCAGGTTGTCGCGGATCGACGGGATGCGCGCGGCCCAGCTGGCATACAGCAAGCCCAGCAGGAAAAAGAAAAACGGAATGGCGATCTGCCGCCATCGCACGCGCAACGCCGAAGCGCCGAGACTTTCAGTCAGGTCGGTTGTCATGCAGTCAAGAGAGGAATAAACTTCTGTCAGCCGTCATTATCTCGCATCCGCCGACATCGCTTTTGCATTCCGTGCGATTTCGTACCATCCCGATGATGTTTTTTCATTGTGCCCGCCGTGACTTGCCATGTCTTCCCATGACTTGCCACCCCGGCGCCGTTCCTTTTTTTGCATGACCGTCTCCACTGATCCGAACCTCCTCCCCACGCTGAAGCTTGAGCGCCAGGCCATCGATGCACTGCTGGCGCTGCAACACCTGATCGACGACTACACGCCGCGGCACGAAAGCCGCGTCGCCGACCTGGCGCTGCGCATCGGCCGGCAACTGCAACTGGACGAAGCGCGACTGGAAGCGCTCCACCTGGCCGCGCGCGTGCACGACATCGGCAAGGTCGACATCCCGCTGGACATCCTCAACAAACCCGGCAAGCTCAGTGATACCGAATTTGCACTGATCCAAACCCATGCACAGACCAGTTACGACGTGCTGAGCCGCATTTCGTTCACGCTGCCGGTCGCCGAGATCGTCTACGCGCATCACGAATACCTCGACGGCTCCGGCTATCCGCGCGGCTTGCGCGGCGACCGGATCATGCTGGAATCACGCATCCTGACCGTGGCCGACATTGTCGAATCGATGTCGCAAGACCGGCCCTATCGCAAGAGCCTCGGTATGGCCGCCGCGCTGGACGAGATCCGCCGCCTGCGCGGCACGCGCCTGGATCCGGCGGTGGTCGACGCTTGTCTGCTGCTGTGCGCCGAGTCTTGTTGCGGCTCTGCCTGAGCGCCGCAACAAGACTCGGCGCAATCCGCTACACTCTGAGCAGAGCCGGGGACGGCATTGCATCGTCCTCCGCATCCATCATAAGAAACCGGACGGCAACCAGCCGTCGATGCTCAAGAGACAAGCCATGCCCGATCCGACTGCCGCCTCCGACGAGGGGCGCAAGCTCTCCCACACTCATCATGACTTCATTACGCGCCATCCGCTGCTGGCCGCGCTGGCCCTGTCGCTGGGCACCGCCATCGCACTCGGCGTGGCGCGCTTCTCTTATGCATTGTTGCTGTCGCCGATGCGCACCGACCTCGGCTGGCCCTATCTGATCGCCGGCGGCATGAATACCGGCAACGCGTTCGGCTATCTGCTCGGCGCACTCATTACGCCGTCGCTGGCGCGCCGCTTCGGTTCGCACAAGATGCTGGTCGGCGGCGCGCTGGCGACGGCGTTCTTCATCGTCCTGTCGGGCTTGTTCATCGATACCGCGACCTTGCTGTTCCTGCGCATCGTGACCGGCGCGGTCAGCGCCTTCATCTTCATTTCGGGCGGCATCCTGGCGACGCGACTGGCGGCGCTGCATCCGCAACGCGCCGGATTTCTGCTGGGCGTGTTCTACGGCGGCAGCGGCATCGGCATCGTGATCTCGGCCTGGCTGGTGCCGCTGACGATTGCCGCCGCCAACGCGTATGGCGTTGCGCACAGCTGGCAATGGGCGTGGCTGGCGATGGGGATCCTGAGCCTGGTCGCCACGGCCTTCATGACGCCGCCGGCGCTACGCATCCCCGATCTGCCGCCGCAAGTGCGCGGCGCGGGACGGGTGCGGCTACGCACGCTCGGCTTCAGCCTGACGAGTTATTTCATGTTCGGTTTGGGCTATATCGGTTACATGACCTTCGTCATCGCGTTGCTGAAGGAGCAAGGCATGTCGGCCGGCATGATCACGCTGTTCTACACGCTGCTGGGTGTCGCGGTGGTGGCATCGTCGCGCCTGTGGGCCGGCATGCTGGACAAGTTCAAAGGCGGCGAATCGCTGGCCATCCTCAACGCGCTATTGAGCATCGCCACGCTGCTGCCGGCGGTGACGGCGTCGCCGGTGGCGGTGTTCATTTCCGGATTGATGTTCGGCGGCGTGTTTCTGTCCGCTGTCGCGTCAACCACGGCGCTGGTGCGGCACAATCTGCCGCCGGCCAGCTGGTCGGTCGGCATCAGTGCGTTCACGATCGTGTTTGCGGCCGGCCAGATCGTCGGCCCGAGCATCGTCGGCTGGATCGCCGACCGCAGCGGCGGCTTGCAGCAAGGCCTGATGTTCTCCGCGGCGGCCTTGCTGATCGGGGCGCTGTTGGCGTGCCGCCAGCGCCCCCTGTCGTCAGCCCAGGTGCTTGCGCAATGATGTAATCAGCGTCCCGCACGCGTCATCGGTGCCGACGGTGATGCGCAGGAACTGATTGATGCGCGCGCTGGTGAAGTGGCGCACGATGATGCCGTCGCCGCGCAACAATGCCGCCAATCCCGCCGCGTCGTGTTGCGGATGGCGCGCGAACACGAAGTTGGCCGCCGACGGCAACACCTCGAAACCGAGCGCCGTCAACTCCGCCACCATTTTTCCGCGGCTGGCGATGACCGCCTTGCGGGTCCGGTCGAAATGTTCGTCGTCCTCCATCGCGGCCGTCGCGCCGACGATCGCGATGCGATCCAGCGGGTAGGAATTGAAACTGTTCTTGACGCGTTCCAGCGCGCCGATCAGATCGGCGTGACCGACCGCGAAGCCGACGCGCAAGCCCGCCAGCGAACGCGACTTCGACAGCGTCTGCACCACCAGCAGATTGGGGTGGCGCGCCACCAGGCCGATGGCGCTGTCGCCGCCGAAATCGATATACGCCTCGTCGACGATCACCACGCGATCCGGATTGCCCGCCAGCATGCGCTCGATCGCGTCGAGCGCGAGCAAGCAGCCGGTCGGCGCATTCGGATTCGGGAAGATGATGCCGCCGATTGCCTCGCCGTGGCCGAGGTAGTCGTCGACGCGGATGGTGAAATCGTCGGCCAGCGGCACCGCGCGATAGGCCACTTCATACAGGCCGGCGTAGGTCGGATAGAAGCTGTAGGTGATGTCCGGGAACAGGATCGGCGCGCCATGCCTGAGCAACGCCTGGAAGGCATGCGCCAGCACCTCGTCCGAACCGTTGCCCACAAACACTTGTGCCGGCGACAAGCCGTGGCGCCTGGCGATCGCCAGTTTCAGCGGTTCGGCATCGGGATTCGGATACAGGCGCAGGTTGTCGCCGACTTCCTGCGCCATCGCAGCGATCGCCTTGGGCGAGGGGCCGTAGGGATTTTCGTTGGTGTTGAGCTTGACCAGATTGCTGATCTTGGGCTGTTCGCCGGGGGTATAAGGCGTCAGGCGGCTGACGATGGGGCTCCAGAATTTGCTCATGGGAATGATTTTCGGAAGATTCTGCGTAAAGTTCTGCGGGAAAGCGTCTATGGTAACAAACCCCGGCCGGCGGCGCGGCACGGATAAAGCGGACAGTAACGCAAACCACGTCAACTCAGGCCCTTGCTTGCGCATTAATGGCATGCGCAAGGAGGGTTGCGCAGGTTCCCGGCGGCAATGCCGGTCAATTCCATCATGACAAATCTATAAAGAGTACTCGCATGGCTGAAGAATTCGAAGTCCCAAGTCCGCATGAACATCATCTGGAACACGTCACCGAACACGCACACGAGAGCGGCGACAACTTTGCCGGCAAGATCGCCGTCATGACCGCGATCATGGCGACCATCGGCGCGCTGTTCAGTTACCAGGCCGGCTCCACCGAGAGCGCCGCCGCCATGAACAAGAACAACGCCGCCATCAAGAAGACCGAAGCGGCCAACCAGTGGAATTATTACCAGGCCAAATCCAGCCGCCAGAACCTGGCCGAACTGGCCGCGACCATCCCCGGCGTCGATGCGGCGAAATATACTGCCGCGGCGGAACGCTACAAGTCGGAAAAGGAAGACATCCGCAAGGCCGCCGAAAAGCTGGAGGCGGAATCCAAGGAATGGGACGAACTGTCCGAAGTCAAACTGCACCAGCACCACCGCTGGGCGCAGGCCATGACGGCCATCCAGATCGCCATCTCGCTGGCGGCGATCACGCTGCTCACGCGCAAGAACTGGTTGAAGCGCATCTCCTACACCGCAGCGGGCGCCAGCGTCGTGCTCGGCACGCTGGCGGCGATGCATATTTGATTAAAAATCACCGGCACGCATTTCATCAAAATGATGAGTGCGTGATGGCAAACAGGTTCAGGTTTTTGCTTCGATGTGATAGGTGCCCCACGGGCACAAGGCAAAACGCGCGCTGATCGGCTTTGCCATGATGTCCGGAAAAACGTCGGCGTCGAAGACCGCCCACAACGGTCCCAGCCCGCCCAACGGAATCGGCTTGCCGTCCAGATGCGTGGCGACGATGAAGCGATACTTGCGGATATCGGCCATCGCCACCTGCACCGCGTAGCCGTCGACGGCGCGCAGCAGAACGTCCCCGGCCGCAGCCGCGCCGGCGGCATGCATCACCTCGCTCAGCAAGGGGCCGCTCAGCACATGCTGCTTGCCGTCGTATTCCAGCGTGGGCCTGATGCTTGTCTGCGGCAAGGCGCTCAACGCGGCGAAGTCGAAAGTGTAGGCACGGTTGAACTGCAGTTTCTGCTTGGCCATCATCTGATCCAGGGCCGGATCGAGCGCGCCGCGATTGCCTGCGCCGATGGCGCCGGTGACGGTCAGCAGCACCGGGCCGGCTTCCGTGCTGCCGGCACAGGCGGCCTGCTTCTTGTTTGCGGCGATGGCAACGCCGCTCATGCCGAGCAGCCCGGCGGCGAGAAATTGTCGTTTCTTCATTGTCGGTCTTTCTCTTTTGTACAAGCGATGAAGCGCATGATGCACGATAAATGCCCATGCCGGACACAAAAAAGCGGACCGCGGTCCGCCTTTTATTTCCGCCGGCTCCTATCGCCGGCCTGCGGCTTCCTCATCCCACGCATCTGAACATCACCACGCTGCGCGACGGCCGCACGCCGAAGACGCCGTCGGAAGTTTCCGCGCCGGTCAACTGCATGCGCTTGCCGCGTTCCTTGCAATAGGCGTCGGCGTTGAGGACGGCGTTCGCGGCGGCGCCGTCGTTGCCGTTCAGGCGCGACTGTCCGGTGACCATGTAGGTATCGCGATCGAGCTGCTGAATGGCGCCGCCGGAGGAGCAAGCCGACAACAGAACCGGCAGGAAGAATCCAAGATACAAGCGATGCGGCTTCACGTTCCCCCTGACAAGACAAAGCGATGGAACCGCAAGGCTAGCGCACAAATTGCCGTCACGCCTGGATGTAAAGAGCGGCGTTACATTGCCTTTACAAGATGCCGGCGGCGACGCCGCGACGTCATTCTGCGGTATGGCTTTTCAGCGCGACCCATCGTTGATTCTGCACTTCGTAAATGGTGAATGACGGATTTCTCAGGTTGCCTGCCGCGTCAAACGAAATCGTCCCGGTCAGACCGCGATATTGAATCCGATGCAGGACGTCGACCACTTTTCTGGCATCCAGCGAATTGGCTTGCCGTATCGCGGCGATCAGCACCTGTGCGGCATCGTAGGCAAATGGCGTCATGCCGTATACGTTGAAATCAAAACGTTGCGTGTAAGCGGCTTCGAACTTTTTCCAGCCGGGCATCTTGTTGAACGGCAGGCCGGCCTCCAGGGAAAACGTGCCGTTGGCAGCCGTGCCGGTCGAGATGAGGAAGGACGAACCGACAACGCCGATCAGCGACGTGAGCAGCTTGGTCTTCATTTCCAGGCGCCGCATATTTTTCGTCAACATGCTGGTCTGCGAGGTATAGCCGCCAAAAAAGATGAGGTCGATGTCCTGCGCCTTGAGACGCAGGAGGATCTTGTCGAAATCACTCTCCGTTTGCGTCACCGTATCGTGGCTGACGATCGTCGCGCCGTTTTTTGCCGCCACGTCGATGAAGTGCGCGGCGACGCCGACGCCGAACAGGGTGCCGTTGTCGATGACGGCAATACGGCTGGCGCGCAGATCATCGATGACATAGTCGGCCAGGAAATGGATGGCCTCGCTGTCGCCGCCCAGGGTGCGGAATGTCGTGCGATACCCCATCCCGGTGAACTTGCGCGTGGTCGCGGCGGGAGAAATTTGTGCGATGCCCGCCGCGGCGTAAATCTTTGCGCTCGCCACGCTGGTGGTGCTGTTGGCCCCGCCGATGACGCCGATCACGCCGGCCCGTACAAGGATATTGGCAACGTGCCGTGCACGATCCGGGTCGCCCTGGTCATCCACGCGGACCAACCGGAACAACACGTGCTTGCCGTTGATTTTATAAGGATGGTGATTGGCTGCCGCGATGGCCAGTTCTGCCGCGTTCGCCATGCTCTTGCCAAAGGTTTCCGAGATACCGCTGAGCGAACCGGCGAATCCGATCAATACTGTCTGAGAACCTTCCGCGCAGGTATGTGCGGAGACGGAAAACAATACGATGAATATCCCTGCCCTGTAAAAGCGGCTCAAAAAAGGCATCTCTCCTCCGCAAATTTTTTCGTGACCAAAATGACAGCTTTTATACCTCACGACAAGCTTGGTCACGATCAAAAAAATACGAAATCAGAGCACCATTACAAATGGTCACAGAAACAATACTCACAAGCAACAACGCCCCGAAGACGGGGCGTCGTGAACTGCTGTTGCATGGCATGCATTGCCGCCCGCCATGCAGCGCATGACAGGTGCGCCGGTCAGCGCGTGACCGGCTTGTAGCGGATGCGTTTCGGCTTGGCGCCTTCTTCGCCGAGGCGTTTCTTCTTGTCGGCTTCATACTCTTGATAATTGCCGTCGAAGAAGGAGACCTGCGAGTCGCCTTCGAAGGAAATGATGTGCGTGGCGATGCGGTCGAGGAACCAGCGATCATGGCTGATCACCAGCACGGTGCCGGCGAATTCCAGCAGCGCATCTTCCAGCGCGCGCAGGGTTTCGACGTCGAGGTCGTTGGACGGTTCATCGAGCAGCAGGACGTTGCCGCCTTGCAGCAGCGTCTTGGCCAGATGCAGACGGCCGCGTTCGCCGCCGGACAGGTTGCCGACGATCTTTTGCTGGTCGCCGCCCTTGAAGTTGAAGCGTCCCAGATAGGCGCGCGACGGCATTTCGAAACGACCGACCGTCAGGATGTCGGCGCCGCCGGCGACGTCTTCGAACACGGTCTTCTTGTTTTCCAGATCTTCGCGCGACTGGTCGACCAGCGAAATCTTCACCGTAGGCCCGAGCACCAGTTCGCCGCTGTCCGGCTGTTCGCGGCCCGCCAGCATGCGGAACAAGGTCGACTTGCCGGCGCCGTTGGGACCGATGATGCCGACGATGGCGCCCGCAGGGATCTTGAAGTTGAGATTGTCGATCAGCAGGCGGTCGCCATAACCCTTGCTGACGTTCTTGAATTCGATGACTTCGTTGCCCAGGCGCTCGGCCACGGGAATGAAGATTTCCGAGGTCTCGTTGCGCTTCTGGTATTCGTGTTCGCTCAACTCATTGAAGCGCGACAGACGCGCCTTGCTCTTGGCCTGGCGGCCTTTGGGGTTCTGGCGCACCCACTCCAGCTCCTTGGCGATGGTCTTCTGGCGCGCCGACTCCGTGGCTTCTTCCTGCTTCAGGCGCGCTTCCTTCTGCTCCAGCCAGGACGAGTAATTGCCCTTCCATGGAATGCCGTGGCCGCGATCCAGTTCCAGGATCCATTCGGCGGCGTTGTCGAGGAAGTAGCGATCATGGGTGATGGCGACCACGGTGCCCGGGAAGCGCAGCAGGAACTGTTCCAGCCAGTCCACCGATTCGGCGTCAAGATGGTTGGTCGGTTCGTCGAGCAGCAGCATATCGGGCTTGGACAACAACAGTTTGCACAGCGCGACGCGGCGCTTTTCGCCGCCGGACAGCACGCCGATCTTGGCGTCCCACGGCGGCAGGCGCAGCGCGTCGGCGGCCATTTCCAGCTGCTGGTTCAGGCTGTTGCCGTCGGCGGCGGAGATGATCGCTTCCAGACGCGCCTGCTCGGTGGCGAGCGCATCGAAGTCGGCGTCTTCTTCGGCGTAGGCGGCGTACACGGCGTCAAGCTTGGCTTGCGCTTCAAACACTTCGCCGAGCGCGCTCTCGACTTCCTGGCGCACGTTCTTTTCCGGATCGAGCTGCGGTTCCTGCGGCAGGTAGCCGATGTTCAGGTTCGGCGCCGGCGTCGCTTCGCCTTCGATTTCCTTGTCGATGCCGGCCATGATCTTGAGCAGCGTCGATTTGCCGGAACCGTTCAGGCCGAGCACGCCGATCTTGGCGCCGGGGAAGAAGGACAGCGAAATGTCTTTCAGGATCTGACGCTTCGGCGGCACGATCTTGCCGACGCGGTTCATAGTGAATACGTATTGAGCCATGTTTGGATGCCAGTAATAAGGGTAAGAATGCTTGCGGAATACACCGTGATTGCAGCTGAACGCCCGGGAGCCTATGCGCTGAGCGGGCGGCCCTTGGCGGACCACAATCGCCACAATCCTTCCAGAGAGTATACAGCCAGCGCGGACCAAATCACCATGAAACCTGTCAGACGCGTCCCGTCGAAGGGCTCGTCATAGATGAAAACCCCGGTCAGCAGCTGCATCGTGGGCGAAATGTACTGCAGCAAACCCAGCAGCGACAAGGGAATCCGGCGCGCCGCGCGGGCGAACATCAGCAGCGGAATCGCCGTCACCGGCCCCGACAGCGCCAGCAAAATCTGCGACGGCAGCGAGGCCTGCAGGAAACCGTTGCTGCCGTGCAGCGCCGACACCGCAAGCACTGCCAGCACCAGCGGCGACAGCAGGATGGTTTCCAGCGCCAGGCCTTCCAGCGCGCCGAGATGCGCGATCTTGCGCAGCAGGCCGTAGATGCCGAAGGTGGCGGCGATGGTCAGGCCGATCCACGGCAAGGCGCCGTTGATCCAGGTCAGCCACAGCACCGCGCCCAGCGCCATGAACACCGCCAGCCATTGCAAGGGGCGCAACTTCTCCTTGAGGATGACGTAGCCCAGCAGTACGCTGATCAAGGGACTCATGAAATAACCGAGGCTGGCGTCGACGATGCGATCGCTGTTGACCGCCCACACGTACAGCACCCAGTTGCCCGACAACAGCAAGGCGCTGATCAGGAATCCCAGCAGCACACGCGGCTTGCGCGCGACCTCGCCGAGCCAGGCCCACTGGCGTTTCCAGCTCAATACCGCGACGAGGAAAAGCAGCGACCAGAAAATGCGCTGGAGCACGATGTCGAACGAGCCGACATCGTGCAGCAACTTGAAATACAGCGGGAACAGCCCCCACAGGAGGAAACAGCTTATCGCGTAAAACATGGCGACCCGGAAATAGGAAAAGTGGAATGACAAAATGAAAGCGCCGCGCAAACTCTGGGAAGTTTCGCGGCGGCAACGTCATTATCTCAGGATTCCTCTTTTCCGGCTGGCGATCAAACCAAGATCAAACACAACGTGAGAATAGATGCCAGCCGTTCAAAACACCTTACTCATCCTCACCCGTGGTAACAACAATCAGAATGCAACATTGATACTGAACCCGCCGGTGACCGCCGCCGTCCTGAAGCCGTCCGGCTTGTTCAACGGCGTGGCGATAAAAGCGTCGTAATTCACCTTCCACAACGCACCGCGCAAGCCGATGACTGCGCCGGCCAGGCGTTCTCCAAGAAGATATTGAGCCGACGGTCCGCTGACCTGCCCGGCATCGATGCCGGCATACAGTTCCTGACCGCTCTGTCCCAATGCCAACGCCAGCTCATTGCGTATCAGCCAACCGCGCTCGGCTTGCAGGATCAACTCGCCGTCGAAGCCGCGCACAGTGTAGCGGCCACCGATGGCAAACTGGTCTTGCGAAGGCACCAACCCGCCATTCCATTGCGCACGCACGCTGCCGTTGTAACGCAGGCGCTGACCGGCAATCTGGAATGGCGCATTGATCGTAGCATCAGCCACGAACAGGCTGTAGCGTGTCGCCAGTTGCGGCAGGTCGGCGGTGGATTCGGGTTCCCGGCCTTGCTTGTCGAGTGCGCGGCGGTAGGCGATGTTGGCATCGACGATGGCATTGCCGATGAATTCGCGATGATTCATGCCAATTTCCCATGCACTGGTCTGATGGCGTTGCGGACCGACTTCGGTGTCGTCGATGAAATTGCGGGAGTCGCGCAACAGCCCCTTGAGCGATAGCGTGGTTTTACGCACGTCATCGCGGTATATCAGGCGGGACAGCTTTAACTCGGCGTTTTCACTTTGGCCGCTATAAACAATAGGACTGTTCGCACCAGCGACTTGCTGATGATAGCGACTGCCTGACATGGTGCCGCCCAGCATCCAGTAACCGGCAGGCACGGAGTAATGGACCGTGTAGCTGTTGGCGCCATGATCGCCATAGTGGCCGAGGCTGCGGTTCCAGCTTGCATAGAACAGATCGTTGAGCGTGAACCAGTTATCGTAAGACAGCGTGGCGCCGGCCTGGTATTTGCCGGTGGCCTTGGCGCCGCCATCGTCCAGCGAGACATTGAGGCGAAACGGAAAACGCTGCTGATAGTGGATCACCAGGTCGCTGTCGCCGGGCTGCTCGGCCATTTCGGTGGGAGTGATCTCAATATCTTTGTCGCGAATGATCGCCGTCGGCACGCGCTTGAAATTCTCCAGTCCTTGTTCGATATCGCGCAGATTGAGGATATCTCCCTCGTTGATCGGCAGCGCATTCCAGGCGGTGCCGCGCGGGCTGGCGTCGGCGGCAAAACGGATGTGGCGCACGTGGCCGGGCAAGACGGTCAGGATCAGTTCGCCGGTCTTGAGGTCTTGCGATGTTGCACGGATCTGGGATGTGGTGTAGCCACGCCGGATGAGCGCATTCTGCATGCGGGCGATGACGGTATTGACGCCTTCCGCGCCCAGGCAACGGCCGAGTGCGCCGTCCTTGCCGGTGACGCTGTCCAGGGCAAACTGGAAACGTTCCGCCGCTTCGCCAATCAGGATGATTTTAGAAATAGGAAAGCAAGGCGATTCTTCTACCGGAAAGATGGTGGAGGCATCGTTTTTTTGGGGAGCCGGGAGGCGTACATCGGGCGATTGCTCTTGTTGCTGACGCAGCAGCCGTTCACGTTCGCGTTGCAATTGTTCCTGGCTGGCGGCGATGTCGGCACCGGTGGTTTGTGCCTGGACGGCGGTGGCGGCGAGTAGCGTGACGATGCCGCCCAGCACACGCGGCGTGATGCTTTGCATGAACTATTCCCCTTGTTGTTTGACTTTGCGGGGCTAGTGTAAAAAGTCGCTGACAAGGTGGCTATAGGAATAATCTGAAAATTCGAAGCAATCGTTAGAATCGCTTTTCCCGTGCGATATCTTGACGTTTCCTGTTTCGCTCCCGAACTCGATGGATAAGGAGGCGCTCACCTCGCCAGGCTGTGGCGGCTGGTAAGGCGCTACAGAAGCACAACCCGCAAGTATGAAGGCGACGTGACTAATAAAAAAATAACTTCATTTTCGATATGCTCTGGTGCGTTGTGAACAAAATATTTTGTCTTTCTTTCCTGTCTAGCGCGATCTGATTTTCAGGTCTTTGGTTGTGATCTTTTCACCAGTCTTGTCGGCTAAATAGCTCTAGTATTGGCTGACTTTTCTTTGGAGAAGTCGCGCTCACTCTGATGCAACTGCCTGTTGTTGGCATCAAGATTTATGACCTACTGCATGGCAACAGTCATCGATAATCCAGTCCTTTACAACCGTCACGCAATGCCGCGTCTTGATCCGTGATGACATCGAGAGTTATAGGATCAAGTTCCTTAGGGAAAAGTATCGATAATCGCTTCCATCCTGTCGAGTTCTTAATCAGTAGAACCGTTCCGCCCTCGATACAGCGAGCTTTAGTTCCCCCAGGCCCCTCTCCGACTATTTGAAAGCTACCTTCGCGTCTTTGTATTTCACTCTCGATATTAGTCACAAACTGATTAAACGAACACATCACAGGCCCCTCTGTGTCATAAAGATTAAAACATGAATAGGCATTTCCTTTTCTCGTCTTTTTACCCTTAATATTTGCAATCGCGGTAGACACTACCGATAAACCAGTGCAAGCACCTGAATCAATGGCAACCACAATCATTTGTTCTCGTTCTTCTTGACTGTCCGCATCCAAGATATTCTCCAGCGCGGACACATTTTCCTGTGAACATAGCGAGTTTCCTTCACGAAGAAAGTAAAAGGAGCTTGCATTGGCACTCGCCTGGAACGTTATCAGCAAGAAAAATATTGATAGAAAATATTTAACGAGTTTCATCATTGTTGGTATATCTCAGCGTTTTATCATTGACACAGAAAAATCAGTGAAATGAGCCATTAGAATCAAAACGAGCACCTTTGCCATCTGGTGCTATGACATCAATATCCACCACCGGCACTAAAGCTCTGACTCTCTGCCTTGTAGTCGCTCTTGTTCTGGATGTCGCTGGTAGTGAGGCTGGCAGTCGTAAAACTGTTCTTGTTGTCGGTGACCGCCTTGTCGGTGCTGGCGATCTTGGCTCCCTTCAAGTCGGTGTTGCCGTTGACCGCAACCTTGAAGCCGTCGTCTCCCGCCAGGATGCCGCTTTGCTCGGTGACGCTGACGTAGTTGCCGTCGACCTTGCTGCGGCTGGCGCTGATGCTGCCTGATACAAAGCCTTTAGTACCGAGGCCCACCGAGAGGCTGCCGCCCAGACTTTGCTGCTGGCTCTTGTATTGGCTGCTGTCTTGCTGGCTTCCCACATTGAGGTTGCCACCGACGTTGGCGGTGACTTGCTTGCCCGATGCGGTCGCGCCCTTGATGTTGGTGTCGCCGCCAGAGTTCATGGCAAGCTGGTTACTGGCGTTGACGTGGGTATTGGTGACATCGCTGTCGCTGCCGTCGCCCTTACCACGGCTGCCGGAAGCGCTGGCGTTGACCATCAAGCCGGAGCTGCCGAAGGAAACGCCGAGGCTGGCCGAGCTGCCCTTGTTGGTGCTGTGCTCTTCGTTGCTGTTGCGCTGACCAATCAGGTTGATCTGGTTGTCGGCCTGGAGGTTGACGTTGGTGCCGCTGACTTCGCTGCCGCCGATGGCGAGGTTGCTGTCCTGGCCGGCGCCGGTGGCAATAATCGTGGTATTGCCGCCTGCGGCAACCGTCGAGCCTGCCGAAGTCGTGCTGTTTTGCACGGTGTTGCTCTGGTTGCTGGAGGCGCCCATCGAGATGGCCAGATCGACGCCGCCGGCCGGGGCGGCGCTGCCGACGGTCACGCCCAGGCCGCCTCGGTTTCTTTCTTGCAATGCGATGCGCTGACAGTTGCACTAAAGTAGGTCTGTTCCGTGATGTAGCTCATGGTCGAGCTGACTTAATAATTTTCATGAAATCCAACCAGCTTTGCGAAGATGCTTGGGTAGAACAACAATGCCCCAAATAGTTATTACAATCGTGGATGGAAACCAGAGCCAATACATAACATAGTCGTCATTAGGATGAAAAAAGTATCTTACTAATCCCGTTATGACAGTAGCCCAACATGCTCCATTCACGAGAGATGTTATCGCCGTTATGAGAGCTGTATTAAGTGATGAAAATATTTTTTTAAAATTCATTTTTTAGATCCTTCGCTATATAGCTCTTTACCGAATTCGCCTGCTTTAACAATCGTCCCCGTGGTTGCTACAACTGCGCCGGTTCCGCCGGGTAGGGGCAACTTTGAAAAAGGCAGTAGCATTGGATTGTCAATTTTAGATACGGTTACACCAAACATTGATGTAGGTCTACCTAATCCATCTGCCAGCCCAACGTTCAATGGAACTTGGCCACGCATAGACAAAATGCTGATCCCAAAATCAACGCCAGCATAGGCAATACGCCCCCAATTTCCTGGAAGTGCTTGGTTAAATGCTTGTTTAATTGGATTGAATCCAGGTGCACCATTTCCTTGATATTGGTTATACAAGCCAGTAGCCCCTTCCGTAATATTACCGGCACCAAATGCAATCATCCATGCTCCGGGAATACATCCAATACCCGTTGTCGAACACAGCGTATACCCGCCTGCAGCGGAAAGACCTCCCGTAGCTACCTTCAAGGAGTTCCCCAACGCCGGAAGGACATTTTCCTTCACATCTTTTTTCACATAATCTACGAACTGCTGTGTATTGGTGTAGGTAAATTGTCCTTTCTTTTGTTGAGATTGCACCCACGCCAATTCATCTTTTAAGGTGTAGGCATCCATGACACTCACATAGGCGGCCTCACGCTCTTTGCTATTTTCCGGGTATTCCGCCCAACATTGAACCGCATAGCATGCGGCTTTTGTCAGCCGTTCTTCGGCAGCTTTGTTTCCATTAGCCTTCTTCGCAATCATTTCTTTTTCATCCTGATGAAGCTGCCGATTGTTAGCTTCTACATTCACTGCCGAAGCCATTCCTTGCGTGCCGCCCACAGCAGCACCGATCGCTGCAGCAGCCACCTGCGCCAATGCCTGCTTGATCGCATTGGGTGCGTCCAGCTTGTCGATTTGTGCTGCAATGGCAGGCATCGATACTGCCGAGGCCGTCGCCCCCAGCGCACCACCCACGCCTCCACCCAATGCTCCCGCTGCGGCATGCAATGCGGTGCGATACGCGCCGCCTTCAGCCCAGTTCTTCGCTTCGCTTTGTAGTTCTGCTTTCTTCGCCGGATCGGTTTCTTTTTCGATCTGCTTATTCAGGGCATTGAGCTTGCTGGTGGCGTAGGTGCCGATGCCCAAGGCAGCTTGCTTGCCGAAGGTCTCCATGATCTTGGCTTGCGCTTCAACGTCTTGCTGCAAGTCCTTGCCGTTCCAGGTTTTCTTGAGCGCGTTGCTGTTGTCCTTGTTGCTTCTGACAGTCTTGTCACCGGCGATGCCGGAGACGCCCGATGTCGTGGTGCTGGAAGCGCTGCCGCTGTCCTTGCCAAATCCGATTCCCGTGCCGTTCAGGGCGGTGTTGCCACCACCATACCCACCACCGGCACTAAAGCTCTGACTCTCTGCCTTGTAGTCGCTCTTGTTCTGGATGTCGCTGGTGTTGACGCCGGCGGTGATGTCGACCTGCTTGCCGATACGTTGGCGGTGCCAATCAATATGATGTACTGGGTTCTGAACTAATCGGGATCAATGGCTTATTTGACCACGATACACCTGCGGCTTCAAAGATTGATTCCACTTCTTCAATGAAAGCTGCGCAAACAGGGGCGTCGTAGTTGTCGAGTGAATACTTTTGCAGCAGAGTTTTACACAAAGGGCTAGTGTAGAGCAGCGGCCCTAGCCAAGGCACAATCCATTTTCCTTGCAATTCATCCGCGATGTTATTAAACGGGTCTTTTTGCGCTAGTGCTTGCACAAATTCTAAAAGGTCCTTATCGCTTTGTATTGCGTCTTTCGGCCACAGCAGCAGCAGGCCGCTTTTGAGGAGGCGGTAGATGACTTCTACAGTATTTTGCCAATCTTCACGAGCTTCTTTTTCTGGTAACACTCCTCCGTAAGTAAAGTGGCTTGGTGATAACTCATCTGGACCACAAACCATGATCTGTAATTTGTCTTGGATACGATCAGCTATGTTTGATGGCATTTTCATTGTGTCACTCCCGTCTTTCCAGTAAGCGGAAATTTCAGCTTGATTTCCGATGGATTTCCTTTTTTATCAAGATTGAAATTGTTGAGTGTCACCTTATTATTTAAATCCACGCTCGCTGTAGTGGACAAGGTACTGTCACTGGCAAGTCCTGCTGGGCGATAGGTTATAACCGTGCCATCAGCACTTGTGCCAATCCAGCATCCCGGACATCCGCCTTTGTTTGGGAACATGGCTTCACCCTTTGCGCGTTCTGCAGCGGTTGGCTGCCGTCCCAATATTTGCACCGAAAAATCCTCCGCTGTTGCACTTGGATTTGAAGTTGGCGTCATTTCACGCGGAGCCCAAGGCTTGGCAGGATCAATCGGCGTCCCCGGCAACGTCCCATTCTGCAAATCCTTAACCGCCTGCTGATTCAACACCGAATTCGGTGCCTTGTTGGTCAGATCAGGACCGTTCGCATTATTCTTGATTCTCTCCAGCGCCGCAATCTCTTGCGCTGTCGCTGTTGTCGCAGGTTTTTCTGTAACGGGAGTTGGACCTTCTGCTTTAGGCGGTAGCTTCAACCCTTTGACCGCATTGACCGCCAGCGCGGTAGCAGATCCCGTCGCCGTCAATATGGCCATACGTCCCAAGCGATAATCCATCGCCTGCTTCACCAAGCCATCACAGGCGCTAGCAGATAAGCTACTGCAATTTTCCTGCCGGAATTTTGCCACGTCCCGCGCCTGGTCGACGTCACTGCCGAACAAGGCTGCATTGCCTCGGACAGAGCCATAGGTATTGACATTATCCTGTCTGCCAACAAAGGTATCTTCCAGTTTTGTATAACCGAAAGGGAGAACCTTGACTTCGCTGGCGCTGGCGGCTTGCTTCAGATTATCTTGCACACATTGCACATTGCCTGCGGCAATGCAAGATTCAATTGCCGCAATATTGGCATCGGAAATGGCCTTGTATTTCGCGACAATATTGGTAACTTCCCCGTCTTTGCAGCCGCCTGCTTTGGCTTGACAGTTCGCCACTTCTTTTTTCATTGCCGCCGCATCGTCATGCTTGAGGTAATTATTGGCCGTCTGGTTAAACCCGCCCGCCGCACCTTGCGCACCACCAACTGCAGCCCCGACGGCGGTACCAGCAGCGGCAATCAGTCCCTTCTTCACCCCATCGGGTAAATCCAGCTTGTTGATGAGGTTGCCAATGTCTGCAATCGTGGCTGCTGACACGCCTGCCCCGGCAGCACCCGCCACACCGCCGGCCAGGCCTCCTGCCAGCGTATGCAGGGCCACCCGATACATCCCGCCTTCACTCCAGTTCTTGATGCCTTCGGCGTCGCCGCTGTCGATGGCTTTCTTGAGTTGTTTGCTGGCGTAGTCGCCAATGGCTTGTCCGGCCTGCTTGCCGAAGGTCTCATTGATCTTGGCTTGCGCTTCAACGTCTTGCTGCAAGTCCTTGCCGTTCCAGGTCTTCACAAGGGCATTGCTGTTGTCCTTGTCACTACGGACAGTTTTGTCTCCGGCAATGCCGGAGATGCCCGATGTCGTGGTGCTGGAAGCGCTGCCGCTCTCATTGCCTATGCCGAGACCGCCGCCGTTCATGCTCGTGTTGCCGCCGCTATAGCCACCACCTGCACTAACGCTCTGACTCTCGGCCTTGTAGTCGCTCTTGTTCTGGATGTCGCTGGTGGTGAGGCTGGCAGTCGTAAAACTGTTCTTGTTGTCGGTGACCGCCTTGTCGGTGCTGGCGATCTTGGCGCCTTTCAAGTCGGTGTTGCCGTTGACCGTGACCTTGAAGCCGTCGTCTCCCGCCAGGATACCGCTTTGCTCGGTGACGCTGACGTAGTTGCCGTCGACCTTGCTGCGGCTGGCGCTGATGCTACCGCTGACCTTGCCGACGCCCGCGCTGATGCTGCCGCCCAGGCTTTGCTGCTGGCTCTTGTATTGGCTGGTGTCTTGCTGACTTTCCACATTGAGGTTGCCACCGACGTTGGCGGTGACTTGCTTGCCCGATGCGGTCGCGCCCTTGATGTTGGTGTCGCCGCCAGAGTTCATGGCGAGCTGGTTACTGGCGTTGACGTGGGTGTTGGTGACATCGCTGTCGCTGCCATCGCCCTTGCCGCGACTGCCGGAGGCGCTGGCGTTGACCATCAAGCCGGAGCTGCCGATGGAGAAGCCGATGCTGGCCGAGCTGCCCTTGTTGGTGCTGTGCTCTTCGTTGCTGTTGCGCTGACCAATCAGGTTGATCTGGTTGTCGGCCTGGAGGTTGACGTTGGTGCCGCTGACTTCGCTGCCGCCGATGGCGAGG
>Ga0209759_1000546_pt1 | contig 38996 bp, 35 predicted proteins | sample AraplaCL_Col_mMS_FD_184261 | JGI IMG/M metagenome (GOLD analysis project Ga0209759, IMG submission 184261) | Arabidopsis root microbial communities from the University of North Carolina, USA - plate scrape CL_Col_mMS (SPAdes) (version 2) | ecosystem: Host-associated > Plants > Roots >...
TCGGCCCCGGTGTCGATCGCGATCGCGCGCGCCACCGGGGCCGACCAGGTCATCGACTACCAGCGCCAGGACTTCGCGGCGCTGGTGCGCGACGCCGACCTGGTGATCGACACCGTGGGCGGCGCCGTCCAGGAAGCCTCGTGGGGCGTGCTGAAGAAGGGCGGGTTGCTGCTGGCCACCGCGATGCCACCGTCGCCCGAACGTGCGGCGGCTGCCGGCGTGCGCGCCCAGATGATGCAGACCCCGCCGCGCGGCGACGTGCTCGCGAAGATCGCCGAGCTGGTCGACGCGGGCAGGCTGCGCGTCGCGGTATCGCACGAGTTCGCGCTGGCCGACGCCGCGCTGGCGCATCGGCTCGGCGAGAGCGGTCAGGCGCGCGGCAAGATCATCCTGCACGCGGGCCTGCCTGTCGCCTGAACCGGAGCGTCCAGGCGCCGAGGTGTCCAGATCGTTGGATGACGCGACACCGAGGTGTCCGGCTCGGCCTTCGTCCGCGCGAGGCCGGCGCCAGGCACCTCTGCGAAGCACGCCGCTACCGGGTACTAGCCCGCTGGCTTCTTGTCATAGCGCACGGCCGCCTCGGCAGCGGCCTCCTCGAAGGAACGCACGACGAGATCCATCGCCTCGTCGGCCGCCGGGAAGTCCCCTTCGGGCAGCAGCGCGACGAAGACGGCGTCGGTGAAGCGCTCGCGCAGCGCCGGCAGCACGGCCGCGGCGCGTTCCCATTCCTCGGCCGGATAGGCGCTGACGACGAACAGCATCGCGATGCTGGCGGCGCTCGCGCCCGGCGGCGGCCCCTGGCCGAGATCGTCCAGCGACAGGTGGCGCGCATCGATGTCCTGCGTGCGCAGGATGCGCACCAGCAGCTCAGTGACGAGATCGTCACGCATCGATCCCAAACCGATGCACAACGCGACCGAACCGGGCGGCACCTCCAGCGGGCCCTGCCACTTGCCCACCGCGCGTTCGCGCTGCAGGCGCAGGTGCACGCCGATGCTGGTCTCGTCCAGCACCGAGCCGCGCCGGCTGCGCCACGACGGCCGGCAGCCATCCGTGCCCAGGGCCTCGATGACGCGCGCCACCGTGCTCTTGACCGTCGCCTGCTGCTGCGGCGTGATGCTGTGCTTGACGAGATCCGCGCTGGCCAGCTGCAGCGCCGGGATCAGGATCTTGTCGCAGTAGCGCGCGAAGGAGCGGCGCTTCAGATAGGTGCGCGCGGCCGCCACGATCTCCTCGTGGTCGCCCGACATCGCGCGCTGGTAGAAGCGTTCGGACAGCGACAGCGCCGGCGTGTCACCCAGCAGCACGTCCAGGAAGTTGAGCGCCTTGAGGTGGCGGCCCGCCACCACCAGGCACAGCGTCAACGGCGTGGACACGAGCAGGCCGATCGGGCCCCAGATCCAGCTCCAGAAGATCGCCGCCACCACCACCGACAAGGGCGACAGCCCCGTGCTGTGGCCGTACAGCTGCGGCTCGACGACTTGCGAGGCCAGGAGTTCGACCGCCGCGAACAGCCCCAGCAGCTCCAGCACCAGCGTCCAGCCCGGGTCGACCGCCGCGGCCAGCAGCGCGGCGCTGCCGGCCGCGATGAAGACGCCTACGTAAGGCACGAATCGAAGCAGCGCGGTGAGCACCGCCCACAGCACGCCGTGCGGCAGGCCGATCAACAGCAGCCCCATCCACACCGCCACCCCCACGCCCACGTTGACCGCCAGCTGCGAGACGAAGAAGCGCGACAGCCGCTCGCCCGCGTCGTTGAAGGCCTGCGTGGTCAGGCGGATGTCGGAGCCGCCCAGCAGCCGGATGAAGCGGTCGCGCAGCGACTCGTGCTCGAGCAGCACGAACACCATCACGATCAGCACGATGCTGGCGCGGCCCAGCGGCCCCCAGATCGACGAGAACAGATGCGAGATCACCTCGACCGAGGTCTGCGCGCGCGGCCGCACCTCGACCGGCACCGCGCCCGACGGCGTCAGCGGCGCGCCCTGCAGCGTGGCGCGCAGCGGCGCCGAGGCGGCGCCGGCCTCCTCGCCCAGGCGGCTCATCATGCGGCCCGTCTCGCCCTGCATCACGCGGCCCAGCGTGACGTCCTGCACCGTCCTGATCTTGTCGCGGATCGTGGTCTCGTATTGCGGCAGGCTCTGCGCCATCGCCACCACCTGCGAGACGATCGTCGCGGCCAGGCCGCCGACCAGCAAGGTCAACACGAACACGGCGCCCAGCACGGCGGGCACCTGCGCACGCACCAGGCGACGCAGCTTGCGCACCAGCGGCGCGATCAGCAGGCTCAGGATCACGGCCAGCGTGATCGGCACCAGCACCTCGCGCCCGAAATAGAGCAGCCCCAGAACGACCGCGGCGTTGACGAGGCCGCCGGCGTGAAACTTCGTCGGCGGGGTCGAGAGGGCGGGCGAGGCGGGCGGCGGAGACGTCACGGTGGCTTTCGGTCGGGTCTGCAGTCTGCCGAGCTTAGCGCCGAAAAGGGCCCCGCCGGATGGCCGGGCTGCGAGCGCTCAGGCGCCGCGGCGGATCCAGTCCTGGATCTCGCGCGCGCTCGCGAATTCGTCGCACGCCCGCACCGGGACGGCCGGGTGCCGCTCACGCCACAGGCGCGCCAGCGAGCTGCAGGGCCCGACCTCCAGCACGGCGTCGGGGCGGCGTTCGGCGACGGTGTCCATGCAGGCGTCCCAGCGCACGGTGGTCGCCACTTGCGCCGCCAGCACCCGCTGCACTTCGGCTTCGTCGCGCACCACGGCGCCGGTGATCCCGGCCACCCAGGCGAGACGCGGTGCGTGCCAGCGCACGGCGGCGAGTTCGCGCGCCAGCGCGGGCACGGCCGCACGCATGGCGCGCGTGTGCGATGCCACCCGCACGCCCAGCGCGGTCGTGCGCGCGCCGCGCGCCGCGAGCTGCACCGCAGCCTGCGCCAGTGCGGCCGACGCGCCGCCCAGCACGCAGCGGCGCTCGCCGGTGCGGATCGCCACCTCCAGCCCCCAGCGCGCGCACGCCGCGTCGACGTCCGCGGCATCGGCCTCGGACACCCCCAGCAGGCCTGTCGCGCCGTCCGCGGCGCAGTCGTCCATCACGCCGGCGCGGCGCACCGCCAGGCCCAGCGCATCGGAAGCCTCCAGCAGGCCCGCCGCCACGCACGCCGCCAGCTCGCCGACACTGTAGCCCGCGACTGCCACCACCCGCGGCAGGCCCGGGGCCAGGGCCGCCCAGGCCGCCAGGCTCACCCCGGTGACGAGCGGCTGCGCGATGGCGTTGGCCTGCGCCCATTGCGGATCGGCGGACCGGGTGCGCCAATCCTCGCCCAGGATCGCGGCCATCCGCTGCAGGACCGGACCCGCCGCGGGCTCCGACTCGAGCCATCCGAGCATCGACGGATGTTGCGTGCCCTGGCCGGGGAAGAGCAATGCGACGGTCATCGCACGGTGCCGTCGTGCAGCCGTTCCATGCGCTCGACCAGGCAGGCGGCGGCCAGCAGGTCGGCCGCACCGCCCGGCGACCAGCGGCGCGCGACGAAGATCGCGTGCACGCGGGCGGCGCGGGCCGCCGCCAGGGCATGCAGTCCGCCGCCCTCTGCAAGAAACTCGCGCGCGAGGCGTCGGGCCTCGCAAAGTGCCGGCAGGCCGCCGCGGTGGACGAGGTTGGTGTCGGCGACGTGGGCCATCGCGGTGAACAGCGCGTGCAGCTTGGCCGCCCGGTCCCCCGCACCGGCGCGACGCGCCTCGCGCAGTGCCGGCAGCACGTGCTCGAACAAGGTCGGCAGCCCGCGTGCCGCCTCTTCGGACGCGCTGGCCAGGCCATAGGCGCGGGCGACGCGGGCGCCATGCGTATCGCGCGGATGGCGCGCGCGCGCCGCCAGCGCCTCGCCCCACCGTGCCAGCAGCACCTGCCGCAGGCTCGCCGCATGGCGCGGCAGTCCGCCAGCGTGCGCCGCCCCCGCCGCGGCGCACAGCAGGCCCAGCGTGAAGATCGCGCCGCGATGCGTGTTGACGCCCCCCGTGGCGCGCGACATGCGGCGCTCGGCCTCGATGCCCAGCGCCTCGAGCGGCGCGAAGGACGGGCTGACCGCGCCCTGGGCTGCGATGCGCACGAAGTAGTGGCGCAACGCGAACAGGCTGCGCAGGAAGGTGCTCGCGTCCATGTCCTCGTGGCTGCCTGCGTCGGCGAAGGACACGAGTCCGGGCTTGGGCGCCAGCGCGAGTTCGTCGTACAGCGATGCGATGGCGGCCCGGCCCAGCGCGGCATGCATCGCGTTCGCATCGGCGCGTGGCGCGGCATCGTCCGCACGGCAGGGGGAGCAAGCGCTCATGCCGCCTCCGGCTGGAAAATCTCCAGCGCCACCCCGTGGAGACGCTTGACCAGGACTTGCGCCGTGCGACCTTCCCGATACGCCCGCCACTCCCGCCACGCCACGGCCGCGCCTTGCTCGAACAGCAGTTCGCCATCCAGCCGCGGTCCGCTCCACCCCTGCTCCTGCGCGTGCGCGAGCCCGCGCGAGACCGCGTCGGCCTGCGCGGCGGAGCGCACGGGCAGCAGCAGGTCCAGGTCGGACGCCGGATGCACATAGGCCAGCCCCGTGAGCACCTGCCATCCATGGCCGCCGTAGACCCGGGCGGTGCATCCGTCGGCGGCCAGCGCTTCCAGCAGCGCATGCCAGGCCGGCGCGAGGGCCGGCGGCAGTTGGTGCGTGGCGGCGGCAGCCTCGGGGAACTCGCCCGCAAGCAGCACGTCGCGCGATGCGACCGCCACGGCGAGCCGGCGGCGCCGATGGCTCGCCGGCGCAGGCAACCCGGTGGCCAGCACGTCGGCTTGCGAAGCCGGCTGGCGCGTGACGACCAGCGGCAGGCCGCGCCGGGCCCACAGCGCCAGGCAGTCGCGCGCCTCGTCATCCCACGGGGCCGCGAGAACGCCGGCCCATCCCTCGGCGCGCAGGCGCACGAGCTGCTGGCGACGCCAGCTCGCGGGCGGCCGAGCCGCGTTCGGGGCTGCCGGTTGCAGCGGCGCCATCAGGCCTCCAGCACACGCCGGACGACGTCCGCGGCGACGCGGCGGCCGCCGCGCTGCGCGCCTTCGATCGCGCGCCGATCCGAGGTGTCACGATCGGCCAGCGCGGCGCGCAGGCCGGCCGCCAGATCACCGTCCCACAAGGAGCGCACGCCGCCCATCGCGACATAGTTGGCCACGCCGGGCGCGAACACCGGGTTGGTGAGCGACAGCGATTCGAGCAGCGCCTCGGGCAGCTTGGTCACGCGCGCCATCGCGGGCACGCGCATCACGCGGATCTCCGCTTCGGGCAACGCGTGGCAGGCATCGGCGACCAGGCCCGAGGTGATGAAGCCGCCCGACAGCGCCTGGTCGTACACCAGCCCGATCACCGGGTGACCGCGGCGCCGCGCGAGGTCGACGCAGCATCCCAGGTGGGCCATCGCCCGGTGGATGCCCAGCAGCTCGTCGCGCCGGCGCAGCTTCTGGCCTTGCGTGTCGACCAGCAACAGCAGCGGTCGGGCCGGATGGCACTCGACGACATCGAGGATGCAGCGCGCCTGGCGCAGCGCGAGGTCGACGCCGACGGCGGCGTGGTTGGTCGTGCCGACGATGGCGATCGGCGCGCAGTCGAAGGACGCGGTGCCGGCAAGCAAGTCGCCGTCGGCGACGATGGCGTGATCCTGGCCGAACAGCTGCGCGGCGACGCCCTGCCAGTCCATCAGGCCGCTCCGTTGGCGAGCGCGGCGACGGCCGCGGGGCGCCGCGCGCGCACTTCGGCCGCATCGAGGTCAGGCACCGTCTGCGCGTCGACCACGCCCAGCCGCGTCCAGAGCTCGAACGCGTCGGCACTGCCGGCGTCCAGATCGATGCGCCGCTGCAGCAGCGCCGACTCGTGCTTCAGCGCCTCGAGCGTCATCGGACGATGGGTGTCCAGCGCCGCGATGGCGGCCGCACGGAACATCGCGGGATCGTCGTCGACCAGCGCATCGCAATCGCCGGTGAGCCAGCGATGCTTGCCGCCGGTGGTGCGCCAGACGAGGGCGCGGTCGCGCGAGTCGAACTCGCCGGCGCCGTTCGACGACTCGATCACCTCGGGGCCGGACATCGCATGGCGCGCGATGTCGCTCATCACGACCGTGTCGGCGCAGCGGGCGACGATGCCCATGCCGCCGAAGCAGCCGTTGGCCCCGCCGATCAGCATCACGGTCGCGATGCCTGCGGCGCGCACGTCCAGCAGCGCCCGCATCACTTCCGAGACGGCGATCAGGCCGGCGTTGGCCTCGTGCAGGCGCACGCCGCCGGACTCCGCCAGAACGACGACCGCCGCCGGCCGGTCCCGCAAGGCGCGCTGCAACATGCCGACCAGCTTGGCGCCGTGCACCTCGCCGACGCCGCCGCCCATGAACTCGCCTTCCTGCGCCGCGACGAAGATCATGCGACCGGCCAGCAGCGCGCGTCCGACCGCGACGCCGTCGTCGAACGCCGCGGGCACGCCCAGCTGCGCCAGATGCGGGCTGGTGACACGCTCGGAAGGCGGCAGCCACTCGTGGAAACTGCCGGCGTCGACCACCGCCGCGAGGCGCTCGCGCGCCGACATCTCCGCAAAGCTCCAGGACATCAGGTTTCCTCCCCCGCCCCGGCGATCGCCGCGAGGGCCTGGTCCAGACGCAGGCTCACGACGGCCGGCGTCGCGCCCATGTCGTGGATCGACACCAGGAGTCCGGCGACGCCGTGGCGAGCATGGAAGTCGCGCAGCACCGCTTCCCAGATGGCGCCGAAGCCGCGCGCGGACGTGTCGACGACGACCCGGCACGAGGCTTCCTGCGCCGGCTCGAGGAGCACTTCCAGGTTGCCCGATGCGACGACGCCGACCAGCGCCGGCGCGAATGGCGGCAGTGTGCGGCCGCCATCGAACGTGAAGGCGAGAGTCTCCATGACGGCCTACCAGTTGCGAAAGCGCCGCGGCGGCTTGTACAGGCCGCCCGAGGCGCGCACGAGGTCGCGCATCGAGCGCGCCGCCAGCAGGTTGCGCGTGGCGTCACGCGGGTCGATGCCCAAGTCGGCCGGACGGCGGATGACCCCGCGCGCCCGCAGCCGCTCCACCATCGCGCGATCGCGCTTCTGGCCTGCGGGCGTGAAGCCGGCGACGCCGCGGATCGCCTGCTCGCGTTCCGCGTCGTCGCGGCACAGCAGCAGGTTGGCGATGCCCTCCTCGGTCAGCACGTGGGTGACGTCGTCGCCGTAGATCATGATCGGCGGCAAGGGCATGGCGGCCTGCTCGGCGAGCTTCCAGGCGTCGAGCGTCTCGACGAAGGCGGGCTGCATGTGCTCGCGGAAGGTCTCCACCATCTGCACCACCAGCTTCTGGCCGCGCGGCGTGCCGCGCGAGCCGGCCAGGCCGTCGCGCGCCTCGCGACCGGCCTTCAGCCAGGCGGCGCTGGCATGGCGGCGGCCGCGCGCGTCGGCGCCCATGTTGGGCGCGCCGCCGAAGCCCGCGATGCGGCCCAGCGTGGCGGTGGAGCTGTTGCCCATCATGTCCATCTGCAGCGTCGAGCCGATGAACAGGTCGCAGGCGTAATGGCCCGCGGCCTGGCAGTAGGCGCGGTTGCTGCGCAGGCTGCCGTCGGGTCCGGTGAAGAACACGTCCGGCCGGGCGCGCACGTAGTCCTCCATGCCCAGCTCGGAGCCGAACGAGTGCACCGACTCGATCCAGCCGGCCTCGATCGCCGGGATCAGCGCCGGATGCGGATTGAGTGCCCAATGCCGGCAGATCCTGCCTTTCAGGCCGAGCCGCTCGCCGTACGTCGGCAACAGCAGCTCGATGGCCGCGGTGTCGAAGCCGATCCCGTGGTTGAGCGACTGCACGCCGTACTCCGCGTAGATGCCCTTGATGGCCATCATCGCCATCAGCACCTGGATCTCGGAGATCTGCGCCGGGTCGCGCGTGAACAGCGGCTCGATGAACGCGGGCTCGGGCGCGCGCACGACGAAGTCGACCCAGTCGGACGGGATGTCGATGCGCGGCAGCCGCTCGACGATCTCGTCGACCTGCGCGACGACGATGCCGCTCTTGAACGCGGTGGCCTCGACGATGGCGGGGGTGTCCTCGGTGTTCGGGCCGGTGTAGAGGTTGCCGTGGACGTCGGCCGCCTGCGCGGCGATCAGCGAGACCTTGGGCGTCAGGTCGACGAAATAGCGGCCGAACAGCTCCAGGTAGGTGTGGATCGCCCCGATCTGCAGCTTGCCCGCGCCGAGCAGCTGTGCCAGCCGCAGCGCCTGCGGGCCGGAGAACGAGAAGTCGAGCCGGCTGGCGATGCCCAGCTCGAACAGGTCCAGGTGCTCGGGCAGCGACAGCACCGACTGCACCATGTGCAGGTCGTGCACGCGCTCGGGCGAGACCTGCGTCAGCGCGCGCGCGAGGAAGTCGGCCTGCTTCTGGTTGTCGCCCTCCAGGCAGACCCGGTCGCCGGGCTCGATCAGCGCCTCCAGCAGCGCGACGATGTCGTCCGCAGGCACGACCTTGTCTCGCGTGCCCGCGCGCGCGAGACGCGCGGCACGGTTGGTGCGCTGGCGGGTCCACGGCGAGTCGGCGATGGCGGTCATGTCAGGTCAGGGGTGGGCGACCGGCCCCATCACGCGGTCCGGCAAGGCGGTGGCGATCGCGGGAACCGCGCAGAGCACGACCACGGTCAGCAGCATCAGCACGACGAAGGGGATGATGCCGCGGATGATGTCGCCCAGCGCGATGTCGGGCGCGATGTTCTTGATCACGAAGATGTTCAGGCCCACCGGCGGGTGGATCAGCCCGGTCTCCATCACGATGGTCATCACGACGCCGAACCACACCAGGTCGAAGCCCGCAGCCTTGAGCGGCGGCAGGATGATGGGCGCGGTCATCAGGATGATGGAGACCGGCGGCAGGAAAAAGCCCATGACGATCACCAGCAGCAGGATCGCCGCCAGCAGCAGCCACTTCGACAGCGCGAGCGCCACGATCCACTGCGCCATCGACTGGCTGATGTGCAGGTAGCTCATCACGTAGGAGAACAGCAGCGACATGCCGATGATCAGCATCAGCATGGTCGACTCCTTGAGCGTCGCCGACAGGATGGGTGCGACGTCGCGCACGCGCCAGACGCCGTAGATCAGCGCGATGAGCGCGAGCGCGAGCAGGCTGCCGAGGCCGGCGGTCTCCGAGGGCGTCGCATAGCCGCCGTACAGCGCCACCATCACGCCGGTCAGCAGGATCAGGAACGGCAGCACGCGCGGCAGCATCGAGAAGCGCTGCGTCATCGTGAAGTGCTCGTCCAGCAGCAGCGGCGACGGGGTGCCGTCGGCCTGGAACGCGCGCCGGGCCGCGCGGTACTCGCGCTGGTAGTTGATCGCGGCCCACAGCGCGAACAGGGTGACCAGGAGCACGCCCGGCCCGATGCCCGCCAGGAACAGCCGGCCCAGCGACTGCTCCGCCGCGACCGCATACAGGATCATCGTCACCGACGGCGGCAGCAGGATGCCCAGTGTCCCCCCGGCGGCGATGATGCCGGCGGCGAAGCCCGGCGAGTAGCCGCGCCGGCGCATCTCCGGGATGCCCGCGCTGCCGATCGCCGAGCAGGTGGCCGGGCTCGAGCCGGCCATGGCCGCGAACAGGGCGCAGGCGAACACGTTGGCGATGCCCAGGCCGCCCGGAATGCGTCCCATCCAGACGTGCATCGCCGCGTACAGATCCTGCCCCGCGCGCGTGCGCCCGATGGCCGAGCCCTTGAGGATGAACAGCGGAATCGACAGCAGCGTGATGCTCGACATCTCCTCGTAGACGTTCTGCGTGACGGTGTCGAGCGACGAGGCGGGCATGAAGACCGCCATGAACAGCACGCCCACGCAGCCCAGCGAAAAGGCGATGGGCATGCCGGAGAACATCACCAGCAGCGTGACGACGCCGAACAGGGCCCCGAGCACGAGCATCGACATCAGGCGGCCCCCTCGATGCGGCGCAGCTTGTTGGCGCTGACCGCGCACTGCAGGGCCAGCTGCACGCTGAGCAGCAGCATCCCCAACGACATCAGAAGGTACGGAATCCACAGCGGCGGCGCCCACGACGACGACGTCGTCTGGCCCTCGCTCCAGGCCTCGTGCAGCAGCGTGAGCGACTTCCAGGCGAAGAACGCGCAGAACGCGAGGCAGCCGAGGTCGACGATCGCGATGCGCACCCGGTTGACGCGCTCGGGCAGCAGCGTCGAGACTGCCTCGATGCCGACATGACCGCGGATCGCCTGCACGAAGGCGCTGCACAGGAAGGTGGCGCCGACCAGGCAGAACACCGAGGCCTCGTCCTGCCAGTCGGTCGACGCGTGCAGGAAGTAGCGGGTGACCACACTGGACGTGAGGATCAGCGCCGAGGCGAGCAGCGCCAGCATGCCCAGCACCATCATCGCGCGATTGACGACGATCAGCCCGCGCGCGAGCGGCAGCAGCCAGCGAGGCGTGGCCGGATCGATGTGCTGGTGCAGGCCGGCACCGGCCGGCGCCGCGGCCAGGCCCACCGGTACCGGCGGCAGGTCGATGTTCACAGCAGCTTCTGCGCGGCCGTCATCAACGCGTTGCACGTGTCGTTGCGTCCCGCGTAGTCCTTCCAGGCCGTGGCCTTGGCGATGGCCTGCCACTTGGCCAGCGTGGCGGGATCGATGTCGTAGCACTTCGCGCCGGCCTTGGTGTAGACCTCGGCGACGAGCTTGTCGTCGGCGCGCGCGGCGTCGGTGGCGAACTTCTCCTGCTCGGCCGACGGCCATGATGATGTCCTGGTGCGCCTTGGGCAGCTTGTGGAAGACCTCCTTGGAGATCATCAGCGGCTCGAACATGAACCAGTAGGCCTTGTTGCGCGCCGTGGTCAGGTGCTTGGCGATCTCTTCCAGCTTGAACGAGATGAAGCTGGTCGACGAGGTCATCGCCGCCTCCATCGCGCCCGTCTGCATCGCGGCATAGATCTCGTTGGAGGGCAGCGAGATGACCGAGGCGCCCGCCTCCTTGAGCATCATGTCCATCTCGCGGCTCCCGCCGCGCACCTTCATCCCCCTGGCGTCGGCCGGCGCCACCAGCGGGGCATTCTTCGAAGCGACGCCGCCGCCCTGCCAGATCCAGCTGACGATCAGGACACCCTTGTCGTCCAGCGTCTTGGCGAGCAGCTTGCCGACCTCGGCGGTCTTCCACGCGGTGCCCACCTCGTAGCTGGGCACCAGCGCGGGCATCAGGCCGATGTTGGTCTCGGGCACCTCGCCGCCGGCATAGGACAGCGGCACCAGGCTGAGGTCGAGCGCGCCCTTGCGCAGCGCCGAGAACTGCGAGTTCGTCTTCATCAGCGACGAGCCGGGATAGACCGCCGCCTTGAGCGCGCCGTTGCTGCGCTTTTCCACGTCGGCCGCGAAGCGGCGGCAGAGCCGGTCGCGGAAATCGCCTTCCGTCAGCGTGCCGCCGGGGAACTGGTGCGAGATCTTGAGGGTGCCGTCCTGTGCCAGCACGCGCGCTGCCAACGGACTGATCGCCGTGGCCGCGGCAGCCTGCACCAGTGCGCGTCGAGAAATTGACATGATGTCTCCTGGGAGTTCGACCCCGCCAAGACACCTGCAGGGCGCCGCGGGCCAGCACTTTGAATACAACAGCGGCCAGTTTGCATGCACAAAGCACAAACTCGACCCCGTGAGAACCCTTGCTTAACCGATGAAGCGTCAGGCAGGAAAGGCACTATGCTCATTCATTGGATGCAAGTCGCCCCTCATTGAAAGTCTGGAACGGATCTCATGAACGGAAGCCGCCTCTCGGAGCGCCTGCGCGAATCCATCGAAGAAGAGATCGCCACCGGCAAGCTGCTGCCGGGCACGCGGCTGGACGAGGTCGAGCTGGCGACGCGCTTCGGCGTGTCGCGCACGCCGATCCGCGAAGCCCTGCGTCTCCTGCTGGGGGAAGGCCTGGTGGAGATGCGCCCGCAGCGCGGGGCGGTCGTCGCGCAGGCCACGCCGCAGCGTCTGATCGAGATGTTCGAGGTCATGGCCGAGCTCGAGGGCATGTGCGCGCGGCTGGCGGCGCGGCGCCTGACGGAGCAGGAGATGGCCGAGATCGAGGCCATCCACGACGCCTGCCGCGGCTCGGCCGCGGCGCGCGATGCCGATGCCTACTTCTACGCCAACGAGCGGTTCCACTACGCCATCTACGCGGCGTCGCACAACACCTTCCTGTTCGAACAGGCCTCGGCCCTGCAGCGCAAGCTGCGACCCTACCGCCGCCTGCAACTGCGGGTGCGCAACAGGCCCCAGCGATCGTTCGAGGAACACCAGGCCATCGTCGATGCGCTGCGCGAAGGCGATGCCGACAAGGCGGTGCAGAGCATCCGCGCGCACGTCGTCGTTCAGGGCGAGCGCTTCGCCGACCTGATCGCCAGCCTGGGGCGGATGACCGCGGCGAGCAAGCCGGCGGACGCGCCGGCCGAGCCCGCGGCCAAGGCCTGACGGGCCTGCGCGAGCGCGGCGGCCAAAGCGCCTGCCTTCCGTGTCGATTTGCGGCCCCGCCATTCGTCGTACCCTGCAAGCGGTGCGCATTCCGCGCGCCGTCATTCCTGCGTGACAAGGAGAGACTGCAATGACCTATGTCGATGGATTCGTGGCCGCGGTCAAGACGACCGACAAGGAAGCCTACGTCGCCCACTGCCGCCAGATGGGCGGCGTCTTCAAGGAATACGGCGCGCTGGAGGTGATCGACACCTGGGGCGACGACGTGCCCGAGGGCAAGCTGACCTCGTTCCCGATGGCCGTCAAGCGCGAGCAGGGCGAGACCGTCGTCCTCGGCTGGATCACCTGGGCTTCGAAGGCGGTGCGCGACGAGGCCTGGAAGAAGGTGATGGAGGACCCGCGCATGAAGCCGGGCGCCACGCCGATGCCGTTCGACGGCAAGCGGATGATCTATGGCGGCTTCGAGTTGATCTCGAAGGTCTGAAGGAGCTCTACGGCGCCTCGAGCGCGATCTCGCCCAGCACGGCACGCCGCAGCAGCGGCCACAGCGCCCGGTGCGACTGCCGGAACCAGTCGAGGTGGCCGATGCCGCGCAGGCCGTGGTCGGCAGGCCTGACGTGCAGCGTCGCACGCGGCGACGCCGGCAGCGTGCGCAGCAGGTCGCGCACGGTCGCGGGCGTGGCGATGTCGTCGTCCTGCGCATGCAGCACGACGATGGGCGCGCGCACCTGCGCGTGGAAGTCGGCGGCCTGCCCGGCGCGCACCGCGTTGGTGGCATAGCCACCGGCGGCGCACCACTGGCCCCATTGCAGGCCGACCTGCGCGGGCAGGTTCTCGCCCAGGCCCAGCCACGCCGTGGGCGCATAGCCCTTGAGCCGCGTGCCCAGCGGCACCAGCAGCCGCAGCGCCAGGCGCGCCTTGAGGCTGAAGCCCAGCCGCATGCCGCCGAACCAGCCGGTGGACGCGGCCACGCCCACCACGCGCGCGATGCGGTCGTGGTTGGGCAGCAGGCCCATCATCTGCGCGCCGGCGCTGTGGCCCACCAGCACGGCCTGCGCGGCGCCGGTGCGCACGAGCAGCCACTGCAGCGCGGCGCCCTGGTCGAGGCGGCCCCAGTCGACCAGGCGAGCCCGGCTGTCGGCCAGCCGGCCGTCCAGCGACAGGCCGATGCCGCGATAGTCGAACACCAGCGTCGGATGGCCTTGGGCCGCGAGCCAGTCGGCGAAGCGCCAATAGAACTGCTGGCGCACGCCCGTGGCCGGCGAGATCAGCACCGGCGCGGCCGCCGCCTCGCCGCGCGCGGCAAAGAAGTGCCCTTGCAGGCGCTGCCCGTCCGCACAGGCCAGCGCGACGGCTTCGGGACTCAGGGTCGGGGATTCGGGGTCATTCATCGCTGTCTCCCAGTGTCTGCACGTGTTGCAGCCAGCGCGCCACGGTCTGCAGTTCGGTCGGCGAGAACGAACCCAGCAGGGCCTCGTTGATGCGCCCCAGCGCCTTGTGAAGCGCCGGCAGCAGCGCGCGGCCCGCGGGCTGCAGCCACACGTGCTGCGTGCGCGCGTCAAGCTCGCTGGCGCGGCGAGCGACCCAGTGCTGCGCCTCCATGCGCTGCACCAGGCCCGACATCGCCGACGGCGCCAGGTCCAGCGCCTGAGCCAGCCGGCCCATCGTCGCGCCGTCCTCGCGTGCCAGCACGAACAGCACGCCGCTTTGCGCGGGCGAAGGCGCGCCCTCGCCCGCGCGCGCGGCGCGCTCCTGCTCGGCGGCGATGAACTGCTGCAGGCGGCGCTGCGCGCTGTTCAGCAGGAAGATCAGACGTGGCGGCTTGGACATGGGTTGGATTTGTTTCGCATGCGAAGTATATCGCACCCTCCATTCGACGGCCCGAGGCGGCGATTCGTCGAATCGGTAAGCCCGCAGCAAGCCGATTTCGGCGACGATGCCGACCCGGATCCTCACGACTCGAGCCCATGCCGCCGCCAACCACCGCCCCCGCCGCCTCGTTCTCGCCGTACCAGAAGTTCGTGGTGGGCCTGCTCGCCTTCCTGCAGTTCGCCGTCATCCTCGACTTCATGATCATGGCGCCGCTGGGCGCGTTGATCATGCCCAAGCTGGGCATCACGCCCAAGCAGTTCGGGCTGGTCGTCTCGGCCTATGCGTTCAGCGCCGGCATCTCCGGCTTCGTCACGGCCGGGTTCGCCGATCGCTTCGATCGCAAGAAGATCCTGCTGTTCTTCTATGGCGGCTTCCTGTGCGGCACGCTGTGGTGCGGGCTGGCGCCGACCTTCGAGCTGCTGCTGGCGGCACGCGTGGTCACCGGACTGTTCGGCGGCGTCATCGGCTCGGTGGTGCTGGCGATCGCCACCGACCTGTTCGATCTCTCGCTGCGTGGCCGGGTAATGGGGTTGATCCAGACGGCGTTCGCCGCCAGCCAGGTGCTGGGCCTGCCGATGGGGCTGTTCCTGTCGAACCGCTGGGACTGGCATGCGCCCTTCATCGTGCTGGCCGGACTTGGCGCGCTCGGCCTGGCCGTGATCTCGATGAAGCTCAAGCCGGTGGACGGCCACCTGGGCAAGGCGCAGGAGCACAGCCCGTTCATGCACCTGTTCCACACCATCACCGAGCCGCGCCACCTGCTCGCGTTCCTCACGGTGACGCTGCTGGCCACCGGCGGCTTCATGCTGATGCCGTTCAGCAGCGCCTTCCTCGTGCACAACCTGGGCATCGGGCTGTCGCATCTGCCGACGATCTATTTCTTCACCGGGATGTGCACGATCGTGTTCGGGCCGCTGATCGGCAAGGCGGCCGACAAGTTCGGCAAGTTCAGGGTGTTCCTGTTCGGCAGCGCGCTGTCGATCCTGATGGTGCTGATCTACACGCACATGGCGCAGACCTCGGTGCTGGTGGTGATCCTGATCAACGTGGCGCTGTTCGTGGGCATCTTCTCGCGCATGATCCCGTTCCAGGCCCTTGTGACGCAGGTGCCGGAGGCGACCAAGCGCGGGTCGTTCAACGCCATCAGCGCCTCCATCCAGCAGGTGTCGGGCGGGCTCGCGTCGCTGGTGGCCGGCCACATCGTCACGCAAGCAGCGGACGGCCGCATCGAACACTTTCCGCAGGTCGGATTCGTGGTGGTCGGCACCACGCTGCTGGCCGTCGGGCTGGTGTGGCGCATCCAGCGCCAGATCCAGGCCCAGGTTCCCGCGCAGGCGCGCGCGGCCGCCTAGAGGCGCGTCAGACCAGGCAGGCTCGTACGACCGGTGCCGTGAAGTGGCGGCCGATCAGCGTGTGCGCGAACAGGTAGTCGCGGCGCGAACGGTCGCACAGCTCGTCGAGATCGACGCGGCCGTGCTCGTCACAGGGAAACGTCAGCGGCGCCTGTTCCTCGACGAGCGGCTCGAAGCAAAGTTCGAAGGCCAGGTCGGCAAAGCGGGTCGGGGCGTTGGTGGTCATGCGTGCTCCATGGGAGGCGATGCCCGGCCCATGCAAGTGGCGGACCCTGTCAGCGCAGATGCCGCCGCGCTGTCGCCGGCGTCCGGGCCCCGACGGGCGGGTTTCCCGGGGGAATCGCGGCAGAAGCAGGGCTGGCAGGCGTCTTTTGTAGGACTGCACGCACGTCACGCCGAGATAACGTCTGGCTTCAGCGTCTCGCGGCCGACGCGAAGATGCAGCCATCCCACCGGCAACCGGCAGAAATTTCCATGACACCGCCCTTCATCACCGCCCTTCCCCAAGACGGCCAGGAACCGGCCCAGCCGCTGGACGACGCGTTCCTGTCGCAATTCGACGACGCCGCGCTCGAGCGCGCGCTCAAGACCGTGCATTGGCACCCCAAGGACGTGAGCCAGTTCCTGCGCACCGCAGCGGGCCTCTGAGGCCGCGCTCAGAACCGCACGACGATCTTGCCGTTGGCGCCCGAGGCTTGCATCAGCCGATGCGCCTCGACGATCTCCTCGAAGCCGAACACACGGGCCGGCCTGGCCTGGTAGAGCCCCGCCTCGACCCGCTCGACGATCGTCTGCATGGGGATCTCGGCGACCGGAAACTCCGGCGTGCCGAACATGAAGCTGCCGAAGAAGCTGAAATGCACGCCCGCGGGCATCTGCATGACCGGCATGAAGTCCGCGATCGGCGCCATCCCGCCCAGGAAGCCGGCCAGGCACAGGCGACCACCGCGGCGCACCATCGTCAGCGACCCGACGACGGTGCTGTTGCCCACCAGCTCGAGCACGGCGTCGACGCCTTGCGGATGGCGCTCTCGCAGTTGCCGCGGCAGCTCCGCTGATTCCAGCAGCACTTCTCTCGCACCCAGGCCTTGAAGCGTCTGCGCGCGTCGCGGGTCGCGCGTGGTGGCGATGACGTGGGCATCGGCGTGGGCGGCGATGTTGACCGCCGCCTGCCCGAGCGCCGAGGTCGCGCCTCGCACGACGAGGGTTTGCCCAGGCCGCAGCGCCAGGTTGCCATGCAGGCAGGCCCAGGCCGTGGCGTAGGACTCGGGGATGGCCGCAAGCGCCTCCCAGGACAGGCCGGTCTCGACGGCGACCACGTTGGTCGCCGGCACGCTGGTCAATTCGGCGTAGCTGCCGTTGAGGGTGCGGCCCAGGCCGCCCATGAACGCGACGACCTGGGTGCCGGGCGCGAAGCGTCCGTCCGGATCGGCCCTGACCACGCCAGCGCATTCGATGCCGCTGATCTCGGTGGCCTGCGGCCAGTGTCCCTCGCGCATGTGCGTCTCGGCACGGTTGACCCCGAAGGCCTTCACTTCGACCAGCACGTGCCCTGGCCGGGGCTGCGGGTCGGGCCGCTGCTCGATGCCCAGCACTTCCGGGCCGCCGTATTCCCTGATGACGATCGCACGCATGACGCTGTCCTTGACTTGAGTTGAAAGACGCTACGTTAGCCGCGCCATGATTTATTGAAATAATGAAGTTTCGATGAACTCGATATGATTGATCAATGATCGAAGGGCTCACCCTCCACCAGCTGCAATGCTTCGACGCCGTGGTCTGCGAAGGCGGCTTCCAGGCCGCGGCGGACAAGCTGCTGCGCACGCAACCGACCGTCTTCGCCGCGGTGAAGAACCTGGAGGCGCAGCTTGGCCTGGTGCTGCTCGATCGCAGCGGCTATCGCGTGGCGCTGACCGAGGCGGGCCGCGCCTTCCATGAGCGCGCCCGCGTTTTCCTGGGCGACCTGCGGGCGCTGCAGAACCATGCCCGCCAACTGGCCATGGGCGAGGAGAGCGAGTTGCGCGTCGTGATCGGCGATCTCTGCCCGATGCCGCCAGTGCTCGCATTGCTGCGCGAGTTCTTCGACCAGCATCCGGCCACGCGCCTGCACCTGCATGTCGAGGCGATCGCCGGCCCGTGGGAGCGCCTGTTCGACGGCGAGGCCGACCTGATCATCCACCACATCGACAAGGCGGACGCGCGCCTGGAGTTCATCGACCTGTGCGCCGTCCGCCTGGTGCCCGTGGTGGCGCCGGGCTTTCTTGACCTGCCGGCATCCCGCCAGGTCACGCCGCAGCAGTTGCGCGGCCACGTCCAGTGCGTCATCCGCGACACGGCGCGGCGCGCCAGCGGGCCGAGCTACTACCTCATCGAGGGCGCGCACAGTTGGACGGTGCCCGACCAGCTGATGAAAAAGGAAATCATCCTGCAAGGCGCGGCCTGGGGCCACCTGCCCGACTTCCTGATCGAACGGGAACTGCGCGACGGCCGCCTGGTGTCGATCGCCGGCCGGCATCTGCAGGGCGGCCGCGTCGAGCTCACCGCCGCGCGGCGGCGCGATGCCCCGCACGGGCCGGTGGCCGGGCGGCTCTGGCAGCACCTGCTGGAAAGGGCGCCCGCCTGGACGATCGGCGGCGCCGAGCGAGCCGCCGGGAAAAGCCGCAAGCCCGCCATGATCGGTGGCGCGCGCCGCCCGTTGCAACCCGGCTAGGTCGACGTCATCGCGGCCGTCGCGGCGAGCGTTTCGACCTCTGCGGCCGGCACGGCCTTGCTGAAGAGAAAGCCCTGCCCGTGCTGGACGCCCAGGCGCTTGAGGACGGCCAGCTGCTGCCGGGTCTCGATGCCTTCCGCGACGATCTCCTTGTTGAGCGCCTGCGCCAGTCCGGCGATCGTCGCCACGATGGCGTAGTCCTCGCCCGCACCGCGCAGGTCGCTCACGAAGCTGCGGTCGATCTTGATCTTGTCGATGGGCAGGCGCTTCAGGTAGGCCAGCGAGGACAGCCCCGTGCCGAAGTCGTCGATGGCGATCTTCATGCCGCGCAGCTTCAGCGTCGCCAGCACCTGGACGTTGGCGGCGATGTCTTCCACCAGCGCATGCTCGGTCAGCTCGATCTGCAGATGCCGCGGGTCGGCGCCGCTGTCCTTCAGCGCGGCGTCGACCTGATCCAGCAGCGTGCGGCGAGCCAGTTGCTGGGCCGACACGTTGACGGCGATGAACAGATGCGCGAGGCCTTGCTGTTGCCACGCCGCCTGCTGCCTTGCCGCAGTCCGCAGCACCCAGCCCCCCAGGTCGACGATCAGGCCCGAGCCCTCGGCCACGCCGATGAAGGCGCCGGGCAGCATCAGCCCGCGCTGCGGGTGACGCCAGCGCACCAGCGCCTCGACGCCGATCATCGCGCCGGTGAACAGATCGACGATGGGCTGGTAGTGAAGCACCAGTTCCTCGCGCTCGAGTGCGGCCGCCAGCTCCTCGTTGAGTTCGATGCGGGCCGCGTTCTCGTGGTCCATGCTCTCGTCGTAGATCGCAAAGGCGTTCTTGCCGGACGACTTCGCGCGGTACATGGCGGTGTCCGCGGCACGGAGAAGCTCCTGGGCCGTCTGGCCGTGCAGCGGGAATTCGGCAATGCCCACGCTGGCATGCACCGGCATCAACTTGCCGCGGAATTGCAGCGGCCGGTTGAAGCAGGCCACCGCGTGGCGTCCCACGTGCTCGAGCGTCTCCTCCGACCGACGCGCGTGCACGACCGCCACGAACTCGTCGCCGCCGAGACGGAACACCACGCCCGTGGCCTTGAAGGCCTCCTGCAGGGCGCCGCCCAGCTGGCTGAGAAGCGCGTCGCCGGCACTGTGGCCCATCGTGTCGTTGATCAGCTTGAAGTCGTCGAGGTCCAACAGCAGCACCGAGAACCGGGTCGCCGGCTCGCGGGCCAGCGTCTCCAGCAGCTCCATCGCGGCGTGCCGATTGCGCAGGCCGGTCACCGGATCGAAGTAGGCGAACTGGTTGAGCTCGTCCTCGGCTCGGGTCACGTCGCGGCGGACCCGTCGCACGCGCGCATACGACACCACCAGGCCCAGCAGCGCTGACAGCAGCGTCGCCGCGAGCAGCATGGCGGTCTGGCGGCGCAGCGGCTCTTCGGAGACCAGCAGCCGCAGTTCGCCCAGGCACTCGCGACCCTGGACGACCGGTTCGCGCACCTCGATGAGGCCGGCGCGTCTTCGATCGCCCGACGCGTCGCGCACCGTCATCTCCGGGCCCGCCGCATCGTATTGCGCGAACACGTGACCGGTGACGTCCAGCACGATGGCCTGCCGGATGTCGGACGAGGCTTTCAGGAGCCGCAAGGTTTCCCCGGCGGCCTTGGCGTCGCCGAAGAGCACCGCCGGCGCGATCCCGTCGGCCGCGATGGCGGCCTGCAGTTCGGCCTGACCGCGCAGCGTCGCACTCGACCAGCCGTAGACCAGCACGTTGACCGCCATCCCGGCCACGAGCAGCGCCAGCGCCGTGGACTGCAGCGCGGCCCGCGTGAGGCGCCTGGCGAGCGAATGAGGCCGCCCGGCCTGGTGGGTGGACACGGTCATTCGGACACCGTCCTGGCGAGCTTGAGCAGCCGCGAACTGATGGCCAGGCCCAGCTGTCGCGCCTTGCGCTGGTTGACGTCGAAGGCGAGGCGCCCTTCCAGCGGAACCAGCTGGATCGACGGCGGCGCGGCGGGATGGAAATCGCTGGCACCGATCACGAGAACCGCCTCGGCCGCAGCCGACGCCAGTTGCTGCTCGGCCTGCGCGGAATCCAGGTAGACGGCCTGACACTGGTGCTGCGAGCCCTGCATTTTCAGCACACGCAGTTGCATGCGCCGGATGAGGCGGCCTTCGAGCTGCTTGACGGGCGCCAGCAGCGGGCTGTCCGCATTCAGGCACAGCGTCAGCGAAGCGCCGTCGGCCAACCCGCCCTCGGCCGGCCACTCGACGAATTGCAGGACGTTGAACACGATCGCCGCCTCCAGCGAGCTGCGCTCGACCGCCAGCGCTTCGGGGAGCGCCGAGGCGAGCAGGCCCAGGCACAGCAGCCAGCCCTGCCACGGCCGCAGACGATGGATGGCCTGCTTCATCAGAACGCCCGCGAGACGGTCAGTTCGATGCTGCGTCCGGACTGGCGGATGACCGGTTGGTCGACCAGGTCGGTGCCAGGATCGGCATAGCGGCTGTCGAACAGGTTCTGCACGTTGGCCGACCACGCCCATCCCCGCGCCCTTTCGGGTGACGACAGCGACAGGGTCGTCAGCGTGTAGGCCCCGGCGCCGCCGCGGCGCGCCATGGCGCGCCACTGCATGCCGGCCTGCAACCCGCTCGCGACCGGCGCCGTCGCGGTCAGGTTGCCGATGTAGCGCGGCGCATAGACGGCGATCGGCGTGCCGGTGTCGCGGTCGGCCGCCCACGCGGCGCTGACGTTGGCGCGCACGCGTTCGCCGTGTTCCCAGGCATGCTGCCACTCCACCTCGGCGCCGCGCGCCACCACCACGCCTTGATTGACGAAGGTATACGAGTCGGCCGCGTCATCGCGCGCCTGCACGATGAGACGGCGCGCCCGGTTCTGGTAGATCGAGGCGCTGAGACTGTCGTTCGCGTCCGGGTGCCATTCGACATTGAACTCGGCGCCATGCACGGCTTCGGAACGCAGCTGCGGATTCGCCGCGTATCCGCCGGCGCCGGCGATCTGGTAGTGCGCCTCGTAATCGTTGGGAGGCCGGTAGGCCGTTCCATAGATGGCCTTGGCGACCAGGGAATCGTCCGCCTTCCAGACCAGCGCCAGGCGACCATTGGTCTGGGCGCGGTAGCCGCGCGTCGCATCCAGGCGCAGGCTGGCGTCGAGCGTGAGGGTGTTCGAGAGGCGATGGACGTCTTCGGCAAACGCGGCAACCCGGCGCGAAGGGTCGTTGCGGTCGAGGTACGGCCCGCTCGCGGGCGATACGTCCGCGTTGTATTCGAACAGCCGCGGCGAGATCTGGAACTCGCCGCCCACCGTGAGGCGATGGCCCTCGATGCGTGTCGTGGTGACATGCGCCTCGGCGCCGCCCCAGTGGGCCGTGTCCGTATCCTGGTTGAGGGTCGGGGGCGACCCCTCCAGTACGTAGCGGCCGATGAAGTGATAGTTGCCCGCATAGACCCGCAGCGTCGATGCGTCGCCCGCAGGCGTCGATCCGCTCCAGCTGAGGTCATACAGCCCCTGGTCGTCGATGTTGCGCGTGCCCCGGTCGCCGGCGACGACGTCGAGCACCGCCGGATTTCCGCGCGTGCGATGCGACTCGATCATCGACAGGGCCAGGCCGCCGTAGGTGGCCTTGAGCGACACGCTCGTGCGCTGTTCGAAATCGCCGCGCGGCGTCACGGCCCCGTCGGCGTCGACATCCTGTCCGCGCAAGCCGCCCGAAGACGCGGAAAGGCGGACGACGGCGCCGCCGGAAGTCGCCAGCGTGTCCTCGAGTCGCAGGCGCCGTTGGCCGAACGATCCCAGCGTCGCCTCCGCCACGGCGGGCCCGTCCGCGGCGGGACGGCGGGTGACGACGTTGATGACGCCGAACAGGGCGTTGGCGCCGTACACCGCCGAGGCCTGGCCCGGGATGAACTCGATCCGGTCGACGAGCGCCAGGTCGAGCGGGAACTCGCTGCCCAGGTAGGCCTGGTCGAACAGCGCGTCGTTGGCGCGGTTGCCATCGATGAGCAACAGCACGCGCGTGTTGTAGTCGCCCGGCGCATAGAACCCGCGGATGCCGACGTAGCTGTACGAGCGATCGGTCGTGACCATGACGCCCTTGACCGTCGCCAGCACGTCCGCCAACGTGCGGCATCCGAGCGCCCGGATCTCCGGGGCGCGTATGACCGTCACGGCCGCCGCGGTGTCGGCGAGCGTCGTAGAGAACTTGGAGGCGCCCGAGACCTCCATGCTCAGCAGTTGGTCCAGCGGCAACGAGGCCAGCTCCGGCGCGCCGGGCTCGGCGGCCAGCGCACCGAAGGCGCAAAGGCCCAGACCCAGGGGCAGACTGTGCAGCAGGAAAGATTTCTTCGACATGAACGGAACGACGGCGACGGACCTCGATTCATCGGTCATTCCCGGGCGTTCTGAACTGGTCAGGCGTTCAGGGCGGCTCTTCAGCCGAGCGCGTTCAACCGCTGAGCCGTCATCCTGCGCGTGGTCGCAGGATCCACGCGGGCCAGGGGGGCGTCGCGGTTGGGGTGGATCCTGCGACTGCGCGCAGGATGACGGTCATGCACAGCGGATCCACCCCTGCGCACCGCGCTCGAACGATTCCCGGCCCGACGTCTCGAAGCTGCCGCTTGCCTCCATCCAGGCCATTCGTCGGACCTCGATGAACCGTTTGGCGACGTGCAGCACGTTGAACTCGTTGGGCTCGCCCCGCACGCGCGTCGAGGTGGCGGTGCCTGCGGAGACGGCGAGTGCGCCGTGGCAGCGCAGCGCGTGCTCCGACAGCGCCGCCGCGCCGCTGTAGGCCAGGTGCAGGTGACCCGACAGCAGCAGGTCGACCCCGCACTCCTCGAAGGCCTGCATGGCCAGCCTCGCGCGGCCGACGCGATCGCCGGCGTCCATCGTCGCGCCGGCATCGAAAGGATGATGCGTCACCACTACGCGCAGCGCCTCGGCGGGTGCGGAGGCGAAGGCGGCCCGGATGGCGTCGATCTGCTCGCGGTTGATGCGGCCGTTCTTGATCACCATCGACCGCGCGGTGTTGACGCCCACCACCACCAGCGCACCGACGGCGACCCGCGGCAACGGGTCCGCTTCGATGAACTTGCGAAACTTCGCCACCGGGCGCAAGAAGCGGTCGACGACGTTGTACAGCGGCACGTCGTGGTTGCCGGGAACGATGATGCGCGGTGTCGGCAGGCGCGCCACGAAGGCGCGTGCCGCCTCGAATTCGGAGCGGCGCGCGCGCTGGGTCAGATCGCCGGAGACGACGACGGCGTCGGGGCGGGCCGCCGTCACCGCCGCCACGAGGGGATCGAGCAGGCGTTCATCGACGCGGCCGAAGTGCAGGTCCGACAGGTGAACCAGGACAGCCATCTTCAGTGCCCCCTCGCCGGCAGGTAGACCTTGAGCGCACGCGCATGGATGCGGCATTCCAGCGGCGTACGAAGACGACTGACCTCGCCGTCCGTGGCCACCTGCAAGGTCTCGTGGTCCGAGAAGATCTGCAGGCGCTGGCCATCGAACACATGGAAGTCGTTGCTCGAACCCAGGCGACCCAGCAGCGCATGCAGGGCCAGCACGAACAGCCGGCGCCGCCCCGCGCGCTGTGCCAGGTAGATGCTGAGCGCGCCCGACTGCAGCGACGAGCGCCGCCCGATGCGCAAGCCGCTCATCTCGTAGCGGTTGTTGCCGATGAACAGGAACGGCGTGCGGCAGCGGCTGTCCTGGCCGTCGAGGCTGATCTGCAGGGTCATGAAGGGAAAGCGCTTGAACGCACTCCACATGGCCCATGCGAACGCAGGCCACTTGCCGCGTCCCAGCGTCGATTGCTGGCGATCGCGATGGCGCACGAGGCGCACGTACAGCCCGAGACTGGCGTTGTTCAGGAAGTGCAGGCCGGAGATCTCGCCGACGTCGACGCTGTCGACCTCGCCGCGGGCGATGACATCCAGCGCCGCGCCGATGTCGAGCGGGATGCCGGCGTCGCGCGCGAAGTGATTCAGCGTGCCCAGCGGCAGCACGCCGAACACGATCGAGGTGCCCACGAGCCGGGAGGCCACGGCGTTGAGCGTGCCGTCGCCGCCGCCGGCGACCACGCCTTCGCAACCCGCGGCCATCGCCTGGTCGACCTTCTGGCCGATGTCGTCGCCGTTGCGCACGATGGACACCGGCCCGCCGTTGGCGATCTCCTCGATGCGCGCGCGATGGCGTTCGATGGCCTCGGCGTCGCTGCTGCCCGCCTTCTCGTTGAGGATGAACGCGATCCGCCGCGTCATCGCGCGCCTGCCCCTGCGGCGTCCCGTGCGAGCGGCGAGGCGCTGAAGCAGGCCGTCAGCCAGAGCCCGGATTCAACGAGCGCCGCGAGGCAATCGCTCAGGAAATGCGCGCCGACGACGATGCGGCCGAAGGCCACGATCGCGATCATCGCCGCCGCAGCCACGACGCACGCGGCCTGCCACAGCCGGCGTGTCTCGCGGCGCGCCGTCTCGATCGCCAGCGATCCATAGAACACCGTCGCCTCGGCCACGTGTCCGCTCGGGAAGCTCGCGCTCAGGGGCAGCTGCCCGATCGCCCACGCAGGCCGGGCGCGATCGAAGACCGTCTTCAGCGCCATGTTCAGCAGCATGCCCGCGGGCACCGCGACGAGCAGGCGCAGGCAGGCCTGCGGCTCGTTGCGCCGATGCCAGACCCAGGCGGCGACCGCGGTCAGGACCAGGATGCCGGCCGTCCCGTGCACGTCGTTGCTCATGCCGGCGACCCAGAGTACGCCAGGCGCCGCCAGCGCGTGCGCACGATCCCACGCGGCCAGATCGAGCGAGCGGACACCGGCGCTGCCCAGCAGGGCATGCGCCCCGGGTGCCAGCAGCCAGGCGACTGCCATCAATGCAGCAAAGCTGGCACCCAGCGTGGCCAGCCACCGGCGCGAGAGGGGGCGTCGAAGTCGGGGCATTCGCTTCGCAGGCAAGCGACGCGCCGCCACGCCGTCCAGCGGCGCTCACGCGGGCCGCAAGGCCCACTTCATCCGCACGCCCCCACATAACCGCAAGACGTGCAGAAGTCGCAACCGTCCTTGTGGATCATCGTCGCGTTGCCGCATTCGGGGCAGGGGCGACCGGCCTGGGGGGCGAGCTGGCCGGTGGCGCGCGCTTCCGGCGCCTCGCGCAGGCCCGCGGCGCCAAGCGGAAAGCCCTCCTCGTCGAGCACGCCCAGCATCGCGTAGCGGTGGATCATCAGGCGTGCGACATAGGCGATGGTCGACGGCCACACCTGCTGGCGCTTCTGGCCCGGCAGCGGCGCCATGAAGTGACCCAGCGGCTCGCCGACGTTGAGCAGCTTGCGCAGCTTCATGCCGATCCATGCGGGATCGATCACGCGCATGTCGAGCGACAGCAGTCGCGCAAGGCCATCGAGCGCACGCGGATAGTTGCCCGAGAAGCCCACCGCGCACGGGCGCGTCACGCGCGTGGGCGCGGCGCCCGCGGGGGCGCTGGCGCCGGCGGCCGAGCGCAGCGACACCTCCTTCATCGTGAGCGTGAAGCTTTCGCCGGTGGCGGGGTTGTCGACGTCGACCGCCCAGGCCAGCGTGCCGGCGGTGCCGGTGCGCGGCTCGTCGCGGCTGAACATCGCGTCCAGCATCGGCGTCGGGTCGCCGTCGGCCAGCGCGCCCAGCTGCTCGCAGCGCCAGCGGATCACCGCCGCCGTGGCCGCCACGACGCCCGGGAACAGGCGCCGCTCGCCGGCGGGCGGAAACGGCATGTCGAAGGCGCGCTCTTCGGACACGGTGGCCAGCACGTCGAGCTTGAGCTTGAGCCAGGCGGGGTCGTTGACGCGCATGTCCATCGACAGCGTCTTGGCGAGCGCGCCCAGTCCGCGCGGCTGCTCGGCGCCGTTGACCCACACCTCGAACGGCACGTTCTGCGCGAACAGGCCGAAGCCGGGGCCGGCCTGCGCGGGCATCTCGCCGACGAACAGCGCGAACTCGCCGTGCGGGTGGCGGATCATGTACGTCCATGCCGGATTGCCGCCGCTCATCTCGGGACGGCCGGGCCAGCGCAGCGAGCTCATCACCGCGGTGGCCGGGCGATCCAGCGTCAGGCGCTGGTCGGCCAGGTTGCCGGCGGCCTCGGCGCCGGCCACCAGCGGTTGCGGCGTCTCGCTCGTGGCAGCGTTGGGCAGGGGCTGCGGCGCGGCCGGCGTGGCGCTGAGCACCGAACCGAGCACCGCGTTGGGACGATAGGTGGCAAGACCCTTGAGGCCGGCCTTCCACGCGAAGCGGTACAGACCCTCGAAATCGGCGAAGGGATAGTCGGCCGGCACGTTGACCGTCTTGCTGATGGACGTGTCGACGTAGGGCGCCACGGCGGCCACCATCGCGGCGTGGCTCTCGGCGCTCATCTCCAACGCGGTGACGAAGGCGTCGGTCAGCGGCGCGTCGGCGCCCTTCAAATGGCGATACAGCCGCCACGCGTGATCCTCCACCGCGTAGGACTTGGCGCTGCCATCGGGCATGCGCTTCTTGCGCGTGTACGACCACGAGAACGGCGGCTCGATGCCGTTGCTCGCGTTGTCGGCGAAGGCCAGGCTGATCGTGCCGGTGGGCGCGATCGACAGCAGGTGCGAGTTGCGCAGCCCCTGCGCACGCACCTTGTCCTTCAACGCCGGCGGCAGGCGCGAGGCGAAGGTGCCGCGCGACAGGTAGAGGTCGGCGTTGAAGAGCGGGAAGGCGCCGCGCTCGAGCGCGAGGTCGGCCGACGCGTCGTAGGCCGCGTCGCGCATGGTCTGCGCGATGCGCTGGGCGGCGTCGCGCGCAGCGGGCGTGTCGTAGCGCAGGTTGAGCATCGCCAGCGCGTCGCCCAGGCCGGTGAAGCCCAGGCCGATGCGACGCTTCGCATTGGCTTCCGCAAGCTGCGCCGGCAGCGGCCACACGGTGATGTCGAGCACGTTGTCCAGCATGCGCGTCGCGACCTTGGCCAGGTCCGCGAAGGCCGCCTCGTCGAAGCTCGCGTCGGCCTCGAACGGGTTGCGCACGAAGTGCGTCAGATCGATCGAGCCCAGGCAGCAGCACCCGTAGGGCGGCAGTGGCTGCTCGCCGCAGTTCTTCACGACGAAGCCGTTGGCGTCGAAGGCATGCACCGCCTCGACGGTGACGTCGTAGACGGCTTCCTCGCCGGCGGGCGTCAGCGATTCGAAGGTCGCGGTAAAGCGTGCTCGCGCGGGGGCGGGCTGCGCCCGTGCAAGAAGCTCGTGCAGGTTGTCCGGCGCCGCCTCGCCGACGAGCCCCACGCGCTCGAGGAAGCGCTGCACATCGGCGCCGGCAACGACAACCTGCGCGGCCTTGGCGTCGGCCGCGATCGTGCTGGCGATGCCCAGGCGCAGCAGCATGCGCTGCAAGGCCTCGAGGTCGGGGCGGCTGTTGCTGGCCAGGTGGATGCTCGGCCCCGCGGCGTCGACCCAGCCGTCGGTGCTGAACAAGGTGCGCAGCAAGCCGGCGCTGCAGGCCAGCGAATGCACTTCGATGGACGGGTGCACCAGCGCATGCACCAGGCCCAGCATGCTCGACGAACGCGCCAGCGCGATGATCGCCTCGCCGATCGCCGCCCCGTCGCCGCGATCGATCTCGGAGCCGGCGTCGAGCGCGCGCTGGTCGTTCAGCACGAGCACGTCACCGGGCTTGAGCCGCGATGCCGCGACCCACTCGTCGCCGTGCGGCCCGGCTCGGCGCACTTCGTGGTCCGCGGTCAGCTTCAGGCCGTAGCCCTCGCGCGTGCGCAGCAGGTAGACCGGCTTGACGCCCGACTCGAAGAAGCCTTCCGACTCGGTGCGATACGGCCGGCCGTCGACCATCGCCACGAACGGCTGCCCGATCAGTTGCGCGACCTGGCGCGGGCCCTCGCTGGTCTGCACCCAGGTGTCGGCCGTCACGCACGGGTTCGTCGCCGCGATCGTCTCGCAGTAGCTGAGGTTGTTGTCCTGGTTGATGCGATCGAGGAACAGCACGCCCGGCTCGGCGTGGTCGTAGGTGCAGCGCATGATCTGCTCCCACAGCGCGCGGGCGCGCGGCCGGCGGTACACCCACTGGCCGTCCTCGCGCTGCGTCGCGCCGGCGGCGATCTGCTCGTCGCTGGGGCGGGCGCGGTGCACGAGATCGAACGCGGCGTCATCGTCGACGGCCTGCATGAAGGCGTCGGTCACGCCCACCGAGATGTTGAAGTTGGTGAGGTCGCCGCCGTCCTTGGCGTGGATGAAGGCCTCGATGTCCGGGTGGTCGCAGCGCAGCACGGCCATCTGCGCGCCGCGCCGGCTGCCGGCCGATTCGACCGTCTCGCAGCTGCGGTCGAACACACGCATGTAGCTGACCGGGCCCGAGGCGCGGCTGCGCGTGGCGCCCACCCAGGCACCGTGCGGCCGGATGCGCGAGAAGTCGTAGCCGACACCGCCGCCCCGGCGCATGGTCTCGGCGGCCTCGGTGAGCGCGGTGTAGATGCCGGGGACGCCGTCCTCCAGCTGGGCGATCGAGTCGCCCACCGGCTGCACGAAGCAGTTGATCAACGTCGCGCTGAGTTCGGTGCCGGCCGCGGAGTTGATGCGCCCTGCCGGCACGAAGCCGTTCTGCAGCGCCTCGAGAAAGCGCGCGGCCCAGGCCTCGCGCTGGTCGGGCGCCTCCACCTGCGCCAGGGCACGGGCGACACGGGCGCGCACGTCATGCAGGTCCTTCTCGTCGCCCTTGGCGTACTTCTCGAGCAGCACCTCGACGCTGATGTCCTGCGGCGGCAGGCTGCCGGCAGGGGCCGCGCCGTCGTCAGCGTCGGATCCGGGCATGGGCGCGTCGTACAGTCCGCGCTGCAGTTCGGTCGTCATGGGTGACTCCTTACAGGTGGCGAGCGTCGGCGATGTCGTTGTGAACGGCGTCGCGACCCGCGGCCTTGGCCGCGTAGAGCGCCTCGTCGGCCCGCTTGAACAGGTGCAATGCGTCGCACGGCGCGGTGGCCTCGGCGATGCCGGCGCTCAGCCGGATCGTGACGTCCGCGGGCAGGTCGGTAACGCGCTCGGCCACGGCCACGCGCAGCCGGTTGCAGACCTGGTGCGCGACGGTCAGCGGCGCCGCCAGCACGAGGGCGAACTCGTCGCCGCCCAGGCGCGCCGGCAGGTCCGTCTGGCGACACTGCGCCTGCAGGTGCGAAGCGACCCAGCGCAGCGCGGCGTCGCCGGCCAGATGGCGATAGCGGTCGTTGATGGACTTGAAGTGATCCAGGTCGATCAGCACCAGCGACACCGGATGCTCGTCGCTGGCGCGCGGCAACACGCCCGCCAGGAACTCGTCGAAGCGGCGCCGGTTGGGCAGGCCGGTGAGTTGGTCATGGCGCGCCTCCAGGTGCGCGCGCTCGGCGCGGTCGCGCTCCTCGCTGACCTGGCGCAGCGCGCGCTCGGTGTTCAGGGCGACGGCCAGCGCCGAAGCCTGCTGTTCGGCGCGCTCCAGTACGAGGCGCGTGCGCATCTCGTGGAAACGCTTGTGCGCGGCCAGCGCCTCCTGCCACTCGCCGCGCGATTCGTGCGCCAGCGACTTCAGCCGGTACAGCTCGTCCATGTGGACGTGGCCGCCGCGGCTGTCGGCCGCCGCCTGCCCGCGCTGGATCGCGCCCAGCGCCAGCAGCGGCTCCTGCGCCTGCAGGTGGGCGCGTGCGCGCACGCAGCTGAAGAAGACCATGGAATGCAGCGCGGTCGCGTCCATCAGGGACTCGGCCTCGTCCAGCGCCGCATGCGCTGCCGCCAGGTCGCCCAGCACGATGTGCGCGATCGCGACCTGGTCGAGCGCGCCGCTGACATGGCCCCATTTCTTCTGCTCGCGCCAGGTGGCCAGCGCGTAGTCCATCAGCTCCAGCGCGCGTTCGGCGCGCGGGCGCCAGCTCGACTCCGGCGCGCGCTCGTCGTAATCCTTCAGCGCCCAGCGGCTCAGCGCGAGCGACAGGTTGGAGCGCAGCCGCAGCACCACCGGCTCGGCCTGGAAGCCCCGCGCGGCCCGCAGGCCTTCTTCGAAGATCTGCACGGCCTCGGGCAGCCGGCCGATGTCGTTGAGCACCACGCCGAGCAGGTTGGCGATGCGCACCTGCAGGATCGGATCCTCGGCGGCCCGCGCGAGCACCACGGCTTCGCCGGCGACCTCGAGGGCGCGCGTGGGCACGCCGCGGCGGATCGCCACCAGGCCCAGCGCATTCAAGGCGAAAGCCTGCCCCCGCACCGAGCCGTCGACGCGAAAGTGGGCCAACGCTTCGTTGGCGGCCGCCTCGGCCTCATCGAACTTTTCGCTGAGCGCGTAGGCGCGCGCCAGCGGAGGAAGAGCCCACATCAGGCGATCGCGATCGCCCGCGTGGCGCATTCGCTCGACCGCAGCGTGCAACGCGGGCAAGGCCGCCGCGCCACGTTCCTCCGCCACCTGATCGAGCGCGCGAAGGTCATCGTCCAACAGATCTTGTTCTGCCATGCCTGCCCCACCACCGGGGCCGTTGCCGGTCGCCCCGCCCACCGGAGGACGCGGGCAAATGCCGCGCCTCGCGTCTTGCGGGCAGCGCGCCGCGCAAGCATGTCGCCGCGCTCATGCCGGCGGTGACGGACCATTGTGCACTGGCACGTCATGTCGTGTTCATGTCCCGTCAATGCCGCGGCAAGGCCATGCCAATTCGCGGTGCCCGGCGTTTTCACCATAAAAAATGGGCCGACGAGCGGCCCATTCCGATGACAGTTTCGGTGCGCTTCAATCGCGGGCGTAGATGTCCACGTCCTTGGTCTCGCGCACGAACAGGAAGCCGATGACGGCGCACACCGCGGCGATCCAGAACGGGTACCACAGGCCATAGAACATGTTGCCGTTCTGCGCCACCATGGCGAACGTAACCGAGGGCAGCAGGCCGCCGAACCAGCCATTGCCGATGTGGTACGGAAGGCTCATCGAGGTGTAGCGGATGCGGGTCGGGAACAGCTCGACCAGCATCGCCGCGATCGGACCATAGACCATCGTCACGTAGATCATCAGGATCCACAGCAGGCCCACGACCGTCAGCCACTGGCCGCTGAACGCCTCGATCGGCTTGGCCTTGGCGGGGTAGCCAGCGCCCTTGAGCGTCTCGGCCACCTGCTTCTTGAAGCCGCCGATCGCCTTGCCCGATGCTTCGTCGAACTTGAATCCGCCTGCGGCGAGCGTGCCGGAGGGCGGCGTGAGCGTCTTGTCGCCCACCGTCACCACCGTGGGCGAGCCGGCCGGCAGCGCCTCGTTGGTGTAGCTGGCCGAGTTGGCGGTCAGCGCGCGCTTGGCGATGTCGCAAGGCGACGTGAAGTCGATCTCGCGCGCCACCGGGCTGCCCTGGAACGAGCAGGTCGCCGGGTCCGCCTTGACGGTGATCTGCGCGCTCGCCTGGGCCGCGGCCAGCTCAGGATTGGCCGCCGACGCGATCGCGTGGAAGATCGGGAAGTAGGTGGCGCAGGCCAGCACCATGCCCGCCAGGATGATGGGCTTGCGGCCGATGCGGTCGGACAGCGCGCCGAACACGACGAAGAACGGCGTGCCGATCAGCAGCGCCGCCGCGATCATGTATTGCGCGGTCGTCGGGTCCACCTTCAACGAGCTGGTCAGGAAGAACAGCGCGTAGAACTGGCCGGTGTACCAGACCACGCCCTGGCCGGCGACCAGGCCGAAGAGCGCGAGCAGCACGATCTTGAGGTTGCCCCACTTCGTGAACGACTCGGTCAGCGGCGCCTTCGAGGTGCGGCCTTCCTCCTTCATCTTCTTGAAGGCCGGCGACTCGTTCATCGACAGGCGGATCCAGACGCTCACCGCCAGCAGCACGATCGAGATCAGGAACGGCGCACGCCACCAGGTTTCCGCGAACGCGGCTTCGCCGACGGAGGTGCGGATGCCGATGATCACCAGCAGCGACAGGAACAGCCCCAGCGTGGCCGTGGTCTGGATCCACGACGTGTAGGCGCCGCGCCGGCCTTGCGGCGCATGCTCGGCCACGTAGGTGGCCGCGCCGCCGTACTCGCCGCCGAGCGCCAGGCCTTGCAGCAGGCGCAGCGCGATCAGGATGATCGGAGCCGCCACGCCGATGGCGTTGTAGCTGGGCAGCACGCCGACGATGAAGGTCGACAGGCCCATGATCAGGATCGTGACCAGGAAGGTGTACTTGCGGCCGATCATGTCGCCCAGCCGGCCGAAGACCAGCGCGCCGAACGGGCGCACGAAGAAGCCGGCGGCGAACGCGAGCAGCGACGCGATGAATGCGGCGGAGGGATCCAGCCCCGAGAAGAACTGCTTGCCGATGATGGCCGCGAGCGAGCCGTACAGGTAGAAGTCGTACCACTCGAAGACCGTGCCGAGGGACGAGGCGAAGATGACCTTCTTCTCCTCCCGGGTCATCGGCTTGGCGGGCGAGGCGCCCCGCGGTGAGGCGGGTAGCGGCCTGGCGGGCGCGTTGGGGTTTGCCATGGAAGTTGTCTCCTGTGATTCAGAACGGAACGCCGCGTGCGTGGCGGCGCCTGTCGCGCATCGTGAGACCGGCCTCTGACAACGTTCTGACGCGAAGCTTCTTCGAAACTTACAACCCGAGGGATAACGCGGATGCCGCGTTTCTCATCGTGGAATTCCATGTGCTGATGAGGGTAAACACCGCGGGGGGAATACCCCCTGCAGTGTCGAGACGAGGCCGGGGCGCTTCAGTCCGCCTGGCGCCGCCGCATCGCATCGGCCAGCATGGCCATCGAGTCGGTGCCCCAGAACAGCGTGCCGTCGTCGAGCCTGAAGCTGGGCACCCCGAACACGCCGGCCTCGGCGGCCTGCGCGGTGCGCGCCTGCAGTTCGGCCTTGACCTGCGGGCTCGCCGGATCGCGCACCGGAGCGATGGCGTCGGCCAGCAGGCGCAGCGCTTCGGGATCGTTCGGGTCGCCGCCGTCGCGCGCCCACACGTGCCGCATCGCCAGCTCCACGACGCGCCGGTTCGGGTGGCTGCCCGCCGGCACGCTGGCTACGAGGAGCCGCAGCAGCGTCAGCGGGTTGAACGGATGCGGCGTCGGCGGGCGGAACACGACGCCGTCGCGCTCGGCGATCCAGGCGCACTGGCGAAACAGCCAGGCCTTCTTCGGCGCCACGTCCACCGGCGCCGTGTTGCCCCAATGCTTGAGCAGTCCCGCGAACAGCAGCGGGCGGTACTCGACGTGGTGCGACAGCCCTTCGAGCGCCGCGGGCAGGCGCTCGAACGCCAGGTAGGCGTAGGGCGAGACGACGTCGAAGTCGAAGATCACGCGTTGCATAGGCCTCCTCAGACGGGCGGCTCGCGCCCGGGCAGTTGCTGCCAGACCCAGCGCTTGTCGGCGTCGGGCAGGCTGCTCCAGGCGGCGATCTCGTCGAGCGTGCGCCGGCAGCCGTGGCAGACGCTGGTGTAGGGATCGATCTTGCAGATGTTGACGCAGGGCGAGGGCACCGGGACGGCGGTGCCGATCTCGGCCAGGCGCGCGACGAAGAACGCCGAGTCGGGCGCGTGCTCGATGCCGTCTCGAATCACCGGCTCGCGCGCCATCATGCCGCCGGAGCCTGCACGACGTCGTGCACGGGCGCGCCGGTCAGCTGCTCGAGCTCGGCCGGCGACATCGGGAACACGCCATGCGGATGGCCCGCCGCCGCCCAGACGCGATCGAAGCGGAACAGCTCGCGGTCGATCAGCGTGACCACCGGCGTGGCGTGCGCGAGCGGCGAGACGCCGCCGATCGTGAAGCCCGTCTTCGCCTTGACGAAGTCGGCGTCGGCGCGCCCGATGGCGCCCACCAGCTGCGCCACCTTCTTTTCGTCGACGCGGCGGTCGCCGGACGCGATCACGACGATCGCGACCTCGTCGGCCTTGCGCCGGAACACCACGCTCTTGGCGATCTGGCCCACCGCCACGCCCAGCAGGTCGGCGGCCTCCTGCGACGTGCGCGCGGCGGTGTCGAGAAACCTGGGCGCGTGCGGATGGCCGCGCCGCTGCAGTTCCGCGGACACGCGCTGGAAGCCCTCCGGGCGTTCGCTCGCGTCGGTCATGCGCACACCGCCGAGGAATCGGCCCGCTTGGCCAGCAGCGCGCGCGCCACCCGCGAGCCGTTGGGCTTGCCGATGGCCTGGCTGATGAAGGCGCCGGCGTCGACGAGCTTGTCCAGGTCGATGCCGGTGCGGATGCCCAGCCCGTGCAACAGGTAGACGACGTCCTCGGTGGCGACGTTGCCTGTCGCGCCCTTCGCGTAGGGGCAGCCGCCCAGGCCGGACACGCTGGTGTCGAAGGTGTGGATGCCCATCTGCAGGCATTCGTGGATGTTGGACAGCGCTTGGCCGTAGGTGTCGTGGAAGTGCCCGCTGGTCTCGGCCAGCGGGAAGTGCTCCAGCGCGGCCTCCATCGCGGCGCGCACCTTCAGCGGCGTGCCCACGCCGATGGTGTCGGCCACGCCCACGTGATCGACGCCGATCGCGCGCATCATGCGCGCGACCATGCCCACGCGCGCGGGTGCGATCTCGCCTTCGTAGGGGCAGCCCACCGCGCACGAGATGGCGGCGCGCACCTTCACCCCCGCCGCCTTGGCCGCGGCCACGACCGGCGCGAAGCGATCGATGGACTCGGCGATCGAGCAGTTGATGTTCTTCTGGCTGAAGGCCTCGCTGGCCGCGCCGAACACGACGATCTCGTCCGGACGCGTCGCGACCGCCGCCTCCCAGCCCTTGAGGTTGGGCGTCAGCACCGAGTAGCGCACGCCCGGCTTGCGAACGATGCCGGCCATCACCTCGAGCGCGTCGGCCATCTGCGGCACCCACTTGGGGCTGACGAAGCTGGTGACCTCGATCTCGCGCAGGCCGGCGTCCTGCAGCAGGCCGACGAGCCTGATCTTGTCGGCCGCCGGCACGTGGTTCTTCTCGTTCTGCAGGCCGTCGCGGGGACCGACGTCGACGATCTTCACGAACTCGGGAAGGCTAGCCATTTCGCATCACTCCAACGTCAACAGTTCGCCGCCTTCGCTGACCTGGTCGCCCGGCGCGAACAGCAGCTCGGCCACGGTGCCATCGCGCGGCGCGGCGATCGTGTGTTCCATTTTCATCGCTTCGAGTACTGCCAGCGGCTGTCCGGTCTTGATCGCGTCGCCGCGCTTGACCAGGTAAGCGATGACCTTGCCGGGCATCGGGGCGGTCAGGCGGCCGGCCTCGGCGTGGCCTTCGCCGGCATGCGACAGGGTGTCGACGACGGTCACCTGCGCGCTGCCGGCCGCCGCGAACACACTCACCTGCTCGCCCAGCTGGTACACGCTCAGCGCCATGCGGCGCGTGTCGGCACCGGTGCCCAGCGTGACGTCGTAGCGATCGTCGCCGAGCGCGCGCGACGCGAAGGCGACCGCGTGCTCGCCCACCTTCAGCAGCGCACCGCCATCGTGGCGCGATTCCAGCAGCGCCTCCAGCGAGCCGCCCTGCCACTCGAGGTCGAAGCGGCGCACCGAGGCGCCGTGCATGCGCCAGCCGTCGCGGCGTGACCACGGGTCGGCATCGACCGTGCCCTGCTGCAGCGCGATCGCGCGCGCGGCCACGCCCGCGGCGACGACGTCCAGCGGCAGGCCGGTCTGGCCGAACAGCACTGCCCGCTCGCGCTCGATCAGCGCGGTGTCCAGGTTGGCGCCGGCGAACGAATCGGTCTTCGCCACGCGGCGCAGGAAGGCCACGTTGTTGACGACGCCGGTGATGTGCGTGGCGGCCAGCGCCGCATCCAGCCGTGCCAGCGCCTGCGCGCGATCCTCGCCCCAGACGATCAGCTTGGCGATCATGGAGTCGTAGTACGGCGTGATCGCATCCCCCTCGTCGACGCCCGTGTCCACCCGCACCGGCGCCGGCACGTGGAAGCCCTCGCCGTCCTCGTTGCGGCGGAAGCTCACGTGGGCCGGCCACTTGAGCACCGACAGCGTGCCGGTGGCGGGCAGGAAGTTGGCTTGCGGGTTCTCGGCGCAGATGCGCGCCTCGATCGCGTGGCCGCCGATCTTCAGATCGGCCTGCGTGGCGGGCAGCGGCTCGCCGGAGGCCACGCGCAGCTGCCACTCCACCAGGTCGTGTCCGCTGATCGCCTCGGTCACCGGATGCTCCACCTGCAGGCGGGTGTTCATCTCCATGAAGTAGAAACGCCCGTCCTGCTCGCAGATGAATTCGACGGTGCCGGCGCCCACGTAATTGACGGCGCGCGCGGCGGCCACGGCGGCCTCGCCCATCTCCCGGCGGCGCTCCTCGGTCATGCCGGGCGCCGGCGCTTCCTCGAGCACCTTCTGGTGGCGGCGCTGCACCGAGCAGTCGCGCTCGAACAGGTAGACGCCGTTGCCGTGGGTGTCGAAGAACACCTGGATCTCGATGTGGCGCGGGCGCTGCACGTAGCGCTCGATCAGCACCGCGTCGTCGCCGAAGCTGTTGATCGCCTCGCGCTTGCACGAAGCGAGCGCGGCGTCGAATTCCTCGCCGGACATCACCACGCGCATGCCCTTGCCGCCGCCGCCCGCGCTGGCCTTGATCAGCACGGGGTAGCCGATGCGGTCGGCCTCGCGCCGCAGCAGCGCCGGATCCTGGTCGGCCGCGTGATAGCCCGGCACCAGGCGCACGCCGGCCTTTTCCATCAGCTGCTTGGATTCGGCCTTCAGGCCCATCGCGCGGATCGCGGAAGGCGGCGGCCCGATGAACGCGATGCCGGCGTCGGCGCAGGCCTGCGCGAAGTCCTCGTTCTCGGACAGGAAGCCGTAGCCGGGATGGATCGCCTGGGCGCCGGTCGCCTTGGCCGCCTCGATGATGCGCTCCCAGCGCAGGTAGCTGTCGCGCGGCGCGGCCTCGCCGATGCGCACGGCCTCGTCGCACGCGGCGACGTGGCGCGCGTCGGCATCGGCGTCGGAGTAGACGGCGACGCTCTTGACGCCCAGCCGGCGCGCGGTGGCCGCGACGCGGCACGCGATCTCCCCTCGATTGGCGATCAGGATCTTGTCGAACATGGCTTGCCTTTGTCTTTTCTGGATCAGGAATTCGGAGGGACGGTCTGGACGCGACCGGTCAGTCGCCGCGCCAGCGCGCGCAGGAATCGGAACAACACCACGGTCGTGCCCACCATGAGGGCGAGGACCACGAACAAGGCGACGGCGAACAACGCGGGATGCGTGAAGGCCAGCCAGAGCATCACCGGCACCGACAGGTCCGACACCAGCGAAATGCCCGTGTGCGTGAGCGGCTCGGGGAACGTGGTCAACGATGCGGTGGTCGAGGTCTTGGCGACATGGCTGGTGGCCGCGAGCGCGCCGCCGGCCAGCGCCGCGACCAGGGTCCACTGCGCCTGGTCGCCGCCGAACACGCCGGCGGCCAGCAGCGCGCCGCCGGGCACGCGCAGCACCGTGTGCACGCCGTCCCACAGCGCATTCACCGCAGGCACCTTGTCGGCCACGAACTCGATCCCCGCGAGCACGGCGCTGGCCCCGAGCACGAGCGGCGTCTGCAGCAGGTGCAGGCCCGGCGGCAGCGTGACCCAGCCGAGCGCGCCGGCCAGGCCGGTGAGGAAGACGACCAGGTACAGCCGCACCCCGCTGGCCCAGCCGAGCGCGGCGGCCAGGGCGACGAGGTGCGCGGTGTCGAGGTCGGTGCCCATCTCGGGTCGGCCTTCAGCCGTCCAGCCAGGAGGGCTTGCGCTTGTTCAGGAAGGACTGCACGCCCTCCTTGCCTTCGGCGCTGGCGCGGATGTCGGCGATGCGCTTGGCCGTCTCGCCACGCAGCCCGCCGTCGATCGCGCGGCCGGCGACGTCCTGCACCAGCTTCTTGCAGGCGCGCACGGCCGACGGGCCGTTGGCCACGAGCGCGGCGACGAGCTCTGCCACCTTGGCGTCGAGGGCGTCGGCCGGCACCACCTCGTGCACGAAGCCCAGGGCGTGGGCGCGCGCGGCGTCGAAGCGCTCGGCCGTGGTGAAGTAGCGCCGCGAGGCCTGCTCGCCCAGCGCCTTGACGACGTAGGGCCCGATCGTGGCTGGCAGCAGCCCCAGCTTGGCCTCGCTGAGGCAGAAGTTGACGCCCTCGGCCGCGACCAGGATGTCGCACACCGCCGCCAGGCCGACGCCGCCGGCGTAGCAGTCGCCGTGCACGCGGCCGATCACCGGCACCGGACACGACCAGATCGCGTAGAGCATGTCGGCCAGGCCCTGCGCATCGGCGCGGTTCTGCTCCCACGTGTAGTCGGCCATCGCGCGCATCCACGACAGGTCGGCGCCGGCGCAGAACGCCTTGCCGTGGCCGCCCAGCACGACGGCGCGCAGCGTGTCGTCCGCCGCGAAGCCGGCGAAGGCCCCGGTGAGCTCGGCGATGACGCCGTCGTTGAAGGCGTTGCGCACGTCGGGGCGGTTGAGGAACACGCGCGCGACGGGGCCGTCGCGTGAAATCTGCAGGGTGTCGGTCATCACGGGGAGCGCCGCGGCGCGGCGGCGTCAGTTGGGCGACGGCGCGGGCGCCGGCGGCACGGGTTGGAAGGTGGGCGGCGGGGGCGGCGCGACGTCGGGCTCGGGCGCGACGGGGATGGG